>OLOI01000562.1_pt1 | contig 36573 bp, 34 predicted proteins | sample 1672131 | NCBI WGS metagenome assembly OLOI01 (sample SAMEA3136651, study PRJEB25190) | human gut metagenome
TACAAAAACAGTTTCGGCAAAATATGAAGCAAATGTAACTTTGTATAAAGATGCGGCGTGCTCATCTACATCTATGGGAAACAAAGGAATTGATAATCCAGCTAAAGTTGTAGTTTATACGGATGGAACTGCTGATTTTACATTATACACACATCAGTTTAGGTATATTGGAATCAAAGGTGCTTTATCTGGCGTAACTTTAGATGGAATTGAGAGCACGCCTTTGGGTGATTATGATTATCTTGTTTCTGGATTGGATGCTTCAAAAATCGCAGAAGGTAGTGTGATCGAAGGAGCGTTTACAGTTTCAGTACTTGCTTCACATAGTGCGAAGACAGGATATCTTAAAATTAACTCTTTGACAGCAACAAAATAATGGAAGGGAAAAAGGAAAGGGCTGTCGGTTAATACCGACTTTTAGGCTCTGAATCTTAAAATACGAATCTCCCGTAGAAATCAGTATTTTTAATACTTGAACTTCTTCGGGAGATTCGTATTCTTTCTTTTCCGTATGTATTTTAGGACACAAAAATCCCTCGACTGCATTTTTGAAAGCACTCTTTTTCTAAGCAGCCTTTTCTTCGGTTTTTCCCTCAAATTTCTTGATCTCATCATGAAGAAAACGATGGTATTTATTTATATTTCTTCCAATCGCATACAGCATGAATTCTTTATATACTTTTTCTGCTGTCCGGTAATTGAAACGTCGAAAACCGTCATTTTCTTTGATATCTCCAAAATGTCCTTCTGTCTGAATGGAACGGATCTGCCGGTTCAAAATCCCCTTCTCACTCTGGATGTTTGCATGGGATTCTTCTTTCAAAGCTTCCCATTGTCCGTTAACTTTCATGACCTTATTTTTCTCTGCATCTTTCTCAGCATCATATTTATAGAGACATTTTGCTTTATGTTCACAGCCACTACAATCTGCGCATCCATACACCTCAAATGTTTGTGTATAACCAGCCTGTTCTTTTTTCTCAGTCCTGATATGATGAAGCTCCCTTCCATCATGACAGACGTAATAAAGTTCATCCTCAAATATCTGCGTTTTCATGTTGTAATACTTTCCAATATTTTCTGTGTACGCACGTGTTTTCCGTTTTTCATGATCCTGCAGTTTGATATAACTGGTGATTTTATGGTCCTTTAAGTACAGAAGATTCTTTTCACTGCAATAACCACTGTCGGCAGTTACTTCTTCCAAAATTTCTCCAAATGCGTTTTTGTGCTTTTCTAACACAGGGATCAATGTATTATAATCTGTCCGGTCATTACTTACATATGCCTGAACAATGAAATAATTCTCTACTGCTATCTGAATGTTATATGCTGCTTTTAATTGTCCATTTAGCATATGATCTTCTTTCATTCTCATAAATGTAGCTTCTAAATCTGTTTTGGAATAACTGTTCCTGTCTCTTACCATGATCTCAAAGCATTCTTTGTATCCCATCAGGCGTTCACCGCAGGCTTCCAGTTCCTCATATAGCTGCTGGATTTCCGGTTTTCTCTTTCCCTTTCCATAAACAAACGTGATCTGTTCCTGCTCTGCAATCTGAAGCAGATTTTTCTGGAGTTTCAGGATCTCCAACGGAGAACAATTGTCAATTTCGATGATTGTATTATTTGACAACTTTTTATGTTTTGCCAGTTTCCTTTTCCGGTTCTTTTCAATGATATCCCTTACTTTATCCATCCCTTCGATCACAAACATATGTGCATGGGGAATATCATATTTGATGCTATACTCATTTTCATCAATCAGGACATTATATTTCTCATACAGTAAATCAATCGTATCTAACAAGCCTGCAAGGTGATAATTGAGCGTTCCTCTCCAGACAAATGTATAACGGTTTGCATTCGCTTCTATTTTGGTCCCATCAATAAAAAGCGACTTTAGGGTAATCCGTCCTTCTTTTTGCAGACGGTGAAGAAACTGATCGTTTAATTCATCTAATACATCAGCAGTTAGTTTTTTATTCTTGAATTCATAGAATGCATCTCTTTTTGGTTTCTGTCCTTTGGTAAGCCAGATAAACGCAAGGTCTCTTTCGCATAATTCCACAATACGGTCAACAGCCCTTACCCCACGCATGTTTGCGTAAGTAACGACAGCATACATCATAATTGGATTAAACCCGGTTCTTCCCTTATCTGAACAATTGGCTAACAAGCCAGAAAAATCTAAATCCTCCATCACTTTTTTCAGGGTATAGACTGGATCGTCGTCGGGTAAATTCAATTCGAAGAAACTAAAGTTCATTTTCTGTTGCCCAAGCTCAAAAAAGTCGTTATATAATAATTAGTCGATACTTACTATTTTTGCTTGGCTACATAATTCTTTTTCCTACAAAGTCCTGCTATAGATGTAGTTATCAAGCCCACAAACAATAAAACCATATATAATTCCAACGGTGTGTCATCTCCTGTTTTTGCCCCAGAAGCCGCTCCACTTCCAGCATGATTCACATCTGTGCTATTATCTGCACCCGTTTGTGTTGTCGGCTGTGTTGTTGGTTCATTTGGAATATCCTGCTCTGTTTTTTCTGCCAGAATATAATAATAACTGCCATCCGCCTGAAAAATCATCTGTCCATTTCTGCTTTGCACAGATAATGTCTTCAATGTCCCTTTGCTGTTCAAAGAAAAAGCAGAAGAATTCTTCAACGCATCCGATAAAGAAATTGTCACTCCATCCACCGCTATTCTGTTTTCCTTTTTATCTGTAAAATAGATTTCAAATGGTGAAATGTTTTTCCCCTTTCCTTCCAGACATGCAACAAACCACTCCCATGCCTCTGTATCCTGACTGGTTATCGGATAAACCACCAGCGTCAAGCTGCTGTCTGTAATTCCACTGACCACAATCCTTCTGCCATCCGGTAACTGAATCTCAGCTTTCCCATTTTGGACAGGTGATGTTAGATATTCTGTTTTTCCTGCAATATAAGTTGCATAAATGCCAAAATCTGTCTGACCCTGTTCTCCTGTCAGGGCAGAGTTCCCGGCGTAACATATCGTAGCTGAATATACTGTAATTATGCACATCAGAAAAAATGTTACTAACCGTTTCATTCTGCCCCTCCTTTCCTGAGTATTGTATTTAGGGTAACCGAACCGGCACTGTAGTATGTATCTGGCTCATAAGCCATAATCTTTAATTTAATTGCAGTACCATCTTCCACTTCGGAAGTAAGTGATACAGATTTTACATATTCTCCAGGTCTGATAAGTCCTGTCTCTCCCAAAAGAATTCCATCTGCGGTCAGAACACGAAGCTTCAGCCATACATCAAATTTTTCTGAATTCGTAAAATAAACATCTGCTGCATCGCCTTTCACAATCACATTTCCACAGATATATGCCCTGAATTCCATTCCATCCTGATAGATTTCCGACCATCCAAGCTCCTCCGGTACTGTCGGCATGCCACTGACCGCCGCTTTTTCGAAAGGCGGTGGTGAGAACGAGCGAACATCCTCCTGTTTTCCATTGTTTATCAATGTCAGTACCATAGTACACAATGACAACACACATACAATACAGGCAACAGGCAAGCTCCAATTTTTATTCATTAAAATCCCTCATTTACATTATCATCTGTCATATTTACCTCAAACAACGCGGTTTGGAGTAAATATCACAGATGATCTGCACAGACCTTTTTAGCCTGCACAGATCTCTGCTAATTTTAATTTGCTTTCTATCCAGCAAACACACTCCAACATATTGTCTAAATAACTTTTACTGTCAATGTTGGATTATTTTCATTTCTCAAATCAACCGTGAGACGGATAGTCTTGCCATTCAAAGCCATTGTACTCGGTAAAGAAACACCATAACTTCCGTTTCCACTAGTTACCTTCTGCAGAGAATATGTACCCTCTGCCTTTATGTCTCCATCTTTAATGACATATTTTTCTTGTGAATTTCCTTTATTATAAATATAGAAGATGCTAGCCAAATAATTATTCCCTGGACATTCTTTCTCTACAGTGTATACACCATCTGTCAATGTAGTTTTTAAAAATCCCCAGCTTATATTGCCATTTCCATCCCACTTATAATTCGAGGAGGTACCAACATAATCCGAAATAGTCACCGTCACATTGCCAATCTCTTTCTTTTCGGCTGTTGTATCTGAAAGAGCCCCCTTCAAGGACAAGGTCGTTGTTTCACTTGGACTTTCCCCAACGTTTGTTCCTTCTGCTGATTTTAATCCTATTTTAGAATTCGTAAAAGTTCCGGTAATGTTATTGTCAGTTTTACCATAAGCCAGAGAAGCTGTAATGTCCGCATTTGAATTATTCGTTACAGTAATCTGATCAGCCCCATCCTGACAAGTCCATGAACTTGTACCGGATGTTTCCTTATATTTTAAAGTTGTTGGATCCCAGCTTTTTGTAACGCCCGAACTATATGTATATTCCAGACTTCCCCATTTCACATCAACACTATATACAGTATCTGTGTTTTCTTTTCCGGCTTGATAAGTAGCTTTAATATCCGCTGAACTATCCTCTGCTGCATATACAAAATTTCCCATAGACATGCTCAAAGTAAGAGCGAGTGTTGCTGCAATTATTTTTTTCTTCATTCTTTCCGCCCTCCTTCTTATTCCTGTGATGCTGCATCTGCGATTTTTACTGTTACACTACCGATTGTTGCTTTATTTGCATTTTTATCTGTTAATGCCCCTGACAAAGAAATCGTAGTTGACTCAGTAGATGCAGTACCCGCTACTGTGGTTGTCGCACCAATAGACGCATCCGCAAGACTCAAAGAAGCCTTATCAACTTTCGCAGTGATACCTGCATACGAATCCGACGTTGCTGCTTCAACAGTTGCAGTCAATGCCTTATTAGAGCGATTGGTAACTGTCACCTTGTTCGCTCCATCCTGGTTCGACCAGCTTCCTTCGCCGACAGATTCCGTATACTGGTGTGTTGATGGATTCCATTTTTTGGATACAGCTCCATCCGTATACGTGAATTCCATGCTTCCCCACGATACATCAACGGAATACACCGTTGCTACTGCGCCTTCAAGTTGATAAGTTCCGTATACTGCATGGCTGTCTGTTCCTCCGGCTGAATCTATTGTTGCCGCCATTGCTACTGTTCCTGAGGATAACCCAAGTATAGTCGCCACACAAAGAGTTAATGCTTTTTTCTTCATCGCTTTTCTTCCTTTCTGCAAAACATTTTATTACATCTTCTTTTTGAAGTATGTTTTCTCTTAATCAGTCACTGTAATTTTAATTCCTTCGATATTTCCATTCAGGACTGCTTTCTCCCCTGAATCCGGATCATAATACAGAACATTGTATCTTCCTGTATAATCTCCCACAGAGAGTTTTGCTGCATCTTTTATCAGATCCAGCTGTTCAATTTTATATCCGGATGACAGAGTTCCGGACTGGGCAATCACAGTTTCTGTTCCATCTTCACTGATAATGACAAGTTGAAGCACAATATCATTTACTGATTTCGATGGATTTTGAAACATCAGATTTGCCTTATTATCAGAAAGTGAAATATGTACTTCCTTCTGATAAACCATACTGACTGCTCCCCCGCCCTTAGATACCTCCATCTTTTCTTCTGAATCACCTGTTACAGGTTCTGCATATTCTTCTTCTTTCTGTGGTGCATAGTCAGGAGCAAGTGCCGGACCGGTATTCCTGAAAAATAACGCCCAGATCGTCACTGCTAATGCAACAAATGTAACAACAAGAAGTACAGTAATAATTATTTTTGTCCTATTTGCAGATATCTTTTTTTCGGACTGTTTTCCCACTTGATCACCTCCTTACCCGGCCTGTTCATAGGATATCGTTCCGATCACCTCACCGTTTATTCCCGGATCTGGTTCCCCGTAAAGGTTAAGATATACCGTAGCCGTATTCCTGGCAGAAATGGAAAGTTTCTGAACTGTTTCTCCTTTCTGGTTCTTGAATACTCCGGTAATTTCCTTGTGTGATTCTGACGGTTTATAAGACAGAATAAGTGTCACATCCTCATTTCCTGTATTTGTGAAACTCACTTTTCCTTCGCCCTCTTCATAATCCCATTGCCCGGACGTCGCATTTTCATAGCAATGTGTATCTGGATTCCACTGACCTCTGGAACCCGGATGATAAACAGCATTTAGCCCAGACAATTCCATTACAATGGAATCCTCACTTTCTGTATCCGGTTCCGGTATCAGAGAACGGGAAGCAAGAGCATAGGTTCCAAACGTTCCGGTATCAAAGGCAATGATATTTTCACGGCTGTCTGCATCACCACAGATTACTGCCTGCCCATCCCTGACACAGACAAGTACCCTGTCTTCCATCTGCGCCTGCACATCGGTTGTTTCCATAATCATTGAAAGCATTTCCTGGCTTTCTGCAATTCTCAAAGGTTCCTCATCATTTTTCTGCCTGAACAGACGTAGAGAAAAATACTGCTCCACTGTATATCCATTATTTTCTGCCCACTGTTCCAGAATGGCTTTCTCCTCTTTCAGGGAATTCCTTTCTTCTTCTGAGAGTTTTTGTTCTTCTGCTTTCTCCTGCTCATCCTTCAAAAGATCATCCAGCAGGTCAGCGTATATCAGCACATTTCCATGTCCACCCTGCCTGATCTCATCCTCCGAAAATAATGATCGTACGAACGGTTGCTGCCCGTCTTTGAGTTTCAGCTGATTCATTCCCAAAGAAACTCGTGTAGCCAGATCAAATGTCATTTCTGCCGGGGTTTGTGTGGAATCTTCTGTAACCGGCTCCGTAGATGTTTCATTTTCATCCCCATTTGGTTCCTTCATCTCTGTTTCGTTCTCATTCGGAACTGCCACAAAATCCTCTGTTATAACTTCAGTTGGAGTTTCCACTGGAGCCTCTGTTATAGCTTCCGTCGGAGTTTCCACAGGATCCTCTGTTATAACTTCCGTCGGAGTTTCCACTGGAACCTCCGTTATAGCTTCAGTCGGAGTTTCCACTGGAGCCTCTGTTTCTTTCTCAACCGGCAGCTCTGTTGATGACTGGAAAGATTCCGCTTCCGAAGTCTGTGTTTCCGACTCTGTTGATTGCTTCGTCATTTCAGTCTCGGCTGCAGACACTGTACCGGAAATCAGGCTAAGTGCTGCTGCAGCCGCAAGTATCCATCTGGCTTTTTTGAAGCAGAACCGATTTTTGCTTTCTTTTTTCATATCGTTATCCTCTTTTCGCCATTTGCGCTAAAGCGGGCATTGACTCAGATCAGCTTCCGCTTTCTGGCTTCTGTAATTGCTGCTGCTTTATTCCTGACACCAAGCTTCCGATAAGTTTCTTTATTGTGGTATTTCACTGTTGCCTCTGAAATTTTCAGCTCTTTTGCTATATCTGCAGATGACTTACCTTCTGACTGCAGTTTTAATATCTCCAGCGCATGTTCACTTAAAACAATATTGTTTCTGGAAGCCAGATAAGAAGGATATGATTTAGCCATCTGTCTGCATTCTGACATGATCTGGTTTCGATAACTATTGTCTTTCCAGATAAATTCGCACTTTTCAAACATTGGAAGAAGTGCTGTTCCTTCCCTGGTAAATATTCTCACAAAATGATATTCTTCTGCCTGACTGATGCTGGTTTGAAGAGTATCCTTCCACTGCTTCTGTTCCAGTTTATACTGAACAATAGAAAGCAAGATCATCGCTTCCATATGAATATAGGTGCGTTTCATAATCTCCGCATAATGCAGGAGCTGCTGCAGCAGGCAATAAGCTGCTTCCAATTTCCCAAGAGAAATATATACTCTCACTTTTGTCAGATATCGAAAACGTTCCATTGTGCAAAATTCCGCATTCTCATCTGGTGCCTGTTTCATCCAGTCTGAAACATCTTCACCCTGATACAGCTTAATCCGGCAAATAAAAGCATCAATATTGGAAATCAGATTCGGTGCTTCCTCTTCCGCACGATCACGAAATGCATCAAGAGATACAAGTGCGCCATCTGCATCATTTTTCAAAACAGACAGCCATGCAAGGATTCCTGTTCCTACAAAAACCTGTTCCAGCATACCCCCCCGTTCTGCATCCATACGGCCTTTTTCCGCCTTTGAAAAAATCTCAAAAATATCTTTTCCTTTTTCCAGATAGCTCTCCGCAAGAGCAAGATATACAAGGCCCTTTCCATATTTTTCAAGAACAAATTCTACCGATTTACCAATCGTAAGTGCCAGTTCTGTGTCCCGTTTCGACCATTCACAGAAATCTTTTCCTCCGTTCATCATAGAAGGAAGATTGCTGGTCACAGACAGCTCTGGAAGAACTGCTTTTTTATTATGAATTAACAGGTCTGCATTTTTCAGCAGATCGATCATGTTCGCTGTGCCAGTATGAGGAAGTGCTATTTTTAAATAAAGCAGCCTGCTGAGAGCTTCTTTTTTCATACTACCTGAGTGTTCTTCTGCAAATTTTTCCAGCTGATGATACCAGCGGTTGCTTTCTTCTATATTCATCAGCATAGATTGCAGCAAACTGATTCCTGCCATAAGTACCGGACTTCCCGAGATGAGTTCTTCCGGCAGTTTCAGATAGTATTTCCGCAGTTCATAAAAATGTCCACTGGAAGGATTCTTACGTGCATTGGAGATCAAAAGTCTGGAAATGCTTTCCATGTCGTTGTATTTTTCATACATGGAAAGTGCCTCAAGAGGTTTTTCCTCCAATTCATAATATAAGCCAGCTACATAATAAAGATGGTTGATCTGCTCAATGCTTCTCTTCCTCCGTAGTCTCTGCTGCATGGATTTCCTCATAGGCCATCTGCATTTCCAGATTCCATCGGTTCCTCTTATGTCAAAAAAGTTTCCAACTTCTTCAGCCCGAAAGATCAGTTTCTCCACATCACTTCGTCCTGTAAGCATGGACGCAAGTCTGACTGTAAATGTTTCTACAATGGACATGTCCATAAAAAACTCCTGCAGTTCCAAATCCCACTGATCGTATACATGGGTTTCCAGATAATCCCACTGCCGTCTCTGTGTCAGTTCCAGATTTCCTTTTTCCATTGCAAAAAATAAAAGAGATAACGCATTTCCACCGCCCAGATTCCATGCCTTCTGATGTTCTTCCCGGGTAAGATGAATATCATATTGTTCTATATATGTAATCTGCTCATCTAATGAAAGAAGAAAATCACTTTCTTCGATTTCGGCAAATATGTATTTCGTCCGAAGTGGAAGAAGCCATCTCGGAAACGGACATCTGGCGATCAGGATCAGCCATACGTTATTTAAGCTCAGTAATTTGCAGATTACTTCAAAATAACTTTCTCTTTCTGTTGTATCTGTGAGATTTTGAAGATCATCAAGTACTACTGTGTATTCCGCAGATTGTTCTTTTATTTTAATCTGGTCTGCACTTGTTTCTGATGCACTGTAATAGCTGCAGCGTTTCATGTTCAAATTGTGCATAACCAGAGAAGTCTTTCCGATGCCTGTAACTCCATACAGGTATAACGGTGTTCGAAGTTTTTTGGCAGAGCGAAATTTGCAAATAGCTTTTTGAGGGCATATATATTTATCATCAGTAAATTTGACTATTTTCTGCATATTTCCCTCCTTTGTTTTATCGTATTTATGTAAATATTGTAGCAAATTGAAGGTTGAGATGGAACTATCCAAAAGGATAGTTTCGGGCAAAAATTTGCAATAAAAACAGACCCTGTCATATTTCATAATCTGCTTTATGAAATATAATGGGGTCTGTTTAATAAGGCTTTCTATTCTTCACTTCCAAGCCGATGAGCCTCTTTATAAATCTCACAGGCACTGTGATGTACACATCTTTTATATGCACAGTCCATAAATGTGAGAATTCGTCTGCCATCCTTTTCCTCGTATTCACAGCATACCGTCTGGCTTCCGTTGCAGGTGCGGCAAAAGCCGGAAATAAATTCTTCCGTCTCCATAGCTCACCTCTGACACAGTTTATGTATAAAAATACCACTTCGAAGCTTTGGCTCAAACCAGGTGGATTTGGGCGGCATCAGCTTATTCTCGTCTGCAATCTGCATCAGATCTTCCATAGAAGTGGGATACAGTGCAAAAGCAATTCCGCGGCTCCTATCTGCCATAGCCTGAAGCTCTCTTAATTTATGGCTTCCGCCCACAAAAGAAATCCGCTTATTCGTCCTTGAATCTCCGATTCCAAGTATAGGTGCAAGCACCTGTTCCTGCAAAAGCTGGGAATCCAGCTGTCCCACTACGTCCTTGCCCTCATAAAGCTCCGTCTTTGCTTTCAGCAGATACCAGAAGCCATCCAGATACAGTCCAAAGCAGTGCTTCTCCACAGGCTTCGCCGGAAAGCCCGGAACTATGGTCATGTCAAACTTCTCCTTGATCCGGGAAAGCACCTGCTCCGGTGTCTGACCATTTAAATCCTTCACCACACGATTGTAAGCCAGAATCGTAAGCTGGTCATAGGGGAAAACAACGGACAGGAAAAAGTTAAATTCCTCGTCTCCTGTATACCCCGGATTCTCTTCTCTTCGTTTCAGGCCAACCTTCACCGCAGAGGCAGCTCTGTGATGTCCGTCTGCAATGTAAAGTGCCGGAATCTTCTCCATCTCCTCCCGGATCAGGGCAATTGCCTCGTCCTCATCGATCACCCACACACGATGTGTAATCTCATCTTCCTCTGTGAAGTCATATTCTGCCAGATGATCCTTTTTCCACTGCGCAAGAAGGCCGCTCAGTCTGTCGGTGTAGCGGCATGCCAGGTAAATAGGGCCTGTGTTTGCATCACACACATCCACATGCTTGATGCGATCCAGCTCCTTATCCGATCTGGTAAGCTCATGCTTCTTCACCACATTGTTCAGATAATCATCAATGGAGGCACAGCCTGCAATTCCAGTCTGTACCTTCCCTTTGCGAACCAGTTCATATATATAATAGCAGGGCTTATGATCCTGGGAAAGAATCCCCTTCTTTTCCATCTGAAGCAGATTCTCCTTTGCCTTCTTATATACCTCAGGGTCATAAAGACCGGTATCTGCCGGAAGATCCATCTCCGCTCTGTCTACATGCAAAAAAGAATCCGGATTCACTTTTCCGATTGCTGCGGCTTCTTCCCGGCTCACCACATCATAAGGAAGTGCTGCTACTGCCGCAGCCTTTTCCCTGGCAGGTCTTAAAGCCTTAAATGCCCGAAATACTGCCATAGTTTTATACTCCTTTCAAACCTGCCTGCCTCTTTTTAAAGTGCTCCAAAGGCGGTCTTTTTCTCTGACGGCAGACTATTGTCCTCTGTTTTTACAGGTGTCGTAACTTGTATTATATCACAAATAATGCGGCTTCGCAACGAAACTAAATAATTTTTGAGAAAGCTAAATTTTTTTGTATTTTTCTATTGCAAATTGTTTTATTTATGTTATTATACTATTAGAAAAACAAAAACGTAATGCAATATAACCAAATAAATCAAACACCACAAAGGAGGTTTTCCCCATGACAGAAGGACTGAAATGGACGGTCAATCATGTTCCGGAATCTGATGATAAGTTTCTGGATCTGATGTCCGAAGAAAACGTAACCAAAGCAAATGAATTTCACAAGAGTTTCCCACAGTATTCCGTTACACCGCTGCAGAAGCTTTCCGCACTTGCTTCCTATCTTGGAGTAAAGGGAATCTACTGCAAGGATGAGTCCTATCGTTTCGGACTGAACGCATTCAAGGTTCTCGGAGGCTCTTACGCCATGGGACGTTACATTGCAAAGGAGCTTGGCCGCGACATCAGCGAGCTTCCCTATAATGTCCTCTCTTCTGACAAATTAAGAGAAGAATTCGGACAGGCTACCTTCTTTACTGCCACAGACGGAAACCACGGACGTGGGGTTGCATGGGCTGCCAACCGTCTTGGACAGAAGGCTGTAGTAAGAATGCCGAAGGGCACCACCAGAACCCGTTTTGATAACATTGCCAAAGAGGGTGCTGAGGTAACCATCGAGGAAATGAACTACGACGACTGTGTAAGAATGGCAGCTGCAGAGGCAGCTAAGACCGAACACGGAATCATTGTTCAGGATACTGCATGGGACGGCTATGAGGAGATTCCTTCCTGGATTATGCAGGGATACGGTACTCTTGTTCTTGAAGCTGACAAGCAGCTGAAGGAGAACGGAGTTGAGCGTCCTACCCATGTATTTGTACAGGCTGGTGTTGGTTCTCTTGCAGGTGCAGTTGTAGGATATTTCGCTCACAAATATAAAGAAAATCCTCCTGTAATGGTTGTCTGTGAAGCAAGCGCAGCTGACTGCCTCTATCGCTCTGCTGCACAGGCTGACGGCAATCTGGTAAATGTTACCGGCGATCTTCAGACTATTATGGCAGGTCTTGCATGCGGTGAGGGAAATACAATCGGATGGGATATCCTGAAGAATCATGTTACTGTATTTGCTTCCTGTCCGGACTGGATGAGTGCAAAGGCAACCCGTATCTATGCAAACCCGCTTGAAAGTGATCCACATATCGTATCCGGTGAATCCGGATCTGTACCGCTTGGGCTTGTATACACAGCACTTCACGATGAAGATGCAAAAGATCTTAAAGAAGCCCTGAAGCTGGATGAAAATTCCAACATTCTGGTAATCTCCACAGAAGGAGACACCGATCCCATCCGCTACCGCGAAATTGTATGGGACGGATTATACGGAACAGACAAATCATTAAGCGAATAAATATAAATTTTACGGAGGTAAATTACAATGGATTACAACAAAATTAAAGAAGCGGCTCAGAATTATGAAGCAGACATGACCAGATTTCTTCGCGAACTGGTTCACTTCCCCGGCGAGAGCTGCGGTGAGAAGGATCATGTAATGCGCATTAAAGAAGAGATGGAGAAGCTTGGCTTTGATAAGGTTGATATTGACCCGATGGGAAATATCCTGGGCTACATGGGAAGCGGAAGCACACTGATCGGCTTTGACGCACACATCGACACAGTAGGTATCGGAAACAGAAGCAACTGGGAATTTGATCCATACGAGGGCTTCGAGACTGAGACTGAGATCGGCGGCCGTGGAACATCTGATCAGATGGGCGGTATTGTATCTGCAGTTTACGGTGCTAAGATCATGAAAGACCTTGGTCTTTTAAATGACAAATATCAGGTAGTTGTTACCGGAACTGTTCAGGAAGAGGACTGCGACGGTCTTTGCTGGCAGTACATTATCAACGAAGATAAGGTTCGTCCGGAATTCGTAGTTTCCACAGAGCCTACAGACGGCGGTATCTACCGCGGACAGCGCGGACGTATGGAAATCCGCATCGATGTAAAAGGTGTTTCCTGCCACGGATCTGCTCCGGAGCGCGGTGACAACGCAATCTACAAAATGGCTGACATCCTTCAGGACGTTCGTGCATTAAATGAGAACGATGCAGCAGATGAGACCCAAATTAAAGGTCTTGTAAAAATGCTGGATAAGAAATACAATCCTGAGTGGGAAGAGGCAAACTTCCTTGGAAGAGGTACTGTTACCACATCCGAGATTTTCTTCACTTCCCCAAGCCGCTGTGCAGTAGCTGACTCCTGTGCAGTTTCCCTTGACCGTCGTATGACAGCAGGTGAAACCTGGGAGAGCTGCCTGGATGAGATCCGTGCACTTCCTTCCGTTAAGAAATACGGCGATGATGTTAAGGTTTCCATGTATGAGTACTCCCGTCCATCCTGGACAGAGCTTGTATATCCAATCGAGTGCTACTTCCCAACATGGGTAATCCCGAAGGATCACAAGGTTACTGCTGCTCTTGAGGAAGCTTACCACAATCTGTATGGAACAGAGCGTATGGGAAATGCTGAGACAGAAGCTATGAGAAAGGCTCGTCCGCTTACTGACAAATGGACCTTCTCAACCAACGGTGTTTCCATTATGGGACGTAACGGAATCCCTTGCATCGGCTTCGGACCTGGCGCAGAGGCACAGGCTCATGCTCCGAATGAGAAGACCTGGAAAGATGACCTTGTAAGATGTGCAGCTGTTTACGCAGCACTTCCTACTGCATACTGCAAATAAGAAACAACAGCAATATACGCCATGGAGCGGATAGCTTGACAATGTATCTGCTCCATGACCTCCACTTTATCTGTCTTTTAAATATTTCAAATACAAATTATAAGGAGAATAACTCATGAAAACATTACAGGATTACATTGACAAACTCAACAGCCTTAACTTCAAGGAAATGTACAACAACGATTTCTTCTGGACCTGGGACAAAACAGACGATGAGCTTGAAGCTGTATTTACAGTTGCTGATGCTCTTCGCTTCATGAGAGAGCACAATATTTCCACAAAAGTATTTGAGAGCGGTCTTGGAATCTCTATTTTCCGTGACAATTCCACCCGTACCCGCTTCTCCTTTGCTTCTGCCTGCAACCTTCTTGGACTTGAGGTACAGGATCTGGATGAGAAGAAATCCCAGATCGCTCATGGCGAGACTGTTCGTGAGACCGCTAACATGGTATCCTTCATGGCTGATGTAATCGGTATCCGTGACGACATGTACATCGGAAAAGGTCACACCTACCAGAAAGAATTTATGGATGCTGTAACAGAGGGAAATAAAGATGGTATTCTTGAGCAGCGACCAACTCTTGTAAACCTTCAGTGCGATGTTGACCATCCTACACAGTGTATGGCAGATATGCTCCACATCATCCATGAGTTCGGCGGTGTTGAGAATCTGAAGGGCAAGAAGCTTGCTATGACATGGGCTTACTCCCCATCCTATGGTAAACCGCTTTCTGTTCCACAGGGCGTAATCGGACTTATGACACGTTTCGGTATGGACGTTGTTCTTGCTCATCCGGAAGGATATGATGTAATGCCTGAGGTTGAGGAAATTGCTAAGAAGAACGCCGAAAGCTCCGGTGGTTCCTTTACAAAAACAAACAGCATGGAAGAAGCTTTCAAGGATGCTGATATCGTTTATCCAAAGAGCTGGGCTCCATTTGCAGCAATGGAAAAACGTACCAACCTTTACGGCGAGGGCGATTTCGACGGAATCGACAAGCTTGAGAAGGAGCTTCTTGCTCAGAATGCACAGCATAAGGATTGGGCTTGCACAGAAGAGCTTATGAAGACAACTAAGGACGGAAAAGCACTTTACCTGCACTGCCTGCCAGCAGATATCACAGGCGTAAGCTGTGAGACAGGTGAGGTTGATGCAAGCGTATTTGACCGCTACCGTATCCCGCTTTACAAAGAAGCTAGCTTCAAACCATATGTAATTGCAGCAATGATCATGCTCTCCAAATTTGAGAACCCACAGGATATCCTGAAAAAACTGGAAGTAAAAGCTGCTCCGAGAATTATGGAATAATGCTTTTTTTGGGGCTGTAGGAATACAGCCCTTTTTTGTTCTCATTTTTCAGGATAAACAGCTTTCTGACTATATTGAATGGAGGTTTTTACAATGTATAAAAGAAAACGAATCGTAGTTGCCCTTGGCGGAAATGCTCTTGGAAATACACTTCCGGAACAGATGATTGCCGTAAAATCCACAGCAAAAGCACTCTGCGATCTTATTGAAGAAGGGCATCAGGTGGTTGTAGTCCATGGAAACGGACCACAGGTTGGCATGATCAACAATGCCATGACAGCTCTTACCCATGAGGATGAGACGCAGCCAAATACCCCTCTCTCTGTTTGTGTTGCAATGAGCCAGGCTTATATTGGATACGATCTTCAGAATGCTCTTCGTGAGGAGCTTCGCAAACGCGGCTTTATGAGAACTCCGGTTGTTACCGTTGTGACACAGGTACGTGTAGATCCTGATGATCCGGCTTTTGAGAATCCAAGCAAGCCGATCGGCAAGTTTCTTACCAAGGAAGAGGCAGAGTATCAGGCAAAAGCTTACGGACATGTTATGAAAGAGGATGCAGGCCGCGGCTACCGCCGTGTGGTTGCTTCCCCGAAGCCTGTTGAGATCGTGGAGCAGGATGCCATCAACAGTCTGGTAGATGCCAATAAGATCGTGATCTGCTGCGGCGGCGGCGGTATTCCGGTTACCTTAGAAGGCCATCATCTCAAAGGCGCTTCCGCGGTTATCGACAAGGATTTCGCAAGCTGCCTTCTGGCGAAACAGCTGGATGCGGACATGCTGATCATTCTTACTGCAGTAGAAAAGGTTGCTGTCAATTTCGGCAAAGAAAATGAGAAATGGCTGGATGACCTTACCGTCTCCCAGGCAAAGAAATACATCAAAGAAGGACAGTTCGCCGCTGGCTCCATGCTGCCAAAAGTCCAGGCCTGTGTAGACTTCGCCAGCTCCGGTGCCGGCCGAACCGCCATGATCACCCTCCTGGAAAAAGCCAAAGACGGCATTATGGGAAAAACAGGAACACAGATTCATCTGTAAGAAAATCTTTTATAACGAAAAAAGCACGAGGCAGTCCATGGAGACTGCCCTTGTTTTATAAAAAAGACCTTCCGCATTTCACTCACTGAGCTGCAGAAAGTCCTTTTTTTATCATTTGTGATGTTTCTCTTCCTCTTCTTCCACCAGTCTTGCGGTTTCACCAGAGGGAGCGGAGATTACAGCTGCTGCAATGATCTCGCAGGGCGGATTCTCCTTTACACTATCAACTGCTGCCTTCACAGCTGCCACATCACCGCTGAGAAATACGGTCGCATGGCCTCCGCACTTGGTATGCCAGGTACGAAATTCCACATTTGATGTTTTCAGCATCTGGTCAAGGACAACTACTGCATTGCAGCTTCCCAGAACCTCTACTAATCCTAATGCTCCATATGACATCCTCTTATTTCCTCCTGACATATTCTATTTGTTGATGGTCATCTTCAGTGCAACTTCTGTGTCTGCAGTAGGGGATGCGATCACTGTGTGGGATACCACCTTGCCCAGGGGCTTCGCTGTCTCCAGTGCCACTTCCATTGCTGCATTTACATCTGCTATGCTGCCTCGCATTTTCACACAGGCTCCGCTTTTCAGTCGGTTTCGCTCTACACTCTGGATCTTCACGTTCGCAGCCTTGGATGCTGCGTCCAGAGCTACAAAGCAGGCTACCAGGTTATCCAGCTCAAATACCCCAACTGCCATGCCGTTATAGTTTTCTGCCATTTTATCCTCCTTACGAGACGGGAAAAGGGGCTGCCCTTTCACGACAGCAAAAAAAGGATCTCCCGACTGCTTTCTTTTTTACCAGTATACCTTGTTTTTCCTGTAATTACAAGTAATTTCTGCCTGTAATCTCACACAAATTCACAAAATACAACACAATCCCACATTTTTTCACAATCTAATCCCCATTCTACAAATGTCGCGATAATTACATCTGCCCTCTGCCAGCTTCCGCCTTAACATCTATATCCGTAAGTTCCTTCCCATCCTCTACCTTCAGAACAGCTGTATCGTCTCTGTGCGCGGTTATGACGGATTTTCCGCCACGGTCTCCGGTGATGGAGAGAAGCTGGTCATAATATTTCTTTGTAAAAATACAGGGATTGCCAAGCCTGCCCTCGCTGGAAACGCAGGCAATTCCTTTTCCTGTGGTTTCCAAAAGCGTGATAAGCTGGCGGATCGTCCCGGCTGTAAGCCAGGGCTGATCGGATACAGTAAAAAGACAGGCGTCCGCATCCAGGTTGGCTTTCAGGCCAATTTTCAAGGAGGAAGAGATTCCCTCATCCGGATGGGGATTTATATATACCGGAACTCCTAATGCTCTCGCTTCCTCCTCAATTTCCTCATACTGAGTTACCACCGTTACCGTCATCTCCTGCTTTATGTTTTTTAAACTGCCTGTTTCCAAAACACAGCTGGAAACCTCTTTTCCCTGTCCCCCGGCCCCAGCCACCGCTATCAGCCTCTCCAGAATATATCGGTACATAGGATTTCCGTCAATTTCGTACAGCAGCTTGTTGCCTCCAAAACGGCGGCTGTTTCCGGCGGCCAGCATGATCAATGCAATCCTCATAATTTCTCTGCCTCTCTTAAACTGCCGTAAGCAGCGACAGTTCCCTGTTTTGCCAGATCTTCCACAATGTGCTCTGCCGGAGCCGGATCCGATAATACATCTGCTTTGTTTAAATAAACCCGATAGATTTTGTGGTCCACGTTCTTATATAATCCGTGGACGGAAGTGGCGATTTTCTCAATATCTTCTGCCGTTACCGGTGCATCCAGATTTTTTTTGAGGAAAGCACTGGTGTATTCTGCACGGTGGGAGGTCTCACAGATAGGCTTGCCAAGGCAGTCCAGACCGATCACGCTTACTACAATATCCGCAAATTCCGGTATCACCGGCTCCCAGTCTGCCGGAACCTTCAAAGGTTTGTGCTTCGCACCGTCCGCTTCGATCAGCATCACATCACAAAGGGAAGCCAGTTTCTGCAGTTTCCCCGCTTCTATGGAGCACATTTTCCCGGAGGCTTCCTCTATATCGGCAACTGCCACAAATCCATGGTTCTCCAGCATTTGGGGAAGCTTATCAAGCTCATCGCTGCCAATTCTTGGCAGCATCGAATCGAAGGCCATATGAGTGGTAGTCGAAATGATCACCTTCTTACCTAAGGCCTGCAGCTCTTCGTTCAGACGATAGATCAGACTGGTTTTCCCGCCTCCGCCAACAACAGCGATCACCGGATATTTCTCGATATCCAGCTTTAATAAATCCAAAAAATATCCACTTTCTTTCATCCGGCCTCCTACTTCGGCAAAATACCGTTGCTAAGTAAAATTTCTACAATACTTCCCGCAATGCATCTTGCCTTGTCTGAAATCGTAAAGCAGTTCTTTTTTTCCTCTTTTCTGGGGTCTATATCGGCAATTTTCATTCCAAAGGGAACATAATAGCCATCCTTTATAATTCCGCGCAGAACACCCGTTATAGAGGCTTCTACAGGCACGTCTCCCACATAGGCAAGTATCTGCCCCTTCTCCACAATATCAGCAATATGGGCAATACCACGGATTGTACCGGCGCCAGGAGAGTGAATGACCCTTTCTTTGCTTACGCCGCCTACCATGCCCGGAACACCGGTATTGGGAATTGCACAGCCCTCTGTGATAATTCTTGCCAGATCATGTCCGCGCATAGTCTCCACCACGAAATCTACATCCCGCCCTGCTGTAAAGCCAGGTCCTAACCCAATAGTAACAGGTGCCATCTCTTTGGTAGTTCCCAGATTTTTTTTTGCAAGGATAGCATCTATAAGGGCAGCCACTTTTCCCTGTTCATGAAGTGTCCTGATACACGTTCCATCAGGGTCCACTATAAGAGGGATTTCACCTGCCTGCCATATTTTGTCACATTCTTCCAGAGCTTTCGCCTGTCTGCACAAAACGCCCTCTACTTCTGCCGTTTTGTCATATACAGCCTCACAAAAGGCCACTTTCCTGCGAATTGCGCTTGGCTTCTCACATTCTAAAATTAGTACACGATAACCGCAGCGATGCAGCCTATGGATTACACCACTTGCCAGATCTCCCCCGCCGCGGACGATCACACAGTTGTTATTCATGATTTTGTCCTGCCTGTTTTCTTATTTTGTAATGGTGGAGCATATTTGAAAAAACTGCAAAGGCGGGGATGTCCCCGCCTTCTTATAGCCGCTGTCATTTATCCTCTGCAGCCATATTTTCTTTATTTACCTTCTCCACTGCATTCACAATATTCTCATAGCCTGTGCAGCGGCAAAGATTTCCTGCCATATGCTTGCGGATCGCATCCCTTGTCAGCTTCTCACCGCGTTCCAAAAGTACTGTGGCAGACATAACAAAGCCAGGTGTGCAAAATCCGCACTGAATAGCTCCCTCTTCAATAAAAGCCTCCTGAATACGAGTCAGCTCTCCGTCTTTCTCAAGGCCTTCCAAGGTACGGATATTCTTGCCCTCTGCCCAGACAGCCAGATAAATGCAGGAATCAATAGTCTCACCGTCAATGATTACCGTACAGGCACCACATTCACCTACCTCACAGCCTTTTTTTACAGAGGTAAGCCCGAGGCGGTTGCGCAGCATATCGAGAAGGGATTCTCTTACATCCACATACTCAGCAACCTCTCTTCCGTTTACAGTACACTGTACCAGCCTCATATCCTTTTTCATGACTGCTCACCTCCTGCTGCATTTTCATCATCGACCATGCCGCGGCGAATACTTTCTTTTAATGCTCTTTTTGCAATCTCGCCGCCAATCTGAAGCCTGAAGGCCTTCGATGCTCTCCAGGAATCTCTTGGATTGATTTCTTCCCGTACAAGTGCCTCCACTTTTGCAAACAGCTCATCACCGATTTCCATACCCTTCAGTGCTTCTTCTGTTTTATGGCAGCGATAGGGCACAGGTGCCGCTACACCAAAGGTAATCCGCACATCCTCCAGTACCTTCTTCTGCGGATCGATCCTGCTTACCACACTACAGCTTAAGGTTGCAATATCCATGGCATTTCGCATGGAATATTTAATATAAAAGCCATGATACCCCTGATAATCCTTTCCCGGAATCACAATATGGGTAAGCACATCTCCCTGGTGAAGATCTACCCTTCCAGGTCCCAGATAAAAGTCCTGAATCGGAACCATTCGTCCGCCGGTTCCATCCGCGATCCGAAGCATTGCATTCAGGGAAAACAAAGTAGGCGCACTGTCTGCGCTGACTGCACCGTTGCATACATTTCCGCCGATAGTCCCGATATTGCGAACCTGAGGACCTCCAACCTGATCCACAGCCTCACCCAGAACCGGTATCAGCTTCTGAATCACCGGGTCTTTGGTAACATGGGAAAAGGTGGTAGCTGCTCCGATGAAAATGTCACCGGAATCCATCAGCCGGATTCCCCGGATTTCCTTAATATCCCGGATACTTACCAAAGATGTTCCTGCCATTTTCCCTTCACGTATTTTGATCAAAACATCACTTCCGCCGGAAATGATTCTTGCATCAGGATGCTCCTTCAAAAGCAAAACTGCCTCTTTTATGGTTTCTGCGTTATAATAATTTTCGATATCGTACATTCCTCATGCCCCCTTTCTCAGATCAGTCCGGCTTTTGTAAAGCCGTCTATCAGCCTTTGCGGTGTCAGAGGAATTTCAGCAAACCCAATTCCTGTTGCATGTAAAACTGCATTACGGATTGCCGGCGCCCCCGGAATTGCCGGCGGCTCTCCAAGAGCCTTGTTTCCATAAGGTCCCATAGGATCATTCAATTCTACAAATTCTGCTGTAAGATCCGGTGTATCCATAGTTGTCATCAGCTTATAATCAAGCAAAGTACCGTTTAACGGTCTTCCTGTTTTCTCATCCAGAAGAAGCTGCTCGGAAAGTCCACAGCCCATACCCATGGACATACCGCCGTGAACCTGCATAGCCGCAAGCTGTGGGTTCAAAAGAATTCCGCTGTCATGTACATTGACAATATCCAGAACCTTGATTTTACCAAGCTTCATATCTACTTCCACCTCTGCGAAGCAGCATCCGGTTGCAACCGTATTCTTTTTCACTTGTCTGGAAACCTCAGCTGTAAGAACGGAAGAATTGCCCAGACTGTAATAGCTCTCCATTGCAAGCTCTTCCAGAGAAATGGCCTGTCTGCCGTCTGCCAGAATATATCCGTCCTCCAGCTCCAGACGATCCACATTGCCAGGTACAAGAGTTCTTGCATAATCCAGAATCTTCTGCTTCAGAAGCTGGGCACATTCCTTCACTGCAGTTCCTGTAACAAAGGCCTGTCTGGATGCATAAGCACCTGTATCAAAAGGTGTCACATCTGTATCCTGCATCGTCACAATATGTACTCTGGAAATATCCATATGTAAGGTTTCTGCTGCCATCTGAGAGAAAACAGTATCTGCACCCTGCCCGATCTCAGTTGCTCCCACCTGAAGCTGTACGCTTCCATCCTGGTTTAGTGACAATCTGGCACCTGCAATTTCCAGAGAAATAGGCCATACACCTGTCTTATAGGAGAAAAGTGCCATACCTACGCCGCGGCGGATATCTCCTGTCTGGTCTGCATATGCCTTTCTCTTTTCATCCCAATGTATATAGGCAGCGCCCTTATCCAGACACTCAAAAATACCATTTGAATTCGCTGCAATCGGTTTCAGATAAGCATCCTCATAATATCCATGAATCAGATTCTTTCTTCGGAATTCCAGAGGATCCATTCCAATCTCATAAGCAATATCATCCATAAAGCTCTCTGTTGCATAGCAGACCTGGGGAATGCCATAGCCTCTCATGGCTCCTGCAGTAGGACAATTGGTATAAACCGTATATGCCTCACCTCGGATATTCGGGCAGGCATACTGAAGACGGCTTGCAGTCAGGCCGTTAGCTGCAATGGCATGTCCGTGGGAAGCGTAAGCTCCCTGATTGGAATAAGTAATCATCTCTTTTGCCAGAAGATGCCCCTCCTGATCTACTCCTGCTGTCATTTCGTATTCAATAGAATGACGGGTTCTGGTATTGGTAAAGGTCTCCTCACGGGTAAGCTCGATCTTTACCGGGCGTCCGCCAACCTGCATGGTAAGAAAAGCATTCAAAGGCTCGTAAAGCACTTCCTGCTTATTTCCAAAGCCGCCGCCTACATATGGCTTAATGACACGCACCTGTCCCCATGGGATTCCCAGTGCCTGACCAACTACACGGCGGACAATGTGAGGTATCTGTGTGGAAGAAACCACAACAATTCTTCCCTTTTCCATATATGCATAAGAAATATTATTCTCAATGTGACAGTGCTGAACAATAGGGGTCTTATAGCTTCTGTGGATCTGTACAGCAGCATCCTCCAATCCCTTATCCACATCACCGATAGCAAAGCTGGAACGCGCAAGAATATTATCCTTCTTATCAAGATGAATGGGATGCTCACTTCCCCGCATAGAAAGCCTGGGGCTTAGCACAACCGGATATTCTTCATATTCTACCTTGATCAGCTTCAATGCCCGTGATGCAGTCACTTCATCCTCTGCTACAACTGCAGCAATATCATCTCCATAATAACGTACTCTTCCGGTCAGAAGATTACGGTCAGCCACATCCTGATGTGCCAGTTCCACAGACCAGGGATGTCCCGGTGTGGGATAGCAATGATTCGGTACGTCCTTAAAAGTCACTACTTTTACCACGCCGTCCAAAGCTTCGGCCTCACTGGTATCAATGGACTTCACAATACCATTACCGATTGTGGCATGACAGACCTTTGCCACCAGACACTTGTCCAGGATCATATCATCTGTAAACTTCGCTCTTCCTGTTACTTTTTCATAAGCGTCTACTCTTGGAACACTCTTTCCAATCATATGCTTCACCTTCTTTACATTTACTTAGTTTGTTTAAAAAAGCCGACGCCGTTCAAAAAACAATATCACGGTTCTTCTTTGAACTGGCTGTCGGCTATGGGCTCATTGCCTTGTGTCTCAAAAATATTGTCTAAAATATCTCTTCTGCATAAAGCAATTGTACCACATTTCTCAGATGTTTTGCAATATTTTTATGCATAATGCAAGAATTTTGTACAGTTATTTTTGAAACTTTCACATATTATTCTTTTAATGTCTGATTAATTGATAATACCTCGCAGGTCATAGATAGCATGTCTTGGGCATTTCACCACACACATACCGCAGCTTAAGCACAAGTCCTCGTTGATCACAGCGCAATTGTCTGTGACCTTAATGGCTTCTGCAGTACATGTTTTCTGGCAGATGCCGCAGCCGATACAGCTGACCTGACACTGTTTTTTTGCCTCCTGACCCTTACTTTTGTTAGAACATTTCACAACCATCCAGTTGGCACATTCATGAATATGAATTACCTTCTGGGGACATACCTTTACACACGCTCCACAGCCAATACATTTCTCTTCATCTACTTCTGCCACACCATATTCATTAAGAGAAATGGCACCAAACTTGCATTTGCTTACGCAGGCTTTACAGCCGATGCATCCGTCCTTACAGCCTTGCTCACCTGATGTGGCTCTGCACCCTCCATTACATGCCACAAAAGCAGCTTTATATGGGAATTTCTTTTTTACAGCCATATCATCCCTTCCTTTCATATGGTGTCCCGCTAAGAGGAAGGCTGTACCGCCTTACACCATCTCTTCGGAAATATGCATCTGCAATTGCAGGTGCCGTCGGAATTGATGTGATTTCACCGATACCAATCGCGCCGCAGGCAACCTTAAGTCCCGGCTTATCGACTACAATGGCATCGATCTTTGGAATTTCGTGGGAACGGAATAAACCAAGAGAACCATATTTCTCAATTGGCTTACAATTTTCATCAATCGGATATTTTTCTCTTAAAGCAAATCCCATGGACATTACTACGCCGCCTTCAATCTGGCCTTCACAGGATAAAGGATTCACTGCTTTGCCAACATCATGAGCCGCAACGATTTCCTCCAGCTTACCGGTTTTGGAATCCAGGATACAGACCTGGGTAGCATAGCCATATGCCACATGAGATACCGGATTTGGCACATCTGCTCCAAGAGGGTCTGTTTTTGCAAGATATTCTGCGTAATAAACCTTGCCGATCATTTCCTCTACTGTTTTTCCGCCACGCTTATCTTCCATCAGCTTCTCACAGGCTCTTCTGCATGCTTCTCCGGTTATCAGAGTCTGTCTGGAGCCGGAGGTTGTTCCGGAATCAGGTGAAATCCAGGTATTGCTCCGCTCATAAACAATATCCTCTCTTTTAATATCTGTGTTGGTAACGATCATCTGAGTCAGCACAGTGCCAAGTCCCTGGCCAATACAGGATGCGCCGGAATAAATATGAAGCTTCCTGTCTTCCTCGAAAATCAGCTTCACACGGCCGGTATCCGGAATTCCTACACCGACTCCGGCATTTTTCATGGCACATCCAAGGCCTACCGCTTTGCCAGCCTCTAATGCTGCGTCATATTTCTCTTTCACTGCCTCCAGGGTTTCCACAAGACCGGTGGAATCATCTACGATCTGTCCATTAGGGAGAACTTCTCCCGGACGGATAGCATTTCGATAGCGAATCTCCCATGGTGTAATTCCCACTTTATCTGCCATCATGTTCAGTAAGGTCTCTGTTGCAAAGCAGGTCTGCGTAACTCCAAAGCCCCGAAAAGCTCCTGCCGGCGGATTATTAGTATAATAAGCAGTTCCTTCAATCTCAAAGTTCTGATAATGATAGGGACCGGCTGCATGAGTGCAGGCACGCTCCAGAACCGGACCTCCAAGAGATGCAAATGCGCCGGTATCAGCCTTAACCTTTGCCTTAACACCCATAATATTTCCGTTCTCGTCACAGCCCATTGTCATATCCATATAAAATGGATGACGTTTTGGATGAACCAGCAAAGATTCTGCCCTTGAAAGCTTCATTTTAACAGGCTTCTTAGTCACATAAGTAAGAAGCGCCGCAAGGTGCTGCACGGTCATATCCTCTTTGCCCCCAAAGCCTCCGCCTACCAGGGCATTCTGAACCTTCACCTTATCTGTTCCAAGAAGCAGACTGCATTCATGCAATGTCTGATGTGCAGACTGGTCTGTGGAATATATGAAAATATCTCCATCCTCATCGTAAAATGACACTGCACACTCCGGCTCCAGAAATGCATGCTCGGTCCATGGTGTTTCAAAATGCTTGGAAATCACGTATTTAGAGCCTTCAATAGCTTCTGTGGCATTGCCGCGGCTAATGTGCTTATATGCACAGATATTATTCTCTTCCTCATCAAATACCCTTGGTGCGTCCGGTGCAGCAGCTTCCTCAATGGTATGGATGTGAGGCAGCACCTCATATTCTACCTTGATCAGCTTCTTCGCCTTCTCTGCAGTTTCTCTATCTTTTGCTGCGACAAGTGCAATGGCGTCCCCCAGATAATGAGTCAGGCCGCCAACCGGAATCAGGGTATACTGATCGTGCTTCAAATGGCCGATCTTATTCTCACCCGGAATATCCTTAGCTGTAACAACAGCCTCCACCCCCGGAAGCTGTTCTGCTTTTGTTGTGTCAATAGAAAGAACACGTGCCCGCGGATATTTGCTTCGGAGAGCCACTCCGTAAAGCATGCCTTCCGGATAGAAATCATCAGGATATTTTCCGGTGCCAAGAACCTTTTCCCCCACATCAATTCTTGCCACACGGGATCCAAGCTCCCAGTTTTCATCTTCCTGTGGAATTACGCCCTCCCGCATAATTCCTGCGGCAATCCGCACTGCATCTATTATTTTTACATACCCTGTACAGCGACAGTAATTGTTGCGCAGGGCATACTTGATTTCCTCATCAGTTGGTTCTTTATTTACATCCAAAAGAGCTTTGGTACACATAATCATACCCGGAATGCAAAAACCGCACTGTACAGCTCCGGCTTTGCCGTACGCATAGGTATATACTTTTTCTTCCCAATCGGTCAGGCCTTCTACTGTGATCACGTTTTTCCCTTCCAGGGAATCCGTGTCCGGCACACAGGCTTTGCAGGTCCTGCCATCAATGATCACGGTGCAGGCTCCGCAGGCGCCCTCACTGCAGCCGTCCTTTACAGAGGTCAGATGCAATTCATCACGCAGAAAGCGAAGCAACTTCTGGTTTTTCCCGGACTCTACGGTCTGTCCATTGACTGTAAATGCTGCCATATTGGACTCTCCTTTCTTGCGGGTTCTCCCGGTCAGGCATACGCTTTGCCATTTTTCCGGAAGCTTTTACATTATATAGATACTGTCCACAGCCCGGATAAAGCTGTGGACAGCATTTGCCTTGTTGGTCAAGCGGATATTCGCAATCCGCTTCGCTGCTTGCTCATAACCAAATGCTGCTTCGCAGCTTGATTCGGTTAAATCACAGATCAGATCATATATCCATAATCATCGATCACTGCACAGATCAGCTTCTTCAGACCATCATACAGCTTATCAGCAGGATCATCTGCCTTGCAATCTGTAATCTGGCCTACAAATCTTACCTTGCAGGTCTTTGCTTTTTTATCAAGCACAACAAATCCGTCGTTTGTGCTGTCTGCCATATCTTTTTCATTTGCAAACAGAGTGAATTTGTCTTTATATGGTGCACTTGCGTATGGACAGAAGCTCTTGCAGTTACCGCACTCATTACACATGTAATCTACATGGATCACCTGATTCATTGCCATTCCCGGAACCTTTACGGAAATATTTGCACGGTTCGGACAAACATCCACACAGTTCTCGCAGACCTTATTACAGGTAAGACATCTTTCTTCCTCTGTCTTCACTTCTTCGCTGTGCTTTAAGATTCCCTTCTTTGCATAGCAGTCTGCTTCCTTGCCGGTTACAGCTGCATCCCTTGTGATCTCTTTGCCAAGGATATCTTTAACTGCAAGCTGCGCATCGCGGATTCCCTCTACAATCGTAGCAGCACCCTTTGCTCCGTCTCCAGCAACATAAACGCCGCTTACACTGGTTTCAAGAGTCTTGTCGTTGACCTTTGCTCTTCCTCTTTCGTCCACTGCAATCTGGTTTGCAGTATAGAAGTCTGTATCAAGCTTCTCACCAACTGCCACGATTACAGTATCAGCAGGAACCTCTTCTACGTCTGCTGTCTCAGTAACACCGGCACGTCCGGACGCATCCATCTGTCCAAGCTCCATCTTTTGGCAGATCAGTCTTCCATTCTCAAGACTTACCGGAGAAAGAAGCTCTTTAAACTCAACGCCCTCTTCCAGAACCTCCAGAAGCTCATCCTCTGCTGCAGGCATGTAGCGTTTGGTTCTTCTGTATACAAGATATACATGCTCTACGCCTTTTGTGCGCTTTGCTGCTCTTGCAGTATCCATGGCTGTGTTACCGCCGCCGATAACTACCACATTCTTTCCGATATCCAGACTGCCATCACTTGCCTTGAAATCACGAAGGAATTTCAGTGCGTTTACAGTCTCACCCTTCTTAAGCTTCAAGGTACCTGGCTTGCCGGCTCCGATCGCAAGAATCACTGCATCATAGCCCTGTGCTTTCAGCTCTGCTACAGATGTAATTTCTGTATTGGTGCAGATCTTTACTCCCATCTTTTCAATAAAGGAAATATCTTTGTCAATGGCATCATCTCCAATACGGAAGCCCGGGATCACGTAGCGGATCACACCGCCTGCTTTTTCCTCTTTTTCAAAAACAGTTACAGCTGCGCCCTCTCTTGCAAGGAAATAAGCTGCAGCAATACCGGCAGGACCGCCGCCTACAACAGCAACCTTCTTACCGTTTGGTTCTCCGGCTTTGATCTGACCGATCAGCTCCTCATAGCCCTTCTGTGCTGCAATCAGCTTAGTTCCGCGGATATTTACAGATTCCTCATAGAAATTACGGGTACATTTATTCATACAGTTATGCGCACATAAGGTTCCTGTAATAAATGGCAGTGCATTTTTCTCAAGGATCACTTCCAGAGCTTCTTTGTATTTGCCCTCACCTGTAAGAGCCACATACTGCGGAATATCCTGATGAATAGGGCATCCCTCTGCACATGGAGCATAGAAGCAGTCCAGAAGCGGAACCTCTTTTGTGCTCTTTCTGTTTGGAATCGGCTTGATATTCTTTACATGATGTGCATCTGTGATGGCATCCGCTGCCAGCTTTTTCAGTGCATCCACATCAATTCCATCCCATTTCTTCGGAGCAATTCCGTCAGTCTTAGCTGCAACCTGAGAAAATCTCTGATAACCGCCGGCCTTCAGAAGAGTCGTTGCCATGGTTACAGGCCAGATTCCGCAGCCTACGATCCGATCGATGTTGTAATAATCAGCACCACCGGAATAGGAAATTCTCAGCTTTCCTGCAAATTCTTCAGAAAGCTTGGCTGCAAGAGAAATGGACAGAGGGAATAAGGATTTACCTGACATATACATTTCTTCGCTTGGAAGCTCATTTCTTGTAACGTCAACAGGGAAGGTATTGGTGATCTTCACACCAAATTCCAGTCCCAGCTCCTCTGATAATTTCATCAGGCGGGTAAGCATAGGAACTGCATCCTCATACTGCAGGTCATCTCTGAAATGGAAATCACCGAATACCATATAGTCGTATCCCATTTCATCCATAGTCTTTCTTGCAAAATCATAGCCCAGAAGAGTAGGATTGCATTTTACAAAGGTATTCAGATGCTTCTCGGTAAGAAGGTAGTTTGCAATGCTCTCGATTTCCTGTGGCGGACATCCATGTAAAGTGGAAATCGTTGCAGAATTACAGATAGCAGATGGAATCGCCTCAATATCTTCTCTGGTGAAATTGTGGAATCTGTCTGCATTGTCCAGAAGCCATTTTTTACATTCCTGGAAGACAGCAGTATCCTTGGCTTCCATCATTCCATCGATAAAGGTGTTCACCTTGTCGCCTTTGATTCCCTCCAGATCATAGCCTACAGAAATATTAAACTGGAAGCCATCCTGCGCTCCAAGATTAAATTCCTTCGCCATAACATGAAGGATAAACCATGCCTTGATATATTCGCTCATTGCATCCGGAACGGTAAGCTCTGTAGACCATTCACAGTTATAGCCTTCGTCATCAGCAAGAATACATGGTTTATTTACACATGCGGAAAGCTCTGCACCATCCATTTTCTGAACGGTCTTCAGCTCAAAGAAACGTGCGCCTGCATAATAGGAAGCAATAATATTCTGGGCAAGCTGTGTGTGTGGACCTGCTGCAGGTCCCACAGGTGTCTCCAGAGTTCTTTCAAAGATTGTCAGATTATGATCTGCATTTATTGTATATGGGCGATGTACCCCAAATACTGTATCTTTCCCGCTTTTTTCCTGAAGGACCCATTCCATCAGCTGCCCGAAAGGCATACATGTCATAATATCGCTCATATTTATTTTCCTCCGTTAATATCATCAGCCAGTTCCTTGGCAGACTGTCTGCAGTCAGCCATAACCTTATCTACATCACATACCAGTACTTCTCTGTCCTTCATAAGAATCTTTCCATTGCAGACAGTCGTTACTACATCATGTCCTGTAGTACCGAACAGCAGATGTCCATTTACGTTATCAGCTCTCATAGGTGTCAGCGGGTTGTAATCCATTACGATCACATCAGCTGCAGCCCCCTCTCTTAATACGCCAAGAGGTTTCTTAAAGTAACGGTTTGCAATAACAGCATTATTTTCAAAGAGCATCTTCGGAACTTCTCCCCATGCAGCATTAGGATCGCACAGATGATGCTTATGAAGAATATTGGCAACCTTCCAGGATTCCAGCATATCATGAGTATAACCATCTGTTCCAAGTCCGGTCACGATTCCCTTATGAACCAGCTCCATAGTAGGAGGACATCCGCAGGCATTTCCCATATTGGATTCCGGATTATGGACAACCATTGTATCAGTTTCCTTAATCAGATCCATCTCATGCTCATTGATATAAATACAGTGTCCCAAAAGAGTCTTCGGTCCAAGAATGTTCCAATCATAAAGCCTGTCTACAATTCGTTTGCTATGCTCCTTCAGGCACTGATGAAGGTCATAGATTCCCTCAGCTACATGAATATGATAACCTACGCCCTCTGGCTTCAGTTCATTGCACAGCTCCATGGTCTTATCAGAAATTGTGAAGGATGCATGCATACCCATCATAGCTGCCAGCATATCGCTGTCATCATCCAGTGCATGTTTAATAAAATTCACATTCTCCATTACGGACTCTCTGGACTTGTCCATGCCGTCACGGTCAGAAATCTCATAGCAAAGACAGGTTCTTACGCCCAGTTCCTTAGCAGCGGATTCAATAGCGCTAAGGGAGCCTGTAATATGTCCAAAGCTTGCATGATGGTCAAATACAGTAGTAACACCATTCTTAATACTGTCAATATAGGTAGCCATTGCAGAAAGTCTGGTCTGCTCCAGAGTCAGATGGCGGTCAATGGTCCACCACTGTCCATCCAGAATATCAAGGAATCCCTTGGGATTGTATCCCTTAATACTTAAGCCTCTGGCAAAAGAGCTGTAGATATGCTCATGAGTATTGATAAATGCAGGCATGATTACTCCGCCTCTGGCATCCACAAATTCTCCATCCGGATATGCTCTCTTCACCTCATCTGTAGTCCCCACCATTACTATGGTGTTACCATCCATTGCAACTGCGCCGTTCTCTATAAATGCATTGGATGCGTCCCGTGTGATCATTCTTCCGTTACCAATAATAAGCATATGGAGTCCTCCTTTACTTGTTAAAATTGTTGAATCAAAATGCACAATTCAACATTTTTTAGGATATTTTATACAGATAATGTAACATATTCTCATCCGAATTTCAATAGTATTTCAAAAAATATTTTTGGCTTTCTTAAAATTTTTGTAGTCTAACTTTTGTTGCCTGGGGGCAAACCTGGTATTTACAGGAAAAAGGGCGCAAAAAAAGCAGCCCGTTTTTATGCGAACTGCTCTTTCTGCCACTTGCTTATTCTATTTTTCTGATTTAAGTTGTTCCGAGTACATTTCCCTACAGTTCTCTGACCACATGCAGGCTTCTGCGCTCCTTTTTCCAGAGTTCTGTGTCGATTTCCACTTCGTAGCCTTTTCCATTCTTCACATGCCAGTCATAAAAGGACCGTTCCTCATCTGCATATTCTTCCATAATATTCATAATGGTGCCGCCATGTACCACCAGTGCGGCGCTGGAAATATTTTTGCGGATGCAGCTGCCAACTGCCATCTGAAATCCGGTGATGTTTCTTCGCTTAAATTCTTCCCGGCTCTCCCCTCCCGGGAATGGAAGAAGTCCGCCGGAATCGATCCATGCCTGGTAATTTGCATTGCCGTCCAACTCCAGATAATTTTTGTTCTCAAATTCCCCGAAATCGCACTCTGCAAGCTCATCGATTATGTTCAGTGGTTTTCCCGGAAAAAGAATAGACGCAGTCTGGGTGCAGCGCAGCATGGGACTTGCATATACTGCCTGGGGTTCTCCATAGTCCAGCTGCTTCAGCACTTCCTGAGACTGAGGTAAAAGAGGCTCATCGGTTCTTCTTCCTATATATCTTTGTTTTTGATTGCCAGCGGTTTCTCCGTGACGAATAAGCATCAGCTTAAGCATCCTTGATCACCGTCCCAATTCCGCAGACCACACGGGTCACTTTTTTGCTTTTGGAAGCAAGTCCCGTACAGACTCTGCCCACTGCTTCCCGGTATTTCCGGTCAAAAGCGTCCATGGGAACGACGCCGTAGCCTACCTCCTGGCTTACGACCACAATGTCCGGATTCCCTTCTGCAAGCTTCTCTGCAAGCCCGGCAACATCATGACCAGCCTTTAATTCCTTACGGATAAATTCCTGGAAATCCAGAACCCCCTCTGCCTTCATAAGCTGGTATTCCTCTAACTTGCCGCCATTTTTCCAGCAGATTTCCGGGTGTTTTTCCTTTGCATAATCGCTTTTTCCCTGAAAAGCGCCGCCGATAATCATTTCCATTCTGGTATCTCTCCTTCTACACTCACGCTTTTGTATATTATTTCTTCTAAATCAGCACAGAAGCCACCGCCAGCACTACTGCCATTCCCACCTCGCAGAGGCAAAGGAAATAGCCGGCCAAGTCTCCTGTAATTCCGCCGAAATACTTCATGGCCTTGTGATGATAAAAAAGGAAGATTGCCCCAGCTGCCGCAAATGCCAGAATCCCAAGCACAGGCTGGATCCAGACCATCACAGCCAGAAGGATCACAAGATAAACAATCAGCACATTCCGCACCGCCAGATCCTCTGCTTTTCTTGAAAACTCCGCCACAGTGCCATCCTTTCTAGCCTTTGGAAAAGTCATGACGCTGATTCCGGAAAAGCATCTGGAAACCATAAAGCCAAGCGCCATGATCTCAAGTGCAGGTTTGCAAAGCCACAGCTGGCTGTAAGCACCATACCAGGCAAGAAAGTAAACACAGGCCGTGATCACAGCAAATGCCCCAGCATGGGAATCCTTCAAGATCTCAAGGCGGCGCTCCTTTTCCTGCCAGGAGCTTAAGGCATCGGAAGTGTCCAGAAGCCCGTCCACATGGATTCCTCCTGTGACCCATACCGGAACCAGTACCAGCACAGCTGCCACAAATGCCGCCTGAAACCCAAATCTGCTTCCCGCCCAGCCCACAGCCAGGGACAAAGCCCCGATCACAAGACCGATAAAGGGAAAGAAGCAGAAGGTATATTTCATATTCTCCTTGCTCCAGTCAGCTCTTGGCATGGGGATTTTCGAATACATGGCAAATGCCACCTTAAAATTATTCCACAGCATTTTCACCTGTTTTTCCTCCTTTGTGCCAAATCGGGATTCCATATACTACTTCTACCACCTGATCTGCCATTTCTCCAAGCTTCTGGTTGATTTTCCCAAGATACTCCTGATAGCGGACGGTATCTCCCTCATAGGAAGCTGCCTCGGAAAAAATCTCATTGGTAACAATCACAAGGTGACGGACCTGGCTTTTCAGCTTTCGGACACCTCTTAGGACAGCCTCCACAGTATCCGCTCCTGCCCCACTTTCTTCGAACATTTCATTTGCCGCAAGATTGGACATGCATTCCAGAAGAACAATGGCGTCTTGTGGAAATTCCAGATTTTCAAGTCCTGTATAGCACTCTACTGTCTCGAAGCCTTTTCCCGCACGCATTTTGCGATGGCGCTCTACGCGCTTATAGCTTTCCTCATCATAAGGGTGCATGGTCGCGATGTAGAATCGTTTTCCCTGTCCCAGAGACAGGATCTTGTCCTCGGCAAAAGCAGATTTCCCGCTTCCGCTTCCGCCTGTCACTACAGCCATCATGTTATTTCAGCTCCTCGTACTGGTCTACGTGAATATCATCAAACGTACTTAAGGTATTGTAAAGAGTGGCTCCCATGTCCAAAAACGGGCAGAGGGCAATGGCCCCGGTTCCCTCTCCAAGACACATATCTGCATGAAGCACCGCTTCCTTACCAAGCTTTTCCAGAACCAGATGCGCTGCCGGCTCTTTGGAGACATGGCTTGCGATCATATAATCTTTTGCCTGCGGACAGATTCCTGCAGCCACAAGGGCTGCTACTCCGGAGATAAAGCCATCGATCAGCACCGGAATCTGCAAAGCGGCTCCGCCAAGATAAACCCCGGCCATACCTGCGATATCCAGTCCGCCAACCTTGGCAAGCACATCAATGGGGTCTGACGGATCTGGCTCATTGAGGGCGATTGCCTTTTTGATGGCATTGATCTTGCGGGTCAGTCCGTCGCTGGAAAGGCCTGCGCCTCTTCCGGTCATCGTTTCCACAGGCTGATCCAGAAGTACAGAAGCAACTGCACTGCTGGTTGTGGTATTTCCAATGCCCATTTCTCCGGTAGCAAGAAGGCGATAGCCCTGTGCTTTCAGCTCCTCTGCCATGGCGATTCCGGCTTCGATTCCTTTCACAGCTTCTTCTCTTGTCATAGCCGGGCCCTTTGTCATATTGCGTGTTCCGTACATAACCTTCAGATCAGTGCGGGCAGTAGTGTCTTTCACCATTCCCACATCTACAGGCTTCACAGCAACGCCGCACTGATGGCACATCACACATGCAGTGGTGGTTTCTTTCACAAAGTTGTCCGCCACAATTCCGGTTACTTCCTGTCCAGTCTGGGTAACTCCCTCTTCCACAACTCCGTTGTCTGCGCACATGGCAACCAGTGCTTTTTTGCCAATGTCAACCTTCACCTCACCTGTAATTCCCACGATCTGGGTGATCAGGTCCTCCATTTTTCCAAGGGAATGAAGAGGCTTGGCAATGCTGTCCCAGCGCTTCCTTGCAGTCTCCATCTTTTCCTCATCAAGAGGCTTTATCTTCTTCCGTGCTTCTTCTAATGTCATCATTTCCTCCCACTGGTAAATACCAGGAATTTGCTGAATACATAATTTAAAGCCATAACTACAAACTGGATGATCAGTTTTCCAACCATATCATTTAAATGTACGATCTCGGCGAAAAACCATACTCCGCCAACCTCGATGACCATGGTGCTCAGTCTGGCTCCTACGAACTTGCAGAAAGGCCGGATGTGGTCCTTCAAGGTTTCGCATTTGTCCAGAAAAACAAATTTGGAGTTTACCACATAGGCAAACACAATTGCCAGAATAACGGAAATCACATTGGCAATTTCTCTTTGCAGGCCTGCCTGGCGCAGAAAGAAAAAGCTGGCTAAATTTACAACTGTGGTGCAGCCGCCGAAAAATATGTAGCGTATTACGTCATTGGCATAAAGCTTCTTAATGAGAGCGATCATGATTTACCTCCTGATAAACGTCCTTTTTCCCGCGAACGATCTGGGAAATAATGTAGCGGGGACGCCTTTTTACTTCTTCGTATATTTTTGCAATGTAGTATCCAATGATTCCAAGGCTTAGCATAATCGCACTTCCAATAAGAAGCAGTACGATCAGCGTGGTGGTGTAGCCTTCCACTGCTCTTCCGGCAAAAAACTGCACCAGAGAGTAGATGATCAGAATCAGAGAACATCCAAAACAGGCTCCTCCTATAATGGTTACAAACTGCAGGGGGACTGTAGTAAATGCCACAATATTGGTAAAGGCATATTTCACAAGGGACCAGGTGGACCACTTGGATTGTCCTGCCTCCCTGTCATGAACCTCGAATTCCACATGTGTGGTTTTGAAGCCTACCCATGAGGAGGTGGCACGGAAAAACATATTCCGCTCCGGCATGGAGAGAATGCTGTTCACAGCTTTCCGGTCCATCATCTTAAAATCGGAGGCATTCTGCATGTTTACCCCTGTTGCCTTGGACATGATCCCATAGAAAAAGCCTGCGCTTTCTTTGTGCAGAAGACTTTCAGTTCCTCTGCTTTTCTTCACGCCCTCAATCACTTCCCAGCCTTCTTCCCAAAGGTGATACATTGGGATCAGGGTTTCCGGCGGGTGCTGCAGATCGCAGTCCATCACAGCGACCACATCTCCTGTGGCCTGGGCAAGGCCTGCATAAACTGCCGCTTCCTTCCCGAAGTTTCTGGAAAAATGAACGCCTAAGATATTTGCGTCTTTCTCACCTGCTTTGGTGATTTCTTCCCATGTTCTGTCGTTTGAGCCATCGTCTACAAGTACCAATTCATAAGAAATGCCTGCTTCTGTTAAAACCTCATGAAGGACCCGGCAGGTTTTTCCTACCATCAGTTCTTCGTTGTAAGCGGGCAAAACTACTGATAATCTGCTCATTTTTTTGTCCTCTAGTCTTTCATTTTTCAACGTTCCCATTATAGTACAAAACCATTTGGCAGGCAACCTTATTTCGGTTTCTTCAGAATTTCTTAAGGATATTAGGGTTTTATGGCAATAAAAAAAACGATAACCAATCGGCTACCGTTTGCTTACTGTACCTTCAAAACTACATACATGCTGTATCCTCGTTTGGAATCTTTTGAATCATTCTCAACCTTGCGAATAACCTGGAAGCTCCATCTCGCTTCGTTCAATGGAACGACCTGTGCGCTTTGCGCTTTGGTCAAGCCCTCACCCTATTAGTAGCAGTCAGCTCCATGTATTACTACACTTCCACCCCTGCCCTATCTACCTCGTCGTCTTCAAGGGGGTTTACTTCTTTC
>OLOI01000567.1_pt1 | contig 36425 bp, 36 predicted proteins | sample 1672131 | NCBI WGS metagenome assembly OLOI01 (sample SAMEA3136651, study PRJEB25190) | human gut metagenome
GAGGCATATACCGCATTAAAAAATCCGCTTTTGTATGCTATGCTTTTCATAATGCTGCTGCGATGTGATTTGAGAAAAATTATCAAGCTCGGTCCTAAAATGCTTATAGGTTTCTTTTCAGCCACGATTTCAATAGGACTCGGATTTGTAGCAGCATATGCCATTATGCACAATTTCTTGGGTGAGAATTCATGGCAGGCACTCGGAGCACTTTGCGGAAGCTGGATGGGCGGCGGAGGCAATATGCTTGCTATTCAGGCGGCTCTCAATGTTGATGAGGCAACAATGGCATATGCCCTCGTTATGGATTCAATTTGCGCAACATTATATGTAATGTTTCTGTTATGGGCAATCGGCTTTTCCAAGAAGTTTAATTCGTGGACAAAGGCGGATACCCATATTATTGACGAGGTTGGTGCTACTCTTGAAGCAGAAGCTAAAGCTAACACAAAACCTCTTGCTTGGCAGAATATTGCAATTTTAATCGGCTCAGGACTTTTAGTTTCTGCAATTTCTCAAATGCTCGGTTCAGTTATCAACAGTTATATTTCGTTCTTTGATAAAGCAACATGGACAGTTCTTATAGTTACTGTTCTGGGCGTTGTTCTTGCTCTTACTCCGTTCGGCAAAATTAAGGGTACTGAGGAAATATCTAATGTGCTTTTATATGTGGTAATTGCACTCATTGCGTCCCGCGCGGATCTCGGCAGCATAGGCAATGCTCCTGCATGGCTTTTTACAGGACTTATAATTCTTCTGATTCACATTGCTATTATGATTTTACTAGCAAAATTATTAAAAATGGATATTTTCACTTGTGCGGTTGCGTCTCTTGCAAACATTGGAGGAACGGCAACAGCTCCTGTTCTTGCAGGCACATACAGCAGTGCTCTTGTACCTGTCGGTATCATTATGGCACTCCTCGGCTATGTTGTCGGAACAGGCGGAGGTTTGATTGTTGCACAGCTTATGCAACTGGTCGGCGGATGATAAAAATTTATAAAGCAATAACAAAAGCGTGGTTTTTATCCCACGCTTTTTTACACTATAGGAAATTGCTCGGTTGCGCTCGGGCACAGAAGTTATTTTTTATATGGTGCTGTCTGCCCGAATAAGTGCAGCCCACCGGCTGCTTTTTTATGTTTCTTTAAATACCCATTTTCTCTGAATTGTATAATTTACTGCCCACAAGAGTAAATCGACAATCGCTTTAATAAGCGTTGCAGGAACGGGAATAAACGAAAGTGCCGATACTGTTACTGTGCTGGCACACATAATAAAGAAAAATAAAATGAAGAATTTTAAAGCCTGATTTCCGGCTTTGCTGTCATTCTCAAAAATAACTTTTCTGTTAATCATAAAATTCATACAGCCCGATACAACTCTTGCCATAAGTGTGGCAAGTGCGACATTCCACTGAATTGATGCAGGCAAAAGATATGTAAAAATGGTAAACAGCACAAGGTCGACGATTGTACAGCCCATTGACGCCGTTGCAAATCTAAGAGGTGTTCTGTATATTAAAAAAGTATCCTTAAAAAGCCTGTAATTTGATGCACTGTCTGATGGTTGCTTTGTTACTATATTTACATTATAAAACGGGACTTTTAAATCTGCACATTTTGTCAGAAAATTCATTTCATATTCAAAACGTTGCCCTTTTGTGTTAATCACAATGTCATAAAGTGTAACCGGAATACCACGCAGCCCTGTCATTGTGTCTTTGCACTTCACACCTGTAATTACTTTAAAGTAGGATGAGGCAGCTTCGTGACCTATTCTGTGCCCAAATGACATTTTTGACTTAGAAATATCACGCTTGCCGAGAATAAGATTGTCGGGACGTATTTCCAGGGCACGGCTTACCCTCATAATATCTTCAGCTCTGTGCTGACCGTCGGCATCAGCGGTTATGAATCCTGTGATATTATAAATGTTTTCATAAGCATATTTTGCACCTGCTTTAATACAGGTGCCTTTGCCTGAGCCTTTTTCAAGCGTTAAAATATGACATCCGATGCTTATAAGCTCATTAAAATATTCATCGCCTGTGACACATCCGTCATTGACCACAATGATATGCTCTGCTCCAAGCTCATAAAGTTGAGAGCATAAGTCAATAGTTGTGCGGTTTTTTTTATATATAGTTATAATCACAGCGTGGCTCATAACTAAAATCCTCCATATAATATCAGCCTATATTATACAATAAATTTAACATTAATACAATATACATTTTATTTGTTTCTTATCTTATAAGTAATTTTGTACAATAATTTGTGTCTAAATTTGATATTATATATAAATATTTTGTTTTCTATTTAAAATCATTTTATTTTGTGATATAATACAAAAGTTGATTAAACATTGAAAGACGGTGATTTTTTGTACAAGCGTATTTTAGCAGGATTTCTTTCAACTGTGCTTATCACAGGAACAGCTGCGCTTATTTCAGGCTGTGACAAAGACAGTACAAGTACACCTGAAAATGTAAATACTGCTGAAAATAAAACTGCAGACAGCATTGAGGCAGGAACAATTCTTCAGTGCTTCTGCTGGGATTTTAACACAATCAAGGAATCTATGGCTGACATTGCGGCGGCAGGGTTTACCTCAGTCCAGACCTCACCAATTAATGAATGTCTTGAGGGTGAGAACGGTGGAATGGAGCTTTACGGCAACGGTAAATGGTACTATCATTATCAGCCAACTGATTTTAAAATCGGTAACTATCAGCTTGGTACACGTGAAGAATTTAAAGCTATGTGTGAAGAGGCTGATAAGTACGGAATAAGTGTTCTTGTTGATGTAATTGCAAATCATACCACTCCTGAAACCGATGCAGTAAGTCAGGATTTGATTGAAGCAGGCGGCGGAAGTCTTGAAACCCTTTATCATAAGGGTAATGCGAATGACCTGAATAATTACAGCAGCCGCCTTGATTGTACAACATACAAAATGGGTGGACTTCCTGACATTAATACTGAAAGGCCTTCTTTTCAGGATTACTTTTTTGAGTTTATCAACGACTGCATTGACTGCGGTGCCGACGGCTTCAGATATGATACTGCAAAGCATATAGGCTTGCCTGATGACCCTAAGGAAGATGACGGCTTTGAAAACAACTTTTGGGAAAAGGCTACAACGAGTGTAAAGAATGCTGATTCGCTCTTTATTTACGGAGAGGTTTTGCAGGGTAACAATGATAGAATCAAAGACTATATTTCTGAAATCGGCAGAACCACCGCAAGCACCTATGGCAGCAAAATACGTTCTGCCGTAAACAATAATGTGCTCAGCCCCGGTTCGGTATCAGATTATTGGCTTGGTGATGTTGAGCCTAATGTTGTAACATGGGTTGAATCGCACGATAACTACATAAATGACGGTACAGCATACAGTTATACAAACGAGCAGATTATACTCGGATGGTCAATTATCACTGCACGCAAGGACGGTACTCCGCTGTTCTTTGACAGACCATACAACAGCTCAATGGATAATATCTGGGGAATGAATCGCATAGGCACACAAGGTGACGATTTTTATAAGGACAGCCGTGTAAAAGCTGTCAACTTCTTCCGTACAGCAATGCAGGGAGAGGAAGAGAACCTTGCGTCTCCCGGTGATGATACATCTGCATTGATTATTGAAAGAGGAAATAAGGGTGCAGTAATTGTAAATACCGAGGGTACTCTTAAGACAGGCTTTGAAATCGGTCTTGCAGACGGCACATATGTTGACAGAGTTGATAATAAAACAACCTATACTGTGTCAAACGGCAAGCTGACAAGCGATGCCGATATTCCTGAAAATTCGGTTGTAGTGCTTTATAATGAAGGCTACAAGGAAACTGCTGCTTCTGCCGAAGTTGGTATTGCAGAGGATACAGAGTTTGCATACGAGGGTGACAGTATTGATGTTACGCTTACTTGCAGCAACACAGATAATGCAACCTATTCCATTGACGGTTCTGAACCTGTTTCATTTAAGGACGGCGACAAACTTACAATCAAGCATAAGGATGACAGCGATACAACAGAGGTTGTACTTACCGCAACTAACAGCGAGGGTACAAAGACCTATGAAGAACTGGTGTTTACCTATAAGCAGACATATGAAATCACAAAGGGTGTAAAGGTTTATTTTGAAAAACCTGATGACTGGGATGATGAAATATATGCCTATGTTTATAATGATGATTTAGATGAAAATGACATCTGGCCCGGCATAGAAATGGAGAAAACATCTGACGGCAAGTATTGCTATACATTTACAAAATACTTTGAAACACCATATATCATTTTTAATGACGGTGACGCAGCAGATTCATTTCAGTACCCTGAGGGACAGGGCTTGACTGTTGAACCCGACAAAACGTATACAGTAGAATAAATTGGAGGACAATATGAGTAACTTATCAAGTGGAAGAATGGAGAAGAGTCAGATTCCGGCAGAAGAAATAAAAAATCCTGAACTTCTTGATGCAATAGAAAAAATGCAGACTGACGGAAGCAAAGAAAATATTGATGCTATGATTAATGAGATAATCAAGGCAAAGCTTATTCTCCCTGCTAAAATCACTCCTACAACACAGGCAAAAACCGAAAACGGAAGAACAGTAATGCAGCAGGCAAATCAGGTTCAGTTCAGACTGCTCAAAAACGGCAATGGTGAAATGTTCTTTGGCGTGTTTACTGACGTTGAAGAAATGTACAAATGGGAGGATACTAAAAACTCAAGTAAGGTAGTAACTGATTTTGACAGCCTTGCATCAATGGTAATGGACGAAAAGTCTAACGTAGGAGGTTTTGTTGTCAATGCATTCGGAAAGAGTGTTACATTCCCGAAACCAATGGTTATGACAATCAAACAGCAGAGAGATTATCTAAGAATGAAAAACAACACCATTGAGTCAGGTACAAGAATTCAGCTTGGAGAGCCTGACGAGTATCCGATTGACCTTATGGCTGCACTTATAAATCATTTCAGCACTGAGGAAACTGTAAATGCTGCATACCTCAGAATGATAAAAAAGGAGGACGGTCAGAAGAGCTATTTTATCGTTGTTGATTTCTACGGTGATATGCAGGAAACCTTTGACTATATCAACAAGATTGCAAAACCGTATCTTGATGATGAAATTGAATTGACAATGATGCCGTACTCAATGGAGTTTGCACGCAATGCAGTAAACGGCATTGAACCGTTCTATAAAAAAGAAGCAAATAATTGATTTTTCTATAATTTTATCAAGAAGTAAAAAGAGCCGATGAATTTGTGATTGTTTTCACAATTTCATCGGCTATCTGTTTTGTATTTACTTTACGGTTTTACTCATAATACATAAATCGCTGTTTGTATTATATCCGTTTTTTCTATAAAAGTATTCTGTTCTTTTGCCTTGCAATGTAATAAGATAATGATTGTAAATATCCTTGGATTTTAAGTAATCAGTAAAATCTGTTAATAACTTACTGCCTATGCCATTTCCCTGCATATCTTTGTGTACCCAGAATTCTAAAATCTGAAAATGTACTCCGTTATAATGCCGTTCACCGTGTCCCATAATTACAGAGGCGATTTTTCCGTCAGATATTTCAACCGCTCCTTCAAATTTTGGAGTGTTGTATATATCTGTTAATCGTTCCGTTGCCTGTTCCTTCGTCCAGGAATCGTTCCATGGCTCACTGTTGAATACAGATACAAAAGATTCTGCAATCATATTTATCATATCTTTTGTTATGATTTGCATTTTGTATTCTCCAATATAAATAAGATTTGTGTTATATATTTATATTCTGACCGTAATATTTTTGCTGTTCAGATATTTCTTTAACTCGGGAATAGGAATTTCACCAAAGTGGAACAGAGAAGCCGCTAAAACTGCGTCAGCCTTGCCCTCGGTAAATGCATCATAAAAATGTTCGAGTGCGCCTGCGCCGCCGCTTGCAATAACGGGTATGTTCACTTTTTCGGAAACGGCTCTTGTAAGTGCAATGTCATAGCCTTTCTTTTGTCCGTCCTCGTCCATGCTTGTCAGCAATATTTCACCTGCACCGAGTTCTTCACACTTTAATGCCCATTCAACGGCATCAATGCCCATTGGCTTTCTGCCTCCGTTAATGTAAACCTCCCAGCTGTCACCGCTTCTTTTGGCATCAATAGCCGCTACAACGCACTGACTGCCGAATTTATATGCCGCCTCGCTTATAAGCTCGGGTCTGTGAACAGCGGCTGAGTTTACGGAAACCTTGTCAGCACCTGCACGCAAAAGTGCGTTAAAATCGTCAACACTTCTTGTTCCGCCGCCTACGGTAAACGGAATGAATATTGAGCTTGCAACCTTTTCAACCATATCAATGGTGATGTTTCTTGAATCACTTGAAGCAGTAATGTCAAGGAAAACAAGCTCGTCCGCACCCTGCCTGTCATACTGAATTGCACTTTCAACAGGGTCGCCTGCATCCACAAGGTTTACAAAACTCATTCCTTTAACAACTCTGCCGTTTTTTACATCAAGACAAGGGATAATTCTTTTGGCATACATTTTAAAAACCTCCTCAACCCTTTACAATATCAGCAAAATTTTTGAGTATCTTAAGCCCTGTTTCACCGCTTTTTTCGGGGTGGAACTGAGTTGCAAAAACATTTCCTTTTTCAACTGCGGCATCAATGGTAACGCCGTAATTTGTCTGAGCCGATACAATATTTTTATCTTTAGCATTTAAGTAGTATGAATGAACAAAATAAACATAGGAATTGTTGTCAATGCCCTTGAAAATGCCGTCTTTCTTTTTGATGTCAAGACTGTTCCAGCCTATGTGCGGAATTTTAAGTCCCTCGCCGCTCGGAATCTTTGTGATTGTGCCGTCAAAAATTCCAAGTCCCTTTGCTTCGGGGCTTTCCTCACTGGCAGGAAACAAAAGCTGCAAGCCAAGGCATATACCTAAAAATGGTTTTCCACTTTTTGTATAGTCAAGTACAGTGTCCTTAATGCCGTATTGCGTCATAGTATTCATTGTATCGCCGAATGAACCTACTCCCGGAAGGACGGCTCCGTCCGCTTTCATAATAATATCTTTATCTCTTGTAACTAAAGTGTCACAGCCCAGATGAATTAACGCTTTGTTTACGCTCTGAATATTTCCTGCGCCGTAATCAATAATAGCAATCATTATGTCATCTCCAGTATATATGAAAAATAATATATCCATACAGATTTTATCATAATAGACATTTATTTGCAACTGCCACAACCTGTAAATTCATATTACCTTCATATTAAAGTAAAAATTCATATATAAATTGTTGAATTATGCAGGATGATATGATAAAATGAAATAATAAATATAAGTAGGGAGAGTCAAAAATGATTACGCATTTATTGACAAGAATAGATTTGTGTATGCACTCTTTTTCAAAAGGTCAAAAGAGGATTGCACATTATATTGAAGAACACTATGACAAAGCGGCATTTATGACAGCCTCAAAACTTGGTGAAACGGTAGGAGTTTCCGAGAGTACAGTTGTCCGTTTTGCTACTGAGCTTGGCTATGAGGGTTATCCGAAACTTCAGAAGGCTATGCAGGAAATGATAAGGAACAAGCTCACTTCCGTGCAAAGAATTGAGGTAACGTCAACACGCATCGGTGATAACAATGTCCTTGACAGCGTTTTGAATCAGGATATTGATAAAATCAGAAGAACTATTGAAGAAACCTCTCACGAGGACTTTAACCGAGCTGTAAATGAAATTTGCAATGCAGAGCGTATATATATTTTCGGGGTGCGTTCAACTGCTGCTATTGCAAGTTTTTTGGCGTATTATTTTGAGTTAATTTTTGATAATGTCCGTGTTGTTAATACAACAAGTTCTGCTTCGGCATATGAGCATATTTTCAGAATCAGCGAAAATGATGTAATGATTGGAATTTCATTCCCTCGTTACAGCTCAATGGCGGTAGAAGCAATGGATTTTGCACGTTCAAGAGGTGCTCATGCTATTGCGATAACCGACAGTATGGCATCGCCTTTGGTTCAGTCAGCAGACTCAATTCTCATTGCACGCAGTGATATGGCTTCGATAGTAGATTCGTTGGTTGCACCTTTAAGTCTTATCAACGCACTGATTGTTGCTACTGTTCTTAAAAAGAAAGAAGAAGTTTCCGAAAACTTCCGTCAGCTTGAAGAGGTCTGGAATAAGAACGGTGTTTATACCAACCACGATTTAGAGTCAGAAAGTGTGCCTGAAAATGATGACAGGTAAAAAAGTAATTGTAATAGGTGCAGGTGCTGCCGGTATGATGGCAGGAGGAACAGCAGCTCAGATGGGTGCGTCTGTTACAATTCTCGAAAAAAACAGGCGTGTCGGCAGAAAAATTCTCATTACGGGAAAAGGCAGATGCAATGTTACAAATAATTGTGACGTACAAACATTTATTCAGAATGTTCCGGTAAACGGCAGATTTCTTTTTTCTGCAATCAACAGCTTTGATGCGCAGAGTGTTATAGATTTCTTTGAAAATTTCGGGCTTTCTCTGAAAACAGAGAGGGGCAACAGAGTTTTTCCAAAGTCTGACAGAGCAATGGACGTTGTCGACACATTACATTCTTTTGTGTCTGACAGCGGATGTAAAATAATAAATGACAGCGCAAAAGAACTTATTATAGAAAACGGTGAAGTTATCGGAGTAAAAACCGAGAACAACACTTATTATGCCGACAGTGTGATAATATGCTGCGGAGGAAAGAGTTATCCGCTGACAGGTTCAACCGGTGACGGATATACGCTTGCAAGACAGGCAGGACATACAATAACCGATTTGAATCCCTCGCTTGTACCGCTCGAAAGTCATAATCCTGACTGTAAGGCAATGCAGGGGTTGGCTCTGAAAAATGTTTCATTAAAAATAGTTAATGTTCAAAGCAAAAAAACAGTGTATTCTGATTTTGGCGAAATGCTTTTCACCCATTTCGGAATGAGCGGACCTATGATACTTTCCGCAAGCTCGCATATTCGTGACATTTCTGATGGAAAATATATTGCACAAATTGATTTGAAACCGGCATTATCACCTGAACAGCTTGACAAGCGGCTTCAGAATGAATTTACAATTAACTCAAACAAAGATGTTTCAAATTCATTCTCTAAGCTATTGCCCCGAAAAATTATTGTTCCTGTTTTAAAACGGTGGGGAGTACCGTTCGACAAAAAATGTAATTCAATAACTAAGGAAGAGCGAAAAAAGCTTGCTGACATTTTAAAGTGCTTTACTGTAGAAATAAGCGGATTCCGTCCGATTGAAGAGGCAATTATTACTTCGGGAGGTGTAAAAACCTCCGAAATTAACCCCAAAACAATGGAGAGCAGGCTTGTCAATGGCTTGTATTTTGCAGGAGAAGTTATTGATTGTGATGCGTATACGGGTGGATTTAATCTTCAGATTGCATGGAGCACGGGACATCTTGCAGGTGAAAATGCAGCTTACCTATAAATTAATAGATTTAAACAGAAAGGAAGATTATTATGCCGATTGCAGTAGCACTTGACGGACCTGCCGGCGCAGGAAAGTCATCCATAGCCAAAAAGGCCGCAAAGGCACTTGATTATATCTATATTGACACAGGAGCACTTTATCGGACAATCGGGCTTGCAGCCGCACGCCGTAATGTTGAACCGATACCGTCAAATGAGGTTGAAAAACTGCTTTCTGAAATAAAGGTTGACCTCACTTTTAATGAGCAGGGCGAGCAGATTGTGTTGCTTGATAATGAGGATGTTTCGGGATTAATCCGTACTCCCGAGGCTTCTATGATGGCATCAAAAATATCTGCAATTCCTGCTGTCCGTGCTTATCTTCTGGATTTGCAGCGCAGTATGGCGAAAAGCCAGAATGTTATTATGGACGGCAGGGACATAGGAACAGTTGTTCTGCCTGATGCACAGGTAAAAATATTTCTTACGGCTTCTCCCGAGGTAAGGGCGGAACGTCGATACAAGGAGCTTGTCGAGAAGGGTATGAATGTAAACTATGATGACATATTAAACGATGTTATTGAACGTGACTACAATGATACGCATCGTGAAACAGCCCCTCTCAAACCTGCTGACGGCTGCATAATAGTCAATACAACCGATATTGACTTTGAACAGTCAGTAAAAAAAATAATTTCTGTGATAAAGGAGAATGTCTGATGGGACAGTCAAAGGCTCTCTATGCTGTGGGAAAAGTAGTGTGCAGACCAATTTTTAAACTTTTTTACAGATACAAGTCTATTAACAGCGAAGCAGTGCCTGAAAAAGGCGGATTTATTCTTGCCTGCAATCATTCAAGTCTTTCGGATCCTGTGCTTTTGGGTCTTTCACAAAAACGCAGACTGTATTTTATGGCTAAGATTGAGCTTTTCAAAAATAAATTTTTCGGAGCTCTTATACGCACGCTCGGTGCGTTTCCTGTAGAGCGTGGAGCTGGCGACGGCAAGGCAATCAAAACAGGCATTGACCTCATTAATGAGGGAGAAATTATGACGATTTTCCTTGAGGGAAGCATAAGCAAAACGGGCGAGCTAAGGCGACCACGAAGCGGATGCGCGCTTGTTGCACAGCAAACACAGGTTCCGGTAGTTCCGGCTTGTATAACTGTTGTCGGCAATCCCAAGCACTTGTTTGCAAGACGTGTTGTTCATTTCGGTGAACCGCTTTCTCCTCAAAAGCTCGGACTGACGGTTGACGGCGGAAGACGTGAACTCAGAGATGCATCAAATATGATAATGGACGAAATTAAAAAAATGAGAGAGCAGGATTTGAATGAGTATAGAAAAGGCTGAGTCAGCCGGATTTTGCTTTGGAGTAAACAGGGCAATTAATATTGTCAATGAACTTCTTGAAAACGGTGCGAGTGTTTGTACGCTCGGACCGATTATACATAATATGGAGGTTGTGAACGAACTCGAAATGCGCGGCTGTAAGGCGGTTGATTCAATAGATGAAGTGCCGGACGGTTCAACGCTGGTCATTCGTTCTCACGGTGTTCCCAAGTCTGTTGCAGATGAGCTTGAAAACAGAAATATCTGCTATAAGGACGCAACCTGTCCGTTTGTTCAGAAAATCCACAAGATTGTATTTTCGGCAGATCCCGATAATGATGTTGTACTGATTGCAGGCAACAAGAATCATCCTGAGGTACAGGGAATTATAGGTCACTGTTCTGCAAGATGTCTGACTTTCAACAATGAAGATGAACTTGACGGAATTTTGCCTAATATTCTTTCAGAGAATGATAAGTGCATAAAAATCGTCGCACAAACCACTTTTGATACAGCAGAATGGAAAAAATGTATAAAAAAGTTCAAAAAACTATGTACAAACGGAAAAATATTTGATACAATATGTAATGCTACGTCGGTTAGGCAGAGTGAAGCTGATCTGATTGCCGCTCGTTCTGATTTTATGGTTGTAATTGGGGACAGGCACAGTTCAAACACCGGCAAACTGTTTGATATATGCAAAAAACAGTGCCGCAATACCGTTTTAATAGAAACTGCAAGCGAGCTTGATAAAGTACAGGTTCAGTCTGCAACACAAATAGGCGTAACTGCGGGTGCATCAACACCTGCAAGGATAATAAAGGAGGTACTGGATAAAATGAGTGAAATTAAATCCGGTGAAACAAAAATTGAAGAATCTTTTGAGGAGATGCTTGAAGAATCCCTCAAAAACTTAAATACAAATGAGAGGGTAATCGGCACAGTGCTGAGCATTGCACCTAATGAGGTTCAGGTTGATGTTGGCAGAAAGCAGACAGGTTTTATTCCTGCTTCTGAACTTTCAAATGATCCAAATGCAGCACCTGAGGATGTTGTTAAGGTTGGCGACGAAATTGAGCTTCTTATTATGAAGACAAATGACCAGGAAGGCACAATTATGCTTTCAAAGCGCAGAGTTGACGCTCAGAAGGGCTGGGAGAAGCTTCAGGAAAACTCTGATTCACAGGAAATTCTTTCTGCAAAGGTTACAGAAGTTGTTAAGGGCGGCGTAATCGTTGTATATGATGGTGTAAGAGTATTTATTCCTGCTTCACAGGCAACAGCTTCCCGTGATGAGAGTCTTGAGGATCTTGTAGGTCAGGAGGTTGACTTCAGACTTATTGAGGTTTCACAGAACGGCAGACGCAGAAGAGCAATCGGTTCAATCCGCAGCGTACTCAAGGAGCAGAGAGCAGCACAGCGTGAAGCTTTCTGGAATGAATGCGAAATCGGCAAGCGTTATCAGGGCGTAGTAAAATCACTTACAAGCTATGGTGCATTTGTTGACCTCGGCGGCGTATTTGGTATGATTCACATTTCTGAGCTTTCATGGAGTCACATTAAGCATCCGAGTGAGGTTGTTAATGTAGGCGATACAGTTGATGTTTATATCAAGGACATAAATGAAGAGACAAAAAAGATTTCTCTCGGCTTTAAGAATGCTGAGGACAATCCATGGGAAATCCTAAAGAATAAGTATCCTGAAGGCACAGTTGCAGAGGTTACTATTGTAGGTCTTACAACATTCGGTGCTTTTGCAAACATTATTCCTGGTATCGACGGTCTTATCCACATTTCTCAGATTGCAAATCAGAGAATTGAAAAGCCGGCTGATGTACTTACTGTTGGTCAGAAGGTTGACGCTAAGATTACTGCTATCGACTTTGACAAAAAGCGTGTCAGCCTTTCAATGCGTGCTCTTCTTTCAGAGGACGAGCAGGCTGCTGAAAAAGCTGAAGAAACTGTTGAAGAAGCTTCGGCTGCTGAAGCAGAATAATTTTGAGTTTTTGGGGCACCGTAATTGGTGCCCTTTCATTATCTTTATAAAAAATTGCTCGTTTGCGCTCGGGCATAGAAGTGAATATTTATATGGTGCTGTTTGCACGATTAGGTGCAGTCCACCGACTTATTTATGACTTTTTTAATAGAATTGATTTGTTGCGCTCGGGCATAGAAGTGAATATTTATATGGTGCTGTCTGCACGATTTAGGTGCAGTCCACCGACTGCTTTGGAGGTTTTTTTATGACGCCGCAAGAAGAATTTGTTGAAATATATAATGAACATATACACAGACATGGTGCGGAAGAGCTTTTGGAATGGCTCAAGCGAACCGATTTTTTTACTGCACCTGCAAGCTCACGCTACCATTGTGCCTGTGAAAACGGATTGTGTATGCATTCGGTCAGCGTTTTTAACACAATGATGGAAAAGCATTTTGATGAAGACAGCGACAGCATTGAAAGCTTTGCAATATGTGCATTGCTTCACGATTTATGCAAGGCGCAGTTTTATAAGGTTTCTACCCGCAATGTCAAAAATGAACAGACGGGTGTGTGGGAAAAGGTTCCGTATTATGCGATTGATGACCAATTCCCGTATGGTCATGGTGAAAAATCTGTATTTTTGATTGAGCGTTTTATGCGCCTGAAAATTGAGGAGGCAATGGCTATCCGTTGGCATATGGGTGAATTCGGCGATAAAAACAGCAATGCCATAAGTCAGGCATATGACCGTTATCCGCTTGCAGTCAAGCTTCACCTTGCAGACCTTGAGTCTACATATCTTCGTGAAAAAGGAACTTCCGAGGTTAATAAATAAACGAAAGACTGATATATAATGGATTTATTAAAGGCAAAAAATCGTGTTGCAGAGCTTACAAAAGAACTTGAGTATCATAATAACCTGTATTATAACCAAGATGAACCCGAAATTTCAGACTATGAATATGATATGCTGCTTCGTGAGCTTGAACAGCTTGAAAATGAATTTCCAAACCTTAAATCAACTATGTCGCCGACTAACAGAGTCGGAGGCAACGCAGGTGAAAAGTTTTCGGCAGTAACGCATACTGTGCCTATGGAAAGTCTTCACGATAGCTTTTCGCACGAAGAACTTTTGGATTTTGACAACAGGGTGCGTCAGACAGTACCTGATGTAAAATATATTGTTGAACCCAAGTTTGACGGGCTTTCAGTTTCCTGCGAATATGAAAACGGTGTGTTTGTTCGTGGCTCCACCCGTGGTGACGGTACGACAGGCGAGGATGTTACCGACAATCTTATGACAATCAAAAGTCTGCCAAAGCGTATTGCAAATGCTCCTGAATTTTTGGAGGTTCGTGGAGAGGTTTATATGTCGTTTGCAAGTTTTGATGAGCTTACCAAAAGACAGGAGGAAAATGAAGAAAAAACCTTCAAAAATCCCCGCAATGCCGCAGCAGGTTCACTTCGTCAGAAAAATTCAAAAATAACAGCAAGCCGAAATCTTGATATTTTTATTTTCAATATCCAGCAAATACGGGGAACAGAACTTACAAGTCATTTGCAAAGCCTTAATTACCTGACTGAGCTCGGATTCCCGACAGCATTTTATAATGTTTATGACAATATTGATGATGTAATTACTGAGATTGAAAGAATCGGAGATTTGCGTGGTCAACTTGATTATGCTATTGACGGTGCTGTTGTCAAGGTAGACAGCTTTGATGACCGTGAACTGCTTGGCAGTACGGCAAAATACCCTCGGTGGGCAGAAGCGTATAAATATCCACCCGAGGAAAAGCCTACAAAGCTTCTTAATATAGAAATTCAGGTCGGCAGAACAGGTGTTCTTACTCCTGTCGGTAATTTTGAACCTGTTTTGCTTGCAGGCACGACAGTAAGCCGTGCAACTCTTCATAATAAAGATTTTATCGAAGAGAAGGGCATTTGCGTAGGCGACACGGTGATTATCCGCAAGGCAGGCGAGATTATTCCTGAGGTGCTTTCAGTTAGCGAGCATTGTGAAAATGCAGTTCCGTTTGAATTTCCGAGTATTTGCCCTTCCTGTGGAAGTCCTGTTTCAAGTGATGAAGGCGAAGCCGCAGTTCGCTGTACCAATACTGACTGCCCTGCACAGCTTATGAGGCATCTGATTCATTTTGTAAGTCGTGATGCAATGGATATAGACGGAATGGGTCCTGCGGTGCTTGAACAGCTTATCAATGCAGAATTAGTCAAATCTCCTGCTGATTTATATAGATTGACAACAGAGCAAATATCAGTGCTTGATCGCAAAGCTGAAAAATCAGCAGCAAATCTTATTTCTTCAATAGAAAAATCAAAGTCGAATGAGCTATACCGTCTTATTTATGCACTCGGTATTCGCAACATCGGATTAAAAGCGGCAAAGATTATATGCGAGAATTTTGCAACTGTTGACGATATAATGAATGCAAAAGCTGAGAATTTTGAAGCAATAGAGGGTTTTGGAGCAATTATGGCAAAAAGTCTTGAAGATTATTTTGCACTTGACAGTACAAAAAATCTTATTTCCGAGCTTACAGAACTTGGTTTGAGTATGACTCCCTCTGCACCTAAAAAATCCGGAGGTATTTTTGAAGGAAAGACCTTTGTTTTAACAGGCACATTACCTACAATGACACGCAGTGAGGCTTCAAAGCTGATAGAACAGCAGGGTGGCAAGACAAGCTCATCTGTGTCTAAAAAGACCTCCTATGTGCTTGCAGGCTCTGATGCAGGAAGCAAGTTGACAAAGGCTCAAAACCTCGGCGTCACAATAATTTCTGAAGAACAGCTTCTTGAGATGTTAAATAATTAAATAACCATTTTATATTGACCTTAACTATTTTTTAGTTAAGGTCATATTTTTATGCTTGTCATCATAATATTAAGTGTACAAACTCATTGGAGGGATGTTTAATGAAACAAATGACGGATGAATTCAGATTTTTACAGGCTATAAGCTGTCTGAATACTTCACTTTACAGGTGCGTTTCACCGCTTGCGCAAAAACTCAGCAGCACCGCACAGGAGATAAGGCTCAGAGTTAATCGTCCGCTTGCTATTGTGTGTAAAGATGTTACATATTATTTAACAGTGCAAGGAGGATTGGTAAGCACACCGCTTTTAGATGCAACGCTCTGCGTCAAGCGATCCGATATAGTTGATACTTTTAACAATATCTGCAACTATTCTGTGTACAGTCATCAGAATGAAATTATAAACGGTTTTGTAACTATGAATGGTGGGCACCGTGCAGGTTTGAGCGGTACGGCTGTGCAGAGTGACGGAAAAATTAAAAATATAAGGGACATTTCTTCAATTAACATTCGTATAGCAAGAGAGTATATCGGCTGTGCAAAGAAGCTCGACAAGGAAATCGGTGACATAGGGAAAGGCGGGGTGCTCTTGTGCGGTGCACCTTGCTCGGGAAAAACTACAGTTCTTCGCGACTATGCACGACTGCTCTCAGTTGAGAAATCTCTGAATATTGCACTGATTGATGAACGTGGTGAGCTTGCAAGTACAAGCTCGGGCATTTTTCAGAATGACATCGGATTTTGTGATGTATATGACGGTTACAAAAAGAGTGATGCAATGCTTCACGCCATTCGCAGTATGGCACCCGATATAATCGTCTGTGATGAAATCGGAAGTGAAGATGATGTCCGTTCTGTTGAGCAGGCTGTAAACTGCGGTGTTATTATAGTTGCTTCCGTTCACGCTTCGAGCGTTGATGAGCTCAGCCGCAAGCACAATATTATGAAGCTTTTTGCTCTTTCGGCTTTTTCCAAGGCGGTGTTTCTATCAGGAAAAAATTCTCCGGGAGAAATAACAGATATTTTTGATGCAGGTGATATTTTTGATTGTTAAATTAATCGGCGCAGCACTGCTGATTGCTTCCAGTTTTTCAGTCGGTTTTTCTATGTCAAAATCACTTTACAGAAGAAAGCAGTTTTTAAAATCATTTATTGTTTTTATTGACAGCCTTGCTACCCATATACGATACAACACTGATGACATATTCAGACTTGTATCAATGTGTTCAGATTGTGAGGAGCTAAAGTGCTTTGAGTTTTTCAGCAAGCCGCACACCGAACCTTTTGAAAAAGTATGGAGCAAGTCGGTGTTGACAATTCCACGGGCATATGCTCTGACTAAAGCCGATACTGACCTTATACTGCAATTTGGTGCACAGCTTGGAAAAACAGATATTGACGGTCAGTTGAAGCATATAAAGCTTTACAAGGATTTTTTTAAAAAACAGCTTGACGAGGCAGAGGAAGCAATAGCAAAAAAGTCAAAGCTGTACAAAACTATGGGGCTTTTTGCCGGAAGTGCAGCGGCTCTGATGATGATGTGAAGAGGTAAAAATGGATGTAGAATTAATTTTTAAGATTGCAGCTGTCGGAATAATCGTGGCTGTGCTTACGCAGCTTCTTATTCGCAGCGGACGTGAAGAGCAGGCAATGATGACCTCAATAGCAGGGCTTATTGTTGTGCTGACTTTGATTATTACTCAGATAAGTTCTCTCTTTACCACGATTAAACAATTATTTGGTTTTTAGTGATGAATATATTTTCAATTTGTGTTTTTGCGGTAGTTGCTGTTATTATGATGGTTACACTAAAGCCGCGCAACAGTGAGATTGCACTTATGCTCGGGATTTCCTGCTCTGTAATCATTCTGATGATGATATTATCACAGGTATCAACAATAACGCAGACTGTAAATCAAATTATTGCAGTATCCGGCATCAGTACAAGCTATATCGTTATTTTGCTTAAAGTAATCGGAATATGTATAATAACTGAATTTGCAGTCAATACCTGCAAGGATGCAGGAAGTCAGACGCTTTCCAACAATGTTTCTCTTGCAGGCAAAATTATGGTAACTGTAACTTCATTGCCGTTGTACAGCGATATTTTAAACACGGTGTTAAGTCTTGCTCAGTCGTAAAGAGGTAAAGAAGTGAAAAAAATAATTACGATATTCATAATTTCAATTTCTCTTGTAATAATTTCAACTGTTGCAGTAAATGCAGAAGAAAACGCAGATGAAAGCTCATTTTTATATGATTTGTCGGGAATTTATAACAGCCTTTCAGATGAAGCAAAACAGAGCCTTAAGGATATAGGCGCCGCCTCTGCTGACCCGAATGCACTGTCGGAGATAAGCTTTAACTCAATAGTTGCAGAAATTCTTGACTTGGCAGGAGAGAATGTTTCATCCCCTCTTAAGGGATTGATTTCAATAACTGCACTACTATTGCTTTCATCAATTTTGTCTGCTTACAAGAGTACATTAAATTCCGATATTTCTACTGCACTTAATATCACGACAACGCTATGCATAACCTGCGCAGTGGCTGTCCCTGCAATTTCGGTAATCAACAACACTGCAAGCGTAATATCAACGGCTTCAAATCTTATGATAGCTTACATACCGATTATGGTAGTTATAATGGCAACTTCGGGACATGCTGTCAGCGGTGCGTCCTACTACTCAATGATGCTTGCAGCAGGAGAAGGTGTGGGACAGCTTTCCTCAAAGGTCATAGTTCCTTTGCTAAATATGTTTTTAGGATTAAGCATAACATCAAGCGTATCACCTGATATTAACCTTTCGGGCTTTATAAATATGTTTTCAAAGGCTATAAAGTGGATACTCGGCTTTGGAATGACAATTTTCACTGCCGTTCTTGCACTAAAGCAATTAATCACATCATCACTTGATGATGTTTCAACCCGTGCCGTGCGGTTTACGCTCAATTCATTTATTCCCATAGTAGGCTCTGCTTTATCTGATGCCTACAAAACAGTGTTAGGAAGTGTAGGGCTTCTTAAATCGGGTGTGGGCTTTTTTGTGATTTTGTCTGTTGCCGTTGTATTTCTGCCCGTTATACTTCAAAGCATAATGTGGATATTTACTCTGTGGATAGGAAAATCGACAGCTGAAGTCTTGGGGCTTTCACAGCCTGCAAAGCTGCTTGAAGCAATTAATGTTGTTTTTTCTACGATGCTTGCAATTCTGCTTTGTATAATGTCAATATACATAATATCAACTGCTATTGTACTTATTGCAGGAAAGGGAACAGGATGAAAAGCTTATTTTCTGTTGTGATTGTCATATGTGCGGCTTCACTTATATGTACACTTATTTCAACTTTTATCACTGACGGCAGTACTAAGAAGATTGTCAATCTTGTTCTTGGTGCGTTCATTGTCTGTTCACTGATTTCTCCTGTGATGTCGGCATTTTCGTCTGTTGATGTCAATTTGTCAGAATATGAAACATCAGACAGCATAATATCAAGCAATGATGAGGCTTACAGCAATGAGGTTTTGAAGCAGACGCAGACAAATCTTGAAAACAGTGCAAAGGATATTCTTTTGCAAAACGGAATCAGTATAAACTCCTGCAAAATAATTCTTGCAAATGAGGACGAGAATCGCATAATCATTTCATCAGTCAGCATATATATTAATAAAGAAAATTCAGGACACAGTCAGCGTATACAGGAAATAATAAAAGATAACTTTGGAATAAATCCAAATGTGGTTACGGAGTAAATATGGAGAACAAAGCAAGTGATAAGTTAAAACAAATGATTTCAAACGATAAAATCAGGAAGGTGATTATAATTGCAGGTATTGTGGGTATTGCTCTGATATTTTTATCAACCTATGTGGATTTTGATGTCGGAAAAGCAAAACCTGAGGAGGAATTTTCTGTCACAACATACAGCACAGAGATTGAAAGTGATCTTCAAAACGTAATTTCTCAAATCAAGGGTGCAGGGCAGACCAAGGTACTTTTGACAATGGAAAATTCCGTTGAGTATGTATATCTTGATGACAGCACCACAAAAACAAAGGAAATTGAACCGCACATCAGAGGTGTTCTTGTTGTGTGTGAAGGCGGTGACGATCCTGTTGTGGTTGAGCGAATCAGTGACGCAGTTACTAAGGCGCTTGACATATCAACGGCAAAAGTATGTATTACAAAATTATCAGAATAAAGGTCGGTAGTATTATGAAATTTCAAAAAAAGTATATTGTATTGGCAGCATTGGTTTTGGCACTTGGCGCCGCAGTTTATGTGAATTGGCAGTTTGGCAATTCCGGCACGGGAGTAACAAGCAAAGAACTAGGAGCTGCGTCATATGTAAGCGCAACGGTAGGCAGTACAGCAAGTGATGATGAAGCTGTGCAGACTATGGCGCTTTCCAAGGAACAGCAAAGCTATTTTGCTGATGAACGCAACAAGCGAAAAGAAACTCAGGATACAATAATTGACGATGCTGAAAAGGTATTTGACCTTGAAAATGCAAGTGATGAGGAAAAAAGCGAGGCTCAGAAAAATGTAGAAGCTGTTATTCGCAATTTTACAATTCAGGACAGTATTGAGAGCATTATAAAGGCAAAAGGCTTTTCAGAGTGCCTGTGTTACATAAGCGATGAGGGTGTTACTGTAATTGTTCCTGACGGAGAACTGAATGATACGGCGGCACTTGTAATTGATGACGCTGTTGTTTCTCATTATAAGGTTGATTATGAGGATATTTCCATTGTCGGTGCATAATATTTGTTTACATTTTCAACGTGCTGTGCTATAATTATTCTGTAAATACTTTGAAAAGTTGGTATAATTATGAGTTATGAGCAGAACAATGAAAATGTTAAATTCACACGAAGCGAAGCAAGAGAGCAGGCGTTTATGCTTTTGTTTTCAAAATCATTTGATGATGAACCCTTTGAAGAAACAATCGAGGATAATGCCGAGCTTTATAACGGAGGAATTTGCGGCTATGCTCAGGCTGTTGTAACCGCCATTGAGAGCAAATTGAGCGAGATTGATGAGATTATCTCAAAATATCTTAAAAACGGATGGTCGGTTTCAAGAATTTCAAAGCCGTCTCTTGCAATTCTTCGCCTTGCAATATACGAGATTAAATACCTTGACAGCATACCTCAGAATGTTTCAATTAATGAGGCTGTTGAGCTTTCTAAGAAGTATTCAATAGATGAAAGCAAGTTTGTAAACGGAGTTTTAGGAGCATTTGTGCGTGATATTGAGGCTGAGAAAACAGAATGAGCCTTTTTCTTGGAATTGATACATCAAACTATACGACCTCAACTGCAATCTTTGACAGCAGTACAGGAACTATGCTTCAGCAAAAAAAGCTTTTGCCTGTCAAGGAAGGTCAACTCGGACTTCGTCAGAGCGACGCTGTATTTCATCATACACAACAGCTTCATTTGCTTTTTTCAGAACTTGTAAAAGATATAGACTTAAGCGAACTTAAAATGATTGGAGTATCTTCAAAACCTCGTCCTGCTGACGGCTCCTATATGCCGTGTTTTACCGTCGGAGAAAACACGGCTAATATTTTATCTTCTGCTTTAAAAGTGCCGATTGCCCGCTTTTCACATCAGGAGGGGCATATTTCAGCTGCACTTTTTTCTTCAAAGCGTGATGATTTGTTCAGTAAAGATTTTCTTGCCTTTCATGTAAGCGGAGGAACAACCGAGGCTGTTCTTGCAAAAGGATATGAAAGCGGCTTCAGTCTGGAGCTTGTTGCAAAATCACTCGATTTGCACGCAGGACAGGCTGTTGACCGTGTAGGGTTTATGCTCGGGCTCTCATTCCCGTGTGGTGCGGAGCTTGAAAAGCTTGCTCTGAAAAATACCGAAAAAATCAAAGTGCATCCGACATTAAAAGGTTTGGACTGTTGCCTGAGCGGTGTTGAAAATCAATGCAAAAAGCTGATTGACAGCGGTAAATCGTCTGGATATGTTGCAGCCTACTGTTTAAAGTGTATCGAGCAGTCGCTTAGTATGATGACCGATAAATTACTTGAAAAGTATGGGGATTTGCCGCTTATCTATGCAGGCGGTGTAATGTCCAACAAAATAATAAAAAATGAATTTACACAAAAATATAATGCAGTTTTTGCTCCTCCTGCTTATTCAACCGATAATGCGGCAGGAATAGCATATCTTGCATACAGGAAGTTTAACGATGTACACACCTGAATTTACTAAACCTAAGGTTTTAAGCGTTTCACAACTGAATTTTTATATTAAATCCATCATAGAAAATGACCCAAGGCTCAATCTTGTTTTTCTGACGGGAGAAATCTCTAACCTGACAAATCATTATCGTAGCGGGCACATATATCTTTCGCTAAAGGATGAAAAGTCTGTAATCCGTGCAGTGATGTTTGCAGGCAACGCAAGAAATCTGCGGTTTCAGCCGCAGGACGGAATGAAGGTTATTTGCCGAGGAAGAATTGCAGTATATGAGCCTAACGGTCAGTATCAGCTGTATATTGAGGATATGCAGCCGGACGGTGTCGGAACACTGACAATAGCCTTTGAACAGCTTAAAAACAAGCTCGCCGAAAAAGGATTTTTTGACAATGCGCATAAAAAGCCAATACCTAAATTTCCTAAAACTATTGGTGTTATAACATCGCCTACCGGTGCGGCTGTTCAGGATATTCGCAATATTTTATCACGTCGTTATCCTTGTGCCGACATAGTTATGTGTCCTGTTCTTGTACAAGGTGAAAGTGCTCCTGCTCAGCTTACGGAAGCTGTCAGAAAGCTTGACGAATATAATGCCTGCGATGTAATTATAATCGGCAGGGGAGGCGGTTCGATTGAAGATTTGTGGGCTTTTAACAGCGAAGAGCTTGCCTGTGCAATCTATGACTGCAAAATCCCCGTGATTTCTGCTGTCGGTCATGAAACCGACTTTACAATTTGTGACTTCGTCTCTGATTTGCGTGCTCCCACTCCGTCGGCAGGTGCTGAGCTTGCCGTGCCGGATAAGGACGAGCTTATGTCGTTTTATAATTCGCAGCTGCAATACATTTCATCTATGACAGATGCCAAACTAAAAAGACACTGTAATTTAGTAACAGATTTTCGCAGAAGATTGTCGCTTGTTTCACCGCAAAGCAAAATAGATAAATATGAGCAGCAGCTTTCTGTTCTTAGCAATAAAGCTGAAGCATTTATAGCAGATACAATCAATAAAACTGACAACAGCATAAGAACATCAGCGGCAAAGCTTGAATCTTTAAATCCTGTTGCAGTGCTTTCAAGAGGATATGCGATTGCAGAAAAAGACGGACAGGTTGTTTCGTCAAAAAATCAGCTTTCAGTAGATGATGAATTTTCAATAGAATTTTCAGATGGAAAAATTTCAGCTAAATATATAAATAACTTCGGTGAGGAATAATGATTATGACGAATAAGGAAATTTTAGATATTGCTTTAAAGCAGTCGGCTGTTGATTGTAATTGCTGTCCTGATGATTTTTTAAAGAATGAAAATGTTGTTGTGATCTCCAAAAAGAATAAAAACGCAAGACGATACCTTGACCTTGCTTTGCCATTTGATTGTGATTTAGTTTCATACGGTAATAATGTTGTTGCGTCTGTTAGCAGTGAATTTAAAGATATTGTGAGTAAATATATTGATAAATACTCTGTATTTCGTTGCTTTGAAACGCCTAATTTGCTTGAACTTGATGAGGAGCTGCAAAAAAGCAATTTTCGTGTTTGCCATATGGCAGAGTACTTTCTGCCTGATGTTGAAAAATTAAGGGCGTTTACTTGTAATTATGAAACACTGGTTTTACATAACGCTGATTTTATCGATATTTATTCACCAAGCTGGAGCAATGCACTCACAAGCGAAAACAGCAAACACGATATTATTGGGATAGGAGCTTATGACAACGGAAATCTTGTCGGACTTGCTGCCTGCTCAGATGACTGTGAATCAATGTATCAAATTGGTGTTGATGTTCTACCTGAATACAGGCGAAAGGGAATTGCATCTGCCTTGACAAGTCAACTTGCTCTTGAGATTTTAAAGGTCGGCAAAGTACCGTTTTACTGTGCGGCATGGTCTAATATAAAATCGGTTAATAATGCGATAAAATGTGGATTTTATCCTGCTTGGGTTGAGATTACGGCAAAAAGCACGGAATATGTAAATAAATTACTGAAATGTTAAAATTATAAATATCAGGTGAGTAAAATGGCTTTTACACATTTACATTTACATACTGAATACAGCCTGCTTGACGGTGCGTGCCGAATAAGCAGGCTTGCTCGTGCTGCTAAGGAAAAGGGAATGACTTCTCTTGCAATAACAGACCACGGTGTGATGTATGGAGTAATTGACTTTTACAGAGCTTGTAAAAAGGAAGGTATAAAGCCTGTTATCGGGTGTGAAGTCTATGTTGCGCCTCATTCCCGTTTTGACAAAACATCATCATATGAGCGTTACTATCATATGGTGCTGCTTTGTGAAAATAACACAGGCTATCAGAATCTGATCAAGCTTGTATCTCTGGGCTTTACTGAGGGCTTTTATTCAAAGCCGAGAATAGATGATGAATTGCTTGAAAAGTATAACGAGGGGTTAATATGTCTTTCAGCCTGTCTTGCAGGAGAAATCCCCCAAAAGTTACTTGAGAGCGACTATAATGCCGCCAAAGAAAAGGCTGTTTATTACCGTGACCTTTTTGGCAGAGAAAATTTTTTTATTGAGCTTCAGGATCACGGAATTGAAGAACAGAAGAGGATAAATCCAAACCTTGTAAGAATTGCCAATGAAATCGGAGTTGGCTTGGTTGTAACAAATGACTGTCATTATATTGAGAAAGATGACCATAATATCCATAATATTTTGCTCTGTATTCAGACTAACAGGACTATAAATGATAATGACCGAATGGAATTTCAGACAGACGAGTTTTATCTGAAAACCGAGGAAGAAATGCGTCAGCTTTTTCCTGATATACCTCAGGCGTATGATAATACTCAGTTAATTGCTGACAGATGTAATGTTGAGTTTGAATTTGGCGTTCGCAAGCTGCCTCGTTTTGATGTTCCGAATAACGAAAATCACCTTGACTATTTCAGAAGAAACTGTTATCAGGGACTGTATAAGCATTATGGAGAAAATCCCGATAAAAGTTTAATTGATCGTCTTGAATATGAAATAGGCGTAATTTCATCAATGGGATTTGTAGACTACTATTTGATTGTCAATGATTTTGTGCAGTATGCAAAATCTAACGGAATACCGGTAGGTCCCGGCAGAGGCTCGGGTGCAGGCTCGCTTTGCGCCTATTGTATCGGAATAACAGCCGTTGATCCCATAAAATACAATCTTCTTTTTGAACGCTTTTTAAATCCCGAACGTGTCAGTATGCCTGACTTTGATATTGACTTCTGCAAGGACAGACGCGGAGAGGTTATTGACTATGTTGTCAGAAAATACGGGGAAGACCATGTCGCACAGATTATTTCCTTTGGTACAATGGCAGCGAGAGGTGCAATCCGTGATGTTGGCAGGGCGCTTGCTATTCCTTATGCTGCGGTCGATGTTGTTGCAAAGCTTGTTCCGATGGAGCTTAATATTACTATTGAAAAGGCACTAAAGGTCAGCAATGAACTCAAAAAGAGATATAATGAGGACGAACAGACAAGACGGCTCCTTGATATTGCAATGAGTATTGAGGGAATGCCTCGCCACGCTACAATGCACGCTGCGGGAGTGGTAATTACTGACAAGCCCGTTTATGAGTATGTTCCGCTTTCAAAAAATGATGATAATGTGGTAACGCAATTTACAATGACTACCCTCGAAGAACTCGGACTGCTCAAAATGGACTTTCTCGGGCTTCGCAATCTCACAGTAATTGAGGACGCTGAACAGATTATACGCAAAAATCATCCAGAATACAGTCCTGATGATGTCAAAGAGGACGATAAAAAAGTTTTTGAGATGATTTCAAAGGGAAACACCGAAGGAGTGTTTCAGTTTGAAAGTCAGGGTATGCGAAATGTAATAACTCAGCTTAAGCCTGACGGCATTGAGGACTTGGTAGCCGTAATTTCACTCTATCGTCCCGGACCTATGGACAGCATACCCACTTATATTGACTGCCGTCATAATCCCTCTCATATCCGTTATAAGCATCCTCTTCTAAAGGATATTCTTTCTCTGACCTACGGTTGTATAGTCTATCAGGAACAGGTAATGCAAATTTTCAGAACTCTTGCAGGCTACAGCCTTGGACGAGCTGATATTGTCCGCCGTGCAATGAGCAAAAAAAAGCATACCGTAATGGAACAGGAAAGAAAGATTTTTATTCACGGTCTTGTTGATGAGAGTGGCAAGGTCTTGGTTGACGGCTGTGTACGCCGAGGAGTTGATGAAAAAACTGCAAATTCCATCTATGATGAAATGGAGAGTTTTGCGTCATATGCATTCAATAAATCTCACGCTGCTGCATATGCAACTGTTGCTTACAAAACCGCATGGCTGAAATGTTACTATCCTCAGGAATATATGGCGGCACTGTTGTCGAGTGTACTTGATAATCAGAATAAAATGGCTGTTTATACAGCCGAATGTCAGCGTATGGGTATAAATGTTTTACCTCCGAACGTAAATGAGAGTAATCTCGGCTTTACTGTAAGCGGCAAAAATATCCGTTACGGTATGCTTGCAATAAAAAATCTCGGCAGACAGTTCATTGACCGGATTATCAAGGAGCGTATGCTTAAACCGTATGACTCATTTTATGATTTTTGCAATCGGCTCTACGGAAAAAATATGAACAGCCGTGCGATAGAAAGTCTGATTAAGTGCGGTGCGTTTGACGGACTTGGTGCAAACCGCCGTCAGCTTCTTGCTGTTTCAAAGACAGTGCTTGATGACCTTGAATATGAGGCAAGACATAACGGCGGTGGACAGATGTCATTTTTTGACCTTGGAACGGCGGAAGAAAAAAATTCCACAAAACCTCAGCTTCAGCCTCTTGAGGAGTTTTCCCGTGAGGAGCTTCTGCATATGGAAAAAGAAATTGCAGGAATGTATCTCAGCGGTCATCCTATGGATGAATACACAAAGTTTGCTTCACTGTCAAAGGCTGACAGAATAGGCGATATATTGAATAATGACGGAAATCTTTATTTTGACGGAAAAAAGGTCGCTGTTGTCTGCGTAATCTCAAAGATAAAAACACAGCTTACAAAGAACAACAGGATGATGGCTTTTGCAACGGTAGAGGACAGGTACGGTTCGCTTGAAGTTGTTGTTTTTCCGAACGTCTATGAAAAATACGGAATGTTTTTGAATGATGATAATGCTGTTATTATACGAGGTACACTAAATTTTAAAGAGAATGAAGAGCCTAAAATACTTTGTGATACCATTGATAAGGCTCGCTCAAATGATGAATGTAAAAACATCAGCCTTAATAAATCCTCTGTAGACGGCGGTGTTCAGAACAATTCTGAATATAATCAGCGAAATAATTCAGATAAATTCAGATTTACTGCTTTGTATATAAAAATTGATGATCTTAATACCGATCAATATTACAGGGCAAAGCGTGTGCTTGATATTTTTGAAGGAAATACACCGGTAATTTTTTATCTGGCAAATTCAAAAAGACAGGTCAAAGCACCCTCTTCGATGTGGGTCAGTCTTAATGATGTGATGATAAAAGAGCTGAAATACCAGCTCGGAGAAGAAAATGTAGTGACAAAATAACCAAAAATCCGAGTATATTATTATAAAAACAATATAAATATTTGTAAAACTATTGAAAACTGATAAAATGTGTAGTATAATAATTTTAACATTTTACTTTAGCACATAAAAGTGTAAAAGTACGAGGAGGAAAAATAATGAAAATAACAAAAAAAGTTATTGCCTTAGGACTTGCTGCTCTTACAATGTCAGTTGGTTTCGCAGGCTGCGGAGAAGATGGCGCTTCAAACAGCAATTCTCCGGCAGAAGGCAAGGTTTACAATATTGGTATTTGTCAGCTTGTTCAGCATGATGCTCTTGATGCCGCAACTAAAGGTTTCAGAGAAACACTTGAAGAAAAACTCGGCAAAGACAATGTTAAATTTGACGAGCAGAATGCACAGGGCGATTCAGCTACCTGCACAACAATATGCAACTCATTTATTACTTCAAAATATGACTTGATTCTTGGCAACGGTACTGCTGCACTTCAGGCTGCTTATACCGGTACTCAGGATATTCCGATTCTCGGTACATCAATTACTCATTACGGTACAGCACTTGATATTGCTGACTGGAAGGGTTATACAGAAGCAAATGTTTCAGGTACTTCTGACCTTGCTCCTCTTGAAGATCAGGCAAAGATGCTCAATGAATTATTCCCGGATGTAAAGAATGTGGGCATTGTTTATTGTTCGGCAGAAGCTAACTCAAAATATCAGGCTGATACAATCACGCCTTTCTTTGAGGATGCCGGTTATACGGTAAAATCATACACATTTGCCGATTCTAACGATGTTGCCGCTGTAACTCAGGCTGCTTGTGATGAAAGTGATGTCCTGTATATTCCTACAGATAACACAGCTGCTTCAAATGCAGGTATTATTGATAATATAGCTCAGCCTGCTAAAAAGCCAATTATTACCGGTGAAGAAGGTCTTTGTAAAGGCTGCGGTGTAGCGACTCTTTCAATCAGCTACTATGAGCTCGGCCAGCAGACAGGTGAAATGGCATATGATATTCTTGTAAATGGTGCAGATGTTTCAAAAATGGAAATTAAGTTTGCTCCGAATGTAACAAAGAAATATGATGCAGAAAGATGCAAAGCCTTGGGTGTTCAGATTCCTGAAGGTTATGAAGCAATCTCTGCTGAGTAATTAAACGGTTAAATGGGGTGCCGTATTTGCGACACCCCAATATTTTGCATTATAGGAATTTGCTCGGTTGCGCTCGGGCATAGAAGTTAATTTTTAGATAGTACTTTCTGCACGAATAAGTGCAGGTCACTACCTGCTATTTTATGTGATTGGTGATATTAATGGATGCAATTTTATCTTACTTTTCGTCCCTTAATCCAATGAATTTTCTTTCGGCACTACCCGGTAATATTGCACAGGGTATAATCTGGGGTTTAATGGGACTTGGCGTATTTCTAACTTATAAACTTTTGAATTTTGCAGATCTGAGTGTTGACGGTTCGTTTGCAACAGGCGGCGCAGTTACTGCCATAATGCTGATAAACGGTCAGCCTATATGGTTTGCGCTTATTATGGCTGTAATTGCAGGTTTGCTTGCTGGTCTGGTAACCGGACTTTTACATACTTTGCTTGGTATACCTGATATTTTGGCGGGTATTCTTACACAAATTGCTCTTTATTCAATTAATTTGAATATTATGGGCAAATCAAATCTGCCAATCAGCTATCGCAATTATTCCCTTGTTATTTCAGCAAGTAATATTAATATGGCAATTATTATAGGTCTTGTTATTGCCGCAATTATAATTGCAGCAATGTATTGGTATTTTGGTACAGAACAAGGTTCGACAATTCGTTCAACAGGCAGCAATCCTGCTATGAGCAAGGCTCAGGGAATTAACATTAATGTATCAAAAGTAATTGCACTTGCTCTTTCAAACGGTATAGTTGCTTTCTCGGGAGCGCTTTTTGCTCAGTATCAGGGATTTGCCGACATAAATATGGGCAGAGGTGCAATAGTAATTGGTCTTGCTGCTGTAATTATCGGAGAAGTTCTTGCAGACGCACTTTTAAAGAAGCACGTTAATTTCATTGTGAGAATGGCTTCTGTTATTGTCGGAGGTGTACTTTACTACATAGCAATGGGTATTGTTCTCTGGCTCAAGATGCCGACAGATGATACAAAGCTTTTCACAGCGGTAATTGTTGCAATCTTCCTTGCAGCACCGTATCTTCGCAACAAAGCAAAGACTTCCTTCAAAAAGGTTGCCAAGCAAAATGCGAAAAATGCAGGATAAGGGGGATTCGGAATGCTTGAAATTAAGAATGTTTATAAAACCTTTAACAAAGGAACTGTTAATGAAAAGTGTGCTTTAAACGGAATTGACCTTGTTTTAAATGATGGGGATTTTTGCACGGTTATAGGTGGCAATGGCGCAGGAAAGTCAACTATGCTCAATGCTGTTGCAGGTGTATGGCCTGTTGACAGCGGTGCGATAATGATTGACGGTGTAGATGTTTCTGCTTTGCCGGAGCACAAGCGTGCGCCGTACCTTGGAAGAGTTTTTCAAGACCCTATGACAGGTACAGTCGCTGATATGGAAATTATAGAAAATCTTGCTATCGCTGCTCGCAGAGGTAAAAAACGCGGTCTTTCATGGGGCGTTAAAAAGGGAGAAAAGGAAAAGTATCAAAGATTGCTTGCTGAGTTTGACCTCGGACTTGAAGACAGAATGACTACAAAGGTTGGTCTTCTGTCAGGCGGTCAGCGTCAGGCGATAACTCTTCTTATGGCTACAATTCAGAAGCCGAAGCTTTTGCTTCTTGACGAACATACAGCTGCTCTTGACCCCAAGACTGCCGCAAAAGTTCTTGAACTCAGCGATAAGATAATCTCGGAAAATCATCTTACTGCTTTGATGGTAACACATAATATGAAGGATGCTATTGCTCACGGTAATCGTCTTATAATGCTCAGTGACGGCAAGGTGATACTGAATATTTCAGGAGAAGAGAAGAAAAATCTAACAGTAGATGAGCTTTTGAAGAAGTTTGAAAAGGCGAGCGGTTCAAAGCTTGAAAATGACAGAATGTTGTTAAGTACAGATTAATAATTTTTAAAGCCGTATGCATACCGCAGACGGCTTTTTAACTTTATAGGAAATTGCTCGGTTGCGCTCGGGCATAGAAGTTAATTTTTATTTGGTGCTGTCTGCCCGAATATGTGCAGCCCACCGGCTGCTTTTTTATTTTCATAAACACCTTTCAGCCGTTTAAAACCGGATTATATCAATCAAAATCCTCTTGTGTACAATAAAAAGTATTTGTTTATAAAAATAAAGGTCAAAAATAGTCAAATTTCTCTTGACATTTCTAAAAAATGGTATAAAATATAATTAGCACTCAAACGAAGAGAGTGCTAAAAATAAATTTATCAATATTTTACAGGAGGCTGTATTATGAGTATTAAACCATTGCTTGACAGAGTTGTTCTTCAGGTTCAGGAGGCAGAAGAGAAAACAAAGAGTGGCATCATTCTTTCATCTGCTGCACAGGAGAAACCCCAGTTTGCAACAGTAGTTGCAGTCGGACCGGGCGGAATCGTTGACGGCAACGAGGTTAAAATGTACGTTAAAGAAGGCGATAAAGTAATCGCCAGCAAGTATGCAGGTACAGATGTTAAAATTGACGGTGAGGAATATACAATCGTTCGTCAGTCAGACATTCTTGCAACAGTTGAATAATTCTGATTATAGTTTTTGGAGGTAATTTATTATGGCAAAGCAAATTGCTTATGGTGAAGACGCAAGAAAAGCTCTTATGAAGGGTATTGATCAGCTTGCAGACACAGTAAAAATCACACTTGGACCAAAGGGCAGAAATGTTGTTCTTGACAAAAAGTTCGGTGCTCCGTTAATCACAAATGACGGCGTTACAATCGCTAAAGAAATCGAGCTTGACGATCCATTTGAAAATATGGGTGCACAGCTTGTTAAAGAGGTTTCAATAAAGACAAATGATGTTGCAGGCGATGGTACAACAACAGCAACACTTCTTGCACAGGCTCTTATCCGTGAGGGTATGAAGAATGTTACTGCCGGTGCTAATCCAATGATTCTTAAAAAAGGTATTGCAGACGCAGTTGATGTTGCCGTTAAGGCTGTAATTGACAACAGTCAGCAGGTAACAGGTACAGAGGACATTGCAAGAGTTGCTACAGTTTCATCACAGGATGAATTTATCGGCAATCTTATTGCTGAGGCTATGGAAAAGGTAACAACAGACGGTGTTATCACAGTTGAAGAATCCAAGACAGCCGAGACATACAGTGAGGTTGTTGAGGGTATGATGTTCGACAGAGGTTACATCGCACCTTATATGGTAACTGATACAGATAAGATGGTAGCAGAGCTTGACAATCCGCTTATCCTAATCACAGATAAGAAGATTTCAACAACTCAGGAAATCCTTCCGCTTCTTGAGCAGGTTGTTCAGGGCGGCAGAAAGCTTCTTATTATTGCAGAGGATGTTGAGGGTGAGGCTCTTACAACTCTCGTACTCAATAAGCTTCGCGGCACATTCACTTGTGTTGCTGTCAAGGCTCCGGGCTTTGGTGACAGAAGAAAAGAAATGCTTCAGGATATTGCAACACTCACAGGCGGTACAGTAATTACATCAGACCTCGGTCTTGAGCTCAAAGACACAACACTTGACCAGCTCGGTACTGCACGTCAGGTTAAGGTTGAAAAGGAAAATACAATTATTGTTGACGGCGCAGGCGACAAAGACGCAATCAGCGGAAGAGTTGCTCAGATCAGACAGCAGATTGAAACAACTACATCTGACTTTGACCGTGAAAAACTTCAGGAGCGTCTTGCAAAGCTTGCGGGCGGTGTTGCAGTTATCAAGGTTGGTGCTGCTACTGAAATTGAAATGAAGGAAAAGAAGCTCCGCATTGAGGACGCACTTGCTGCAACAAAGGCTGCTGTTGAAGAGGGTATCGTTGCCGGCGGCGGTATTGCTTGTATGAATGCAATTCCGGCTGTTGCACAGTTTGTTGATACTCTTGAGGGAGATGCAAAGACAGGCGCAAAGATTGTTCTTAAGGCACTTGAAGAGCCGCTTCGTCAGATTTCTGCAAATGCAGGTCTTGAAGGCAGTGTAATTTGCGAAAATGTTAAGAAAGCAAATAAAGTTGGCTACGGCTTCAACGCACTTACAGAGGAATACACAGATATGGTTTCTGCCGGTATCGTTGATCCGACAAAGGTTACACGTTCAGCACTTCAGAATGCATCATCTGTTGCCGCTATGGTGCTCACAACCGAGTCACTTGTTGCAGACATCAAGGAGCCTGCTGCTCCTGCTGCACCGGCACCTGATATGGGCGGTATGTATTAATTAATAAGCAATTATTTAATGTTTAACCGGAGGGTGTTCTACCCTCCGGTATTTTTAATATAGAAAAACAGCTCAAAATCAATAGTGATTCTGAGCTGTCAACTAAATATTTAAAATAAAAAATCAGTTCATTTCCCAGTTATGCCATACGTTCTGAATGTCATCATTATCTTCAAACATATCAAGCATTTTTTGCATTTTTGTCGCAGCTTCTTCATCATCAAGCTGTGTATATGTGCTTGGAACCATTTCAAGCTCTGCTGATGCAAATACATAACCAAGTTTTTCAAGCTCTTCTCTTACCGAACTGAAGTCAGAGGGTTCCGTATAGATTGTAAAAATATCATCATCCGCTTCAAAGTCAGCAGCACCGCATTCAAGAGCGTCAGTCATTACTGTATCTTCATCTTTTTCAAGATCCTCACGCTCAATTACAATTACGCCCTTCTGTGAGAACATAAAGCTTACACAGCCCTGTGTACCCATATTGCCGCCGAATTTATCAAAGTAATGTCTTACTTCACCTGCTGTGCGGTTTCTGTTGTCTGTAAGTGCTTCAACAATTACTGCAACGCCATTTGGGCCGTATCCTTCATATGTAACTGCTTCATAGTTTGTGGAATCAGCATCGCTTGATGCCTTCTTTATAATACGCTCAATGTTGTCGTTAGGCACATTGGCAGCTTTAGCCTTGGCTATGCAGTCCTTTAGCTTAGAATTTACAGTGGGATCAGCACTGCCGCCTTCTTTAATTGCAACAATAAGCTCTCTGCCTATTTTAGTAAAAACCTTTGCTCTGGCAGCGTCATTCTTACCTTTTTTATTTTTGATTGTACTCCATTTGTTATGTCCTGACATAAATATTCATTCCTTTTTAATAAAATACATTTAACTTAATAAGTATAGCATATTGTCGTATATTCTGTAAACACATAAAAATATTACAATATTGTAATATTTTTATTGTATTATAAAATAAAAGGTGCTATAATATTTTATATATGAAGTTCAACGTGAAAGGATGTATATATGATAAAATCTATGACCGGTTTCGGCAGATGTGAAACTGTCATTAACGGCAGAGAAATCACTGTTGAAATCAGAAGTGTAAACCACAGGTACTTTGAGTTTTCCTGTCGCACTCCGAGAGGATACGGTTTTTTGGATGATAAGCTCAAAGCGTATGTAAATTCAAAGGTTTCAAGAGGTAAAGTTGATGTTTTTGTTTCAGTAAGTGCAAGTGACGAACTGCCTGCTGAGGTCACTGTCAATCATCAGCTTGTGGCAGGCTATATTAAGGCTATGCAGGAAATCAGTGAAACCTACAAAATTGACAACGATGTTTCGGTAGTAGCTCTTTCTCGTTTTTCTGATATTTATACGGTTCATAAGGCTGCTGAGGATGAGGAGGAGATTATTTCTGATGTTCTTTCAGCAGTAGATATTGCAATTGAATCTTTTGTAAAAATGCGTGAAACAGAGGGTGAACGTTTGAAGGCTGATATTTTAAGCCGTGCAAACATTATTCTTTCAATCGTTGAAGAGATTGAACAGCGTTCACCTCAGACTGTAGAAGAGTATGAACAGCGTCTTCTTGAGCGGATTAAGCAAACTCTTGCAGATAATGATGTGTCTGTTGATGAACAGCGTGTTCTTACTGAGGTTGCCATATTTGCTGATAAGGTTGCTGTTGCTGAGGAAACTGTACGCCTTCGCAGTCATTTTGAACAGTTAAAGGAATTTCTGGAATATGACGAGCCTGTCGGCAGAAAGATTGATTTCATAATTCAGGAGATGAACAGAGAGGCAAATACAATCGGTTCAAAGGTTCAGGATGCAATTCTTGCCCACAAGGTTGTGGATATTAAGAGTGAAATCGAAAAAATTCGTGAGCAGGTTCAGAATATAGAATAAGGGGTACATATGAAGCTTATAAATATCGGTTTCGGCAATCTTGTTAGTTCTGATAAAATAATTGCAGTTGTTGCGCCTGATTCTGCCCCTGTAAAACGAATTGTTCAGGATGCCAAAGCAAGCAGAATGCTTATTGACGCTACATGCGGCCGCAAATGCAAATCGGTTATCATAACCGAGCACAATCATATTGTGCTGTCCGCTATATCAAGCGAAGCAATACAGAACCGAACAGATGAAAGTGAGGAGCAGAAGGATGGACAATAAAAGAGGAACTCTTGTGCTTTATACGGGTTCTTCCGGTGTAGGAAAGGGTACATTAATGGAAAGATTGCTTGACGCTGACAAAAGCATACGTCTTTCTGTTTCAAATACAACCCGAAAACCTCGTAAGGGTGAGATTGACGGAGTTCACTATAACTTTGTCACGGAAGAAGAGTTTGAAGATTTAATAAATAAAGACGGTTATCTTGAATATGCAAAATATTGCGAGAATTATTACGGAACTCCCAAAAAGCAGGTTGATGACTTGCTTGACAAGGGTTATAATGTGTTTCTCGAAATTGAGGTTCAGGGCGGACTTCAGATTATGGAGAAATATCCCGATATTCTGAGCATTTTTATCCTGCCCCCGTCAATGGAATCACTTGAACGCCGCTTAAGACGCAGAGGCACAGAAGATGAAGAAACCATTCAGAAGCGCCTTGAGGCTGCAAAAGAGGAAATGCAGTATAAAAATAAATATAAATATAATGTTGTAAACGGTGACCTTGATGTTGCCGTTAATGAAATACTCGATATTTTGCACAAAGAAATTGAGAGAAATAAATAAAGTATATTGGTTTAAGGAGAATGATTATGCACAGAGTAAATGTAGATGAATTATTTGCGGGAAAGCAGAGCAAGTATGCTCTTGTAGTAGGTGTGTCAAAAAGAGCAAGACAGCTTACACAGACATTTGAGGAAGAGGGTACTATCGTGGAAGAAAAGCCTGTTCTCCTTGCAATTGAAGAAATCAGAAATCACCAGATAAATCTTGTAGAACCGGAAGATGACGAAATCTGAATTGACTGCTCATATTGCGGTTGAAAATACAACCTATTCATTTGATAAGCCTTTCAGCTATGCTGTTCCACAGCAACTGCAAAGTATTATTAAGGTTGGAATGAGGGTGCTTGTTCCTTTTGGCAGAGGAAATAAAAAACGACAGGGGATTGTGCTTTTGTTGGATTTTTCCAATACCGATGAAGAACTCAAAAGCATTATTTCTGTTGTTGATGAAGAGCCTGTGCTGAATAAGGAATTAATATCGCTTGCCACTTATATGAAAGAGCATTACTTTTGTACGCTTTATGATGCTGTCAAAACGATGCTGCCGGCAGGAATTAATTATCATCTTACAACAGTTTACGGTATTCAGTCCTCTGATGAGGACTCAGCGCTTGATTCCGAAGAACAGCGTATTTATGATTATCTTCTGAAAAAGAGAAAGCCTGTAAAATCTGAGACAATACTTGACGCTTTCGGTTTGTCTGACACAAGAATACTCGATAAAATGATTACAAAGGGAGTTCTTTATAAGTCGGACGAGGCTTTTCGCAGAGTAAATGATGCAGTAATGAAAATGGTATCGCCTGCGGTGGGTGCTGAAACAATGAATTTCAAGCTCACTGAGAAGCAGCAATGTGTATTTGATATAATCAATGCTTCAGGTGGAATCTCGGTTAAAGAGATTTGCTATTTTACAGGAG
>OLOI01000579.1_pt1 | contig 36074 bp, 26 predicted proteins | sample 1672131 | NCBI WGS metagenome assembly OLOI01 (sample SAMEA3136651, study PRJEB25190) | human gut metagenome
TGCAATCGCAAATTGCACTGTTGCATTTACTTTGAGAATTTACTTTAAAATTAAAAAGTGTAAAATAATATTGTTTTTAGTCTGAAAATGTTGTATAATGTAATATAATATTCTTATGATAACAGTTAATTGCCGCTATTTTCAAATACAAGAAAGAGGGAGCATTATGAGCCAGCGTAATGATTATAACTATTCTAATTTCGATAACTATAACGATGGCTTTAACAACAGAGAGTATCGCCGACGTTCACCTCAAAGCAGACAGACGGTTTCAAATCGTCCTGTTTACAATGTGAACCGCAACAACCGCCGACCTAAACGCCGCAACAAAAGGCGCACACGCAATCGTATTATCATTGTGTGTTCGTTTATACTGATTATTGTCCTTTTGATTGTGCTGTTTTCAATTATGTTCAGGGGTTGTTCAGACGATCGGCTTCAGGCAGGTTCAAATATTTCAAAAGAAACAAAGTCAACTGCACAAACCACTGCCTCCGGTGCAGCTTCTGACGGCAAGCAAGCTGATGAATCAAGCGGAGGTTTACTCTCACCTTCAACATTTGTTACCCCTGAAATTAAGGATGACAATTCGGAGGGATTCAATTCGTTCGGCATTTATGTCTGGAATGAAGCCGGATTCGAGTTGTTCGGAAGTGATGAGGAAAAGGCAAAAAAATATGCAGAAACCATTAACGGATTTGCTGACAAATTTTCAGACAATGTAAAAATATATGATATGGTTGTTCCGAACCATACGGAGATGGGACTGCCTCAGCGTCTAAAAAATAATGAGGCTCAATCATCATCACAAGCCGACAACATCAAAAGCATATATGAAAAACTTTCTGACAAGGTTACTCCGGTTAATGCTTACAATTTAATTGCCGAGCACAACAATGAATATATTTACTTTAATTCCGACCATCATTGGACGGGGCTCGGAGCATACTATGCGTATTCCGCATTTGCACAGACTACAAACCAAAAGGTACTTGATTTAAAAAGCTGTGAAGAAAAAACAATAGAAGGCTTTACAGGCTCATTTTCAAGCTATTCAGACGTTATTAAGTCAGACACCGTTCACTACTGGAATTTGCCTTACAATGTGAATATGGATATTTATCGTACTGCTGATACATTTGACACATATAATTCCCCATACTATGAATATGCCGAGTCAGGCACAGCCACATACGGCGTGTTCATTATCGGCGACAATCAGGATACGGGACTTACAGTCCTCCGTTCCGAGTCAGAGGATGTATCAGAAGGCAAAAAGATTGCTGTCATAAAAGAGAGCTACGGCAATGCATTTGTGCCTTATCTCACAAATAATTATCAGGAAGTACACACAATTGATTTTCGCTACTTCTCACAGAACATTCCCGAATATTGTGAAGCCAACGGAATTGATGAGGTTCTCTTCATTAACGGCGTAATGAGCGCAAACACTCAGATTCAGCTTGACAGTATGAGTAATTTGTTTTAAATTAAAAATTATGTATCAAATTTTTTGAAAGGAGGCAACAGAATGATTGCAGACAATGTTAAAGTCAGCATATTCGGCAAAATCAGCAACAACCTTTATTATGCTAAAATCAACACTAACGGACAAAGTAAAAGTGCATATGTGATTTCACGAAAACACATTAACGAATATTTTGACGGCGTTGTAGTTGCTGTTGCCGAATTTGAAGGACTTGATGAAGAAAGAAGCATTATTGCTCCATACGGAGAGATATTCTATGAACCTGAGATAAAAAGACTTCTTTTAAAGCTCAAAAATATCAAGCTCAAATCAATCAGCTGTCTTTATGAAAAATCCTGCGGTGCAATAATTTTTTATAAAACAAAGCAGAACACAAAAATTTTGCTTGTAAAAAACAACAGCGGCAGATATTGGAGCTTTCCTAAGGGGCACATTGAGGACGGCGAAAACGAACAACAGACTGCTATCCGTGAGATTAAAGAGGAAACGGGACTTGATGTTACAATTTTTGATAATTTCAGAGAAATCAGTGAATATTGTCCGTTCGGAAAAATAAGAAAAAGGGTAGTTTTCTTCCTTGCTCAAGCATTTACTGACAATGTTACAATTCAGGAGGAAGAGATTGACAGCTACATCTGGGTTGACCTTCAGCAGGCACGCAAAATGTGCGTATACGACAACGATTTACGAATCATTGATAAAGCTGAAACCGCAATTCACCTGATGAGAAATTAATTTATAATAACGCACGATAATGATTGCTTACTGAATAAACAGCAATAACTTTTTGCAGCTTATTCAGTAAGCAATGAAAATTTACTAAAAAAGAACCTATGGATTGAACTTGTTACGACATTCCATAGGTTCTTATTTTTAATTTATTCTGCCGATTTCAGAATTACTGTTGAAATTGCAGGAAGAGTAAGCGTACCGTCAGAATTAAGTACAATATGTTCCTCGGTTGTAGAGGTAACAAGGTCAGCTCTGACCTCTGCATTTTTTAGCATATCATCAGTAATTGTAAGCTCTTTGCTGTCTGTCTTATTGAAGTTATGGATAATCAACAGCTTTGAACCTTCATATTCAACATAATATGCACCGATATTGCTGTCGTCAAAATCAACAGTATCGGTAATTTTACCACGAGCAATCTCAGGATTCTGATTTTTCACTTTAATAACACGCTGATAAAATCTAAGCAACGAATCATCATTTTTCAACTGCTGCTCAACGCCGCCTTCATCAGGAGCTTCCTGCTCAATATCTCTGCCATTTACATTAATGTCCGGCAAATTATTGCTGTCCCAAATCATACCGGTACGGTAATTAGCGTCGCTTGTTGTATCAGGTGCCGTCATACCAATTTCCTCTCCATAATAAGTAAAGGAGTTTCCGGGCACCAGCATATAAACAGATGCAGCAAACTTTTCAAAACTTGTTCCGTAGGCTTTAAGTGCATTTGCAGATCTGATCTGGTCGTGATTTGACAGGAACATTGCATTAATAAAGTTCGGATTGGCTTTTGTCATCTTCTCGTCATAGCTCTTGAACTTGCTGACGGTGCTTTCTCCCTTTTGAGTAAGCATATTTTTAATTATTGTGCCTGATGCCTGCGCAAACTTAAAGGAAAACAAACTGTCAATTCCTGATTCATAGTATCCTTCAAGATACATATCGTCCTCCCAGTCCTCGCCTACCATATAGACATCGGGCTTAATATCACGACAGGTTTCATAAAACCATTTCAAAAATTCCTTGCCATCAGTTGACTTGTTAGTATAATACTTTACTGCGTCAAGTCTGAAGCCGTCAACTCCACGATCAAGCCAGAACTTAGCAATGTTCTTAAACTCTTCACGTGTTTTTTCTGAGTTAAGATTCCATTCCGGCATATCGTGTGAGAAATTTGCTTCGCATACATAGCCGTTTCCAAGACCGTTGACCTGAATATCAGAAGAAAAATAGTCGGACTTGTGAATTTCAAAATATTCAGCCGCACCGTCAAGCTTACCCTCTGAAACCTCCTCAACAGCCTGCAAGTAAAGCGGATTCTGTGAGGAAATATGATTGAGCACAAGGTCAATTATTACATTGATTCCACGCTTGTGACACTCATCAAGCAATGTATCAAAATCTTCAAGAGTACCGAAATTTTCATCAATGTTGTAATAGTCATTAACATCATATTTGTGATATGACCTTGAAGGCATAATTGGCGTAAGCCAAATTCCGTCTATTCCAAGGTCGTCACCGGTATTCGGATCACCGTCATTGAGATAATCAAGCTTTGATATAATACCGGGTATGTCACCTATTGTGTCACCATCGGAGTCACAAAAAGAATTTACAAAAATCTGATAATAATTGCGATACTTGTCACTTGACTGAACGGCTTCAATGCCTTCAATAGGATCATCTTTAGGTGATTTTTGTGTACTGCATCCGGCAAGCACACAGCATGAAACAATTAAAAACGATAATAAAACAGAAATAAATTTTTTCATAGCAATATTTCCTTATAATAATATTTACTTATAATTATAAAACAGGGTGACAACACCAAAGCTGCCACCCATAGAAAATAATATTAACCCTTAACAGCGCCGCCTGTTACACCCTCAACATAATATCTCTGGAGAATCAGGAAGAGAATTGAAATAGGTACAGCTACTACAACAGAACCGGCAAGGAACTGTTTATAGTATGTGTTTTTAAACTGCTGATCCTGCATTAGCTGCAAACCAATCGCAACAGTGTAGTTATCACGACTGTCGAGCATAATAATCTTTGCAAGAATGAAGTCTGTCCAAGGACCGATAAAAGAAGTAAGAACTGTATAAACTACAATCGGTTTTGACATTGGAAGAATAATCCTCCAAAATATTTGATTTTTTGTAGCACCGTCAATAGTTGCTGCCTCATCCAAAGCACGTGGGATCGTATCAAAGAAGCCCTTTGAAATCTGGAATCCCAAACCGGCACCGCAGCTATAACAAATAACGAGAGCAACGAGTGTCTGAGTAAGTCCCATAGCCTTTAAGAGATAGTAAATAGCTATCATTGTCATAAAACCAGGAAACATACCGAGAATCATACCAACATTCATAAACTTTTTACGAGCCTTAAATCTGAGTCGGCTGAATGCATAGCTAACCATAAGAACTGAAATTGTAGAAATAATACAGCTGAAGATTGCTACAACAAATGTGTTCATAAACCATCTTGGGAAATTGAGCTGTGCAGTACCGCCTGAACCCGTAAACAAATCAATGTAGTTCTGAATTGTCCATTCATGAGGAATAAGATATGCAACTGTTGTTACACCTTCTGCACGGAATGAGTGCATTACAAGGTAAACAAACGGAGAAATCCAAATTATTCCAAGAACAGTAAGCAAAAGATAAATGAAACCGTTCGCAAGATGTCTTCTTAATTTATAGCTTTTTATCATGAGAACGCCTCCTCATCCTTCATTGACTTAGAATTGTTATATACAATCAATGACAATGTAGCGCAAACGATGAATACAAGAATACCAATCGCAGCAGCCAAGTTGTAGTCCTGAGAATTCATTGTCAACTTAAACAACCAAGTTACAAGAATATCAGTATAGCCTGCCTGATAGAAATTCTCTGTTGTAGGACCGCCGTTTGTCAAAAGATAAATAACATTAAAGTTGTTGATATTACCAACAAACTGTGTAATAAGCTGAGGTGTTGTTACAAACAACATATAAGGAAGTGTTATGCTTGTAAAGGTCTTCATAGGACCTGCACCGTCAATACGTGCAGACTCGTATAAATCTTCCGGAATATTCATAAGAATACCTGACATTGAAAGAATAGTATACGGAATACCAACCCAACAGTTGACTATAATTACCGTAGCTCTTGCCATCAATGGCGTACTGTTCAGGAACTGAATGTGTGGGTTACCACCCATGAAATATCCGAGTAAAATGTTCAAAGCACCGTCAGTCTGAAGAATCTGATTCATCAGAAGAAGTGATACGAACTGTGGTACAGCAATTGCAAGAACAAAAAGTGTTCTCCAAAGTGACTTGAATTTTATGCCCTTCTTATTAATCATAAGAGCAACAATCATACCAAGAATGTAGTTTGTAAATGTAGCAAACAAAGCCCAGATAAGAGTCCATTTTGTAAGTTCAATAAATGTTGTAGCTTTAAGTGAACCGCCTAAAACATCAAGAACATCACCAAAGTTCTGGAATCCGCACCAAGTAAACAGATTTGCAGGCGGGAGGTTTATCTTATTGTATGTTGTAAATGCAATAAGAATCATAAATATGAGAGGCAGAATATTGAAAACACCAATCATCAGAGTTGGGAATGACAATAGAGTAATATGATATTTTCCGTCAAGAAAATCTCTTACATCCTCTCTGATAGTAGACGGCTTTTTGCCCTCGGCTCTCATAAGCTGATGCTTGTAAGCATCATTAATATTAGAAATATATACTGCAAGAAAGATAACAGTAATTACAATAGTAAGAACTGAATAAAGCAGAATAAGCATTGAATTATCGCCAAGTACCGTCTTAGGTGCACGACCGACATACTCAATGTGTGACTTTACCGTACCCAATGTACCAAACTTTGAAATATATGTCCAACCAAAGAACATCATAAATAGTACGTACAAAACCTCGGTTAAGAAGTACAAAATACCCTTATAATATTTGCCCTTGGACAAATCACCTACACCCAAAATGATATAGGAAAGTTTTGTAGCCCAATCGCCCTTTACAAAGGTAGTGCCATAGTTTTTTAAACCTTTACCAATACCCACAAAAAACTTTACAATAGCCATACCGATTGCCTTAAAAAAGTTTGCAATCGCCTTCGGAGCACTTATTACGGTCTTTTTAAAATTATAGGCAAATCTTTGAAAAGGATTAAGCTGTTTGTATTCAACAAATGTCATAATAGCTCTCCTTGATAGTTTGCAAAAATTCTTCTTAAATCTAATTTACTATACACCAAACTAATAATATCTTTTGCGTAATCCGTTTTTGTAAACAAAACACATTATTCGTTTGGTGTATGATAATGAAAATATTTGTATAAAACACGAAAACCGCAAAATTTTCTTCGGGTGGGGTATCCTGAAACCAAGATACCCCACCGATTAATCAAGTATTAAAAATAATATTTACAACCTAATTATTATTCATCCTTGATGTTTTTAATTGTAGCAGTAAGCAACTCTTTTGTCTTGTCTGCATTTGAAGGATCCCACTCGTCAGCAATAATCTGGTTGCCGAGGTTAGCCATTGGATCCCAGAATGTGCTTGTGATGTGAACCTGTGCAACAGAATTCTTTGACTGCTCAACACTTGCTGAAAGAGCAGCTGAATTCTTAACTACATCTTCTTCAGTAACAGTTTTATTTGTCGGACCCCACTGAATCTGTTCAGCTCTCTGTCTCTGGCAGTTTTCACCTGTGAGGTAAAGTGCAAGAGCAGCTGATGTGAGAGGATACTTTGTTGTAGACTTAACGCCGAGAGCCTTGTAGCCGTACATTGAAATCATAGCTTTGTCTTCGCCGTTTACATTGATTGTAGGAAGCTTTGTTGCGCCGAAGTTTTCACCGAGCTTCTCAGAATCTGATTCGATATCCCAAATGCCGTCAATACCTGCGCCGCAAGAACCATCAGCAAAACCTGAAGCAATCTTATCTACTGAAAGTGAAGTAAATGTGCCCTTGTAATCCTTGATGAGCTGAGCAAAAGCCTGAAGTGTAGCAACAGCAGTATCTTCATCATAATCTACAAAGTTCTGAACTGTCTGCTCTTCATCAGCATAACCGTCAATAGTTACACCGCCTGTGAATGTGAAAATACATGAGTAGTAACCGTCGCCGGCATCCATAATAAATCTCTTGCCTGCATCCTTACAAGCGGCAAGAACATCCTCAAACTTCTGAGCCTTTTCGTCGCTTACAACTGATTTATCATATACAAGGAAATAGCCGTTTGTTGTTTCAGGATAATAATAAAGCTTGTCATTAACTGTACCCGCTTTAACTGATTCCTCAGTATTCATTGCAATTACATTGTCAGTATAAGCGCATTCAGCGATAACACCAGAGTTGATAAGGTTGTCAAGCTGGTCACTTGCAAAACCGAATACATCGGCAGCAGCGTCAACGTCTGACTGAGCCTGTGTAGCAGCGTCTTTTTCACCCTGTGCAACTACGCTGATTGAAATGTTCTTGTCAGCATAGTGCTCAGCAAATGCATCACACATTTTCTGTGTAAGATTTACTGCTGCGTCAGGAGCCCATACCTTGATTGTAGCGCCTGTTTCATCGCCGAGTTCAGCTGCATCAACAAAGCCTTCTGCGTCGAGCTCTGCAAGACCCGGAGCGTCGCCTGTACCGCTGCTCTCCGGATTTGAAGAATCGCCACTTGTCTGTCCGTCACCGCAACCGGCAAGAGCCGTTGCTGTCATCATGCCTGCTAATAAAATAGCAAGAATCTTTTTCATCGGAAAATCCCTCTTTCAATAAAAATATTTGTATTCCCTTTAGGACATTTATGGAATTTTACCTTAATCTGCAAAAATCATCTTTAACGGAAAACGCAATGCGCAAATTAAGGATTATTTCCACTACCTAAATAATATCAAAAAAACAAATAAATTTCAACTACCTTTGTACTTTTTATCTAAAGTAATAAATTGATTGAAATATTTTGGTAATTTTAACTAATTAATATTTGTATTTTGATTTTACTACTAAAAATTGCCATTATTTTTTGTGCAATTTTAATATATTTATTTTGTACATTTTGCTCAATCATATTCTCGTCAACTATAAATATTTAACATTTTTATGTTTTTACACTTAGAAAAATTCTTAAAAATCACTCAAGTCCTAAAATTTTAGTATATTTTAACTAATAAAAATTTAATTGCCATAAATTATCATTTTTTTCATATGCAAAGTTGTAATATTCAAATATAATTGTTATAATCATAATAGTATATTCATCCTGAATTCGTATATTATTGAAACGGAGTGTTTTTATGAAACTAAAAGACTTACTTGTAAATGTCTGCTACACCGTTATTAATGACGGCAACCCCGAAATAAGCGACGTAATTTATGATTCAAGAAAAGTATCAGACAACGATGTGTTTGTCTGTTTAAAGGGGTATACCTCTGACGGTCACAAATATGCTGAGACAGCAATCAAACAAGGTGCCGCTGCCCTCGTAATCAGCGACAGCCTTAATATTAATGTTCCTAAAAATGTTGCTGTTATTAAAACTGACGATACAAGACTTGCTCTTGCACTTATGAGTGTTGAATATTTTGGCAGACCTGCCGAAGAATTAAAAACCATTGCAATCACAGGCACCAAAGGTAAAACCACTACAACCGCAATGATTGCCGAGATTTTTGAGCAGGCAGACATAAAAACAGGCACAATCGGAACGCTCGGAGTTGTTTACGGAGGAAACACATACAAAACTAACAACACTACTCCTGAATCATACGAAATTCAAAAATCTATGCGAGATATGATTAACGCAGGATGCAGCGCTATGGTCATTGAAGCGTCTTCAATCGGATTAAAACACAACCGTCTGGCGGGAATAACCTTTGATGTGGGCGTGTTCACAAACTTCTCAGACGACCATATCGGCGGCGTGGAACATAAGGATATGGCTGAATATTTGTACTGCAAGAGTCTTTTGTTCCGCCAGTGCAAAAATTGTGCCGCAAACATTGATGACCCAAGCTGGCAGGCAATCACCAAAGATGCAAAAAATGTTCTGACCTTCGGTTTTTCTGACGATGCTCAGCTGCACGCCGAAAATGATCATCTTCTGTCAGACAATGGATTTATCGGCGTTCATTTTGAAGCAAAAGGGTTGAAAGAACTTTCACTCGATGTCGGCACACCGGGCAAATTCAATGTATATAATGCCCTTTCAGCCATTGCCGCAGTTTCTTTCTTCGGCGTTCCCGACAAAGCTATCATTGACGGTCTTAAAATTGCAAAAGTAAAGGGCAGAGTTGAACCTGTTAAAGTTTCTGACAAATTTACTTTACTGATTGATTATGCCCACAACGCACTTTCTATGGAAAATGTGCTGACAACCTTAAAGCAATACAAACCAAACCGTCTTATAACAATGTTCGGCGCCGGAGGTAACCGTCCAAAGGTTCGCCGATATGAAATGGGAGAAACCTCGGGCAGACTTTCCGACCTCTCGGTAATTACCGAGGACAACTCACGCTTTGAGGATGTCAATGACATTATTGAGGACATAAAAGTCGGCATAAACAAGACAGACGGAAAATATGTAGTTGTGCCAAATCGTAAGGATGCAATCAGATATTGCATAAACAATGCAGAAGAGGGCGATATTATTGTTCTTGCCGGCAAAGGTCACGAGGACTATCAGGAAATCAAGGGTGTAAAATACCATATGGATGAGCGTGAGCTTATTGCCGAAATATTAGAGGAAAATAAAAAGCTATGAAAAATGTTCTTGTAACAGGCGGAACAGGCGGAATCGGCTATGCTATTGCAGAACGATTTGCACAGAACGGATATAATGTTGCAGTCCATACACACCGCAAGCACGAAAAGGCAAAAAGTTTAGCAGATGAGCTAAGGCAAAAGTACAGCATTAAAACAACTGCCGTCAGTGCAGATGTAAGCTGCCACCATTCGGTCAGCAAAATGTTTGATATAATTAAAACCGAATTAGGAGAAATTGATGTACTTATAAACAATGCAGGCATTGCACAGCAAAAGCTTTTTACCGACATATCTGATGAAGAATGGCATAAAATGCTCGGGGTAAATCTTGACGGTGTTTTCTTTTGCTGCAAAGAAGCGTTAAAAAGACATATGATTAAAAACCACAGCGGAGTAATTCTTAATATCAGCTCAATGTGGGGACAGGTCGGCGCTTCCTGCGAGGTGCATTACAGCGCAGCAAAAGCAGGCGTAATAGGACTTACAAAGGCTCTTGCCAAAGAAGTCGGACTGTCAGGTATACGTGTAAACTGCATTTGCCCCGGAGTAATTATGACCGATATGATGAAAGGCTTTGATGAGGACACCATAACCGCCCTTAAAGATGAAACGCCGCTTAATCAGCTTGGCACACCTCAGGATATTGCAGAAACTGCCGTTTTTTTGTGCAGTGACAAAGCAAAATTCATTACAGGGCAGATTCTCGGAGTGAACGGCGGATTTATTATTTAGTGAGCACAGCACAAAAGTACACTCCTCTCCCCCTTCTTCTAAAACAGATTCTATAAAATAAAACAAAAACTACCTGCAATAAGTTAATTTTGCAGGTAGTTTTAATTATTACATATTTTTCCGAGCAACTGCACTAAAAGCTATATTTTGAAATGTATTATATATGAAAGGAGGAAAATTCAATGTCGGAGCTCCACAGTACAAAGGAAAAGGCAGAACAGATAATACGGCAGTATGCCGATATGATTTACCGTATAGCCTTTCATAATCTAAAAAATCCTGCTGATACTGAAGATATTTTTCAGGAGGTGTGTCTGTCACTTCTGACAAAGAATGCTCCTTTGTATGATGAAAATCACATCAAGCATTGGCTTATAAGGGTAACAATAAACAAATGCAGAAGCTTTCATAAATCTGTTTGGCAAAGCAGAACAGAATCACTAAGCAGTCACACAGAGCTTATTGCACCCGAGGCATCAATGGTAATGGACGAGCTTAACTCGCTTCCAACACATTACAGAAATGTGATTTATCTCTATTATTATGAGGAATATACAATTCCTGAAATTGCAGAAATTCTCGGTAAAAGCAAAAACACTATCAGTTCGCAGCTTCAACGTGCAAGAAAAAAGCTGAAAAAAATTCTTGAAGAAGGAGAGCAATTATGAAAAAGAACATCTACACACAGACAGTCAACAAAATTACAGTTCCTGATGAGTTGCTGAATTCGGCAATTGAGAATATCAGGAATGCAAACAATAGTGCTGATAAGGTAATAAATATCAATAAACCTAAAACAAAGAGCAAAATCTTTAGGCTCACAGGCTCAGTTGCCGCAGTGCTTGCCGTTATAATTGCATTTGGAGCAGTATTCTTCCCGGGTACTTCGGGAAACAGCTCGTTTGTTCTTAAGGCAAATGCCGCAGAACTGAGCAGTGAAACATATATCAAAATAGGCAATTTGGAACAGACTTCAAATGGTGCAAATTTTTCTGTTAATGACGGTATAATAGAAATTAATAATATGTCAGGTCAATTTAATCTTGATTTTCAGTGCATCGGAGATAATATAGAAACGATTACCTATGAAACCTGTTTTGACTGCGGTTATTTTGTTGTTAATACAGATGATGTCGGATTTATTAAATACTCTGCCGCCGATAAATCATATGGTTACTCAGGCTCCAGTTACTCGGTGCTGGCTAAATCATGCGTCTTTGACTATAGCAATCAACCTGCAAGCAGATTTGATAAACCTGTACCGGAAGACGGAGTCGACGCCTCAATCCCGCTGAACGTGCTGTTTCATGTAAAAGACACTGAGCATCAATATACTGCAAATATTAACGATTTCGGTGATTACAGCGATGGTTATAATATGTTTGGTGACTACAACGAAGATCAGGATGCAGTTGACAAATATATTGAATCCATACTTGCAGATTATCTGAACACCAATGCCGAAAACTTTAAAATTAATGTCACCGCGACATTTGCTGACGGTACAACTCAAACGCAAACATTACAGTTCAGATGTGAATATGACGGAGAGGATACTTTCCTGACTGCCAAAATCGTATAATTAATTATAGTTAAACATTGTGCGTTTATAATCCCACATTTTAATCTCCTGAATGTTCATAAATCAAAATAAATAATATATTCGCACAATAATATAATAAACCGCCTGAATTGTATTTCGATTCAGGCGGTTTTTAACTGACAAGGCGAATAAAAATAAAGCAATCGGAACTTACTAAAAAATAAAATTGATATTTTTTAAAAAATTTTAAAAAAAGTGTTGACAAAAGTATTTATTGGTAGTATAATACATACTGTTCTCAAGAGAACAACAGTTGGTGTTGATGACGCTGAGGGTCCACCTGTTCCCATACCGAACACAGAAGTTAAGCTCAGTGGTGCCGAAAATACTTGGCTGGAGACGGCCTGGAAAGATAGGGAGATGCCAACACTCAAAGTGTCCACCCAGTAGGGTGGGCGTTTTTTATTTTATAGGGACTTTATAAGGCGGCTGTAAATATGTCTAATATAATCTCACTCTTAAAAAACGAACAAAGCGTATGGCAAGCTTTGCAAAACTGCGGCAAACCAATTATACTATACGGAATGGGCGACGGTGCCGACAAGGTGCTGTCAGCATTTGAAAAATACGGCATAACTGTCAGCGGAGTAATGGCAAGCGATGACTTTGTGCGAGGTCAGAGCTTTCACGGCTTTACCGTCAAAAAAGAGAGCGTACTTGCTCAGGAGTTTGGCGACTTTACGGTTGCGCTCTGCTTTGCAAGTCAGCTCACTGAGGTTATGGAACACATTAAAGAAGTCGCAAACCGACACACAACTTTAGTTCCGTCTGTGCCTGTATTCGGAAATGTGCTGTTTGACGATGATTTTATTGAGCGGAACAAAAACGAAATAGAGGCAGTGTATAATTTACTTGCAGATGATTTGTCACGCAAAGTATATAAAAATGTACTGCTCTTCTATTATACAGGCAAAATCGAATTGCTTGACGAGATTACAACCGACAAAAAAGAGGCTTTCAATAAAATTTTAAAATTAGGCAGCAACGAAACATATGTAGATCTTGGCGCATACAACGGCGATACAATTGATGAATTTCTGAATTATTCAGACAATGATTACCGCAAAATCATCGCCTTTGAGCCTAACGAAAAGAATTTCAAAAAATTACAGGCGCACTGTGCGGATATGAAAAATATTGATTTATGGCAGCTTGGCGCATACAATAAAAATACGGTTCTTGAATTCAACAACAAAGCCGGAAGAAACAGTGCAATTTGCGATTCCGGTACAAAAACGCAGGTTGCAGCTGTCGACACAATTTTGTGCGGAATAGCTGCAAGCTACATCAAAGCTGATGTTGAAGGCGCTGATTTTGAAACACTTGAAGGGATGAAAAATACGCTGAAAAATTTCAAGCCCAAGCTCAACTTTTCAGCGTATCATAGATTTGAAGATATTTTCAGGCTTCCCCTGTATATTAACAGTCTGAATCCCGAATATAAAATTTATCTGCGCCACCATCCATATATTCCTGCTTGGGACACAAACTTATACTGCGTTTAATGGTTTCCGAACTCACTCAGAATATCATCAATTTCTGCTTCGTTTGATGCCGTTCGCCTGTCAATGTCAGACAAATATTTGTCATAATCAAAGTCATCGTAATTACTGTGCCTTGCTTCTTCCGTCTTAGCAGTGCGTGTACTATTTGCACCTGACTTTTGTTTTATCGAAGGTTGTCTTTTTGGGACAGCCTTTTTTGCTGAGCTTTTGTCGCCTGTTGTCAGTCCCTCAATGTCAGAAAGTCTTTCACGCTCACGCTCATCTCTGCGCTTTGCCTCAAGGAGCATTTCCTCTGCCTCTGCCTTCTCCTGTTCTTCACGCTGACGGCGTTTGTCTCCGAGCGCTATATCACCGATAAACAGACCAAATATGCCTGCTACAAGATATACGGCAAGGAGAAGAATGTTTCCAAGCTCTATTCCTCCGCCGTAAATGAACATACTCGGCAAATAAAAAATAGGAGCAATCAGTGAAAACAGAAAATCAAGCCCGTATTTTGAACAGTAAATTGCTGCAGAAACAACCGCTGTTGCCGGAAAAATACAGTACAATGCAATGCCCGAAAAATTTGAAAGCGCAGCATTTCTGAATAAAAGCGGCACAATAAGATATATTGCAAAAATTACAACTCCGTATGGCAAATATTTTTTCACCATATCTTTCATAATAAGCCTCCGTATAAAAATATTATTTTGTTTATAATTAAATATATTATACAACATTTTTCACAAAAATCAAGGACAAGACCTGTTACTGACGATAATGTAAATATTTTGTAAAACGATTGTAAACAATACCTGAAATTGCATTGACAACTATAAAAAAATAGAATAAAATACTTATGTATGTTGCTTAATATGTTAATAAGCACAAATTATTTTAATTAAAAGGGGTGAAAACTTAATGGACGCAGACGGTAATAAAGGCGCTGTACCCGGGCGAAGTTGCAGCAGAATGAATGCTTTTGCGTTCATTTTGTTCTGACTCAATAATATTTAGTATAACTTAATATTATAACCTTGGCACTCGTCTTTTTGACTTCATATATTCAAGAAGGAGGAAAGATGATGGAACTGGTTAATGTAACGCTAACCGAAACTATCAGGGTGTTGCTTGAAGAAAAAAAGTTCAACACCCTGCGTGACATCCTTGAAACAATGAAGCCGTACGACATTGCGACGGTTTTTGAAGAGCTTCAGGATGAAAAAATGCCTATTTTGTTTCGCATTTTGCCAAAGGAATTAGCTGCCGAAACATTTGTTGAAATGGATGATGAAACTCAGCAATTTCTCATTCACGGCTTCAGCGACAGCGAACTTAAAGAAGTTGTTGACGAACTTTTCGTGGATGACGCTGTTGACCTTATTGAAGAAATGCCAGCCAATGTGGTAAAGCGAATTTTAAGACAGGCTGATAAAGATATGAGAAAGCAGATAAACGAGCTTTTGAAATATCCCGAAGATAGTGCCGGTTCAATTATGACTACGGAGTTTATTGTGCTCCGACCTGATATGACAGCCGAGATGGCTATCAAACGCATAAGAAGAACAGGTGTTGACAAGGAAACAATCTACACCTGCTATGTAACTGACGAAAACAGCAAGCTGACAGGTATTACTACCGTCAAGGATCTGTTGCTTGCTGATGACGACGATGTCGTTAAAGATTTAATGGAAGAAAATGTTATTGCAGTCAACACTCTTGATGACCAGGAGCAGGTTGCACAAATGTTTTCTAACTATAACTTTCTTGCACTTCCTGTTGTTGACAATGAAAACCGCTTGGTTGGTATTGTTACAATCGACGACGCTATTGACGTCATCCAGGAAGAAGCAACAGAAGATATTGAAAAGATGGCTGCTGTGCTGCCGTCCGACAAACCATATATGAAAACAAGCGTCTGGGGCATATACAAAAAGCGTATCCCATGGCTGCTTATACTTATGCTTTCGGCTACCTTTACAAGCATTATTATTTCATCATTTGAGGGTGCTCTTGCAAGCGTGATTGTGCTTTCTTCGTTCATCCCTATGATTACAGGCTCGGGCGGTAACGCAGGATCTCAGGCTTCTGTATCGGTTATCCGTGCGCTGTCTTTGGGCGAAATCGAATTCAAGAATATTTTCAGAGTTCTTTGGAAAGAGTTAAGAGTGTCGTTCTTCTGCGGTCTTACACTGGCTGCCGCAAACTTTATAAAACTGATGATTTTCGACCTTCACAATGAGCCAAACGCATTTCCGATTGCTCTGGTTGTATCCCTGACGCTTCTCGGTACAATTATGATGGCTAAGATAGTCGGCGGCAGTCTGCCGCTTTTGGCAAGCAAGCTTGGATTTGACCCTGCTGTAATGGCAAATCCTCTTATTACAACGGTCTGCGACTCGCTCTCGCTGCTGATATATTTTGCTGTTGCAACAAGCATTTTGCACATATAAAAGATTTTATATTAATGCTTTAACTCCGAGATACCGAGTTTTCTAAAAATGCTTTTTATATAACGGATAAAGCGACCACCGTCGCTAAACTATAATTTAGCAAACATATAAATGTGTGTTATGATGTTTACCGCACAACCGAAGTTCATCTTCGGGTTCGGGCGGTTACATATTAACTCAAACTTCTGAAGCGTCTAAATAAAGCTGTTTTATAAACGAATTTCCCGTTTATAAAACAGCTTTTCTTAATTTATTTTATCAGTACAAAATAACAGGCGTGCCTATTCCGACATTATTATAAATAGTTCTTACCTTACTGTACGGAGTGTTTACACAGCCGTGAGAGCCGTTGCCCTTATATGTTGTGCCGCCGTATTCACTTGCACTTCGCCAGCTTGCATCGTGGATTCCGCATCCCGAGCGTGTAAAGGCAAGCCAATAATCAACAGGGGACGCATATCCTGCACCCACAAGAACTGTCGGCGACTGCCTTTGCCAGATTGTGTAATATCCCGTCGGGGTGTTATGATAACCGTCATCATTACCTGTTACAACATCGGTTTCAAGGATATATTCGCCATTCTTGTAAAACCACATATGTTGTTCCTTGATGCTTATTTCAATATATGTGCCGCCGACTGACTGTCCGTAAGCTCCGTTTTGAGCCTTTATTGAATATGTGTAGTATGTGCCCGGCACATCGGTTCTTTTGCCGTTTACCGACAGATTTCTGTAGGCTCTTACTCTGAAATAATAGGTTCTGCCGGCTTCAAGCCGGTGTGTAGTCGTAAAGAATGTATTCTTTGTCTTTCCGAATAACGAATAGCCGCTGTTTTTGGATCTTGAATAATAAATTTCATATCCGTCGGCATATTTGTTTCTGCCCCAGGAAAGCGTTACCTTTCTCAGCCTTGATGTAAGATTAACTACCGGTGCGCCAAGTCCTGCATAGGCAACCTTAGTAACGCCCTTTGAATAATAATAGCAATCTCCGTAGAGCAGACGATAAGCTACAATCTTATATCTGTACTGATTGCCTGTAGAAAGATTCTTTTCGGTCAGAGTTGTACTGCCGTTGCCTTTGAGAGTTTTATACTCTTTATAATCCCAATCAGTTTTTTCGTTTGCTCTGTAAATCTTATAGCCTGTAGCATTTTCAACTCTGCTCCACGAAAGCTGAATTACATCTGACGAACGGTCAAGGCTCAGATTTTTAATTTCATCCGCCTGAGTACAGGTTTTTTTAATAGTAGGTGCGCCTTCATATCTTTCGCCGTTCTTTTCAACATATGCGGCAACCTTGAAGTAATATTGCGTTGTCTTACGAAGATTTGTAATTGTAGCCGTATTTGAGGTAACTTCCTTAACCTTTGAATAGTTTTTATGTCTGTCAGCATTCAGATAATAAATTACATAACCTGTTGCGCCGCTTACTTTATCCCACTTAAGAGTAACCTCGTCTGATTCAAAGCTCGTTTTGGTAACATTTTTTACCGTACCTACATTTTCGACCAAAACCTCACATTCTGCCGTCTTGCCGTTGTAGGTCTGAATTGTAATAATTGCCTTACCTGCTTTTTTTGCTGTTACAACAGCAGTATTGTAATAATCTTTCTTTACTGAAACAACAGAGCTGTCACTGCTGCTCCACACAACATTGTCGGGATTTGAATATGCACCGGGAGTATTTTCTACAAGTGTATAGGTTGTTCCCGTTGCAAGAAAAATCTTGTTTGTATTAAGTATTGCATAGGTCGGTGCTTTTCTTACCTCTACCTTGCAAGACACCTTCACACCGTTGTATGCGGTTGCCGTAACTGTTGCCGTACCAACGGAGTTTGCTGTTACTAAACCGCCTGCAGCTTTTACGTCAGCTACATCTGCATTGTCCGTACTGTATAAAATGCTGTATGCGCCGCATCCCTTAGGAAGATAACTGTCGAGGTCATAGGTCTCCCCTAATCCAAGGATAATGCTCGTTCTGTTGAGCGACATACTCTTCGGTTCTGCCTTGACTGTTACTTCACACTCTGCACTCAAGCCGTTTGCACTGACGGTTATTACAGCAGTACCAATCTTTTTTGCAGTAATAATTGCACTTGCACCGCTATTTTCAACCTCTGCGACCGAACTGTCACTGCTCGACCATAAGAGTAAATCATCATTGATTCCTTCAATTTCAGCTTCAAGGGTATACTTCTCATTGACGCCCAGCGTTCTGCTGTTCACCTTAAGTTCAAGCTTAGTTGCAGATGTGCTCGGTTGAGGCTCTGTTGCAGGCACAGTTTCCGACGGAACAGTTGTTTCGGGAACAGGCTGCTGAGGTTCTGTCGGCTCAATAACAGGCTCATTAAATTCACCCTGTTCATTTTTTATTTCATCCTCAGGCTCTTCTTCATTAATCACTCCGTCGCTCTGCATAGCAACATCGTATGCGCTGCTGACCCTCAAACCGATACTGTTTTCGTCACTGACTGATGTTGCCGCAGCAGTGCTGAAATTGAGTGTCAGTGCAGAACTTAATACCATTATTGCAGCAATAGTTCCACTTACAAGCTTTTTAACATTTCTTTTCATACTTATTTCTCCTAACAAACTGTCGGTGCATATTTAATATGTATATTATAAACCACTATTTGTAAAAAATAAAGGGCATTTTATGAAAAAATTCAAAAATTTTCAAATAATGCCCAAAAAATTTATATAATTTTAGCATATTACTGACAAATGCAAATTATGAATTGTAGGTGTTATTTTCAACAGCCATGCGAACCTGATTTTTAAGTCTTTCAAACGGAGTATCCTTTTTGTCGATAATCTCTTTAGAACCAAGTTTTCGTACAGTAATATTTGATGCACCCGACTGGCTGTGCATTTGCAGACTGATATTTTCGTGCTGAATAAGCGCAAAGAGCTGAGAAATAGACTTGCAGCGGTCAATTTCTGCTAACAGCTGTGATTGAGTTTTCTTGCGGTATCCTTTAACTTCCGTGCCTTTCAACTCACATCACCAGCCTTTCATATACTTTTACGAAATTAAATCATGCATTTCCATTATACTTAATTTCCAGTTTATTTTCAATACAAAATTCGACTTATTTTATTTACAGTTCCATTATTTTATGTTATTCTTTGAATATAGGATATTATTTTTATATTTTAAACATATTGTTTCAGAATAATTACGGAGGAATTAATGAAAAAGATTACTTCTATATTGTTAACAGCAATCATTTGTTCAATAACCGTATTTTCCGGTTGCAGTTCCGAAAGCAGTTTGCCTGAACCCCAGAAAGCTACCGCCTCAACCGATACCACGGTAAAGACTACAGGCAACAAAATCCAGATTAATGACAGCACACTGGGTGAAATATGGATTACCGAGCTTGACGGAGTACCTAAAAACACACTTAACAACGACAACTTTACAGCTGACAGCACCTTTAAATACTATAGTGAAAATGGCAAAGCCGCATCCCTTGAAGGAATTGACATTTCATCATACAGCGGTGACATAAACTGGGAAAAAGTCAAGAACAGCGGTGTTGATTTTGTAATTATACGTATAGGCGGCAGAGGTTACGGCAAAGAAGGTGCGCTTTATACAGATGACAAAGCGCTTGAATATATTGAGGGTGCACATAATGCCGGATTGAAGGTCGGCGGATATTTCTTTTCTCAGGCAATTAATGTAGAAGAAGCCGTTGAAGAGGCTGACTATGTAAAGTCAATACTCGGAGACATAAAGCTTGAATTTCCTGTTGCCTATGATTGGGAAATCATTAAGGATGAAGACGCAAGAACCGATAATGTTTCTGCTGCCGAAGCCACAAACTGCGCAAGGGCATTCTGCGACAGAATTATTGAACACGGCTACAAAACTATGCTTTACTCACCAAGCCGTGAGCTTTACTTCAAGTATGACCTTTCACGTCTTGCCGACATAGACATCTGGTATTGTGAATATTCGGATGTGCCGACTTTCTATTATCAGTTCTCAATGTGGCAGTATTCTTCAACAGGAAGAGTTGACGGAATTGACGCAGACGTCGATATGAATATCTGTTTTACAAATATTGCAGACTATGATTAACAAGGAGGATATATTATGAAACGCACAGACTACATAAATTGGGACGAATATTTTATGGGAGTTGCAATTCTTGCTTCAAAACGCAGCAAGGATCCCAACACACAGGTCGGCGCCTGCATTGTTGACAAGGATAACATAATCCTTTCAACAGGCTATAACGGATTTCCATACGGCTGTTCGGACGATGATTTTCCGTGGGCACGTGAGGGCACTGACACCAAATACAGCTATGTTGTTCATGCAGAGCTGAACGCAATTCTCAATTCCCGAGGCAAAGATTTAAAGGGTGCAACGCTTTATGTTGACCTCTTCCCCTGCAACGAATGTGCAAAAGCTATTATTCAGTCGGGAATTACAGAGCTTGTATATCTTTACAACAAATACCCCGACTCTCCCGCAACTCTTGCGTCACAAAGAATGTTATCATCTGCAGGCATCAAACTAAGACAGTTAAAAACCGATGTTGATACTATAACTCTTGATTTCAGAAAATAAAATCTTTCTTTTTATCATAGAATTAGGCATACCGCAAACAGTATGCCTTTATTTTTTGCTGTTTTCAATATAAATGAATATTTTTTTTGTATGAATAGTATAAATTGCTAAAATAAGCAAAAACACAAATAAAATTGTAGAAATCTCAAATATTTTGTGATAGAATGATTTCTGGTGCAAATTTAACATAAATTTTATTTACACTTATTTTAACTTTACAATTAAACAGGACGGTGTATTATGGATACATACAGTATACTCCTAAAGGTGATTATGGCACTTGGCGGTCTTGGCCTTTTCCTTATCGGTATGAAAAATATGGGTGAAGGTCTTGAACTTGCCGCAGGCAGCAAGCTAAGGAATCTGCTTGAAAAAATTACAAGCAACAAATTTATCGCAATGCTTGTCGGCGTTCTTGTAACAGGTGTTATTCAAAGCTCCTCGGCAACTGACGCAATGGTGGTCGGCTTTGCCAACGCAGGACTTATGGAACTGGGTCAGGCAATCGGTGTACTATTCGGTGCAAAAATAGGCACAACCGTAACTTCGCTTCTTCTTGCTATTGACATTAAAGCGTTTGTTCCTATTTTTATTTTTATAGGTGCAGTCGTAATTACCTTTTGCAAAAAGAACAATCATAAGTATTACGGTCAGATCGCCGCAGGCTTTGGTATGCTGTTTCTCGGTCTTTCACTTATGAGTGACAACCTGAAGTGGATGGGTGAAAGCGAAGCGTTTTTAAGCATCGCTGACAATCTGAGTTTTCCTCTACTTGGTCTTTTTGTGGGAATTGTGTTTACCGGTATTATTCAGAGTTCCTCGGCATCGGTCGGTATTTTAATGGCTTTGGGCACAGCAGGAGTTATTACTGATTTAAGGCAAGCTGTATTTGTAGTATTCGGCTTTAATGTCGGAGCCTGCTCGGCAGCAATTCTGTCTTCTCTCGGTGCAAATCGTACTGCTAAGCAAATTGCCCTCTCAAACTTTTTAATAAGCTGTTTCGGCGCCGTAATTATGACACTTGTAGCAATATTCCTTCCGTTTACCGATATGATTAACTACTTTTTCCCGGCAGAAACAGTAGGTGTTGCGGCACAGATTTCAGCAACGCACATAATCTTTAACATAGCAATTACAATAATTCTTCTGCCATGCTCAGGAATTATTATGAAAATTACAACGCTTCTTCTTCCCGACCTCAACGAGGAAAGAGAAAAAATGGAAACTGTTTATCTCGACACCCGTATCCTCACAACACCTCCTATGGCTGTCCGTCAGGTTGAAAAAGAATGTGAACGCCTTGCTTCTCTTGCACAGAAAAATTACCGCTACGCTATGAAGGCATTCTTTGAACATGATCAGCATATGATTGAAAAGGTTGAGAAGAACGAAAAGGTTATCGACTTCCTTACTCACGAAATTACACGGTATATTGTAAAAATCAACGGTCTTGACATTGTGGACAGCGACCGTAAAACAATGGGTGTTATGTATTCTGCAATTCAGGATATTGAGCGTATCGGCGATCATGCAGAAAATATCACCGAGCACGCACGCACAATGATGGAAAACAAGGTTTCATTCACTGATGACGCTATGAGCGAGCTGAGCAAGCTTGACGCACTTGTTACAAAAATTATTGATGACGGACTGAAAATGTTCAATTCACAGCAGGTTGACTACAACCTTGCAAAGTCAGTAATAGAAACCGAAAGTTCTATTGACAGTCACGTTAAAATTTACAAATTTAACCACATAGGCAGAATGAACGAGGGCTTGTGCAGTGCTGAAAACGGAACTATATTCCTTGATATGCTGACAATTCTTGAAAGAGTCGGCGACCACGCAAATAATGTTGCTTTTTCTATTCCTCGCAACAAGCTGGGTATGTCGCTTAAAATAAAATAGCAGCCGGTGGGCTGCACCTAATCGGGCAGACAGCGTTATATGAAAATTTACTTTTGTGCCCGACTGTTTACGAGCCATTTACTATAAAGTAAAATAAACAAACGGCGTGTACTCTTCATCAATAAATGAAAATTTACACGCCGTTGTGTTAAACAATATATAATATTTTAAACTTCTATAATTTTAAACTCCGAAAAGCATTTCGCCGTATGACGGATAAGGCCAGTACTCTGAAGATGTTTCTGTTTCCATTGAGTCACCTACTGCACGAAGCTCCTGCATTACTGCAAATACTGTTTCTCTGAAAAATGTTGCCTGTGCAAGGTTATTTCCGTCAAACTCAGCAGCCTTGATTACTGCATCTTCAAGCTCGGATGTCTTTTTGCTGAAGCATACAAGCTTGTTAGAAAGACTTGTTATTAACTCCTCTTCAACAGTTGTCGGAATTGCATCCGAAAGAGCTTTCTTTGCAAGTGCTGTATCAGTAAGCTCTCTGACATATGATGAAACAGCAGGAAGAATGTTCTTCTTAGCCATATCAATCATTGTGAGTGCTTCAATATTAATCTGCTTTGAATAGCTTTCAAGTTCGATTTCATATCTTGCACGAATTTCCTCTTCGGAACAAATCTTGTTCTTAACAAACAAATCAATGTTCTTCTTGTCAATAAAGTGAGCAACCGCATCAGGAAGTGACTTCAAGTTAAGAAGACCTCTCTTTTCAGCTTCAACAACCCACTCATCAGCATAGTTGTCGCCGTTAAATATAATAGCCTGATGCTCTGTGAATGTCTTTTTAATCAAAGCCTTTACTGCTGCATCCAAATCAGAAGCGTCTTTAAGCTCATCATAGAACTGTGAAAGCTCCTCAGCAACCATTGTATTAAGCATATAGTTAGGACAGGCAATATTAAGTGCAGAACCAAGTGCTCTGAATTCAAATTTGTTGCCTGTAAAAGCAAACGGAGATGTTCGGTTACGGTCTGATGTATCCTTTTTGAAGTCAGCAAGTACATCAACACCTGTCTGCATTCTGACTTTGCCCTTGCTTGTGTATTCAGTACCATTGATAATTGATTCAACCAATGCACCCAAATCATCGCCGAGATACATTGAAATAATAGCAGGAGGAGCCTCATTCGCACCAAGACGGTGATCGTTACCTGCGGAAGCAACTGTTATTCTGAGCAAGTCCTGATATTCGTGAACAGCCTTAACAATAGCAGCAAGGAAAAGAAGAAATTGTGTGTTGTTTTCGGGTTCTTTGCCGGGGTCAAGAAGATTTTCACCTGTGTTAGTTGAAATTGACCAGTTGTTGTGCTTACCTGAGCCGTTAATTCCTGCAAACGGTTTTTCGTGGAGCAAACAAACAAGTCCGTGCTTTTCAGCAACCTTTTTCATAACCTCCATTGTAAGCTCGTTGTGGTCAGTTGCAATATTTGCTGTTGTAAAAATAGGAGCAAGCTCGTGCTGTGAAGGAGCAACCTCATTATGCTTTGTTTTTGCAAGAATACCAAGCTTCCAGAGTTCCTCATCAAGGTCACGCATAAATGCGGCAACTCTTGTCTTTATTGCACCAAAGTAGTGGTCATCAAGTTCCTGTCCCTTAGGAGCTTTTGCACCAAAAAGTGTGCGTCCGGTATATATAAGGTCTTCTCTCTGATCATACATTTCCTTGTCAATAAGGAAGTATTCCTGCTCAGGTCCAACCGTTGTTGTAACCCTTGTTACTTCTGTTTTTCCAATGAGGTTAAGAACCTTTACAGCCTCTGTGCTGATTCTTTCCATTGAACGGAGAAGAGGAGTCTTTTTATCAAGCACTTCACCCGTATATGAACAGAAAGCTGTAGGAATATACAGTGTTCCATCCTTTGCAAATGCATAAGAAGTAGGGTCCCATGTTGTATATCCTCTTGCCTCAAATGTAGCACGAATACCACCGCTCGGGAAAGAAGATGCGTCAGGCTCACCTTTAATAAGCTCTTTTCCGGAAAACTCCATAATAATCTGACCATCGCCGTTAGGAGTAATAAAGCTGTCGTGTTTTTCAGCAGTAACACCTGTCATTGGCTGGAACCAATGTGTGTAGTGAGTACAGCCTTTTTCTATCGCCCAATCCTTCATAGCGCTTGCAACAACATTAGCAACGCTGAGGTCAAGAGGAGCGCCGTCCTGAATTGTCTTTTTCAAAGCCTTATATGTAGACTTTGGAAGTCTTTCCTGCATTGTCTGGTCATTGAACACCATACAACCGAATAATTCTGGTACTTTTGCCATTTGATAACTCTCCTATCCAAATTGTTTTTTGACATAAACAAGACAAAAGGCACTGTAAGCCCATCAGCTTACAGCGCCATTGCTGTGTCATTGATGATAGTATATTCCATTTTAATCTATTTGTCAATAGAAATTTGTAAAAAAATATTTGAATTGCAAGTTTTTGTAAATTCATTGCAAATTTAACTTCAATGATTATAAAAAGATGCATATTTTGCTAAACAGCCAAAAATAAATGAAGGATAAAATAAATAAATTGCAAAAACATTCCATTTTCCCTTGACAAATCATTGTATGCAGTTATATAATGAATAAGCGGCACGCTGTATTTGCAGAAATTTCAAAATTTTGCAGGATTGTTAATTTAAAATTGCAAACAAATTATTTTGATTTAAGTGTTTCATATAGTATGTATATGGGAAGACATAGTTTGTTATACATTATATATGAACAAAAACACTATCCGATATGTAAATACAAATGTGATAAGACAGGAAAGGATGAATATTGATGGAACAGACAGAGAACAGACAAATTCGTAACGGGCTGTATTCTCCTCGTTTTGAACACGACAACTGCGGTATCGGTGCGGTAGTAAACATAAAGGGCGAAAAGTCGCACGATACTGTAGCAAACGCACTGACTATTGTTGAAACGCTTGAACACAGAGCAGGTAAAGACGCCGAAGGCAAAACAGGTGACGGCGTTGGTATTCTGCTTCAGATTTCACATAAGTTTTTCAGAAAAGCAGCAAAGGAAATCGGCATTAACCTTACATCTGAAAGGGATTACGCAGTCGGAATGTTCTTCTTTCCGCAAAACGAGCTTGCAAGAAATCAGGCAAAAAAGATGTTTGAGATTATTGCAGAAAAAGAAGGACTTAAAGTACTCGGCTGGAGAAATGTTCCGTCAAACAATGATGCAATCGGCAAAAGAGCTCTTGATTGTATGCCTGCTATTATGCAGTGCTTTATCAAGCGTCCGAACGGTGTTAAAAAGGGCATCGACTTTGACCGCAAGCTGTATATAGCAAGAAGAATTTTTGAGCAGAGCAATGAAGATACATATGTAGTTTCACTTTCAAGCAGAACTATTGTATATAAGGGTATGTTCCTTGTCGGCGATTTACGCAGATTTTTCCTTGATTTACAGGATGATGATTACGAATCGGCAATCGCTATGGTACATTCCAGATTTTCTACAAACACAAATCCAAGCTGGCAGAGAGCACATCCGAACAGAATGATTGTTCACAACGGTGAAATCAACACAATCAGAGGCAACGCAGATAAAATGCTTGCCCGTGAAGAAACTATGCGCAGCGAGCATCTGAAAGGCGACCTTGACAAGGTTATCCCTGTTGTCAACACTGAGGGTTCTGACTCTGCAATGCTCGACAACACACTTGAATTTTTAGTTATGAGCGGTATGGATTTGCCGCTTGCAGTTATGATTACAATTCCCGAACCCTGGGCAAACAATCATACCATGTCGCAAAAGAAAAAGGATTTCTATCAGTATTATGCAACGATGATGGAACCATGGGACGGTCCGGCTTCCATTCTGTTCTCTGACGGCGATATTATGGGCGCCGTTCTCGACCGCAACGGTCTGCGTCCTTCAAGATACTACATCACAGACGACGGTAATCTTATTCTTTCATCAGAGGTCGGCGCACTTCCTCTTGACCCGAAAAAGATTGTCACAAAAGAAAGACTTCGTCCGGGTAAAATGTTGCTTGTTGACACAGTACAAGGCAGACTGATTGACGACGACGAACTGAAAGAATATTACGCTTCAAAGCAGCCTTACGGTGAATGGCTTGACAGCAACCTTGTAAAACTCAAGGAACTTAAGATTCCTAATTCCAAGGTTGAAGAACACACAGAAGAAGACAGAAAAAAGCTTCAGAAAGCATTTGGATATGCCTATGAAGAAATTATGAACACAATTCTTCCAATGGCTAAAAACGGCAGTGAATCTATTGCCGCAATGGGTACGGACAGTCCGATTCCCGTACTTTCAAATCAACCTCAGCCTCTGTTTAACTACTTCAAGCAATTATTCGCACAGGTTACTAATCCGCCTATTGACGCTATCCGTGAGGAAATTGTAACATCAACAACCGTTTATATCGGTGATGACGGAAACATTTTGCAGGAAAAGCCCGAGAACTGTAAGGTACTAAAGGTAAGAAATCCAATTCTTACATCAACTGACATTCTCAAAATCAAGAATATGCACATTCACGGCTTTAAGGTTGCAGTTGTGCCTATCCTTTATTATAAAAACACAAGATTATCTAAGGCTATCAACAGACTGTTTATTGAGGTTGATAAAGCATACAACGAAGGTGCAAACATAGTTATCCTCTCCGACAGAGGTGTTGACGAAAACCACCTTGCAATTCCGTCACTGCTTGCGGTATCTGCTATACACCAACATCTCGTTACAACAAAAAGAAGATCCTCGCTTGCAATAATTCTTGAAAGCGGCGAACCGAGAGAGGTTCATCACTTTGCGACACTTTTAGGCTACGGTGCAAGTGCAGTTAATCCGTATCTTGCTCAGGAAACAATCCACGAGCTTATTAACGACGATTTACTTGATAAGGATTACTATGCCGCTGTAACGGATTACAATGATGCAATTCTTCACGGAATCGTTAAAATTGCTTCAAAAATGGGTATTTCCACAATCCAGTCATATCAAGGCTCTCAGATTTTTGAGGCTATCGGCATCGGTGAAGATGTTATAAACAAATACTTTACAGGTACAGTCAGCAGAATAGGCGGTATCACAATTAAGGATATTGAGAATAATGTTGACAAACTCCACACTTCTGCATTCGATCCCCTTGGCTTAGGCACAAGTTCAGGTACAGAAATAGAATCCAGAGGCAGTCACAAGTACAGAAGCGGCAAAGAAGAGCATCTTTATAATCCAAAGACAATTTATCTTCTTCAGCAGGCAACAAGGCTTGGTAACTACGATTTATACAAACAGTATTCTCATCTGATTTCAGAAGAGCTTGAGCCGATGAATATTAGAGGACTGTTTGAATTCAACTACGCTGAAAATCCTGTTCCGCTTGAAGAAGTTGAAAGCGTTGAGTCAATCGTAAAACGCTTTAAGACAGGTGCTATGTCATACGGTTCAATCTCGCAGGAAGCACACGAGGCCCTTGCTATTGCAATGAATATGCTGCACGGCAAGTCAAACTCGGGCGAAGGTGGCGAAAGCCTTGAAAGACTGCTGACAAAGGGCAAAAAAGAAAACAGATGTTCTGCAATCAAGCAGGTAGCATCAGGCAGATTCGGCGTAACATCAAGATACCTTACATCTGCTGATGAAATTCAGATTAAGATGGCTCAGGGTGCAAAACCGGGTGAAGGCGGTCATCTTCCGGGCAAAAAGGTTTATCCGTGGATTGCCGCAACAAGGCATTCAACTCCAGGTGTTTCACTGATTTCTCCTCCTCCTCACCACGATATTTATTCTATTGAGGACTTGGCTCAGCTTATCTATGACCTTAAAAATGCCAACAAGGATGCAAGAATTTCAGTAAAGCTTGTTTCCGAATGCGGCGTAGGTACGGTTGCGGCAGGTGTTGCAAAAGCAGGCGCAGGCGTTATCCTTATTTCGGGTTATGACGGAGGTACGGGCGCCGCTCCGAAGAACTCAATCTACAATGCAGGTCTGCCTTGGGAGCTTGGACTTGCAGAGGCACATCAGACGCTCATTATGAATGACCTCAGACATAAGGTTGTTATTGAAACAGACGGCAAACTGATGACAGGACGTGATGTTGCCGTTGCCGCAATTCTCGGTGCAGAGGAATACGGCTTCGCCACTGCTCCCCTCGTAACACTCGGCTGCGCTATGATGAGAGTGTGCAATCTTGACACTTGTCCGTTCGGTGTAGCTACACAGGACCCTGAGCTTCGCAAGAAATTTGCAGGTAAGCCAGAATATGTAGTAAACTTTATGAAATTTGTAGCAGAAGAGCTTCGTGAATATATGTCAAAGCTTGGAGTTAAAACAGTAGATGAGCTTGTTGGCAGAATTGACCTTATCAAACGTAAGGAAGGTTTAACAGGAACAGCCGCAGAGGTTGACCTTTCAAATATTCTGAATTCTGATTTTGCTACTGAAAAGATTGAATACAACAAGAAGAGCCTTTACGATTTTCAGCTTGAAAATACTATTGATGAAAAGATACTTCTTAAGGAATTTAAAACAGCTCTCGCAAAGGGCACAAAGAAAACCGTTGAAATTGATGTTGTAAACACCGACCGTTCGCTCGGCACTATTTTCGGCTCTGAAATCACAAAGAAATATTACAACACTCTTGAGGATGATACATTCAAGGTTATATGTAACGGTTCCGGCGGTCAGAGCTTTGGTGCATTCATTCCGAACGGTCTTACACTTGAACTTGTCGGCGACTCAAACGACTACTTCGGCAAGGGACTTTCAGGCGGTAAGCTTGTTGTTTATCCTCCTAAGGGGTCACAGTTCAAAGCTGACGAAAATATCATAATCGGTAACGTAGCACTCTACGGTGCAACAAGCGGTAAAGCTTTCATTAACGGTGTTGCAGGCGAACGCTTCTGCGTAAGAAACTCGGGTGCTTCAGCAGTTGTTGAAGGTGTCGGCGACCACGGCTGCGAATATATGACAGGCGGCAGAGTTGTTGTTATCGGCAAAACAGGCAAAAACTTTGCGGCAGGTATGTCGGGCGGCGTAGCTTATGTGCTTGACGAGGACAGAGATTTGTACACAAAGCTTAACAAGGAAATGGTACATTTCTCCGAAGTAACCGAAAAGTACGATATTTTAGAGCTTAAAGAGCTGATAGAACAGCATGTTGAAGCTACAAACTCTGAAAAGGGTAAAGAAATCCTTGAAAACTTTGAAGAATATCTTCCGAAGTTCAAGAGAATTATCCCTCACGACTACAAGAAAATGATGTCTGCTATTGCTCAGTTTGAAGAAAAAGGCTTAAGCAGTGAACAGGCAAAAATTGAAGCATTTTATCAGATTGTAAAGAATAAGTAAGGAGGAGCAGTCATGGGAAAGCCAACAGGATTTATGGATTATAAGCGTGAGGATGCTCCTGCATTCTCGGTTAAAGAAAGAATTACAAACTATAACGAGTTCCACGAGCCTCTTTCAAAAAAAGATCAGGCAACTCAGGGTGCAAGATGTATGGACTGCGGCGTTCCGTTTTGTCAGGCAGGTATGCAGATTGGCGGCGGCTTTTCGGGCTGTCCTCTCAACAACTTAATCCCCGAATGGAACGACCTTATCTTTAAAGGCGGCTGGGACAAAGCGTATCACAGACTGAAGGTTACAAATAACTTTCCGGAATTCACCTCCCGTGTCTGTCCTGCTCTTTGCGAAAAAGCGTGCACCTGCGGTGCAAACGGCGATGCTGTAACAGTACGGGCAAACGAGTACGGAATTATTGAAAATGCCTATGAGGAAGGACTTGCAGATGCAAAAATCCCTCATACACGCACAGGAAAAAAGATTGCAATTATCGGCTCGGGCCCGTCAGGTCTTGCAGCAGCCGACCAGCTTAATCAGCGTGGTCACTCTGTAACTGTGTTTGAGCGTTCTGACAGAGTCGGCGGTCTTCTGATGTACGGTATTCCGAATATGAAGCTTGAAAAGCACATCATTGACCGCAAGGTTGACATTATGAAAGAAGAGGGCGTCGAGTTCAAAACAGGCGTAAATGTAGGAAAGGATGTCAGTGCAGCTGACATTTTAAAGGAATACGACAGAGTAATTCTTGCCTGCGGTGCGTCTAACCCTCGTGACATCAAAGTACCCGGCAGAGAGGCTAAAGGCATTTACTTTGCTGTTGACTTCCTCAAATCAACAACCAAAGCACTGCTTGACAACGATTTGCAGGACGGCACATATATTTCAGCCAAAGGCAAGAATGTTATGGTTATCGGCGGCGGCGATACAGGAAATGACTGCGTAGGCACAAGCATTCGTCACGGTGCAAAGTCGGTTTTACAGCTGGAAATGATGCCGAAACTGCCTGATGAAAGAGCTGACAACAACCCTTGGCCTGAGTGGCCCCGTGTATGCAAGACTGACTACGGTCAGGAAGAAGCTATCGAGGTATTCGGAAATGACCCGAGAGTTTATCAGACAACCGTCAAAGAATTCAAGGCTGACAAAAAAGGAAACTTAAAGCAGGCTGTACTTGTAAAGCTTACTCCTCAGATTGATAAAAAAACAGGCAGAATGATAATGAAAGAGGTTGCAGGCTCGGAATATACCGTCGATGTTGATCTTGTTCTGATTGCCGCAGGCTTCTTAGGCTCAGAAAGCTATGTAACAAAGGCATTTGGCGTTGAAACAAACGAGCGCACCAATGTTGCAACCGCACAGGGCAAACATCAGACAACGGTCAATAACGTGTTTGTTACAGGTGATATGCACAGAGGTCAGTCACTCGTAGTATGGGCAATCCGTGAAGGCAGAGATGTTGCCCGTGAGGTTGACGAAAGCCTTATGGGATATACAAACCTGTAAATTTAACCTTATTGTTTTTCCTTCCTATAATATAAAAACGGCAACAGCGAAAAACTGTTGCCGTTTTTGTATTTTATATCATCATTTACAGACAATGTGGAATTACCGTAAATGCCGTAAAAATCGACCTGAACACAATGCTTTTTTTATATATTGAAAAAATATGATTTTTGTAGTAAAATGATTGTTTAGGGAATAACATTCACCGAAATTATACTAAATTCATTTAAAAAGTGGACAAACTTGTTCACTTTTTAATAGCACCAAAGGTGCGTTGAATTTAGAATGAGACGGGCTATGCGTAGCATAGCAGCAGACAGCATAGCTGTCTGCCTCAAATAAAATGTCTACATTTTATTTGAGATTAGTATTAGAAAGGAAGTATATTTATGGCAAAAACTGAATTTAAGTCGGAGTCAAAAAGACTTCTTGACCTGATGATTAATTCAATTTATACTCACAAGGAGATTTTTTTAAGAGAAATTATCTCAAACGCAAGCGACGCTATTGACAAGCTCTGCTTTATTTCGCTTACTGATGACAAGGTTGGAATGGACAGAAGCGATTTTAAGATTACAATCAATGCTGACAAAGAAAAGCGCATACTTACTATCACCGATAACGGTATCGGTATGGACAAGGACGATTTGGAAAACAACCTCGGCACTATTGCATCATCCGGTTCTTATAAATTCAAGAACGAAATGGAAGAAAAGCAGGACGATATTGATATAATCGGTCAGTTCGGCGTTGGCTTCTATTCAGCGTTTATGGTTGCAAAAAAGATTACCGTAAACACCAAAAAGTATGGCTGCGACACTGCATATTGCTGGCAGTCAAGCGGTGCTGACGGTTATACTATTGATGAAATCAGCAAAGACAATGCAGGAACAGAAATCATCCTTGAAATTAAGGATAATACTGATGAAGAAAATTATGATGAATTTCTTGAGCAGTACAGGATTCAGGGACTTGTAAAAAAATACTCTGATTATATCCGCTACCCTATTGAAATGGATATGACAAAAAGCAGAGTTAAGGAAGAAACAAAGGACAGCGACAAGCCTGAATATGAGGACTATACAGAAACCGAAACTCTGAACAGTATGGTACCAATCTGGCAGAGAAGAAAGCAGGATGTTGAGCAGGAGGAATACGACAACTTCTATAAAGAGAAGTTTATGGCTATGGATAAGCCTTTGCGCACAATCGTAACATCTGTTGAAGGTGTTGTAACATACAAGGCTTTGCTGTTTATTCCGTCCTCTGCCCCATACGATTACTACACAAAGGAATACAAAAAGGGACTACAACTCTACTCAAGCGGCGTGCTTATTATGGAAAACTGCGAGGAGCTTTTGCCCGAGCATTTCCGATTTGTAAGAGGTATTGTTGACAGTGCCGACCTTTCTCTCAACATTTCAAGAGAAATGCTCCAGCACGACCGTCACCTTCTGACTATTGCACAAAATATTGAAAAGAAGATTAAAAACGAGCTGAACGCAATGCTCACAAACGACCGTGAGAATTACGAAAAATTCTTTACAGCATTTGGCAGACAGCTTAAATACGGCGTTGTAGCTGATTACGGTATGCACAAGGAAGGCTTGCAGAATCTTCTGATGTTCTATTCTTCAACAGAGAAAAAGCTCGTAACTCTTGATGAATATGTTGACAGAATGAAGGAAGAACAGAAATTCATTTACTTTGCAACAGGTGAAAGTGCCGCTGCTATTGATACTCTTCCGCAGACAGAGCTTCTCCGTTCAAAGGGCTTTGAAATTCTTTACTGCACGGAAGATGTAGATGAATTTGTTATGCAGACCCTTATGCAGTACAAGGAGAAAAAATTCTGCTCTGCAACAAATGATGACCTAGGCATTGACAATGACGATAATAAGGATGAGAAGAAGGAAGAAAATGATGCACTTCTCACATTTGTAAAAGAAACACTCGGCGACAAGGTTACAGAGGTTACGGCATCCAAAAAGCTTGTATCTCACCCAGTATGCCTTACTGCAAAAGGCGGAATTTCATTTGAAATGGAAAAGTACTTCAACGCTGTTCAGCCCAACTCAGGTATGAGGGCACAAAGAGTGCTTGAACTTAATATGAATCACTCCGCTGTTAAGACAATGGCTTCACTTATTGAAACCGACATTGAAAAAGCAAAGAAATACGCTGAGGTGCTCTATTGTCAGGCAATTCTGATTGCAGGCTTCCCTCTTGAGAACCCGTCAGAATACACCGATCTCGTCTGCTCCTTAATCTAATTCTTTTTCTGACGCTTCATAAGTTAAACTGATATTATAATATTGCGGCCCGAAGATAAACTTTACTTATCTTCGGGTCATTTATGTTATATTTTTATTACGTTGTAAAAACATTGACCCGCAAAAATAAGAATGGTATAATGCAGATAAAAGAAACACATAAAAGTTGTGAGGTAATAATATATGCTTGAGTGCATAATTGTCGGCATCGGCGGATTTATCGGAGCCGTATGCAGATATTTAATCGGACTGATTCCGCTGAAAGAAGGAAATATATTTCCGGTTAAAACATTCATAATAAATATTCTGGGTTGTTTTATTATAGGTATAATAGCTGCACTCGCTGCAAAAAACAATTCATTAAATCCAAAAATTATTTTATTCCTGAAAGTCGGTGTATGCGGAGGATTTACAACTTTTTCGTCTTTTGCACTGGAAACAAGCGATTTGTGGAAAAACGGAAATACAGGTATGGCATTGTTATATATAATTCTTAGCATAACATTAGGAGTTATAGCTGTATTTGCAGGACAAAAAATAGTCAGATAAACTCTAATTTAGCCTTATCAAAATTTATTTTGTTCATATCCAAACATTTTAACAAACTTATAAAGTACCATTAAAACATAGTGTAATGCAAATATATAAAATAGAAAAAGCCGAATTGATTGAAGAGGAAAAACAGTATGAAAAAAACTATATTATTTTTAATTTTACAACAGTATGCAGATTGGGAAGCTGCTTATATTTCATCTGCAATTTCTATGTTAGATCAAGGCAAATATGAAATTAAAACAGTATCTCTGTCAAAAGATTGTGTTCAATCAATAGGTGGATTTAAAGTGTTGCCCGATTATGATATTGCATCTGTTCCTGATGATTATGAAGCCCTTATCTTGATAGGCGGTATGACATGGAGAAGTGAAAACACACATCAGATCAAGGAACTTGTAGAGGATTGTTTTCAAAAAGAAAAGATTTTAGGCAGTATATGTGATGCTTCCGCTTTTTTGGGAACAGTTGGTGTTTTGAATGATGTACTTCATACAAGCAATGATTTGAACGATTTGAAACAATGGGCAGGCTCAGTTTATACAGGCGAAGCAAAATATATTGCAAAACAGGCAGTTAGCGATAAGAATATTATAACAGCCAACGGAACAGCTCCAATGGAATTTGCTAAGGAAATTTTACTTGCCTTAAATGTAGCCGAAGATAAGGTATTAGACTGGTATAATTTCCACAAATTAGGCTTCTATACTGCACCTATGCCTAAAATGTAAACTCTATTTATCGGGAGTTTTGAAGAATTATCAAATGGGCTAAAAGTGTATTCCTTGAATTTGATACCGTATATTCTTGATGACAGCAAAGAAACAAAACACTTTATTTACAATGAATTATAGTATATAACAAATATAATGAGATGATGAATATTATAAAAAATATAAAGAAGAATGATATTCCTGAATGTGTACTTTTAATCAGAAAAAGTTTTCTAACCGTAGCAAATAAATTAGGATTTACATATGAAAATGCTCCAAGCTTTACTGCATTTGCAACAACAGAAGAAAAACTTATATCACAAATAGAAAATGAGCACATACTGATGAATGCATTTTTTGACAACGGAAAAATTGTAGGATATTACTCCTTGTCACTTCAGGATAACAACAAATGTGAGCTTAATAATTTGTGTGTTCTTCCTGAATTTCGGCATAATCATATAGGTGAGAAATTAGTACACCATGCTTATGAAAAAGCTAAGGAATTAGGTTGTACCACTATTAACATTGGAATTGTGGAAGAAAATACGGTATTGAGAAAATGGTATGAAAAGCTTGGTTTTGAACACACCGGAACTAAGAAATATGACTTTTTTCCGTTTACCTGCGGATATATGAAAAAAGATTTATAAAAACACTTGTTAGATTGGAGTATTAAAATGGTATTCACCGATAAATATAATTTAACCCCTGAGCAAAGTATATTTCTTGCCAAAAAGAAATGGGATGAAAATGTTTACTGTGGAATGAAGATGGAAAACCGAGCAGTAACCTTTCCGCAAACAAGAACTATATTAAACGGTGTAAATGTGCCAAATGTACTGATTAATGATATACAGGCAATACTTGGACCATAGTCAATAAAGTGGACAGAAAAAACAGGAAAATTAAGTAAAAAAATA
>OLOI01000584.1_pt1 | contig 35894 bp, 36 predicted proteins | sample 1672131 | NCBI WGS metagenome assembly OLOI01 (sample SAMEA3136651, study PRJEB25190) | human gut metagenome
CCTCCCGTATGCGTCCGTCCGGAACGCATACGGGAGGCATGCAGCAGGGGACGCCCGTCCCCGCACCCACAAGGAAAGGAAACCGTCATGACCGATCAGGAGCCGGGAGCCCAGCTCACCCAATCATACGAATCCCAGTCATACGCGCCGCAGGAGAGCAAGCGCCCCGAAATCGCGACCGTCGCGTTCGGCGGATACCGGACGGAGGATGTGGACCGTCTGGTCGACCAGTACGAGGAGAGGATGGCCGGATACCGGCGCAGCCTCGCCCGGCAGATCGCGATCGCCGACAACCTGAGGAACCTGAACGCGCGGCTGACCGCCCAATTGGAGGCCGCCTGCCGGGAGCGCGACGAACTGCGCCACCGGGCGGAAAGCCCGTTCGAGGCGGCCGGCAAGGCCGCGCAGGACCTCGTCGACAACGCGAGGAACACGGCGCGCGACACGATCGCGGAGGCGCGGGCGCAGGCAAAAGGCATCCTCGACGAGGCGAACGCGAAGGCGGGGGACGTCGTCGCGTCCGCGAAGCAGACCGCCGACGGGCTCGCCGAGGAACACAAGAGGGAGCATGACAAGGCGATGGCCGACCTCGCCGAGCAACGCGACGCTGTGAAGACGGAGCACGCGAAGGCCATGGCCGACATCGAAACGCGCCGCAAGGACGCGCAGGCCGCGATCGCGGAACGCGAACGACGGGCGGGGGAACGCGAACAACGGGCCAGAGGGACGGTGGACGCGATCCGGGAGACCCTGAAGAACGCGATCCGCACGCTCGACGACTGAAAACAAACGGGATCAAGGGGATGCGGGCATGCAGCCGTCCGGACCGTTTCGCCCCGCATCCCGATCCCCTCTCAAGACGTGACGCCGCCGGGATGCGGGTGCCGGGCTTGGATGGCGACGGGCCCGGCACGCTTCGATAGGATGGCCGGGATCAGCCGCGCACCGTCCTGCGGACCCCTCCTATCAGATCGGCCAGGCGCCGCACCGCCCCGACGGGCCCGTATTCGCGCAACGTCGCGTCATACAGTTCGCAGGCGAGCCCGATGTCCTCGCCCCAGCCGTTCGCCCCGATCAGCGGGTTGAAACGATCCGCATGCGCCAACGCCCGGCGGATCGGGGCGCAACGGCATCGCATGACCAGGCACGCCAGACGCGGATGGGCGTCACGGCACGCGTCACGGGACAGGCGGGTCAGCACGTCGGCCCCGTAGCGCAGCATGCACGCGTCAGCGAACATGCCGGGATCCGCGTCCCTCGTCCGGCACGTCCAATCCGGATACGGCAGGATACGGGTCGCCATCATGCGTATCGCCGGATGTTCGGCGGGCCGGCCGTAACCGATGCAGGCGGACAGTCCGGTGACCCGGCCGACCACGAACACAAGGCCCATCCGACGAAGGACCGTGGACCGTTCCGGCAGTCCGCGCCCGTCCGGAACCCGTTTCCACCCCCTGCCGAGGAAACGGGAGGGCATGCCCGCGAACGGCCCGTTGTCTTTGAGGAACGGCCTCACTTCGATCTCGTCGTCTTCCATGGGCCCGTATGATACGCGGCCAGGCAGGTTCCTCGCGCCCGTCCCGTCACGATCCGGACGTCCGGACGCATGCGGCGGGGACGGGAGCCGGCCGCCGACGGCGACGCCGATCGTCAGGCAGGCGAGCCGCATCCCCCACACGTCCGCGCCCAGCAGCCAGGCGAGGATTGCCGCGCACGCGGATACGTGGACGAGACCGTGCCGTCCCATCCATGCGCCGGACCGGATCAGACCGATCCGGCGCATGGACGCGGGTATGGCCGGGCGGACGGCGACGCCCAGGAGCATCCACGCCCAGACGTTGACGGGCGTCAAACGGCGAGCCTTTCGCGTATGCGGAGCGCCCAGTCGACCGCCATGGCGGCCTGCGGGGGCACGACCCCGTTGCCCAGGGCGCGCAGTTGGAGGTTCCTGTGATTGCCGTCCACATGCCGCCAGATCGCCGGATTCGTGACCCAGCCGTCCTCCAGGCCCATCATCCATTCCACGAACCTCGGGGATAGGTGGGCGGCCGACGGGAACCGGGGGCCTTCGAATCGGGTCTTCCAATAATCGAGCACGCTTTTGTCGGGCAGACGGGTCGCGGGGATCGGGATGTCCGGGTCCATGTCCTTGCAGCCGGGCCAGAACATGGGGTCGATGAGGCTCATCCCCCGGTCGGTTTCACGCCAGAGCGCGAGCATGCGGTCGCGCATCGGCTGGTCCAGTCGGGCTTTCGGATGCGCGTCGAACGGGGCGTGGCGGGCGAGCCAGTACGGTTCGAACAGCGTGGGGTCGTCGGCGTTCGCCCCGACCCAGCGGCGCAGGCCGCCGGTCGCCTGCGTGGGGCAGGGGGCGGGACGGCCGGACACCCGCTCCCAGCGGCGGATCGCGGCGGCGAACCGGCCGAAGCGCACGCCCCGCCCGTCGTCCAGACCCCAGAGTCCCCCATGGTAGGGGCCGGGCGCGGGGATCGCGCGCGTCCCCTGTTCGACGGCGCCGGTCATGCATGTCTGGTCGTTGCGCTGATTGCGGCCTTTCACGTCGCTGGCGCGCGGCGTGGGCATCATATCCACATCATCCGTCATCACGTCCTCCCTCAGGTTCCCGGTCGAATCGCGTCGGCTCCCGTCCCGGTCGCCGCGACGCAGGACGCGTTCCAACGCGGCCCCGTCGCGGGGCGCGATCGCATCCATGCAGTTCGGCGTGGCGAACAGGCGGGCTTCCGGCAGGATGTCGATGTCGTCGCTCTTCTCCGCCCAGTCGGCGACGGTGACCGCATGCCCCATGGCCGCGCGGCGTTCCGGGATCATCGTGCCCCCGTTCCACTCGTTCGACGTGGGCGTGGGCAGGTGGTCGATGTCGTCGCGCAGGTTCCGGTAGCCGGCGCCTTTTCCGGCGTGCGGCCGTTCCGCATCCGCATGCGGGGGCAGCATGTCCATACAGTTCGGCGTGCCCGGCAGTTCGTTTTCGCTCATGCCCGTCGTATGCGTTCCCATGATCCGGATCTCCCCCGCGTCGAGGATCGCGTTCACCAGGGCGACGCCCCGCCAGTTCTCCCCCGGCCGCCAGCAGCCGCGCACCGTATGCCGGGTCGCGTCCATCACCGTCGGCGTGGGCAGCCACAGATCGTCATCAGTCATGGCCACGGGTATGCGTCAGGCGGGGCAGGCGTATCGGATCATGGAAACGGGACGGTCCCCGCCGTTCCAGACCCTTAGTCTTGGCCGCATGGACATCATCCGCATCATCGAAATCACGGACACCGAACGGCTGAAAGAGGAGCTGCGGAAAGAGGGATGGACGCCGGATGCCGAAGAGGCCGGCCGATGGCGCAGGGACGGGGCCGTGTTCCGTCTCACCGGCTCCGGATCGCATGCTTACGTCGGACCCGACGGGTCATGCCCTCCCCTCGACGGCATCGACGCGCTGGAACCCGTGGACCACGGGATTTTCGACATCTCCGGGAAAAGAAACGTCGAATCGCATGCCCTGGGACTGCTCGCCCGCGCCGCCTACCGGACCCTCATGGACATGGGTCCGATTCCCGCAAAGGTGCGAGCCTCCGACCTGACCGCCATGGAGGACCGTATCGAACGGGCGTGGCCGATCGTGGATGAGATGGAGGGGCTGTCTTCCGTCCCGTCCGCGTCGAAGTGGAACGGGCTCATGCGTCGACTGGAGAACCGACTCGAAGTCATGGAGCGACGGCAACGGTCGGAGAACAGGGAGATCCTTCGCGTTTTCCAGATGCTCGCCATGGCGGCCGTGTCCGTGGATATCGCCCAGTATTGTCTTGCGCTCATGCAAGTCGATATGGTCCAGCGAATCATGCCGACGCTCGTGGCCCTCGCCGTTTTCGCGATAGGGGCGGCGGCCATCGGCAAATGGCATCCTAAAGACTGAACCGCCATAGGAGAATCATCAACCCGATGCAGATGATCGCATGGCAGGCAAAAAGGAGCGTCCGCCGGGACCGCACCTCCTTTTCGGACATCATGCCGGGATGGTCATGAAGATGCATGACCATCAGAAACCACACCATTGATTCCGGGATTATGATTACGGGAATCAAGACTCCCAGTATTTCCTTCATGCCCGATCCTCCCCCATGCCAATCCAATCTCACGAAATCGCGGGAATGGCCGAACAAGGTCTTCCCCTGATGGTCACGAACATGGACGGGTGGTCGCCCATGTGGTCAAATACGCGAACGAGGCGGGGCGAGCCCATGCCGCTGCGATCCCGGTTCGGGTATCCGCTTTCCATACGAGGATCGCGCGATCCGGCTGGAATGGCGCGAGACGGGGCCCGAAGGGCCTATGGACAAAGAAACCCGGCATGCCCGCGATTTCTCCATGCGCAACGAAGCCGACCATGCCCCGGGTCCTACAGGAGATTGATCGCATCCGCCAATCCGAGCTGCGCGCCCCGCCTCCGGCGGCGGACCGCATCCTCCGCTGTGCCCGCCTTCACGCTGTCGTACAACGCGTTCGGCGTGGGCAGCATGACGGCCGCCGTCCGCAAATCCGGCGCCCCGTCCCCGTGCACGCCCGCCCCGTTCGCATCGTTCGCCCTCGGGGTCGGCAGCTTCGAATCATGCTCCCTGACCTTCTCCGGGTCCATACGGCCCGGCAGGTCCATGAGACGCACCTGCGTGGACAGGAACGTGCTCCTGTCCAACGGGCGCCCCGACGTGGCCGGGGCGGCGAACACCCCGTCCGACTGCTTCGGCGTGTACAGGAACCCGTCGGCCGGGATCCCCGCAGCCTGCGCGGGCAGGGGCGCATCCCCCGTCCCATACGCCTGGCCCGGGCCGCCCTTCGCCCCGTCGGACGCCTTCGGCGTCGCCAAAACGGAACCGGCCGCCGGCTCCGGGACCTTCAGCCACGATTCGGGCACCGTATACACGCGGCCGGCGGCCATCACGCCGGACTTCGGCCACGCGTCCATGAACACGTCCACGTCCCCGAACAGATCCGGCTCGCCCGTCGTCCACACATCCCTGTCCGCATCCCACACGCCCCATGCGCGCCCCCTCGGCCTCATGGGCGGCAGTTGGGCGAGACGCCTCAGCCGGGCGTTCGACGGTTCGCGCGCCGACTTCGGATCGCGCGGCCATGCGGTCACGAAGATGCGCAGCCTGTGGTGGGGGGCGCCGATGTCGGCCGCCTCAAGGCCTCGCCACACCGCGTCGTAGCCCAGATTCGCCAGATCGCCCAGCACACGGCCGAGCGCCCGGATCGTGGGCGCCGTATGCACGCCGGACAACCGTTCGTCATCCGCCAGCACCATGTCGCCCCTCACCTCGAACACGCGGCGGCCGCACTGCCTGCACGTGACGGGCGAGCACCGCTCCGGATCCGCATGCAGGAAACCGCGCAGGACGACGGCCAGGGGCTGCGAGGTTTCCTCCTTGGGATCCGGGGCTTCGAATCCGTCGGGCAGTTCGAGGTCCGGAATTTCGCAGGAGCATAATCCGGCCTTGTCCAACGCTTCGGAGCGGAGCGCGTCCATGCGCTCGTCCTCCTTGGAGACGCTGATGCCGCTCAGGAGTCCGGCCACGTTCTCCGCGACCACGAGACTGGGGCGGATGATGCCGATTCCCTTGGCGTAGTCGAGCCACAGGCCGCTTCGCGTTCCCGCCTTCAACCCGGCACGGAACCCCGCAAGAGAAAGGGACTGGCAGCAGAATCCGCCGGCCATCACCTCGATGTCCTTGTATTTCTCCCAGTCGATTTTCGTGATGTCGCCCAATCGGCGGGCTTTCGGCGCGTGATGGGAGCCAAGGGCGAGAGGCCCGGGTTCGATGTCGGACCATCCGACCAGTTCCCCCTCGCCGATCGCCTTGGATACGCCGATGTCGAGGCCGAGATAGCCGGAGAACAGGGAAATCGTCTTGTATGTCTTGTTCTGCATACGCGGCTGTATGCGTTCCGAGGCATTCGAAAAAACCCGTCAGCCGTTGCAGATGACTTCGCCCTAGCGACAAGCTAAAACAAAGTCATCTGCAACGGATCAATCCTCGACGATCCCGTCGGGCGTCCATTCGCATGCATAATAGGGTCCGTTGTCGGTCATCCACCCGTCCTTCCCGTCCGCCGGACGCCCCTCGTAGCGGCTGATGTCGGCGATGGCCGGATCGTCGGTCTTGTGGAGGCGGATGAGGTCGCCCGGCTCCGGTTCGCGCCGTACGGCCTCGGGCAGCACGGCGTCCGGGTCGGGGAACGCGGAGCCGTCCCCGATCCAATGGTCGGTGCAGTCCGAGTCCACGATGTAGGGTTCGCCCGCATCGGTCCTGCCGGCCAATGCGGGGCGGAAGCGCGTCCATTCGTCGCCGTCCCGTTGGATCAAGATCCCGCCTTTGATGCGGTCGAGGAGGCTTGCGGGCAGGTTCTCCCAACCGATGATGTCCTCGTTCATGCCCGCGCGCATGCGTCCCCGACGCATGGCCTCCGGTTCCGCGGACGGGTTCGAGGACATGGTGCTCACGGCCGTCGACCTCGGCATCGGCCCGACGACCATTCCCATCCGACGGACGGTCCACAAGACGACGATCCGGCTATGCGCCGTCGCGGGGGCGCATAGCCGGATCGCATGGTCATGGACAGGAACAATCGAAGCCACCGGGCGAAGGGCCTCCCCCAAGGGTGTGCGGGCACCTTCGAGCCGGCGTCCGGCACGGCGGGCGGAGACGTCATGCCGCCCGCCGCCGAGGATCTCGACCCGAAACGCTACGGGCACAAGAGGGCCGTCAGGCTTGTGAACTGGCGGGTCGAACACGATCCGACCAGCCTGTGGCTGCAAGACCGGCTCAAGGCCACCATGCCCGGCGTGGACGCGGACGGCAACCCGTTCGACTACCGGGACGAGCCGGTGCTCGACCCGGCGGCCGAGGCGCGCATGATCGACGACGCGGTCTACCGGGAGGATGCGGACGGACGCCCGCACTACGGGCGGATCATGCGCGCCCTCGCCTCCTGGTATCCGAACGAGGCGGAACGCTTCGACATGGCGCGCAGGATCGCGGAGGACCGGTGCGACGCGCTGCGACGCAACGTGATCGGCGACCCGGCCCGATGCTACTCCGCCAGGCTCGTCGGCTACGCGCTCACCCGCCCCGTGCGCATGGAGGCGATCCTCGCCCGTCCGCCCTACAATCTGAGCGCGCACCGGATGCGCGTCGGCAAACGGTACATGGACCGGATCGGCGCGTACGCGCGCGAACACGGCGGACGACTGCCCGACAAAAGGCAGCGCGACCGGATCTGGGACGAGAACATGGGCGACTTCATCCACGAGAAGATCGCGAAGGGCGTCCAGTACGGGCGCGGCATGTACTATTCCGACGGGTCGAACGCGCGCCCCGAATACCATGGACGCCCGCCCCGTCTGGACGCGGACGGGAACCCGTTCAACGCGCGCGAGGACTTCGAACGCATGCTGGCCGCCGGACGTGCGGAGCTCGGTCGGACGCCCGCCGAATTCGACGACGTGGTCAACAGGATGGACGCGCATGCGGCGTTCGCCCCGGGGGGCGCGGACGCGCACGCCGCATGGGCGGAGGCGCGCCGGCGCGGCCTGGACGTGCGCCTGGTCGAGGCCGCGCTCGACGTGGACGCGTCGGACGCGGCCGCATGGGAGGCGGAGTATCAGGCGAGCTCGGGCACCCGGTAGGTGCGGGGCACGGCCGCGCCCGCGGGCCACATGTCATGGTCGCGGGCGAACCTGACCGTCACGTTGACGACGGTCCCGGGCATGGGGCGGGCGAGCATCGCGTCCAGGCCCTTTTTGTCGCCGGCCAGCCAGAACACGAGGAGCGCGAGGTCCATGGCGCCGGCCGCGCATCCGGGCCTCGTCCCGACGAGCGTCGAAAGCGTGTCGCGCGCGGCCGTCAGCCGGCCGGGCCTGGGCGTGACGGGGATGGGACGGCGGCGCAGCACGTCCATCGCCTCCCCCATGCCGGCGGGCAGGCGCGGGTGATCCGCGGCGCGTGCGGCGAGCGTGCGCGCGTCGCACGTCGGGTCGAGGAGGGCGAGCGCCATCATGTCGCGTCCCCTGGGATCGTTCAGGCCGGCGGCGAGCCGGTCGGCGGTCTGGTCGTTCATCCACGTGCCCGCGCCGCCTTCGAGGCGCGCGATCCACTCGTTGGCCAGGTTCATGTAGTCTTCCATTGCCGTTCCTCCGTTTCGACGGTGTTGTGCGCCCTCGGGTATGCGTTCCCCGTCCGTCAGAAGAGCGGGAGGCTTGCGGGGCGTTCGAGCCGGTCGGCCGTGAGCGGCAGGTACGTGGGGTCGAGCTCCGTGGCCGCGCACCGCAGGCCTTCCCGCCGGCATGCGTCCAGTGTGGTGCCGGAGCCGGCGAACGGGTCGAGGACGAGGCCGTGGGGCGGGCATGCGAGGCGGGCGAGCCATCGGGTCAGGTCCAGGGGTTTGACGGTCGGGTGGGCGAGCCGTCTTTCGCCCGCCGGCACGGTCAGGGCGAGCGCCGCCGTGTCGAGCAGGCACGCGGGGTACGCGTCCGCCCCGGATTCGAGTCCCAGGCGCGCGCAGCACGCCTTCCACGCCTTGTCCCGTGTCCGGGGGCGGACGATGCGTTCCAGGACGCGCACGGGCCTGTCCTGCGCTTTCGGGCAGTAGTAGAAGCGCGGCGCGTCCGCGGGCAGGAGCCGGGCCATGGCCTTGTCCATGAGGACGTTCGACGGGTGGCGGCCCGGTATGCGCGGCCCCATGGGCCTGGGCGTGTCCGAATCGCGGAACGTGTCGCCGCCGCGCGGCGCGTCCGGACGCCCCCCGGCGGTCGCGTTGAGCCGGTAACGGCGCCCCAGCTCCCCCATGTCCGCGTCCAGGGCGCAGGCGGCCACGTTCAGGGCGCCTGTCCCGTGGTCCATGAGGTTGCGGCCGAGCATGGACTCGCGGGGGCGCTGGGCGACGAGGATCGGCTCCCATGCGGGTTTGAGCGCCGGGTTGAACCCGCGCCAGGGCCGCGCCTCGCGGGTCTTCGCCTCGTAGCGTTCCGTGTAGGCGACGTTGCGTTCCAGGGACGCGGAGTCGCGTATGACGCCGGTCCGGTCGTCCTTCACGCCGAGCGCCCGGTCGACCGCATGGTCGCCCCATTCGCCCTTCGGCATGCCGGACGCGTACAGCCAGCAGAACTGGTCGCGGATCAGCCAGCCCGCGTCCTCCATGGCGCAGGCGAGCCGGTGCCAGGTGCGGGGCGAGCCGAACACGAGGGCGAACGCGCCGGGGCGGACCATGCCGAGCATGGCCGTCCAGAATTCCGGGTCGAAGGCGATGCCGGTGGAGTCCCAGCGTTTCACCTCGCCCGCGGTGCCCAGGCCGAGCTCGTAGGGCGGGTCGGTGACGATCGCGTCCGCGGGCGCGTCGAGGAGGCCGGGCAGGCGTCTCGCGTCCGCGTTGTACAGGGTCAGGCCGTCATGGTCGATGAATGGTCTCATGGGCCCCGTGTATGCGTCCGCCGGGGCGGGCGTCGGGCCCGTATGCATTCCGGGCGGGCTGTATGCATCCGTATGCATCCGGGGATGCATACATCTTTTCTTTCCGTTTCGGCTTGTTTCCGACGTTCCGGGGATGGTCCGGAGGCGTGTATGCATTGTATGCATCATTCCCTTATAGGGGATTCGGGAAAAAGGAAGGAAACCCCATATATTGATGCATACAATGCATACAAGATAAAGGAATTATATTTTTTCCTTTATTTATAAGGGTTTTCGGGCTTTTTCCAAGCCTTTTCTGTATGCATCCCCGGATGCATACAGATGCATACACGCATACAAAACGGGCCGGAAAACTATACAATATTGTAAAGTCCGGGGCCGGGGCCTTACAATAATGTAAAGCCCGACGGAACCCGTCCGCGGGGACGCATGCACCCCTCCATGAACGATCGCATCGCATTCTCCACAGAACACTTCACCGTCCACCGTCTCGACGACCCGGAACGCCCATACCGGATCGACAACGGGACGGATGCCACGCGCCTCGGCGAACCGGCCTGCGTGACCATCCGCATGGAATACGGCAAGGCCCGCATCGCATGGACCGGCATCGGCGCCCGCGACGCCGGCGACGCCCGCCTGTTCGCCGGTCTCGTCCGCGAGGCGTGCGACGTGGCCGACCGCATCAACCACAGCCGCGAAGGCCGGCAGGCCGCCCGGCTCGGCGACGACTACCTCGAATCGTTGGGAATCGAACGATGAACCGTTTCGAACAGGCGCTCGCACCCCACATGGCCCGTCGAGTGCTCGCCGCATGGGTGGGCGGCAGCCACGCGCACGGGCTCGCCCGTCCGGACAGCGACATCGACCTGAGGATCGTCATCGCGCCGAATCCGGAGGACATCCTCCTGGATCGCGCGGACGCGACGATCGGGCTGCACGATCCCGACATCACCATCATGACGCCCGTCGCGTTCCTGAAAGGCGTCGCCAAGGGATCCCCGAACATGCTCGAGGCCCTGTCCCTGCCGGACGGGTGCCTGCTCCTCGACGCGGGGCTGCCGGACGGTCTGAAGCCCCTGGCGGCCGGTCTGGCGACACGGCGGACCGTGGACATGGCGTTGGGCAACGTCGCCTCGAACCTGCATCTGCTGGAACGGGACATGGACGCCCGGCGGCGGCGGAAAATGCAGGCGGAATCGATGCGGCTCATGCTCGCCGCCGGCCTCGTCTGCGCGGACCCGTCCGCCCCATGGCCGTGCCGCCTGCCGGACGACGACCTCGCGGAATTGCGGCGCATCCGCGCGCACGGCATGCATGACGACGAGCTGGCGCGCCAACTGCCCGTCATGCGCGAGTACGCGGCCGCGCACCGGCGTCCCGCCTCGAACACGAAAGCCGTCCGGGAGGCGGAGCATGTGGCCGCGAACCTGTTGAAGGGCGTCATCCTCGGCACGACGGCCACGTTCCCCATGGAAGGCGTGCCCGCCATGCTCGAAACGTTCGAGAAACGCGAGGGGAACGCATACCCGACGGCATGAACGGACTGCTCCCGCATAATCGGACCGCATTGCGCGGACTGGAGGCCATGCTCGACATGACGGACAGGGCGGCCGTCATCCAGCCGACCGGGACCGGCAAATCCTACGTCGCCGCCGCGCTCATCGCCGCCCGCCCGTCATGGGACGTCATCTGGTGCACTCCGTCAAGGACCATCACCGACGGCCGGCTGCCATGCCTGGAACGGGACATCCCGGGCTTCCGGGCCGACCGGGTGACGGTCCTCACCTACGCGAAGCTGATGATCGGCACGCGCCGCGGGAACCCCATGCCGCATGCGGACCTGATCATCCTCGACGAATACCATCATTGCGGGGCCCGCCATTGGGGCGCGGGGGTGCGCCGTCTCCTGGACGCGAACCCCGGGGCGAGGATCGTCGGACTGTCGGCCACGCCCAGACGGTACGGGGACGGGGCCAGGGACATGACCGACGAGCTGTTCGACGGGCGGGTCGCCTCCCGCATGACATTGAGCGAGGCATGGGCGCGACGGATACTGCCCGTCCCCGAATACGTCATCGCCGGATACGAGGGGGATGCGCTCATCGGACGCGTCCGCCCCCGCGTGGAACGGTGCGGGACGCCGGACGCGCGCCGCCTGTTCGAACGGCTGCGCCGCGCCGTGACGGGCATGGCAGGCGTCGACGCCATGTTCGCCCGCCGCCTGCCGCCGGACGCGCACGTCATCGTGTTCTGCACCGACCTGACCCGGCTGGAGGGGGCGCGCGCCCATGCCCGCGAATGGTTCGGCCCGGATGTGAGGGATTACGCGATCCACAGCCGGTACGGGCGGCCCGACGGCGCGATCCGCGCGTTCGAGGCGGATTCGGCGCCGGGGCGGAAGATCCTGTACTGCGTGGACATGCTCAACGAGGGCGTGCATCTGGACGGCGTGGACGCGATCGTCATGCTGCGCGCCACCACAAGCCCGCACGTGTACCTCCAGCAGTTGGGGCGCGTCTTGGACGCGACGGGCAACCGGACGCCCCTCGTGTTCGACATATCGGACAATTATTCGGGGCTGGGATGGCTGCTCGCCCATGGAACCCCCGCGGATGCGGCCGGCGGCGCGGATATGGATGCCGGAAACCCGCTGGCGGGCATGCGGATCGTGGACGAGACGGCCGACATCCGCATCCTCGCCTCCCGTCTGGAGGACATGCTGGGCATGAGCATGGACGGGAAGATCGAATACGTGATCCGACGATTGGGGGAACGCCGTGGCGACAAGCGCTGAAGCCAGACGATACCAGGCGTACGCGGCGCGGATCCGCGACGCGTGGCGGCATGGCCGGCTCGACGCGGGGCAGACCCGTCGTCTGGAGGCCGCGGGATTCGAGTTCGAGCCGCGACGGTTGTCCGGCGTGGTGCGCATCGAGGACGGCAGACGGTTCGACACGCTGAAGGCCGCCCATGATGAGACCGGGGGGTCCGTGGGCAGGATCAGCGTGGCGGCCCGAAGCGCGCAGCCATGGCGTCGCAGCGCCGGCGGCGCGCACTGGATTCCCGCCGGACGCTGGGATGCGCTGGACGAACAAGGCCGCCGCCGGCTGCAGGGGCTTGTGGAGGGGGAGCGGCTCAGGGGACTGTGGGTGTGCGCCGAAACGGGGGAGGCGTACGACACGATGACGCTGGCCGCCGAAGCGCATGGCATGCCCGTATCCCGGTTGCAGAAGCGCAACCGGCTGGACAGGCGGAACGGGGGCGTCCACTGGGTCGACGGCGTCACGTACGGGCGGATACGCCGCCGGCATCCCGGCCTGCTCGCCGCCTGGCGCAGGACGATGCGCGAGACCATGCTACGCGGCCCGGTCGTATGCGTGGAGACGGGCGTCGAATACGGGGACGCGATGCGCGCCGCCGAAACCCTGGCCCTGACGGGCCGGACAAGGAACACGCCCGGCATGCGCGACCTGATCAACCATGTGCGAGACAATCCGGATCGCCGCGCCGGCGGCTTCCATTGGGCGAGCCCGGAATGGCTGGCCCGGCTGGCCTCGGCTGATCCGGCGCTCCTGGCCCGGCTGAGGGCGGGATCCGCGCCGAAAGGCAACCGGCACGCCATCCGCTGCGTGGAGACGGGAACCATATACCCGTCGTTGCGCGCCGCCGCAGTCGCATTGGGACTGCCCGCCGGGTCGGCCACCAACATCGGGCATGTGGCGGGCGACCTGGATCACGTCGCCTACGGATACCATTGGGCGAGCATCGCCGACGACGGGACGCCACGGGACGCTTATCCGGCGCATGGATGACCACCGGCCGGGGACAAGGCGCATGCGCTAGCATCGGAAGCCGATACGTTGACGTCCTCCCATGCCTGAAGGCATGGGAGTCCCGTATCAGTGCGATACGGTCGGTTTGCGCTTCTGAACGGCCGCATCCTCGGCAGGATTCTTGTCGTGGATGTCCGGCTCCGTGTCTCCACGCCCGGCCTGGTACATGCATGATGATGATCGGATCGTCGTTTGGCTGGCCGATTGGAACAGGATGGGCCCGGAGACCGGGATCCGGATCAGCCCCGGCGCATGATGCGCGCCAGTTCGGCCGCGTCCATGAGCGGGCCGGACGGTTCCGGGCCGGAGGCGGCCGGTGCGACCGGTCGGCCGGCGGGTGCGGTGCCGTCATCCCCGTTCCCCCCGGATCCGGCATCGGCCGGGCCGCCCCCGTACTCGTCGAGGCTTTCATCCCACTTGTCCTTGATGGCCTGCAGGAACGGGAAACGCAGATACGATTCCGCCTCGGGGAACCGGATGCGTTCCATGACCCGTTGTTCGAACTCCGGGTTCGAAGGCGTGTCCTTGTCCAGGGAGTCGAGGTATTCGTCCATGCCGATCCCGTCGGGCAGGCCGATCCGTTCGGCCAAAGCCTTGCCGAGCGCCGCCACGCCCGCATGATGCCCAAGCATGGGGAACGAGCTCTTGAAATCGTAGGGCGGCTGCCCCTCCATCTCGCTCAGGCCCGCGCCCTTGGACACGCCCTCGTCGATCACGTTCGCCGGAATGTCGGGCACGTCCTTCGCGATGTTGAAGATCAGGTTCTTCTGCGCGTCGTTGACCTTCGCGCCCATGATGACCTTGTTGCCCAGGTTGCCGCGCAACGCGGGCGGCATGCCCGTCGTCGACGACGCGATCTGGGTGGCGACCACCACCCGGTAGCCATAGGCTCGGCCGATCTGAAGGATGCGGATCAGGGTGGACAGGATGAGCGCCTTCACCTGCTGTTCGAACATCTTCTCCATGACCGGCGGCAGCGGGTTCTTCGGCAGGCTGGTCGCATCCTTCGCGCCGACCGTCAGCTGGGACAGCTCGTCCACGACGATCAGCCGGTACGGGTATCGTCTCTTGTCCTCGTCTGACAGGTCGTCGTACCAGTTCTGCCAGCCGTGGCTCTTCCACGCCCTGGCGCGCTCGCCGCCGTCCTCGATGTCGTCGAGCAGCCATTTCAACAGTCCGGCGGTCTGGAGCAGCGAATCCGCGCCCCAGCCCCGGTCCGCGATCCACGGCCGGCACCAGTAGTAGTCGGTGGCCTTCGTGGAATGGTCGATCACGTACAGTTCCGCGCCCGTGCCGATGCCCAACGTGGTCACGTCATTGATGGTGACGCTGTTATGCGTGGGCACGAACCCGCCCATGAGGAACAGGTGATCGTCGGTCGCCACGTTCAGGCAGCGGACCGGCTCCGTGCGCCCCGTCGGCTCGCAGGACGTGATGTACAGCCAATCCTGCGTGGAACGGGTGTCGGTCTTGAGCCGTGCCAGTTTGCGGGGCAAGCGGAACACGGGTTTGGAGGTGGTGAAACGGATCCGATACCGGATGCCGGCCTCCACACGTTCGCCGTCTTTTGTATAGCCCGCCCGTCCGGAGTGCATGCCGGCGGCGATGCCCAGGGAGCGGATGAGCTCCAATGCGGTTTCGGCAAGCCGCTGATTGGTGAAGCACAGTTCGCATGATCCGCGACTGGAAACCGAACCGTCCGTATCCATGAGCCCCTGGAGCAGGGCGAGGCGCTGGCTCTTGGAGGCGCGCAGATAGACGGCGGGGATGTGCTTGCCCATGTACAGGCCGAGCCTTTTGAGTTCGGTTACGAGGATGCGCCCGTCATCCATGTCATAGAACCAGGTATGCGCCCCGTGTTCAACTTTTCCGCGACGGATCGAACCGCCCAGACTGGAGAGAATGTCGGGTTGCATATGCGGTTCGTCGTCATCGTTGAGACAGATGGCCCCGGCACGGGAGATGCCGTCGCCAAGCCAGGTGCCGAGGAAATACGGGCCGAGCGGCAGGTTGGCGTCCGGATTCTCGATGGGATCGGCAAGGCGGATACCCCAGCATTTGCCGTGAGGTTTCGGATTCTCCGATATCTCACGTGCAGTGAGGATCGTTTCGACGGTGTTCGCCCATACGCCGCCGGGCATGACGTAGGATTCGCGTTCGTCGGCGATGGCGTGCAGCAGTTCCGCCTCGTCGCACAGGCCATCCGGCCCGACCAGATCATGCCGTTCCGCGCAGTTCTGGGTCACATTAGGGGGCAGCCCGTGGTCGATGGCGATATGGCGTCGGTTGGCTCTCACGCCATCCCCGACCGTGGCCGCTTCGTCACGCAAACGATTCACGAGCCGGATGGTCTGTTCGCGTCGCTCCCGGCCTCGTTCGTCGGACATGGCCTGGCGCATGACGGAATCCGATACGGTCCACAGATGGTTGTCCGCGCATTCCAGAATCTGGCCATCGGACAGGGTCAGACGGTAGATGGGCAGCTCCTCCACGTCGCTGAAGTCCTTGATGGGGATGATCCGCCCGTCGCGCCCGTACACCGGATCGCCTTCTTTGAGGTCCCGGTTCCTAGCCCAGCCGGCGGGGAAGCGTTCGGAGACGGGCACGGGGATACGCGCATCCAAGGGAAGAGCCTTGCCGCCACCTGACAATCCGGCTATAAGGAGGCCGAGGGATTGGGTCCAGTCGACGAACGCGGGTTCGCCGGTCTCGCCGGGGCGGGCCAGTCGGATGCCGAACGGGGTCTTGTCGCGGACGGTCGGGTCGCCGATCCGGTCGAACGGGAAGGGGACGAGTTTGGGGAAGGTGGGCGGCTCGCCGGGATGGATCTCGATGACGCCGGTGTCGGGGTCGGCGTCAAACCACCAGCCGAGCCGGCCGACGGTCAGGCAGGCCTTCTCCATGCGCGTGTCCATTTTGGACGGCTGGTAGGTGATGCCCTCGTCGAGGAGGACCTTCCATCCGCCGTCCTCCAAAGGCGTGACCCTGAGATCCCAGTCGTGCAGGCCGAGTTCGGTGGCGATCTGGGCGCGGGCCGTGGCCTGCGCGTCCGTGAGCCGTTCGAGGAGCGCCTTGCCTTCGTACGGGTGGAACACGGTGAGCCGGTATCCGGGGTATTTCGTCTCGTATACGGCCTGCACCTCGGCGCCCTTGCTGGGTTTCGAATGTTCGGCGCTCAGATTGACTTCGAGGCTGGAATCGTCGCGCATGTCGACGCTGGACGACTGCCGGTCGACGAGGACGGCGACATGCCGGTCCCGGTCGATGAATTCGAGGCGGGCGGCCTTGGCCTCCGGATGCCCGGCCTGCCATTTCGCTATCTGCCGGTCGAGGAGCGCCCGGTGGCCGCCGTTGTTCGCCGGGTCGAATTCGACGCTGTCGCCTGCCTGGGTCTTCACGCGGACGGGGTATTCGTATTCGAATCTGATCATGCGTGCCGGCTATGCCGGGGCCGGACGCTTACGGGAGGGCGTGAAATCCTGGAGTGCGCGCCGTCCGACGTTTTTTTGCGCGGTCGCGGTCCGGTGCCGGCCGGCGTCACGTGCGTCACCCGGGATGTCGCGTATGCGACGGGCGGCGTATGGCGGATACGCGACGCCGTGTTCTAGGCGAACAGCCGGTCGAACACGGTCCCGATCTCATTCCACCGGTCCCGGTAGGGGGCGTACGCCCAATCCGTTTCGTAATGCCCGCCGTCGGAGAGCAGACTGTTTTCGGCGCTGTCGAGTCGCATGTGCAGCCAGATTTCGCCCGCCCTTGCGAACGCCTCCGCGGGGGCGAGCCACCGGTCCGGGTTCGCGCCCTTCATGCGCGCCGTGTCCACGGTCTCACGATAGTGGTCGAGCAGGGGGCGGAACAGCGGGTCGAGGCTCAGGTCGGTTCCGCCCCACGTGTGGTCGAGGTGATGCATGAGCTCGTGGCCGAACGATTCGGGGTGGCGCGGGTCTATCGCGATCGCGCGCAAACCGGTGTGGTAGACGCCGTCCGCCCGGTGGCGTCCCGTGTAGCGGAAGCGCAATGCGGCGCGCGTCCCGGACATGGGGACGGCGGGCTTCAACGCCTCCCATTCGGCGCCCAGTCGGGCGAACAGGGCGAGGTCCACGTCGTCATCGACCTCGATCCGGTCGAAATCCATGGCGAACGGGCTGGCCTGCCCGGCCTTGTCGTGCTTCGGATCACGGTGTTTCTTGTCCTCGAACACGGTCGCCGATACGCCGGCCTCCGTGCGGCGGGCGAGATCCCGGTTCATGCGCCAATCCGATTCGACGCGCAGGATGGTCCCGGCCGCAAGCCGCAGCTCCGCCGTCCACCGCACCCATTCGAGGCGTTCCGCCAGCAGCCTTTTCGCGCGTTCGTCATCGCAGTCCAATCCGATCAGTCCCGCCCCGACCGTCCATGCCAGCAACGCCTTCGCATCGCCCGCCTCGGGCGGGTCGGGGAGGCTCACGCCGCGGGTGTTGCAGGAGACGACGAGCCCGTCCACGCCTTCGAACCGGCGATCCATGTTCGTACGGAAATACTGCCATGTGTGCCGGTCGTCGGAGAGCATGTCGCGGATTTCGCGCTCCGGATCCGGGTTCGCCATATGCCCCATGATCATGCGGGCCGCCAGCAGGCTCGGCAGGCTGACCGTGTCCACGGTGCGCTTCGAGAGACGGTACCTGTAGTCGATTCTCGCCAGCATGGGGTTGTGCGGGCCGAGCCCGATGATGATGATCCGCCCCGCCGGATGATGCAGCGCGATCGCGGGGCTGCCGGTCTTGGATTCCGTGCGCCTCAGGTCGCGCGTTATCTCCGCATCCGTTTCGCGATCCACCGGCTCGCAGCCCGGCCAGACCATGTTCGCGGTCCCGACGGCCAACGTCTCGCGGTCCGTGTCCTTGGCGAGCGAATCGTACAGGTAGCGTCCCAACCGGCGACGGACGGTGACCATGTCGTCCTCGGGGCGGATGGCCGGCACCTTCAGCCGGCGGTCCGGATCCAACGGGAGACGATCCTGTAACAGTGTGGTGATTCTTTCGGCCATGACGGGCTCCTTGCATGCGGAGAAATCCTTTATGGCATCCCGCATGCGTCCCCGTCATTGTCGAATATCACATATCGTCGTGGATCGGATCATCCCCGTTTTTCTGCGCCGAAGTCAGCCCATTGTCCACCAGACGTCCGACCGCATGGTATTTCAGCCAGTCGATGAACGGTCCGCGATCATCGCTTTCGTAAAAGCCGATGAGCCTGTCCCTGAACTCGTCATCCATCCGTTCCGGAGGCAATGCGAATATGCCGACCCCGTCATGGATGAGGCAATGGTTGGCGGCCATCGCCGAAGTCCGCTTGTTGCCGTTGCTGAACCATTGGCCCCGGCTGATGGATGCGAACAGGTTCAACGCCTTATCCTCCGGATCGTCAAGCCCGAGATCCTTTCCGATTTGATCCCTGACCCCATCATACGAGGGAACAGGAGGAACATATCTGGTGCCTCCGATGGTGACCATGTCGTTCCTCAGCCTGCCGGGGGAGGGCTCCAGCCCGTCACCTACAAGCCGGTTGTATTCGGAAAGATACTGCCAGTCGACCGGCCAATCCGTGTTGTCGAAAAGGAACTGCCAGGCGTGCTTCAGATTGTTCAGCACCATCACATCCCTGGCCCTCGCATCCCCGGGCGTGATGCCCTTGAACACGTCGCGCGTATCGGGGAACGTGAGACCCCTGACCTCGATGCTCGCGGTCTTCCACAGCAGGTCGATGGTGCGGCGTTTCGCCAGATTGACGCATGCCTCCGCATTGGAAACGGTTCCCGCCCCCATGGGAGGGGCGACATCGGCATCATCCACTCCGGATACGGTCGTATCGAACGTGCCGGCCACGCCTTGTGGCAGTCCGGCGGGACGATGACTCCGGTTGTTCGCATCCATGGTCATTGTGGCATCCTGTTCCGGGTGAGGCCTCCGGGAAGAAGCTCCACCGCATTGTCGTGAATATAGGAGATGGCGGCTTCCTTGGAATCCCCTATGGCGGATTCCAATGCCGGAAGCTGGTCGGGGTAGGTTCCGAACAGGCCGATGCCGCCTTCGACGAGAAGATGGTTCGCGCACACGGCGGCGAGGATCCTATCCTGATTCCAAAGCTCCATAAACATGTCCGTGGCGTTTTCCTCCGTCGGATTGGTGTGATCCGGCAGGGGAATGTCCTTCGAAGCCCCCAACTGCTCCTTGAAGCAATCGAACAGGTCTTCATCAAGTGGATGATCTGCATTGGCGATGGTCGTCTCCAATGCGTTCGACAGACGGTACAACAACACCGTCTCCTCGACGGGACGGCCTGCAAGACCCTTTCCGTGGTGGACGATGCCGGCGGCTGCCTTGTAGGGTATGACGGTGCCGGAAAGATTGGAAATCTTCCACACCGAATCATCTTTGAGCCGGATAGCGAGCCGAACGGATTCTTCTTCCATCACGTCCTCCTTCGATTCCAATCCTACGGCATTCCGCATGCGTCCCCATTAGATTACGTCGGTTTCGGCGGGCTTCCATTCGCCGCCGTTCGACTCCTCGAACCGGGTGCGGGTCCGCGCCTCCCATTCCGGCGTGCCCGGCTTCTCGTTGTGTATCCAGCTCATCACGCTCGCGGGTTTGATCCCGTTCGCCGTGATGACCGTGTGCCCGATCGGATAGGTGGAGCCGTCGCTGTAATACCCGATGCCCGGCTTGTCATGCTCCATGCGGAACGTGTGGGTCTTCGCGTCCGGCACCGTGTATTCGACGGCCGGATCCCAGCGGGCGAGCCGGATCGCATCCCCGACGCCCCGGTGTTTCGCGGCCAGCCGCAGCATGGCCGCCTGCCCCACGTCCGGACCGAGCCCGGCGAACGGCTTCACGATTCTCTCGTCCGGGTCGAACACGTCCGGATCCGCGGCCATGAACGCCCGGTACTCGTGTTCGTCGTCGCACAACGCGTCGCGCAGTTGCCGGTATCGTCGGGTCGGTTTCCTTCCGTCCAGCAGTTGTTTCTCCAGTTTCCTGAACTCCTTGGATTTCCGGTATTCGCGCCCCGCCTGCGGGTTCCAGCCATCCTCCTGCAATTCGTGCAGCGTGTCGGCGAACGCCATCCTGTCATCGAACGCGCTGCCGTTGATCAGTCCACGGTCGACGTTCGTCTTGTACAGGTCGCGCATGTCATCGTTCAACGGTGACAGGTGTTTCTCCGTCGCCGCGGCATATCGGGCCTGTTTGGTCTGGGTGCCTTTCCATGCGGCTTCGTGGCGGCGTTCCGCGGTCTCCTCGTCGTAATCCCCGACCCAATCCTCCGGTTGTGGTCCCGCGTATGCGTTCGTGTGTTCGTCTGGCCGTACGGGCTCCAATCCGAGCTTGCGGAGCTCCCGGTTCGGATCCAATGCGGTCTCGAGGATATGCTGCCGGGTTTCCTGTTCCAATTGCGTACGGTCAGGCGCTTTGACCGGTATGCCGGCGTATGCGGCCTCTATATGGTCGGCGATATAGTCGGCATGGGAGCCGCCCGGGGCCTGCGGATCGTATCGCAGGTTTTCAATGATCAACGGCATGTCATCGGTTTCGCCCGGCTTCGCCGGACGGGCGATGAGCTCATCCAATCGTCTGGCGGCGTATCCCGCGCAGTCGGCTACATCCGGATCCATAGCGATGTATGTTTCGGCTGTGAGCATCGCATCGTCCAGCCGATGTCCGCCGGCCGGCGGCGGGGCGACGTCGTCGCCGGCCGTCTGCGGGCCGGCCGCGTCGAACGTGCCCGCATACCCTTGGGGCAGGCCCTTCGGCCTGTGGCTCCTGTTGTTCCTGTCGACCGTCAAGATGCTCCTTTCCGATTACATGCCTTCACGGGTATGTATGCGCCGGTCGGCCGGGCGGAATCCTAGAAGGGGAGCGGCAGCGATGCGCCGAGTCCGGTCAAGTTCCAGCATTTGACGAGCAGGCCCGCGTTGAAACGGATGGAGCCGCGCCCGTCCGACCGGTCCAAACCCTCGTCCAACCGGCGGCGCACCGGGGTCGCCGGGTCGGCGAGCAGGCCCAGGAACCGGTCGCATGCGTCCGGGGCGACGCGTCGGATGTTCGCCAGCACGGGGCCGGCCGCCGACGCGGGAAGACGCCCGTCGGAGAGCAGGGCCACGTAACGGCCGTCCCTCGTCGCCTGTCTCAATTCGCCGGCGTGCGCGCGATACCAGGAGAGGACGCGGTCCGCGTCCAGCCGGTCGCGCCGGCCGAACGCGGCCGTCGGCCCCACCAGATTCCAGTACGCGTCCGCGACGAGCACGCAGGCCAGATTATGCGGATCATGCTCGCCCATGGTCTTCAACGCCTCATACAACGATTCGGTCACGGTCACGCCCGCCCGTATGCGTCCCGCACCGGAGGCCCAAGGCCGCGTCCGAATCCCCCCCCCGGGGGATGGTTCAGACGACGCGCATGTCCACGCCGTGATCGCGCAGCCAGGCGGCGGCGCGCCGCGCGCGTTCACGGCTCACATAGTCGCACACGTATCCGCTGCCGCCTTCGTTGTACAGATCGTTGTCACGTTTCCAGAGCTTACGGGCCTCGGCTTCAGTCAAAGGCTTTTCGACTTGATGGTTGTATCGGCTGATGATGTCGATGTGGTGGCTGATGTTGCCGTCGAGAATGCTTTGAACTCTTGCCGCGACGGCTTCGCGTACCTTGTTCGCCAGAGCGATCGCCTCGCCGCGTCCGATGCGGTAGCAGGTGGTGGTCGGGTGGTTCGCCGACACGCGGCGTTCCTTGTGCGCTTCGATCCAGTCGCGGATGACCTTGTGCATCTGCAGCTCGTAGTCATCATGCCCCAATCCCAGCGGTTCGCCAGCCTGGAATGCGTCAAGCTGCCAGCGTTCCACGCCCAGCTCCCCGGCCAACGCCTCCCCGTCGTCCAGGCTCGCGATGATCGTGAATCCCGGATCCCAATGGAACGCCTCTCCCGAGAAGATCGCGTCGGCGCGCTTGATTCCATAGCTGAACGGCATCCGCTGGTCATACCACGCGACCAGGCCACCCACGTTGAGGTCGGGCAGGTTGGCCGGGTGTTCCTTCTGCAGATTGAGGATACGTTCGCGGTGTTTGCGTTCCTCGTTTGTTTTCCGCTCCCGTTCTCGACGTACGAGTTCGGCTACCAAGGCGTCCTTGTTGGCGCGGATCTCCTCCTCGGAGCCCGGCTTGCCCCTCCAGTCCCACGCCTGCAATCCGATGCTCCCGTCCGCAGCCTTGTACAGTTCTATCCGGTATTCGCGAATCATGTCGTCGAGCGTCCTGCCGGTCATATCATGCCTCCCGTCGCGTGCCTGTACGTCTCGCCGTCGGGCATGCGTCCCCCCATCAGCGACATCCAACGTCATCCGCCCGCCGCCTCGCTCATCCCGTTCGACCAGACCGTGATGCGCGAGGCGCGCAGCCTCAAAGCCCTCGAACGGCATGAGCTCGTCGAACGTGGCGAAAACATGTGGCTGCCCACCGCGCGCGCAGACGAGGCGCTGGCAAGACGACGGGGAACCATGCCCCTGACGCATACGACGAGGCATGGGAACACACAAGCATCACCGGTACCTGACCGGCGCGCGCAAGGCGAAGGCCGACGAATTCTACACCACGTACGACGCGATCGACAGGGAACTGTCCCATTACCGCCATGACCTGGCCGGCCGGCATGTGATCTGCGACTGCAATGACCGGCCCGGCATGAGCATGTTCGTCCGATGGACGCTCGACCACATGAGCGAATACGGGATCGCGTCCCTCACCTGCACGAGCTTCGAAGCCGACCATGACACCCTGTTCGACGACGGGACGCCCGCCATGCAATGGCATGTGGACAACGACGGCCGCGAGGGAAGATATTCGATCGCGGACCTGGCCGCCCGCCCATTGGACGGCGACGGCTCGTTCGACTCGCCCGAATGCGAACGCCTGCTCGACCGGCCCGGCGCGATCGTCGTCACCAACCCGCCGTTCAGCAAGGCCATCCGGTTCATGCGCATGCTCCGCCGGCATCCGGACACCGATTTCCTGATCGTCGCCAACCTGAACCTCGCCACCGCCAACGACGTATTCCCCATGGTCAAGGAGGGACGCTGCCTCGTCGGCCTGAGCATCCACTCGGGCAGCATGTTCTTCCGACTGCCCGACGACCGGCCGAAGACGGGAAGCATGATCCGGCCCGACGGCACGGTCGGCGTCAACAGCGTCCGATGGCTCACCAGCCTGGCCGCCGCGCGCGCCGACAAGACCCAGCCTCCCACGGGACGCACGTACCGGGGACATGAGGACGAGTATCCGGAATATGATGCCTACGACGCGATCAACGTGGACTCCATGCGCATGATGCCCGACGATCATGACGGGCCGATGGGCGTCCCGTTGAACTTCCTCGAACGCTGGGCGCCCGGCAACGGGTTCATGCTGCTCGGCAAGCTCGACGATCCGACGGTCAACGGACGTCGCCTGTACAAGCGGCTGCTCGTCAGACGGACGCGGGACGCATGATCCACGCCGCCCGCGCATGCAGACGGAAAAACAGCACGCCGGACGAGGGGACGATGACGCCCCTGTTCTAGAACCCCGTGTCGGCGAACACGGAAGCCAATCCCATCGAATCCACGCGATCCCACACCATATCCGGGATTCGGACCGTCCGGCCGTCCGGCGCGACCACATGATCCGACCGGTAGCGTCCCGCACGCGCGCAATCCATCAACGCGCACGCCACATCCGCGCCCGTCACGCCCGGCATGAACGCGGGCGACGCCCACACGCTCCACAACCCCGACAACGGGCCCACCGGCACAAGCCGAAGCGAATCGGCCCGCACGCGCGCCGGATCATGCTCCAGCAGGGCCAGCGTCCATGCGCGCGCATCCAACCGGGCCATGCGCGCGCACCAGGCCAACGCCAGCGCGGACCAGCCCGCCCGGCGTACGCCCGCACGCTTCGCCAGCATGGACGCGAACATCATGCCCGACCCGTAGGCGGACACGTCGAACCCCAGCAGCCCCGCATGCCCGCGCGCCCACAGCCAATCGTCCCGGCCGGGCGGCGACGGCATGCCCACGTCGGGCAGACGCGAGGACGGCGGCGCCCAGTCCAGCCAGGATGATTCCAGCAGGCCCGGCAGCCATCGCGCGTCCATGCCATGGATCCGGTTCGCCGCGTCCGCGATCCGAAGCAACGGCAGGTCGTCCGGCCCGGCCGTCGTGTCGTCGAAACTGACGGTGATCATACGCCTTCCCCTTCCATCGTCCCTTGCGGATCGGGTATGCGTCCCGCATGAAGGGGAAATCCCGGCGTCCGGGCACGGAAACCATGCCGAAACCCGGTTTTTTGCAAGGAAAAACGATCCCTCCCCTTGATGTGATGCTGTTCTGTGGTGTGGTTTCCGTTATGGTGTGGTGTCCGTCGCGTGTGTTCCTGGGTGTCGGTGTCCTGTCTTTTTTCTTTTCTGATGGCTGATGGGATGGTGTCGTATCGTGTTTTCCTCTTTTGCTCTTTTTCTCTTTTTCCTTTTCTTTGTCTCCTTTTTTTCGTTTTCGTCCGCGGCGTGCGCCGGACGGCGCGCATGGCGCCCCCTGTCAGCGGGCGCGCCTGGATTCGCGGATGATGCTGGACACGCCCTGGAACAGTCCGGTGAGGAACCGGATCCAGGCGCGGCGCATGCGCGGGTCGGAGGCCGGGCGTCGCGGCCTGTCCGCTTCGTCGGATCGCCCGGGCGGATCCGGGTTTGGTTCCGGTTCCGGTTCCGTGTCGGGTCGGGGGTCGTGCGGGCGCGTGTCTTCGCGTGCGTGCGGCCTGTCGGCGGGGCGCGGGGGGAGCGGCGGATCGTCGTGGACGACATGCCATCGTCCGTCGGCCGCATGTTCGATGCAGGCTCCGTCGGGGAGATGCGCGATGTTCGTCCCGGTCCGGTAGGAGCGGCGTGCGTGGGTCGTGTCGTCCACGCATTCGACGTGGGTTTCGTTCCCTGTGCGGCTGACGCGTGTGGGCGTGTATGAGTGTCGGATGTCGAGGTGGGCGGCGCAGTCGTCGGCGATCAGGTCCGTGTCCACGGGGTGCGGCCAGACGGGGCGCGTGTCCGGCATGGCGTCGGCGGGCGGGTTCGTGCCGGTCGTCTCCCAGGGGTCGGGTCGGGGGATGATGACGCACGCGCGGTCCTTGAACAGGGGTGTGGCGTGGCTGCGGATCCAATCGTGGTCGTGCATGTGCATGGCGAGCATGCGGCGTGTGTCCTCGTCCGCGTGGGTGAGGATGACGAGCCGTTGGAGGCGTATGTCGTCGCGCCTGTAGCGCATGTCGATGGCCTGCTGGGGGATGGTGTGTTCGCCGAACCGCCATGCGATGTCGCCGGGGGCTGGGGTGGGCATGGTCCGGGCGAGGCGTTCGAGTTCCATGAGTTCGATGCGGTCGGGCGGTTCGGGCGGACGGACGTCGGGATCGGGTCCGGCGCCCGTCCCTGGCTCGAATGTTCCGGCCACGCCTTGGGGCAGGCCCTTCGGCCTGTGGCTCCGGTTGTTTCTGTCTGTGCTCATGCGGTGCGCCTATGCGTATGGGCTGGGGATGGGATGGTTGGGGATGCGTGTCGCCACCCGGCTCCAGGGCGCGTCGCGTTCGAGCGGTGTGGCGGCCACGCCTTGGATGGGGCGCAGGCCGGTCCGGTCGCGTATCCACAATGTGTTCGGCCGGTCGGCGTCATGGTAGATGCCGTAGCCCATGGTGGCGGGCGCGTCCAGGGGGTCGCCGAACCCGGTGATGAGACGGGTGTCGTCGCCGTGGATCAGGTAGTGGCGGCCCTGCCTGTTGCGGACGATCATGCTCGCATGGTCGGGTTCGAACAGGACGTTTTGGACGCGTCGGCTCCGGTATTGCATGCGTGGCTTCATGCGCGTCCCCTTGTGGCGCGTGCGATCGCGTCGGCGATGTCATGGCGTGCCACGGGGTCGGCGGCCGTGTCCCATCGGGTTTCGACCATGATGCTGGCGAGCCGTATGTCGTGTATCCCGTCGGGGGTGATGGAGCCCCGGTGTGCGGTGTTGACGCCGACGGTGAGGCCGCGGCCCATGAGGAGCGCGGCGGCGCGTGCCCCGATCGCCCGGGATGCGGGATCGTTGTTGTGGCCGATGATGGTCTGGGTGCGCGGCTGGTCGGCGTGCGGTTCGAACGGGCGTGGTTCTCTGGGGTAGGTGTGGACGTCGATGATCGTGCATCGTCCGTACGTGTCGAGCATGGTCCGGCATATGGTGTCGAGCATGCGGTGCCATGGCGTGTACAGGAGGCGGAACCGTTGTCCGCGTTCCCTCATGCCGGGTGCCTGTCCGGGCTTGTAGAGGGGATGCCCGTCGATGTCGCGTGTGGGGATGGCGCCCATGCCGGCCTTGTTCATCTCCTCCCGGTCGTCGGGGTATCGTTCCGGGTCGCACCACATGCGGGTCGTGTGGTCGAGCATGATGGTCGCGTCGAGCCGGGCGGCGATCATGAGGGCGAGCGTGTCCGCATGCCGGTCTCGCACCTGTTCGCATGTCTGGTCGAACATGGTGGGGTCCGTGAGGCGGGTGCGGTCGAATCCGTCGGGGATGAGCCGGCCCGCGTGCGGCGTGTGGACGAGCATGGGCGTCGTGCCCTGCCGGATTTCGAAGAGAGGCTTGTCGTTCATGATGGTTCCGGCTATGCGTCCCGGACGGCTTGGCGCATAGGGGCCGTGTATGAGCATTCTCGACATCGGTACGGCCGGCTGGCGCGCGTTCTGGAGTTCCGTGACCGCGCCGGGCGCGTTCGGCGTGTATTTCATCGTCCTCATGGTCGCGCTCCTCGTGGGCTTCGCGTTCGACCGCACCCGGTCCGCGTTCTCCATGGGCCTGCGCGTCCTCGCATTGCTCCTGTCCGCGATCATGATCATGGGCGTGCTCGGCGTGCTCGGCCTGAACATGACCGGATTGACGCCCGCGATCAACTGGCTGCTCGAACAGGTGCAGGCCCCCGTCTACATCCCGGAGGCGTGACCATGCGGCGGAATGACGGGGGAGGCCCGTTCCGGCGGCTGCTGTCCATGATCGCGACCATGGTCATGGTGGGCGTGCTCGTCGTCGTGCTCGTCTCCTCGGGAGGCTGGCGGACCGTGTCCGAGACGCTGGGCGTCGGGGACCCGGACGCGTCCACGGCCGCATTGACCGCACCGAGGAAGGGGGATGCGGGACGCAATCCGGACGCCAAAAGCCTGTCGGGCCTGCTCTCCCTGTTCGGCGTCCATACGGGCGGGGAGGCGGACGCGGGGGCGAAGGGCACGGGGAAAACCCCGGACACGGCCCCGACGGGGGATGCGGCCGCATGGCGGGCCCAGTTGGATGCGGCCGGCCGGATAGGCACGGCGAAGGCGAACCCGGGCGGCTACGATCGTGAGACGCGGTTCGGCGGCTGGGCTTCGTCCGGATGCGGGAAGGCGACCACGAGGGACACGATCCTCGCCCGCGACCTGACCGGCGTGAGGAAGGACTCCTCATGCCGGGTCGTGTCGGGCACGCTGCACGACCCGTACACGGGCGGGACCATCGGGTTCAGGCGGGGCGTGAAGACGAGCGCCGACGTGCAGATCGACCATGTGGTGTCCCTGTACGACGCGTGGGCGTCCGGCGCCCGCGACTGGGATCAGGGGAAACGGATCCGGTACGCGAACGATCCGGACGTGCTCCTGGCCTCGGACGGGCCGGCGAACATGGCGAAGGGGAGCGGCATCGACGTGAACGGACGATCCGAATACCTGACGCAGCATACGGGCGCGCCCGACATCTGGATGCCGGACAACAAGGCGTACCGGTGCGACTACATGGCGAAACGCGTCAGCATCAAAACGAAATACGGTCTGACGATGACTCCGAGGGAGAAACAGCAGACCGTCACCTACCTCGCCGGCTGTGTGGCCGGGAAGAACCAGTAAGGAAAGGGGAACGGCGTCATGCCCGTGGACAGGAACAACAGGAGCCACAAGCCGAAGGGCACGCCCGAAGGCGGCCGATACGAGGCGAAAAACACGGGCGCGGGCGCGGATGACGTCGCCGCGCCCACGCCCGTGACGGACGATGGGCACGCCCGGTTCGTCTCCTTCATGGAGGGGCATTACGGTCGGCTGCTCGAACTGGAGGAACGGGACGTCAGACACCGCACGACCCGCCAGTGGGCCGCCGCGTTCGACCGATGGCGGGCGGGGCATGCGGACGAGGTGGGCGCTTTCGTCGACCGACGCCGCGACCCGATCTCGTCGGACCGGGAGGCGGCCGCGTTCATGCTCGCCCGCCGCGACCTGCAACGCGAACGGGATCCCGAATTCGGCGAACTCGACCGGTGGGTGGACGCGGAGATCGAACGGTTGAGGCAGGAGCCGAAACCGTCGAAGAAGCATGTGGACGCGATCGACGCGTTCGAACGGCATCGACGGAGGCATCCGGACGAGATCCGCGCCTATGAGGAGAAACGCGGCAAGGAGATCTCCAGCACCAGGGAGGCGGCCGCCTACATGCTCGCCAAAGCCCGCCAGCTCAACGAGCAGGTCCGGCGCGACAACATGCTCGCCCTGGCGGACGAGAAGGAATGGGACGCGTTGGGCGAACGCATCGCGGAGGGGGACGGCGTGGGACAGTATTCCCGTGCGCTCGCCGGCCGCTACGGGCTCGATCCGGAACGGGAGCGGATCCTTTTGGAGGACACGGACGCGCATATGGGCGAGGAGGCGGATCCGGGGACGGCGGCGCGCGGGATGGACCGCCGCTACCGGCTCGCCGCCCGACTGCTCGGCAACATCGGCTGAAGGCGAAGGAGACACGCGCAATGGCGATGCTCATCATCGGCGGCGAACGCACCGTCCTGCACGGATCGGATCCGGACATGCTCGCGTTGTCCGTCCTGCATGAGGCGAGACGGCGGGGCATGCGGGCCGCCCTGGCGGACGATCGGGGCCGCAAGGTCATGATCGTGCTGCCCGCCGGCCCCCTGGGACCCGCATGCGGACGGGAGGATGCGGCTTGACCGGACAAAAACCACTACGGGAACACGCCATACGGGCCATCCTTCCGACCCGGACACCGTCCGCCGCGCGGGCGCGGGGGCCGTTGCCTCCGGTGAACCCGTATCCGCCTCAGGTGCCCGGTACCGGCAATGGCATGATCCCGCCGCCGGACGCAGGCCAATACGCGCCTCCACAGCAGGCGGCCCAACCGCCCGTAACATCAGGCAATACGCAAAACCCGTACGCCAACAACAACCGGTGACAAAGAAGGGTCGACGCGCGTCGTTCGGACAGAGAACCGGAAAACGCGCACCGACCCTTTCCACACAGTATAGCGTGCCCTAGCCGAGCAGACGATAATATCCCATGCCGGGCATGACGGCCGTGACCTTCGTGCCATCGACCGGGTTCATCGCATGGATCATCAGACCGTTGCCGATGTAAATGCCCGCATGCCCCGCGTTTGCCATAAGATCACCCGGCTGCGGGTCGGTAACGGGCGTGCCGACCGTGGCCTGCATGCCGGACGGGTGCGGCAATTGGATGCCGAACCGCGCGTACACGTATTGGGTGAAACCACTGCAATCCCAGCCGGCAGGCGTATTGCCCCCGTACACGTATGGCGCGCCCTGGTATTGGAGCGCGTAGGAGACCAGGGCGGCGGCCGTATCCGAGGCGGGTTTCTCCTTGTCACCTGTCGTCGGCGCCGATACGGCCGGTGTGCGTGGTTCGGCGCGTGACGCGGCCTCCGACTGTCGCGCCTGTTCGGCTTGGATGCGCGTGGCCTGTTCCTCGGGGCTTTCCGTATGCGGCACGTCCAAGGTTTCGATGCCTCCCCATGAGCCGTCCACGTCGGTCGATACGGCCTCACTGAACGAACGATGCGGAACCAAGTGTTTCGGGAACGATCTGACACTGCTCGCCATGTGGATTGGAGCCGGATCGGCGGCGTCCGCCCATGCCGGGATCGTCGGCATGGCGAGCATGACGATTGGCAGGAGAACCGTCAGGACAATGGGAGCTCTTCTAATAGTGGATGTACTGGTATGCATGCGTCTGTTTCGCCTCGATGGTGCGTCGGAACGGGCCGACCTGCCCGTTCACGTTCGCTTCGCTGATCTCGATGGAACCGTCGCCGTTGACCTTCTCCACGATGGCGACGTGCCCCCACGCGTTGTTGACCTGCGCCGGGCTGAACACGATCACATCCCCTTGTCGGGGGGTATCATCCACCCAATAGCCGAGCGCCTTGGCGGAATCGGCCCACATGCCGCCATCCCCCAGCCGGCTGCCGACCGGCAATCCCAGTTGCGTGCGCCGCACGTACGCCCACCATGTGCATTGCCCGTACGCGTACGCGTTGCCCGTGTCGCCGGTCGCATGATCCGGATCGAATCCGGTCGGAGTCTGATCCTCGTCGCGCCCGTTGATCAGGTCACGGACCGTTGGATTGTCCGCGTGGATGATGGTGAGCTTGCCCTCCGGCCGGTCGCCCATATCCCATGTGCCGTCCACCGTCAGGTCCGTGCGCGTCCGGTCGCGGTCCGCGGCGGGGAACGGGTCGGGACGGCCCTGCACGCCGATCGAGGCGCGGGCCGTCGTGTCCGCCGTCGCGGGCGCGGGGTTCGCGAGCCATGCTCCCATGCCCGACGCCGCGAGCGCGAACAGGAGGAGCAGGGCGACATGCCGCTGCCTGACGCGCCCGCGCCGCAGTCTGGTCCGATCCCGTCTCGTGTCCGCCGTCATGTCCGTCCTCCCATGCCGGACCCGGGTATGCGTTCCCCTCATTTCGCCGCGTCCCCCGTGCCCGCGGACGTGTCGGATGACGCGTCGTGCGCGGGGCGCGCGCCGGGCGCCCGGTTCCCATGCTCCCTGAGGGTCGCGCCCGTGCCGGGAGCCCCCCAGGCGAGGATGCGCGGCGTGCCGTCCGGGTCGGCGACCAGCAGATCGTACGAGTATTGGGATTGGGCGGCCGAACCGTCGCCCGCGTCCGCGTGTGCGACGGTGACGGTGGCCCTGAGCGCCGCCCGGTCCGACCTGCGTTCGTTACGGTCCACGTTCCCCTTGTCCAGGTAGGCGCCTCCGTCGATGGTGGCCGCCGTCACCTTGCCGAGCCCCTGCGCCCGATACCAGGCGTTCGGATCCGGATCGTTGACGAGCACGGTCAGCATGTCTGAATCGGAGCCCATGAACGCGTCCGCCCATTTGCGCACGGTCGTGTCCAGCATGTCGGACGCGGTCAATTGTCCGAGCGTGTCCTTCCACATGCCCGTATCGCCCCTGTCGTCCGCGCCTGCCAGGCCGAGTCGTTCCACGCTCGGCCAGCCGGACAGGCGCCCGTCGGGCGTGACCGTGGTCCTGACCCGCCACCAGCCGGCCGCGGAGTCCACGATCAGCGTGTTCACGCTCAATGTCATGTCCTTGGACCCGTCCGACACGGTGGCGTGGGATTGTCCGTTCCAGCTGACGATCCGCGCGTCCGCGCCCAACGCGCCCTTGGCGAGCCATTGCTCCGTCAACGCCCATGATTCGACGCGTCCCGCGGGATCGAGGTCCGTGGCGGGGGCGGGCTTCGACGCGTCCGGCGGGTTCGACATGAGATAGGCGACGATCAGGAGCAGCATGATCGCGATCCACCGCTGCCATCTGAGCAGCCGCAGGCCGGTGAGGCGGAACGCGCGCCTCGAGAACTGACGGTCCGGGTCGCCGTCGCGTTTCGGGTCGGGGGCGCGCCAGCCCGCGTCCTCGTCGATTCTTTTCCTTCGCATGATGCACGCCCCCTATGCCGCATAGGGGGCGTGCATCATGACGTCGGAAGGAAAGGATGGAAGCCATGCGAAGCGTGGAAGTCGCCGCCGCACCCCAGATCGTGCGGCCCATCATGGACGGCGTGGCGAAACTGTGCGGCTTTGTGACGGGCAACGCGGCGCTCGCGACCCTGCTCGTCCTGCTCGGCGCGGTCGTGATCATCACCTGCGTCGTGCTGCTCGTCCTGCGCAAATGGTGGCCGTCCACGCAGATCGGGCAGGCGCTGCAGGGGGGAGGCACGGTCGGATGGTGCTGCGCGGGCATCACGCTCGGCCTGTGCGGCATCCTGCCCTCCCAGATCCTCCCGTTCGCCGCCGGACTGGTCGCCATGCTGTTCCAGATCGTGTTGAACGTCATCTCCCAGGTGTTCGGACTGTAGGATCATGCTGTTCGATCTGACGTCGGTCAGCGGCCAGCGCGTCTCCCAGGTCGACGAACTGCACCTGGGCGGACGCCAATGGGTGTCCAGCACGAACCTGTTCATCGCCGTGGCGGGCGCCGTGGCGGGCGCGGCGCTCGCCACGCTCGTACGCGTGCTGCCGGCCGCCGCCGGCCAATGGTGGCCGTACCTGCTGATCCCCGCGGGCATGGTCGCCGCGCTCGTCCTGTTCGTCCGCCGGCGCAGCGTGGAGGGGGAGCGCAACATGCGGCGCATCGACCGGATCATGGCGCGCCGGCACGGCATGGACGGCCGGTTCGTCCGTCCGGGAAGCCTCGAACCGTACGATCCGGGCGGCTACGAGCTCATCGAATTCCACGACCACGTGATCGACCGCTGACAACGAAGGAGGATCCCGCATGGGATTCATGTCGGACATGATCGTGCTCGCCACGCAGGACGCGGGCGGCGGGCAGGGGGCGGGCGTCACGCCGGGCGCGCCCGCCAGCGCGGACACGCTCAACACGGACGTGGTCTGCAGGGCGCTCGACTGCCTGCCCGTCGACCGGTGGGCGACGGGCACCATATCGGGCACCAGCCGCGAGGATTTCGCGTCGAAGATCGTGAACCTGCTCAACTTCACGGACGCCGTCGGCAATTCGTTCGGCCACATGCTGAACGCGTTGGGCAACGGCATGTGGGCGGCGGCCGCGAACCTGGCCGACGGCGGCGTCCTGGGCGGGTCGGACAAGGCGATCGCCGTGGCCGGCCCGGCCGCGAACACGATGGCGGCCGCCATCTACAAGGCCCTGTTCGATCCGGCGACCATCGGCTTCTTCCTCGCCATCCCCGTCCTCGTCGCCATCGTGGCGGGCGTCGTCGCCCTGTACATGCGGCAGGGGGCGGGCGTGCTCGCCAGACGGCTCGTCTGCCTGTTCCTCGCGTTCGGCCTGTTCTACATGATGGGCGCGACGAGCGCCGCCCATCCGACGGACGCGTACCCGGGCACCCCGTACTGGCTGGTGTCCACGGCGAAAAACGTGGTCGACGAGGCGGGCGGCGGCGTCGCGAAGGCGTTCAACGGCTCGTTGGAGAAGACGGGCGGACTGGTCGCCGACCCGTCCGACCAGTCGAACATGGCGTCCTGCCGACGGTACACGGCCGTGCTGAACCAGGCGGCCCGCAAGAACCGGAACGCCATGTCGGACGGCGTGAACCTCATGTGGGAGGAGACCGGATTGCGCGCGTGGATGCGCGGCTCCTACGGGACGGGCGCGAACGCGAGCAACGTGTTCTGCCGGATCCTGGAATACCGTGCGGGCGCGGACGCGCAGGCGATGAGCGACATCACGACCGCGGGCATGGGCGGCGTGAACGCCGTCCAGCAGAACGCGATCGCGTTCTGGCCGACCATGATGAGCACGGCTAAGGACCTGCGCGCCCAGTACACGCTGAAACTGCCCGCGGACTCCACCGCCCAGATGCTCGACCGGTGGGTCATGCTGTGGAACGTGTGCAAGGTGGATGCGGACGGCTCGTTCAAGTCTCGCGCGGGCTTCAAGTTCGTCGGCGCGATCAAGAGGAAACCCCTGGCGGGATCCGCGGCGGGCGTCGTCAGCCGGGAAGCGGAAGGGCCGCTCGACTCCTCCTGCGAGGCGGCTTTGACCGGCATCGACCCGGACGGGAACGACACGTATTATGTGACGCGCGGCGACGGGGACGAGGCGAAGCCGGTGATCGACGATTCGGACAAGACGAACAGGCGCAGCGAGATCGCGAACCTGGCGCTCCTGTTCGACGTGAACACGGCGACCAGCGGCTGGCAGCAGCTCGTGTTCACGAACGGCGGCGGGAACATGCAGCAGAACACGGCCGCCTACCGGCTCATCGACCAGCAGCACGGGAAAAGCTCCCTGGGCACCCTGTCGGAGGGGCTCCTGAACGGCGTGGCCGGCGAGGTGAATCTGATCATATGGGGATTGATGTGCGGCAGCCTGCAGACGATCAGCATGCTCGTCGCCTGCATGGCCGCGCTCGGCCTGTTCCTCGCGTTGCTCCTGCTCGCCGTCAGCCCGGACACGGGCCGGCGGGCGGTCGGCAACGCGCTCGTCCAGATGCTCGCATGGGTGGCGGGCCCCACGGTCGTCGCCCTGTTCGGCAGTCTCGGCATCCTGTTCACCAACACCGGCATGACCCTCCTGGGCCTGGTCGACGCGGACGGGAACACGCAGGGCGGGGTCCTGCGCCTGCTCGTCGCGGCGATCTTCCTGCCGGTCCTGTACGTGAAGGCCGTGAAGCTCCTGTGCGTGAAGGTGTGGAGGATCGGCAACCCGTTCAGCCTGCCCGGCCTCGCCCAGCTCGCCGGGTTCGGCAACGGCATGAAACGGGGCCTGGCCATGGCCGCGGGCGCCGCGATCGCGGCGGGCGTGTGCGTGGCGACCGGCGGCTCGGCCGCCATGGCGCTCGGCTCCGCGGGCATGGCCATGAAGGACGGTGGGCGCGGCGGGCTCGCCGGAACCGTGATGAACGGGGTGAAGGCGGGCGCGTCCCCGGCCATGCATGGCATGACGGGCGGCGGCCGGTCGGCCGGCGGGCACGGGCCCAGCCAGGCGGACAAGGCGGCCATCGCCGCCAGGGACGCGAAGGAGGCGCAGGAGAGAACCGAATATCTGGCGGACCGTCCCACCCCGGACGAGAACCGGCTCGCGACCACCCGATACGAGAACAAGGTGCGCGCCGACATGGAGCGTGCCGTTGAGCGCCTTTATAGAAAGTGAGAGAGAAGAAACATGGAGAGAGCGGACAAAGACCTCGCCTTTTTGCTGCGCTACGAGAATGTTGCGTGGTTTGAAGACGGCGAGGTGCGCATCTTAGACCGGCGCATTTACCCCGCAAAGGTCGAATTTGTCACCTGCCGCACACATCAGGAAGTCGCGCGGGCCATCACCGACATGGTGACGCAGAGCGCGGGCCCCTACACGGCGGCGATGGGCATGGCGCTCGCGGCGTGGGAATGCCGCGGCAAATCGGTGGACGAGCAGATGGAATACCTCAAGAAAGCGGCTTACACCATTTCTCACGCGCGCCCCACGACGCAAAAGCGCATGACGCTTCTGTGCGACATCTGCCTGAAAGAGGCCGAGCGCGCGCTTTCAGCGGGGGAGAATGTGGCCGAGGCCATCAAGAATAAGACCATCGAGCTCAACAACGTGCGCTATAACAGAATGGCGAAGATCGGCTCGTACTTAGTCGATCTGTTCCCCGACACCGGCACGGTGATGACGCACTGCTTCGCCGAGACCATCGTCGGCACGATGCTTCGTGAGTGCCGCAGCCGCGGCAAAAACATCCGGCTGTTCTGCCCCGAAACGCGCCCGTATTTTC
>OLOI01000623.1_pt1 | contig 34521 bp, 34 predicted proteins | sample 1672131 | NCBI WGS metagenome assembly OLOI01 (sample SAMEA3136651, study PRJEB25190) | human gut metagenome
GCGATTTTGTAATTCTTCATGTTATTTACTCCTCCGGCCCTCATCGGGCATATCCTCTAATTTTCTATGTACACATCCATATGGATGGCATTTCTCTCTAATTTCCACTGTGTGATAACCACACTCGGCTAAGTGTTTTCTTATACTGTCGTATCCGATTACCCCAGCAATCATGTTTTCTACTTCATAAAACATCCGTTGAGTACACTCGTCTCTATTTCTCTATAGCCGAAGTGCTGTTTTATACAGTCGAACCCCGTATACCCTGCAATGACGTTTTTTCTAAGTGTTGGATTGTTGAATCGAACCCTGTCGGCGCATGAGTTTTGTTAAAACTATATATATCATCCAGTCCAATTTTCACCATTCATTGTTCGTTATGAACAAATCATTCACTCCAACCACTCAAAACATGTAACTATCATCACCATCCATGCTCTACTCAACAGCTGTTTCATGAAGTAGAAATCATCTGTTTTTCCGTAATTTTCATGACTCAACAAACCGTTATGATGTTGGTGTCATTAGCGGGTCAGATAGTGTACTCAACAGCAATTTCAGACGTTAATGATAAACTCATGGATTTTTGTTGCTTTCTCTTGTTTTCCGCCATTTCTATGATTCTTCTGAAAAAAATGTGCCAATTTTGTGCCACATGGGCAAAAAGTTCAGCGTTTTGTATAAATATCTCGCATTTACAGTACATATAGCCGTGAAATATAACCAATTTCAGTACCACATATAGTGTACAAAACAGGTACCTTTCGACTATGCTACGTCAATACTGTTTGTTGAGTAGACATTAGTAGGGGCCGCAATGACAACAAAATCAGCATCGGCGTATGCGGTCTTAGCATCCAGCGTTGCAGTCAAATTCAGTTCTTTCTCTGCGAGATACTTCTCGATATAGTCATCCTGAATCGGAGACTTACGGTTGTTGATCATCTTGCTGTTGATTTTGTTCTGCATTACTACTTATTCCCTCTTTTAGTCTTGTTATGTGCCTGTGATAGGCACTTCTTCCTGCCCGCAAAAACACTGCGCTTTCTGACGCGCAGTGTTTTTGCGTAATAGGAATTGCTGCAGATTATATCTGCATATTCGTGTTCTATGTATTCATGTTCTATATTCTATGTACCGTTATTCTATGTATCAGTACTCTCCGTATTTGCCGTAGTGGCCATAGTACTGCCCATAGCCACCGTAACTCTTATTCTCAGATATCTTGACCTTGTTTAATACAACGCCAAGCAACGGACAGCCGCTGGCTTCCAGCTGCTCTTTCATCTTCTGTGCCATTCTCCGGCTGACTTTCTTCTGTTCAATGACCATCACCATGCCATCCACGCTCTTGGCCACAACGGCCGCATCAATCACCGCGCCGATCGGAGCACAGTCCACGATGATATAGTTAAAACTCTTCTTCATGGCTTCAATGGCTGCCTTGAACTTCGGATTTCCCAATAATTCCGCCGGGTTCGGGGCATTCAGGCCCGCAAATGCCATATACATATTCTTGATGTTGGTCTTGCAGATCACATCATTGAGGGGCACAAAACCTGCCAGATAGTGACTCAGTCCCTTGACCTCCTGATCCGGCATACATCGATTGTATAAAACGGATTTTCTCAAATCCGCGTCAAGAAGGATGACACGTTTACCGTCCTCTGCCAGTGCTTTGCAAAGGTTGAATACAACCGTACTCTTTCCCTCATTAGGAAAACTACTCGTAAAAGCGATACACTGTTTGTCCTGCCCGCAGAAATAGATATTCGTTCTCAGCTGTTTATAATATTCGCTGACGGCTTCGCCGTCATCGATTCTTGTCAGATTAATTGAATTCATCTGTTTCGATTTCCTTTCTCTTTCTGGATGTCTGTTTTCCCTGCTTTGCTCGCTGCTTCTTCTGCTTCTTAGCCTGTCGCTGCTGCTTTTTACCATTGTAAGGAAGCACTGCCAATGTTGTCATACCCAGATATTTCTCAATGTCGTCTTCTGTCTTAATAGTATCATCCATCAAATAAAGTACTGTAATGACTGCCATAGCCAGAACAATACCTGCCAGAAGGCCCAATGCACAGTTCTTCTTCAAACTCGGGCTTGATGGTTTCTCAGGCACAGCCGCCTCTTCATAAATCTTAATCGCCTGCATGCCGGTAATCTCTTTCAGCTTTGACTCAGCCACGGAAGCCACTTCATTGGCAATATCTGCAGCTGTCTGCGGATTCGGATCATTCACCGTCACCTGAAGGATACGGCTGGATGTCGGATTCGTCACCTCAACCTTTTCGAGAAGCTGCTGATAATCTATCGTCAGATTCAGCTTCTTGATCACATCTTCCATAAAACTGCGGCTCTCGATCATGCTGGAATAGTCACTTGTCAGCTGCTGACCAACCTGCATATCACTCAGAGTAGAGGAATTACTATTACTATTATCCGGCATAACATACATCATGGAAGATGCACTGTATAACGGTGTCATCAGAATTGTTGTGCAGGCAAACATGATCACCAGACCAACAATACCTGCCAATAGAATCGCCGCCAGGTGCTTCTTCATCACCATCAGCAGTTCCAGTAAATCAATTTCCATCTCTTCATTGTCATTTCTTTTCTTTTCCATTACTACTTACTACTACTTTCCATTCTTTAAATTGTTGTGTTGATAGGCTGCGGGTGTCGAATTCTGTCGTTTTCGACATCAGGTGCTGATGAGCTGATTCTCCAGAATTGCCCTCGGATTCTCCTCTGCAAGCTGTCTGAGTCTTGCTTGACCGCATTTCTTCTCAATCCATTCAGCAGCTTTCCGGTACTGTAGCGGTCTCGATGTCATATTGTGGGCATCGGTTCCCAGTACATCGATATAGCCATCCTCCACCAGTGCCCGACACCGGCGCACCCATCGGTCAAAACGCCCGCCGATCAGGCCATCGGTATTCATCTGCAGAATAATCCCGCTCTCCTTCAGTTCCTCTAACTTGTCCCATTCATCAATCAGGCAATCCAGACGCTCCACATGGGCCAGAACCGGCAGATAACCCCCATACAGAATCTGCTGCAGACCACTGTAAACATTATGATAAGAAGCATTCGGCTTGTACTCCACCAGCACATAACGTCCGCCGTTCATAGTCGTGATACTGCCGCTATCCAGATATTTCACCATATCAGGGAAATACATCACTTCATTGCCCCGGTACAGATGCATGTCTTCATACTGCTTCTTCGCATACAGTTCCAATGCCCGAAAAGCCCGCATGACCTTCTTCGGCCGCTCTGCATCATCCGCATTGTGTCTGTTGTAATGGGGTGTGACGCATAAGTGCCGTATACCTTCCTCATACGCCATGTCCAACATCCGGCATGACATCTCAAAAGTCTCGGCTCCATCGTCCACTTTCGCTAGTATATGGGAATGAATATCATAAAACTCCATACTGAACCTCATTTTTTCTTAACATATATTCATATCTATTATATCGAGCGAGCATTTTTTGTCAATTGCGAGAATGGCTTTTTTTGAGAACTTTTGTCAAAAAAAGCCAAAAATATAAGAGATAATATCAAAAACATCTTTAGAATTAACCTTCGTTAATTTTGGAAAAGAATTACATTTAACCTATAATAATCATTTTTTCAAAAAAATATAATGATTTTATTCCAACAATTTAATATCCATACATCTTTATTGAATTGAAAAATCCTTCAATGTATAAGCCAATCGTTCAACAGTTTCATAAACATATACATCCGGATGCTGTTCCGCAAAATCTTCATAACTATATGTATTAGAATATCGGAAATAACTTTCATTAAACTGTGACCCTATATATGGAGCCATAGCTGTAGAAAACGAGTCCCTACGGACATATAATTTTCTTGGATCCGCATTATCCGCAACATAACGAAATACCGTATTAAAATCTTCTTCTAAATTTTGTACATTATGTGTTTCATACCCATCAACTTGGTAATCAAAATCTGCAAACGTTAATTCTTTTAATAAATGCAGCATTGAAGCAAGATTCCCTGCTCTATTATTTATTTTTGTTATATGTATCCGGTCATCTTCAATAGATGGCATATTAATTCCTAATTCTTTCAAAAGTGCTGCTGCACCAACATAACCACCAATTTGATTCCAATGCGTATCTGTTTTATAATAAATATTATCATCCAAATATTCCTTAACAGACATTAGCTCCTCATATGGATAGACAACTCTCAAATCCGTATTTTCTTTTAAATAATTAACAATTTGAAGTACTCTATAATTATCCGCCGGCGTTCCAAACCGGTCCGGCATATCTTCTGAGTATATTCTTTCCTTATTCGGTGCAATAAAAATAATAAATTCTATATTTCGCTCTGCCAAAAAATTTCTTTGCTTAACACAATTTTCCGCAATTTCCTGCAATTCTGCCTCTGTATAAAGATTATTTCCTTGATAACAGCCTATTGGATCTCCATCATCTTTATTATCATAAAACAACCAGTTATACTTCCCAATGATGACTTTACTATTAGCAGATCTATCAAACACGAAATAATCAATCAATGAATTTAATTTGATAAGATTATTTTGAAAAGGTAATTGATCATTAAAATAGTTATCATACTCTTCCGCAAATGTTCCATAATTATCCACTGTCAATCTCGGTTGCTCCGACATTTCCCTATTCTCATAATTCTCCGTATCAACATATTTTTACAAAAATAATTCAATATAAATACTATCGGCAAAAACATGAGCAAAAAAATTGCTGAACTGAATACCATAGTTTTTATATCCTCCCTCAATATACTTTTCCCATAAAGCACTTTGCCGTACATTATTTTATCGTACGGCATTACTCTTATTAAATATATAACTTTTTATTCTCCACGAAGTTCTTTGAAACGATTAACTTTCATTTCTTCTTTATAATTTCTAAACAATGCTTCTACATCGTATTTTGGCTCATAGCCAAGTTCTTCTTTAGCATTCGTCACATCCATAAGGAAACCACCACCTGCAGGTTTTTCCGGACAGTACACAATTTGCGACGGATGATCAATTGGGGAAAATACCTTTATTATTGTCTCAATCTGCTGCTGAAGTGACACCGGAACGCCCGTTCCCACATTATACCATCCATGGTCACGATTAACCTCAACTGCCTTGCAAATCATCTGCGCACAATCATACACATATACCATATCTTTTGAATAATTCGGATTTCCCCATAATTCGATTGGCTCACCCTTGATTGCCTGATCAATCATACGATAGACCGGACGAAGTGTTTTTACACCATTTGGATGATAGTAATGGTATGGGCTATAATTGTAAATTGTTGGAAATCTAAACACAAAATATTTCAACCCATATTCTGCATAGTAATGTTTCATAAATTCAATTGCTGTATTTTTGGTAATAACATAAACCGCATGATCTCCCTTATAGCTAAAATTATACGGCATATCCGGTTTCAAAACGGCGCCATTTGTTGCAGAAAGTGAAATATCAAATACCGTCGTAGAGAACAAAACCCTATCAGCATGTACTTTTCGACAATATTCTAAAACGTTATATGCCCCCATAATATTAGACTGCACATACTTTTCTGGTTGATACCCCTTCATATAAGAGGGGATTTGTGCAGCAAGATCTATGACAGCATAGACATCTTCCTGCGGGAGTTTTTCAAACTCTTCCTGCTTACTGATATCCACAGAAACATATTTCTGACCTTGTTTAGCAAAAAAATCTGTCTGGCGATGTCCTGATGCAATCACCTCATATCTATCCTTAAAGTATTCACATGCATATTTATGAACATATGAACCCACATTACCAGTTGCTCCAAAAATAATGATTTTTTTCATACCCATAAGCCCTCCATTCTTTTTATCTTCTCTAACATATACATCATGTCCCCTGAAAAATACCTTTGATCACATGGCAACGGTAAAATATTATCTGCCAGTTGATATTCTATATCTTCAGAACATAATGCCCGCTTCACATTTGGCCACAATAGCGGAATATATATTTTTTCTTTTTGAAGATATGCCCTTAATTCTGATCCTTTTCTCACCAAAAAAGGATACATATATGGACCCTTTGGAATAATAATATTATCCAAACGATTTACATTTTTGAGATGTTGATGCAAAAATCCAAAATTATTCTCACGTTTTTTTGCTGCATCTTCATAGTTCACACCACATAGTAGATTTTTCGTCATTCTCGACATTACTTTTAATGGAAGAGTATCAATAGCTTCTTCATTCTTCCGGTATGCTGCATAAAATTCATTTGCAGACTTTTCAAATCTTCCTGCCAAAAACTGTATTCTGTCGTAAGATTCATCAACTTGCAAATCAAAGCTATTTTTACATACAGTATAGAGATATCCACCATCGGGTACCCCAAAAAATTTTCGACATGTATAAAGTGTATCCAGATTGCTTACAGGCTTATTATAAAAAGCCTGTGCATTATCAACAATAATATTTTTATAACGTTCTGCATAAGCAATAATTTCATTGTCTGTATATTGTCCATAATAATTAATCAAATACAGCCATTCATTCTCTGGAACCCCTGATAAAACTGGTTTCAAATATTCATCTATAGAATAATAACATATCTCAACATTTTCTTCTTTACAGGTATCAGATATAGCCGAACAAAGCAATTTCGGAAGCCATATTTTTGATATATTCCGTACGCGAATTAAGTATCGAAGGCAATTTCTTCCACTATTTAATGCAATACAATCTTCATGAAATTCATGGCCAGTGTTCATTTCAAATTCTAAAAAGCCGCCAATCTCTTTCATATATAACCCCTTTGATTTTTATGCCAATTTTACCTTTACATACTTACTCTGATTACCAAGGATTTCTTCAATTCTTTCCTGGCTTTCCAATTTCAGTACCAAGGTGCCAATCGCCTCATTCGCGGCTTCAAACCCACCAACATGAGTACCTTCTTGTATCCAAAGGTCTCTCTCAACAACATTATCTGCAATGTCATCTGAAATCCATAGTTCTTTAAATATCCCAGGTTTATCACTGTGAAGAATAATTTCAGCCCAGCACCCATCATACGGCCTCTGTTCAACATCATCTACCGGTAATCCAACTGCATATTTCACCATATTCGTAATCATGTCTACCCCTGTCGCATAACGCAGGCATTCTGATAAGCGATTACCACCGCCACGTGGAGATAATTCCATAATATAGGCTTTTCCGTCTGTTCCTTCACGTGTCTCAATATTATAAACGGCTGTCTTCATTTTCAACAGCTTCAGAAGTCTCTGAATTTCGTTTTTCAGTTCTTCTTGATGTTCTGCTGTCATAGAAGAGGGCCAGCTGTATGCAGCCGGCGTATATGGATTCTTTGCTTCCCGATCAAATCTCTGACAGTTAAAGGATACAAACTTAAGTTCTCCATCAATAGAAAAACTATCTGTATCCGACGAATAACCATGTTGTGTAATAAAATCTTCGATAATAAACTCATCTGAATGCGAGTATGATAATGCATATCGAATGCTTTTTTCCAAATCTTTAGGCTCATCCACTCGAGTCACACCTTTGCTTCCGGCAGAATCTGTTGGTTTAACAATAACCGGCCAACGAAACATCTCTATATCTTTAAGAGCAGCTGCTACATTCTTATATCCCTTGGCCGTCGGAACATTAAATCCGTTCTCTGTTAGAAACTCACGGAATTTCCCTTTATTTTGCAAAATACACACTGACTCATAGGGGCCTACATTCGGAAGTCCCATCTGCTCTGCTACATATGCTGCTGTTATAACTCCCGGGTCACAGGCAAAAGACATAATACCATCAATATTCAGCTTCCGAGCTGCATCCAGGGTTTTTTCCTGATCAATAATACTGACATTACAGTATTCATCTGAATATTTATGTGCAATATTATCCGGTAAATAGTCACAAGTAATAACATATATACCAAGACGATGAGCCGCCTCAATTACAGGAAGGGCATATCTGGATCCTCCCAAAACCATCAATTTCTTCATCACACTTTCCTCCGTCTAGTTATATTTACAGCTCAAAATAATATCACAAATTCTGTCTACATCTTTTAACGCAAGATCCGCATATAATGGAAGTGTCAAAACACGCTTACTGATATGCATTGCAATCGGAGTCTTCGTAGCATCATATTTTCCGTGAAAACATTCAAATGTATTCGTCAATGGATAAAAATATTTTCTTGCAGCAACATCATTTTCAGCCAACTTATCAAATACTTCCTCCCGACTTGAGCCAAAAAGCTTTTCCTCAAACACAACCGGAAAATAAGCATAATTACTTTTTACATCTTTTTGAGTACAATTCAACTGAATACCTTCAACCCCGTTTAAGCGCTCACGATATCTTTCAACAACAGCTTTACGCTTCGCAATTTCTTCATCCACATGCCGAAGATTGCATATTCCCATAGCAGCACAAAATTCATTCATCTTGGCATTCGCACCAACTGCAGGTACTTCTTCAGGACCATGAATACCAAAATTTTTTAATTCATAAAGTTTTTCGCCCAATTGTTGATCTTTATAGCATACCGCACCGCCTTCAATGCTATTAAATACTTTTGTCGCATGAAAGCTGAAACATGAAACATCACCAAAAGATCCGATTCCTCTGCCCTGATAAGTTTCACCAAATGTATGTGCTGCGTCATAAATTACCTTCAATTCATACTTATGGGCAATCCGTTCAATTTCTTCAATGTTGCAGATATTTCCGTAGACGTGAACCGGCATAATGGCACACGTTTTGTCTGTAATCAATCCTTCAATTTTGCCTGCATCCATACAATACGTTTCCGGATCTATATCACAGAATACCGGCGTCAGACCATTACGAACAATTGCATGTGTTGTAGATGCAAATGTAAATGGTGTTGTAATAACCTCTCCCTGTAGATTCATTGCCTGAAGTGTAAGCTCCAATGCCATATGACCGTTTGTCAATAAATCTATATTCTCCACATCAAGATATTCACTTAACTTTTCCTGAAGCTCTTTATGTTTCGGCCCCATATTTGTCAGCCAGTGGCTCTCCCACATAGGTGCAATTTCATTCATATACTCTTCCAACGTTGGCATTGATGAGCGAGTCACAAGAATTTTATTATTCATAACAACAAACCTCCTTATTTTTTCAAAAATGATTTTACCATTCCGAGCAAATACTCAAATTCCTCTAATTTTAATATTGCTGATACGCCGATATAAATTGCCGCGCCTACAATAAACTGAATTAACAATGTTACAATCGTTGGTAAATGCAGAAAACTGATGAAATAAACGCAAATTCCCATAATCACTGCCAACAAGATGCCCGGTGCGAAATCTCTCACCTGTTCCAAATAACCATAGCCTAAGAGCTTTCTATTTGGCCATGAATTAATGATTTGACTTAATACACTACTTAATAATAAGCTGTAGGCCATTGCCATAACACCAAACCACATCGTTGACAGTAATATGGTCATTCCCATTATCTTTTTGGTAATTTCGAGCCTCAAAAACCAATCACTGCGTCCCATCGCATTAATCGCATTCAAATTAGCTGTATGTACTGGCCAAAACATATATGTAATACAAAAGATACGCAGGAAAGGAACACATGGAAGCCATTTATCCGTAAGTACCAAACTAACAATTGGTTCTGCACAAAACGCAAGTCCCATCATTAATGGTGCCATTACATAGGTACTCGTCTTAATGGCTCTGCGAGTCATTTGCTTCACGCGCTCTTTGTCGTCCTGTACATTAGACATAGTTGGTAATAAAACACTGTCAATTGACGTATTGATATTCGTCACAATAACTTTTGGAAATTTATCTCCTTGATTATAAAACGCCAAATCAGCCGATGAATACATTTTCCCAATAATCAGGTTGCGAAGATTATTATAGCCTGTATCTAACAAGGAGGACACCAACAGCTTCCACCCAAAGGAAAGTAACACTTTAAGCCTAGACCATGAAAACAATTTCTTGGGTCGCCATTTTACTGTTATCCATAGAATCAATGTATCTATCGCTGTATTTGAAAGTTGCTGAACAACCAATGCCCAAACACCAAATCCAGCATAAGCCATACCTATTCCTAAAATAGCTGAAAAGATTGTCCCCCCAATTGTAGAAAAGAAAAATCTCTTAAACAGCATATTACGGGAGACATAGGCCTGCTGTATTCCTTTCACACCTGAAATAATTATAGTCAAACTCAACACACGAATTATCGGTGTTAACGTATCATCCCCATAAAAAGCAGCAATGTATGGAGACGCAACAAACATTCCGATATACAAAATCACACAAACTACAAGATTGAAATAAAATACAGAAGAAAAATCCAAATCATCCGCTTCCTTCTTTTGAATCAGAGCAGTTCCTAATCCACTGTCTACAAATACTTGTAAAATAGCTGTAAACACAGTAACTAATGCAATTGTTCCATAATCTTCCGGCACAAGTATACGCGCAAGTACAATAGATACGATAAAAGAGACCAGTTGTGCACCACAGCGTTCTGCAAATCGCCATATGAAATTGTAAATTGTGCTATTGGATGACTGCATTACCTAAAAACCTTCTGTTTAATTATCTTCTTAAACTCCTGATATTTCTGAAAAACACCTGGAAAATAAATAAGAAGATAATATCTCAGCCTTTCTTTCTTTTTTAACGAGTTGATATATTGCAAATACTTTTTTTTCTTTAATTCACCACATTCTTTCACACATACAGCACACTTTATAGTATCATATAAATCAGCTTCTTTTACATAATCCGTAAACTTTCCGCCATTATATCTATCAAACGCTTTTCTTAATTTGCATTTATCTTCCAAAAGCTTTTTTTCACGTAATTTATATGCTTGAAAATCTGTTTTCTGCAAGGATGACCATGAGCCGGAACCTCCCTGTCTATATACGGACATTACCTTCTCAAAACAATATGTATATGCGCCGCAGCTGGCAAAAAAGATCTGCCATGTATAATCCAACGTTAAGATATCAAAATAAGAAGGAATGTTCTTATCCTTTGGTAATCGTGCAAAAGTACTGCTTGTAGCTATAAAATCTCCACCCTCTACCAATACATCTCTAATAGGGATCTTTTTATCAATATCACTTGTCTTTACTTTTCCAATAATTTTCTTTTCAGTATCAACCAAAAAAGCATTATGTACACATAGGCTGCATTCTGGATGTTTTTCCATAAAATCATATTGTATCTGCAGCTTATGGTTATCAATCCAATAATCATCCCCCTCACAAATCGCTATATATTTTCCTACAGCTTTAGGAATTAAGACATCACGTATTGGACTTACACCTTTAGAATACTGGTTCTCTTCATGAAAAATCGGTTTAATTATATCAGGATATCTTTTAGCATATTCAATGACAATATCTTTTGTGCCATCTGTAGAGCAATCATCATTAACTAATATTTCATATTTAAAATTAGTTTTCTGATTAATGAAACTATCCAAAGCATCGGAAATATAATCTTTTTGATTGTATGTAATACATAAAACAGATACTTTTACTTCATTACTCATCTATTTCTACTCCCTTACATTACTCAAAATATTCCAAAACTGTTCGCAAGTATTTTTCCAAGACAACTGCCCCAGTTTTTCTTCAGCTTTTTGATGCATCAATTTCAAAATTTCCGGTGAATTTACTGCTTCGATTATTTTGTCCGCTAATTCTTTATAATCAAAATCTATAAGTAATGCCGTATCTTCTCCAAGGAAAAACCTGTAAGAACCCGTTCTAAATTCAATTAATGGTAATCCTGTAGCCAACATTTCATATGGCACCAAAGAAATATTGGACATAGATGCGGTCATTCCAAAATCACACTTTTGATATAACTCATAGAGTTCATGACGAGATAATTTTCCAAGGTTTGTCGCCTCATCAAAATGATTTTTTTTATCAATTCCAAAATACAAAACATTAAGTTTGTAACCCTTTTCTTCCATGTACTTTTTAGCATTTGATAGCAAATACTCACAAATATAAGGTATTCTCCGCCCAATAAATCTTATATAACAGGCAATCGTAATTTCTTTTTTATTTTTGTAATTATCATAATTTCTCTGATCGAAGCTATATTCATTTGGATCATATGGGAAATCAACAATATCAATTCTTGAAGTACAATTCTGACAATTCAATTTAATCTTGTCTGCATTCCATTGCCCCAACGAAATAATATGATAACCTAAAGAATATGTATTCTTAGCAAGAACAGAAAAATCATTCGTCTCATAAAACTCGGGTTCATAATCTTGTACAAAATAAATCTTATACCCTGAAATTTTTTTTGCATAATAAGCTGTCTGCCAACTTGTCGCAATACAAATATCATAGTCTTCTTGCTCACACTCATCCACACGTTTTACCTGTCCTTCATAATTCGGCATACAAAGCATAGCATTCTTTCTAGCCTCTTCAACAGTCATATCATCCGTACAAACAGCTAAAGTAAGTGAACATGATTTACTTTGTAATGAACTTAATATTCTCAGTGCCGATGTAATTCCCCCTAAATTTGGATAAACAGCAGGAACTAGCATCACTACATTCTCTATTTTTTCTGGTTTATTGTTTTCAATATCAGAAAAATCAAAACTATTCATTAACTGAAAGACCTCTGTTTTGGTTTTTCGTATTTCCTCATAACGTTTATACAATTCAATTATTTTCATCACGATATTTTTATCTCCATTTTTCTTTAACTTTAAAATACTTGTTTTTTTATCCTTTCTCTTTAAATGAAGAAGTTCATCCGAAGTATGACAAAGCAAGCATATAAAAGGTATGTAGCGAAATGATATGATTTGATAATCCACAAAATTTTCCAATGCAAGCATAATTATAGGAATCATTATATATGGATTTTTATTCTTGACAACTAAATGGCTAATAGAAGTCCAAAGAGCTAAGGTAATGATTGCAAATATTATTCCTCGCTGCATAAATAGCATTATATAACCATTATCTACAATAACTCCTATTTCTCCGCTGAAAGTTCCGGCATCAAAACCAGAGCCAAAAAAATGAATTCCATAATACCGAACCGCTTGAAACGCATATGTCAGTCTGAAATTCAAAAATGCATCAATAAATTGCGGTGTCAATTCATATAATAAAACAAACAAAAAACTGATTACTGTGCCAATCTCAAAAATAGCGGTTGCAATATAGCCACACTTCCTAATTAATCTTGTTCCCTTTATATTATAATATCCATATTTTACAATATAAAACAAAACATTTGTTCCTAATACAACCATAAAGACAAAGCGGGAACCACAAAAAATGAAAACATATATATTAATCACTTCAATAAGCAAATGTTGTCGCCATGTTATGTTTTCCTGCTTCCATGCAATGATTAAAAAATAAATAGTCATTAATGCAAATGGGATCTGATTGCTAAATTCAAAACCAAATGAATGTCTTACATAAAGGTTACCATGTAAAAAGATACTGCTTAAAAAATCTGTCGAATATCTAATATTAATCTCATCATGAATAATTCCAAATTTAGATGCAAGGCAAACCAAAATAACTCCAGTCAAAAAAGCATAAAAAAATGTTTTGAAAATAGAACTCATCGAAGATTTGGATGATATAATAACAATCATACAAAGTAGAATAATATTTATTTCAAGTCCATTCTTGATCATCGATACAACATTGATTACAATCAGTAGGAGTAAAAACCACGACTGTTCTGAATTAAAAACAATTTTATATGATTGCTTTAAAACCGCTCCAATTTTATAAGGTACTTTTAAATTTTGTTTAAAAAAAGCCTCCTGTTTCCAATATAACAGACATCTTTTCAAGTTTTCCCAATTGCACACTATAAAATATAAAATTGCAACACCCAAAATTAATATTTTGGCAGACGAAATAACTAAGCTTACTTCCCCATTTAGTTTAAAGTTGCTTTCATCAAGTATCATAATTAGGACATAAAAAAACAATATATAATTATAGTTTTTTGTTAATTTTATGCTCATCTTTATTCTCCATACGCTTCTCAAATCACTCCTAATATAGTTCGAATTTTAAATGATCTTTCAGCTCTCTTATTGAATGATCTGCACTTGCAGCTATTAATAACTTTTATCCTTTTAAAAAAATGATGCGGACTTTCTGCAATATTCTCTAAAAATTTTATATCATCTTCCAACAAATATTTCTTATTATCACTGATGAAAATATTTATATAATTTGATAGTTCATTTTTGTGGTCTGAAGAAAACCAACGATTAATTGACAATTTTGTCCTTTTCAATATACCTTTTCCTTCTTTGGCTACAACATTATTTTCATGAACTCTATATCCAAAAGATGGTTCTTCATCATATATCACTTTTCCAATTGCAATTGCATATGTCATAACAACAAAATCATGCATCGGTTTTCCTGATAGATTACGATTAATAAGATATTGCCTGAGCTTATTATTAAATAACATCGCACATCCCTGCGTAGTACCGCACACCATTTGCGCATCAATTGCAAAATTCGGTGAACATTCATTCATCTTTTTTTGAAGTATTTTTCCTTCTCCATTGATAATTCGACAATTAGAGCACCACAAGGCTGGGTGCACTTCTTCCTTTAAACTATCAACTCCCCGTTCCAGTTTATCTAAATCCCAAATATCATCTTGATCACAAAAAGCATAATAATCAGCTTGTATCTCCGAGTTCATAAGTAATTTCCAGAACGATCTGGCTGGTCCCACATTTTCTCCTTGAAAAAAAACAATATCTATTTTTTTCTTCCATTTCTCTATAATTTTTAATGTATTATCCGTACTTCCATCGTCTCTGATATACAATGTCATCATTTTTGAAAACGTTTGATCAGCAATACTCATCAATTGTTCATCCAAGTACTTCTGTCCATTATATGTTGACATTAAAACAGCAATTTTCATAATTCCTCCACATCTGGCATTTTATCTCATTCTACATATATTGCATGCAATTTATCTGCCTCCTGCAATATATTAAATCCAGATAAAGTCACTCTTTCCGTTCCAATATTTGAACTATAGAGTCGATTATTCTCCTCAACCATTTTTATAATACTTTCAGCCCATATTTTGGGTTCCAGATTTAAAGATAAAAACTTGACATTATCCGTAAAAGCACAATCTCTTGTAATTGTGTCTGATAGTATACATGGCAGTCCATTAATCTGCCATTCAATTGATACCAATGGAAGTCCTTCAAACAGTGACGGTAACAGCATGCCATCCATTACCTGCAAATAATCTTCTACATTATCTACCAAACCTATAAAAACTACATGTTCTCCCAAATCTTTTGCATTTTCTTCGATATCTTTTCTAAGAGGACCATCTCCAATAAGAATTAATTTACTATGTGGTTTCATTTGTAGTATACTCCGATATATTTTTAGAATATATTCATGATTTTTTTGTTCAAAAAAACCGCCAACATGACCAATGACCAACTCATCTTTTAAGAGCAATTTTTGTTGCATTGCTATTCGTACATTCTCATTATAAGCATATTTTTTGACATTTCGCCCATTTTGAATTATAGTAAAAGGCCGATTTCCGAACAACCATTTACCCGCATCCTTACCACAAGCTAATGCATCTGTATATAGGCAATCAAATAATGGTCGAAGTATTCTGTCTGCTTTAACATGGCTGCATTTAGTATTATGTGAATGTGCAATTCTTTTCTTACATCCTCCCAGTAATCCCGCTCCCATTTCAACCGCCAAGGTTGCACTATTTCCATGTGCATGAATAACATCTATCTTATTTCTTCGTAAAAAAGAGACTAATTTTCTAAAATATTTTTCCGTTTCCTCTTTACGCGAAGGCAATTTTATAATATGACATCCAAGTTTTTTTATTCTTTCTTCTACCTTAGGTTCGGATTTTATTGTAGATACAACATATATATCCAAATCATTAAGATTCATCGCCTCAAGATATGAAACAACTACACTTGTAATACCATCATAGATTAAGCCAACTGTACTAACAACAACAACCTTATTCATTATACTTTCCTTCAAAAATACTATTTATCAGCATTTCTAGTTTTTTATTAAATTGAGTATTATTGCTGCTCAATCCATGCTCCATTTTTGCAACAAGCTGATCATAATTTGTAATAACGTCTCCGAGTTCTTCTATATCTTCCACCAGAATAATTGTCCCCATTCTTTTTTCCACATTTCTTGCAAATTCTACCTGATGATCATTTACATGCTCATTAAACTGATGCTGACGTGGTACAACAATTGGTGTCTTCCCAATCTGTAATGGCATAATAAAACTTGCCGGTCCACCATGCGTAATTACAATGCGGGCATCTGCAACATTCCTAAGCATCTGCTGATATGGAATCAGTTTACTCCACTGACAATGTTTTGGCTCATATGTACTAAAACCAGTCTGAATAATAACATCCTCCTGAATGATACCGCTTTCTTTCAGTTCATCTATCTTTTTTATCAATCGATTAAATGGTTGCTCATGTGTTCCAACAGTTACAAAAATCATGACAATTCCCCTTAAAATATACTTCCAAGATTAATAGCCTTAGGATAGACTTTTTTCTGTTCTTCCCACTGAACAATGAATCTATCTGTAATCGGATAAACCATTTTTCCGGTCATCGTAGGCTTGTCAATTCTATCAAATACTTCTATATAAATTAATTTTGCTCCCATTATTTTTCCAAGATAAAAGAAAGGTACAGCAACTGCCGCACCACACGAAATAATAAGATCCGGCTTTTCTTTATGAAGTACTCTCCATGCAATTTTTGTGTTTTTTATCAGCACTTTAATGCTCCGATTGGTCGGATAATAACAGGGATACATCTTTTCCCCTTCCAACAAACTTCTCGCATCTTCTTTATCAAAAGTCACCCAAAAATGATCTTTATCCTTCCAGAATGGTTTGAGCATATATAAATGTGTAAGATGTCCGCCAGATGACCCCACAAGACATACTTTTAATTTTCTATTTTTTTCCATCTGACTTTTCTCCCTTATTCCTAAAATTTAAATGTGTCTTTCAGTCCTAACCATTTCTGATCTTTATCACTCAGATTCAATGCAGTACCATCTTGTAATGTATATCCCTCTGCATCTGCATTGCCTCTGTATTCGCCTTTCACCTTCGGCCATTCAATACCAATCTCTGGATCATTCCAGGCCATACCGCCTTCGTCATTCGGATGATAAAAATCATCGCACTTGTAACAGAATTCTGCTGTGTCACTGAGCACAAGAAAACCGTGAGCAAAGCCTCTCGGAATAAGGAACTGTTTCTTATTCTCTTCTGTCAGTTCAATGCCATACCACTTTCCGTAGGTCTCACTTCCGCTTCGAAGATCCACTGCCACATCAAAAACGGAGCCTTTGATAACACGAACCAGTTTTGTCTGCGGATACTGTTTCTGAAAATGGAGGCCCCGAAGCACACCCTTTGAAGACATCGATTGATTATCCTGTACAAACTGAATGCAGATACCATTTTCCTCCATATCTCTCTGACTGTAGGTTTCCATGAAGTATCCGCGTGCATCACCATGAACCGCCGGTTCAATGACACAGAGTCCTGCAATACCGCCGACATTTTTTTCAACCTTGATCTGTCCCATTTCATCTATCTCCCATTTATATTAATATTGAATTTCTTTCAAATAACGGCTTAAGGCATCCTGCCAGGTTGGAAGCGGAACAAATCCTGCCTCCACCAGTTTACCTTTAGCCAAACGACTATTAAACGGACGGGCAGCCTTGCTAAGTCCGTATTCTTCTGTTGTCACCGGCAGTACTTTGGTCTGATAACCGGCCTGACGATAGATTTCTTTTGTAAAGTCGTACCAGCTGATATAACCGCCCTCGTTGGTTGCATGATAATATCCATATTTATCCGTTTCACTCATATCCACCAATAATCTTGCCAGATCATAAGTGTAGGTCGGTGTACCAATCTGATCATTGACAACCCGAACCGTATCGTGTGTTTTTCCCACATTCAGCATGGTCTTAATAAAATTCTTGCCATTCACACCAAACACCCACGCAATGCGAACAATAAAATATTTCTCCAATATCTGACTCACTGCCAGCTCACCTTCCAGCTTTGTCTGTCCATAGACATTGAGCGGCGCATAATCCTTGCAGTCCGGCTGCCATGGCTCGCTTCCCTGACCATTAAAGACATAGTCTGTGCTGATATAAATCATTTTACAATTCAATTCTTTACAGACATCTGCTATATTCTTTGTTCCGCCTGCATTAATTGCACGCACTTTATCAATGTTCGCTTCATCTTCTGCCAAATCCACTGCCGTCCATGCGGCGCAATGAAATACAACATCCGGATGAATCTCTGCTATAACATTATGAACAGCCTCTCTGTCCGTAATATCAAGCGTTCTGTAAGGTGCTCTCGTCACCGCTGATCCATCTGCAGCACCGCTGTAGCACTCCTGAATATCCGATCCAACCCCTTCATGACCGCGCTTCAGCAATTCATTCATTACATCGTGTCCCAGCTGACCACCGACACCTGTCACAAAAAATCTCATATTCTTTCCTCCCGGTGTCAATTAACGATTGCTGTACATTTTTTCATAGTAGTTCTGATATTCGCCACTGATTATCGTCTCCCACCATTCACGGTTATTCAAATACCATTGAATCGTCTTTTTGATACCGTCTTCGAATTTTGTCTCCGGCAGCCATCCAAGTTCATTGTGGATCTTAGTCGGATCAATCGCATAGCGCATATCGTGGCCTTTGCGGTCCCCTACATGGGTAATCAGGCTTTCAGGTTTACCTAATTCCTTACAGATAATCCTGACAATTTCGATATTCTGTTTCTCGTTGTGTCCGCCTACATTGTAGACTTCACCTACACGTCCTTTATGAATGATCAGATCAATTGCTTTGCAATGATCTTCTACATACAGCCAGTCGCGGACGTTCAATCCCTCGCCGTAAACCGGCAATGACTTATCAGCCAGTGCATTGGCAATCATCAGTGGAATCAGTTTTTCAGGAAAATGATATGGACCATAATTATTGGAGCAACGGCTGATAGTCACAGGCAGTCCATAGGTTCTGTGATAAGCCAAAACAAGCAAGTCTGCACCGGCTTTGGAGCTGCTGTACGGAGAACTGGTATGGATAGGTGTTTCTTCTGTAAAGAAAAGATCCGGTCTGTCTAAGGGCAGATCGCCATATACTTCATCTGTAGATACCTGATGATAACGCTGAATACCGTATTTGCGGCAGGCATCCATCAGAACAGCCGTACCGATGATATTGGTCTGAAGAAAAATCTCCGGGTTCTCAATAGAACGATCCACATGAGACTCTGCTGCAAAATTGACCACCATATCCGGATGTTCTTCTTCAAACAACTGATTCACTGCATCTCTGTCACAGATATCTGCTTTCACGAAACGGAAATTCGGGTTATCCATCACCGGTGCCAATGTGGATAAATTGCCTGCATAGGTCAGTTTGTCCAGACAGACAATTCGATAATCCGGATATTTTCTTAACATGTGAAATACAAAATTGCTGCCAATAAAGCCGGCGCCGCCGGTAACGATAATATTCATAATCTCAATACTCCTCTATACACATTAACTATCTATTTGCTGAATTAATACAGATGTTCCTGATATTTACCATCCATAACATCCTTCAGATACTGTCCGTACTGGTTCTTTTTCATCACTTCGTAAACTTCCATCAAATCATCTTTACTGATCCATCCGTTCAGATAGGCAATCTCCTCAAGACATGCAATCTTTCTGTGCTGATGCTGTTCCACAGTCTTGACGAAATTTGTTGCATCCACCAGACTCTCATGGGTTCCTGTATCCAACCATGTAAATCCCTGTCCCAACAACTCTACATTCAGCGATCCGTCCTCCAGATAAATACGGTTCAAATCTGTAATCTCCAGCTCCCCGCGGGCTGATGGTTTCAGTCCCTTTGCGAATTTTACAACACGATTATCATAGAAATAAAGACCTGTCACACAGTAATTACTCTTCGGATGTTCCGGTTTCTCTTCAATGGAAACAGCCTTTCCGTTCTTATCAAACTCCACAATACCAAAACGTTCCGGATCATCCACATAATAACCAAATACTGTAGCGCCTTTGCCATTCTCAGCCTTATGAACGGCTGCCTCCAGGCGTTTCTTCAGCCCATGTCCCGCAAAGATATTGTCTCCCAGCACCATGGCAACCGAATCATCGCCGATAAAATCTGCGCCGATAATAAAAGCCTGCGCCAGTCCATCCGGAGACGGCTGAACAGCATAGGTCAGATTCACACCGAACTGATGACCATCTCCCAACAGATTCTCAAATCGCGGTGTATCCTGGGGCGTAGAAATAATCAGAATATCCCTGATTCCGGCGTTCATCAGAACCGACATTGGATAATAGATCATTGGTTTGTCATAAACCGGCAGCAGCTGCTTGGATGTCACCTTTGTCAATGGGTATAAGCGGGTACCTGAACCACCTGCAAGAATAATTCCTTTCATAAAGCCATTCCTCGTTTCTTAAAAAATCATTTTTCATTCAATGGTTGTTTCATCTGCTACATAGAGCCGTCCTTTTTCAAAACAACCGCAACGGTCTTGAGCAGGATCTTAATGTCCATTCCCACATTCCAGTTATCAATATATTCTCTGTCAAGGCGTACCACCTCTTCGAAGTCCGTGATATCACTTCTCCCGCTGACCTGCCACAGACCTGTAATGCCAGGTTTAATCGAAAGCCGTGCATAATGATGCAATTCATACAGTTTTGTTTCAGACACCAGAGGCGGTCTTGTACCAACAACGGACATATCTCCCTTTAGCACATTGAAAAACTGCGGGAATTCATCCAGACTGGTTCGACGGATAAAGTCACCAATTCCTGTCTTCTTTGTGCCATCCGGCAGTATCTTGTTGCCAATAACCCTGGGATCAAAGTCCATCTTGAACATCTTTCCGTCCCCCAGTTTATTCTCTTTCATCAGTTCTGCCTTGCGGGCTTCCGCATCCATATACATACTTCTGAACTTGTACATCTTAAACTTCTTGCCGTTCTTGCCCACACGTTCCTGGGCAAAGAAAATAGGCCCCGGTGAACTGATATATATGGCCGGTGCCACAAAGATAAATATAATTCCAGTCAGCAGGCATCCCACAAGTCCGCCTGCAATATCCATCACACGCTTGATCAGCAGCTGACGTTCCGATGCATAGTTCATCGTCGTTGTGAGAACGGTATATGGCCCGATTTGTTCTACAAACTGTTTCTTTCCGGATATATTGGACACCTTAGCTAAATTCAGATGAATGGTAACACCGGTCTCGATTAACTGATCAATCAACTTCTTGGGATACGGCTGATTGTCGGAAATCACAATCAGCACCTCATCTACCCATGTACGACAGATATAGCGAACGGCTGTTGCCGCATCTGCAACCACATCTACCCCATGTATTCTATGCCCAAGCACACTGTTGTCTATAACTGCTATTCCGGCCATCCTGTATCTGGCATAATTATTCTTCAACATGTGGTCTACAACCTGTCCCGCAATGTCTTCTGTCGTTACAATAAAAAGGGACTGCTTGCTTCCCGTCTCCATCTGCTTGCGCATTTCACGCTTGCGCAATTCTCTGACAGCATATGTAATAAAAATATACAATATAAAAGTAATCACCAGTGACAACCTGGAATACAGCTGTCCTTCCTTTGACAGGAAAAGATACAATACTGATAACGCAAAGATAATGGCTGCATGCTGTACGGTCGACACGAAATTACGATAATACCCCTTCTTCAATACGCCTGAAAATGAATCAAAGAAAAAGACAACCACCACATCTGCTAATTCTAAATACAGCGCCATCTTCCGGTACAATATATGACTATACGGATTGAAACCTCTTCCCAATACAACAAATGACAGCAGAAATGCAATCTGAAGGCAAATCATATCCAACAGCAGAAAATCATAATGTTTCAGCCATCCGCCTGATTCTCTTTTATACATATTTACTCTCCTCTATATGTTCTTCCCCAATGAACGTGTTTGATTCAAGCCTGCATGCTATATGAATCTCTTTTTTAGTCATATTTTACGCTGAGAGCGCATATTTGCCGCGGAAGAACATAAATTTTTTCTTTTTCATAAAAAACACTCATATCTATTATAACAAGCATAAATATTTTGTCAACTGAAGCCGTGTTATTTTTGTATATTTTTGTCGGCTATTTGTCCTGAAAGCAACATTTTACAGCAAATACCAAAGTTTTATTAACATTCATCAACAAAAAAGGAATATTCAAATGATATGTATCATTCAAATATTCCTCTTGTCTATCCACGATATGTTATAAAATCATTAACTAAATATGCTAAGCGCACTACACCATCGCCTTTTTTATGGCATCCAACAGTTCATCATATGTCTCATAAGCCGGAATATCCGGATAATCGGCCTTGATCTTGTCTGTGCTTCTGAACAGGAATCCCGCCTTGCTGGCCTGGATCATGCCTAGATCGTTATAGGAATCACCGCTGGCAATGGTCTCAAATCCGATGGACTGCAGCGCCTTGACTGTGCTGAGCTTTGACTGCTCTGTACGCATCTTGAAGCCTGTGATCTCGCCGTTGTCTGCTACTTCCAGTGTGTTGCAGAATAATGTCGGCCAACCCAGCTTCTCCATCAGCGGTGTGGCAAACTGTGTGAAAGTATCACTGATCAGAATCACCTGTGTGAAGGTTCTGAGTTCATCCAGGAATGCCTTCGCCCCCGGCAGCGGATCAATCTTCGCAATAGTCTCTTGGATTTCTTTCAATCCGAGGCCATGCTCCTTCAGGATTTCCAAACGCCAGTTCATAAGTTTATTGTAATCCGGTTCATCACGGGTTGTCTTCTTCAGTTCAGGGATACCGCTGGCTTCTGCAAATGCAATCCAAATCTCCGGTACCAGTACGCCTTCAACATCCAAACAGGTAATATACATAACAGATAACTCCTTCCATTCTAATGGCCCATCTTCCCAATCTCTGATCCATAGCTGATACATTTCTCAGATTTCTCTATGGAATAGTACCACTTTACTGCGTTGAAATTATCTTATCACACTTTTCCCGGGGATACAAGATATATGCAGGACTATTTTCGCCCAAAATGAAACAGTCCCTTCTTTTCATAGGGTTCACTTGTATAATCTACCATTTCATAACCAATATCTTTAATCTGTTTCTTTGCCCAGGGAATATCCAGCTCTGCATCACTGATGATCACTGTCTCTCCATCCTTGGCAGAAGATGTCACTTTCTTCACCTTGAAATTCTTGCGGATCAGATCATTCATATGTGCTTCGCACATACCACACATCATACCATCAATTTTCAATACTGTTTTTACCATAATTCTGCATTTCCTTTCGTCATTCACTCAAGGCTCACCGCTTCTGTCTAATTCCATATTTATCGCGGAAGTCATGCTGTTTTTCTCACAGATATGTCATCCTGCTGATATACTGTTTTCATATGTCAATATACACCCCCAGGGGGTGCATGTCAATTCATAATAACGAAAGCTTGATGTGTTTTTTTATCAATAATACTCTACGGTAATCTCCTGCTCTCCGACAATAGGAGTATGACCACCGCCGTCATCCAGCGTATATTGCACCCGGATATTCAATCCTACCTCGTTCTCTTCCATAGAATAGGTCTCTGTATGCAGCAGAAACTTTGCCCCCACCATGTAGGCTTTATAATCTACCATTGTTGCTGTCAATGGATCAAAGAGCATATCACATGTAATCGCGCCCACACGATGCAGCAGCATTTTCTCATGATCTGCAAAAATACCGTTCTTGGTAATGGCATTGCCCGTATAATCTGTATAGGCCAACATATGCTGCCTGCCGTCCCATTTGTATTCTCCTGTTGTCTCCCACAGGTTCTCAACACCTTCCACAACACTTCGGATGTGAATATGAACGTTTCGAACTTCTGAACTTGATTTCACAGTTGTTTCTTCCATATATATATAATCCCGTTCCATTCATCTGTCTCACTTTCATTTGTTCTCTATGTCTGATTTTGTTCTCTATGCTTAATATAGCTTTTCTAAGCAGGATGCCTCATGGCAATCTGTTCCAGGTATAACCATTTACTTACGTTTCCAGGCCCCTGTTTCATCCTCAATTCCGAACTTTGCCGGATCAAAGACCGGATTCTTGCCTTCCTTCTTCTGCTGTTCGTAATCCTCCAGCATGGCCGATGCCTTCGGCGCCAACAGAGCAATGGCAATGATATTGGCCCAGGCCATAAGTCCATAGCCGATATCGCCCATGGACCAGATAGCATCTGCATTCACAATGGCTCCGAAAAATGAGGCTGCAAGGAAAACGGCACGGCAAATATTGACAGCCAATTTGCTGTTGTGGGTGAGATAACGGATATTCGCTTCTGCCTGATAACAATATCCCGTCATAGATGTAAAGACAAACAGCACAATGATGATCGCCAGCGCCTTGCCGCTCCATGTACCGTATGTATTCATCAGCGCATACTGTGTCCATTTGATACCGGCTTCAATGCCGCCTGTCTGGTCAAGGAGCAGATTGCCTGCGCCGTCACAGACATCAAATGTACCTGTCAGCAAGATGATCAGGGCGGTTGCTGTTCCGATAAATAAGGTATCCACATAAATGGAAAACGACTGAATCAGTCCCTGTTTCGCCGGATGAGAACATTCTGCTGCCGCGGAGACGATGGCACCGCATCCCATACCTGCTTCATTGGAATAAATACCTCGCTTAACGCCCCAGGAAACAGCAGAACCAAGAATCCCGCCAAAAACTGCATGTTTGCCGAAGGCTGATGAAACCACCATTCCAAGAATTCCCGGAAGCTTTGTGATATTGAGTCCAAGAATAACAACCGCTGCCACAATATAAATACCGCACATCACCGGTGCCAGCATCTCGGCGATCTTGGCGATACGCTTGATACTGCCGTATACAACAATACCGAGGATCACACAGCAAATGGCGCCCACCAGAATCTTATTCACTGAAAATGCTTCCTCAAAAACCGTCACCAGTGAATTAATCTGAACCCCAGGCATCAGAAATCCCGGGCCAAGAAATGCCACCATCGCAAACAAAATAGCGTACGGCTTGCATTTAAGTCCCTTCTCGATATAGTAGGCCGGTCCGCCCATATACTCACCATCCGGATTCTTTACCTTATAGGCCTGCCCCAGTGCCGACTCCGTGTAAGCAGAAGCCGCACCGATCAATGTGATGATCCACATCCAGAAAACGGATCCCGGGCCACCGAAATAAATGGCCGATGCCACACCGGCAATATTGCCCATGCCTACACGAGCGCCCACTGTTGTTGCAAAAGCCTGAAACGGTGTAATACCGTTCTCACTCTCCTCTTTGGCTCCAAGTAAATGCACCATCTCCTTCAAAAAACGAATCTGAGGGAATTTCATGCGAATGGATAAATAAAGACCGACACCCAGACAGAGCAGCACAAGAACCATGCTCCAGATCATGGAGTCTACATGACCGACAAATTGTGAAAATGCTTCCATAAAAACGTTAAAACCTCTTTCCAACCGGCACATTGACAAAACAAAATCCTGATAGACAAACCTATCAGGATTCTGACAAATAAGCCCGGTTAATTAAGCAATAATGGTATTATGATACGCTAAATTTCTGCAAAAATCAACCATCACAGGCAAAAAATGTTTATTTTTTAGTACATTAACGTGAAAAACTTTCTGAAATTATTCTCAAGTGCTATTTTATCTCCGTGTAATAAGTGTTCCTTGCCTTACCGTTACGCTTAAGCATATGGCTTTCAACCATCCGTTTAAGTAACCTTGTCGCCGTGGAAGCACTCACTTCAAGCAATTCTGCTGCTTGTTGCTTAGTCAATCTATCATACTTCCCGATATACTCCAAAATAATTTCTTCCTCATCGGATAAACCTTTTATTTCTGCAGCATTATAACTATATTGCATTGACTGATCTTCGACTCTGTATACAGGCGGTTTCGTCTGAGCATACTGCTTCTGTACATTTACATTTGGCAATATAATCTTGAATGTATTCTTCGTTGTCTCAATCACAGGTTTCTGCAGCATATCTCTATAGGCCATCATCATTTTACTGATGCCGGTGCCGTAAGCCTCAATCAACTGTAAGCGATAAAAAACATTGGCCAAATCCTGATTCCTGCATATAGAAATTCCCGCCATCACATCCTCCAGCTCTATCCCCGGTACAAGTCCGCCAATGGATACAAATTCTATCCTATCTTCATAGATACTGATCAAAGCACTGGCACTAAAAGAATAATCCCGATGCACCAGCAAATTCAGCAGTGCCTCCCTGACAGCAATCTCCGGGTAATCTCTCGTATCAATTCTTAGCAATCCTTCTATGGCAGCATGTGTCTGGTTTCTGAAATCAATAAACGCATACACATCATTCATCTGCTGCATAAGAGAACCTGCAAATTCCTTTCGGTCTCTAAAAACGGTCTGATCTGTTCCCTGAAAAACAGCCACCTTAATCGTATGTGTGCACTGATCTGATAAAAGCATCGCCAGATTACTATACAAACCATCCGAATCAATTATCTTCAATGTCCGCATTTGCTGAACGCCAAAATCAACATTCCGCTGTTCAAACGCTTTCTTCACAGCATTAAAAGTCAGATCCTGATTCAAACTGCGCATGGCTTCAAAGCGGTCTCCATCTGTTTCTTTAATCATATGCCGAATTGCTGTATCTGTAGCAGGAACTGCCGAATATCCCTGCCGTACATACACGCCCTCCGGTCTCATTCCCTTTTTAGCTATATAATAAGGGCGATCTGTTCCTCTCTGAATGTCAATTGCAACAATCTTTTTCCCACTCTCCTCAATTGTCCCATAATGCATGAACATCGTAATATCCGGCTTAATCGCATCCCGAGCCATATTACTAATCTGCAATGCCGTACGATCAGGATTATCCACCCCCACAACTGTACCATCGTCTCGAACACCAATATATAACTTTCCCCCATCACAGTTTGCAAAGGCAATGATTTCTTTCCTGATATCGTCAACAACAACTTCTTTGAGTTCTACTGTTTCGCTTTCTTGAAATACCATCTTGTCATCCCCTCCATCACTTTCTGCTTATATTATAGCAAATAGAACCAATCGAGTCAATTCGTATTTGATTCGATTGGTTCAATTTACTTACATTTATGATTCGATAAATTCATGTGTTCAGCTGTATCTTATATTTTATGCATCAATTCCGGCAAATACCACATTGCCTATCGTCTGTATCTTGAGAGTCCCTATACCAATGTAGCGGTATTTAAAATAAGCGCTGAACGATAAAAAGCACTGAATCCACGACCAAAGATTTCAATGCTTTTATCATGGTTTCAGTGCTTTTATCTCTATTCATTAATACTATATTTACTTTTAGGACTGATGTGCCACAACGCGTACCGGCTGTCTCTTTTCCCTGACAACAGAAGCTGCAACCACGCCGGCCATTACCAGCATTGCGCCCATATAACCCTTCCCGGACAAAGTCTCATGCAGGAAAATGTATGAGAATACCGCTGAAAAAACCGGTTCCAGTGCAAACAAAAGGCCTGTATGTTCCGGTGTTGTATACTTCTGTGCCATTGGCTGCATGACGAATCCAAAGGCGCTGCATACAAATGCCAGGCCCAAAATTGCAATCCACTGGAAACCGCTTGACGGCAACGTCGGTGTTTCAAACATAAATGTGCAAATGACACCATACAGCGCTGCAAATCCAAGCTGCCAGATGCCAAGGAGCATTCCGTCCTCTTCCTGTGCAAACTTGTCCGTCAGCAGAATCTGCACCGCATACACAGCTGCACCTGCAAGACAGAGAATATCACCGCTGTGGAACACCAGTGACTGCTGCAGGGTCAGCAGACAAATGCCTGTCATCGTCAGCAGAATACTCAAAACATTCTGGTGATCCGGCATTTTCTTCTTGATCACCGCATGAAAAATCGGCACCAGCACAACAGTTGTACTTGTCAGAAAACCGCCATTGGAAGCGGATGTTGTCTGAAGGCCATGCATCAGAAACGCAAACAGCCCAAAAAGGAACAAGCCAAGAACTGCACCTTTCATCATCACACGCTTCGTTGTCTTCTTAAACTTTTTAAAAAACAAAAGTGAAACCGCAATAAACGCGATACCAAATCTTAATGCAATAATACAAAACGGTGGGATACCATCCAAACCAATCTTCATCAACAGATAGGAACTGCCCCATGCCATCGCAACCAGCGCCAGCATACTGTCCGCTCTCTGCTGTGTCCATCCATACTCTCTCATAACCTTATCCTACTCCTCTATCCTTATTTCAAGGTGTTTTTTAATTTGGCATTGCAAAATTTTACAAAACACCGCCTTGCTTTTTTGTTTTCCATGGAGTATTATACAACTATCTAAGCATTTGAAAAGAGAATAATATTAATACTTATCATTCACAAAAGTTATGGAGTATGCCTGCAATGATTTTAAACCGCTATGAAATTTTTCTGAAAACCGCCGAAATCGGCAATATTACAAAGACTGCTGAGATTCTTCACTATACCCAAGCCGGCATCAGCCATGCCATTGCCGCCTTGGAGAAAGAGACCGGATTTTCCCTTCTGGCAAGAAGTGCTTCCGGCGTCACCCTCACCGAGAACGGCAAACGCCTGCTGCCTTACATACAAACTCTGGTCAACGACCAGCATGGTCTTTCTCAGGCCATTTACGATATCAACGAAACGGTAGCCGGCACCCTGCGGATTGCCACCTTCACCAGTGTTTCCACCCAGTGTCTTCCGACCATCATCCGCAAGTTTCAGGCAGATTATCCCCTTGTGGAATTCGATCTGCTGGCCGGTGACTACGATGAAATCACAGAGCGTATTTTAAGCGGCCGCGTGGACTGCGGCTTTCTGACGGCTCCTGTTGCTGACCCGCTGGTCTTTCACCTGCTGTATAAGGATCCCATGAATGTCCTTCTTCCTGAAAGGCACCCCCTGACCCGGCAGGATGTTCTGACACTCCCGGAAATCAAAAAAGAGCCCTTGGTTTTGCCAACCAAAGGCTCTGATAATGATATTCAGGCAGTATTAAATTCAACCCGCGGCAAAACTAATGTCCGCTATGTCCTGAATGATGATTTGTCAGTTATCTCCATGGTATCTCATGGATTCGGCATCACCATCATGCCGGAACTGATCCTGCGAAACCTCAATTACAGTTTGGAGATCCGTCCTATTGATCCGCCGCAGTACCGTGCCATCGGCATTGCTTCCATGCCGTTAAACCGTGTTTCTGTACTAACAAAGACTTTCATTCAGTATCTGACTGATCCATCCAAAATCGACTTTAATGAACTTTGTTCTTGATCTCATCAACAATCTTCTCAACAAATTCATCAAGGCCCACAACTGTTGTATCTTTCTCGCCGTGAAGTCTGTAGGAAACCGTTCTGTTATCCTTCTCGTTGAAACCGATAACAAGAAGATATGGTACCTTCTGGATCTGTCCCTCACGCATACGATAGCCCAGTTTCTCTGCTCTGTCATCCAGATCAACACGAACATTCTGCGCTTCGAGCAGTTCACAGATTTCATTGGCATATGCATTCAAACCATCATCGTCAGTCTTAACAGGCATAACCTTCACCTGGATCGGTGCAAGCCATGTAGGCAGATTGCCCTTTGTCTCCTCAAGAATATATGCCATGAATCTGTCAAGGGAACCGAGGATCGCTCTATGCAGAACAACCGGTGTCTTCTTCTCGCCGTCTTTGTCAACATATGTCAGCTGGAATTTCGCCGGCAGACAGAAGTCGAGCTGACATGTGGACAATGTGATCTCATTACCTACAGCAGGCTTCACATTGACATCCAGCTTAGGGCCATAGAAAGCTGCTTCACCGATCTCTTCTGTGTATTCAAGACCGAGTTCGTTCATAACTTCACGCAGTGCGTTCTCTGCCTTGTTCCACATCTCATCATCATCATGATACTTCGCTTTGTCTTCAGGATCTCTCAGAGATAAAACGCATCTGTAATCTGTGATGCCGAAATCTTCGTATGTGCTGAAGATCAGATCTACAACTCTTGAAATCTCATCCTTAATCTGCTCAGGTGTTACAAACAGATGGGCATCATTCTGGCAGAAATGTCTGCCTCTTTCGATACCTTTCAGTGTACCGCTGGCTTCATATCTGAAATCATGAGCGATCTCACCGATTCTGATCGGCAGATCTCTGTAAGAATGTCTCTTATTCGCATAAATCATCATATGATGCGGGCAGTTCATTGGTCTGAGTACGAAAGCTTCATCATCTACTTCCATGGCAGGGAACATGTTCTCTTTGTAATGATCCCAGTGACCGGATGTCTTATAAAGGTTCACAGTACCGACACAAGGTGTCATAACATGCTGATAACCCAGCTTGCGTTCCTTCTCCTTGATGTAGTTCTCGAGTTCCTGCCAGATAGTATAACCCTTTGGAAGGAACATCGGAAGACCACGGCCAACAAGATCGTCTACCATGAACAGTTCCATGTCCTTGCCGATCTTACGATGGTCTCTTTCCTTTGCTTCCTCAAGGAGTTGTAAATGTGCTTCCAATTCTTCAGCTGTAGGGAAACATACGCCGTAGATTCTCTGAAGCACCTTGTTCTTGCTGTCACCCTTCCAGTATGCACCGGAGTGTCTTAACAACTTGAAGTGGCGGCATAACTTCACATTGTCTACGTGAGGTCCACGGCAGAGATCTGTGAAATCGCCCTGTGTGTAACATGAAATATTGCCATCTTCCAGACCATTGATCAGGTCAATCTTGTATTCATCATCCTTGAACATCTCAAGGGCTTCTTCCTTGGAAATCTCATGGCGAACAATCTTCTTGCCGCTCTTGGCAACTTTCTTCATCTCTTTCTCAATGGCAGCGATATCTTCATCTCTGATAACATCGTCACCCAAATCCACATCATAGTAGAAACCTTCTGCAACAACAGGTCCAACCCAGAACTTAGCCTGAGGATAGAGATGTTTGATTGCCTGAGCCATCAGATGTGCACAGGAATGGTTCAGCATTTTCAACTGTTCATCTTCTTTAAAATTAACCATTGTACTTATCTCCTTCTATCTTCTGTATCCGAAAATACCGATTCCCGTCAGAAAACCGCAATTCTTTGGATACACCATTTTTAACATTGCAACTGTTATTGTACCACGCCGGATGATTTTTAACAATATCTTAGCGAACTATTATTTTTTAAAGTGCGATAATCCGCCCCATTTCAGCGGCGGTGCGGTGTGAAATAGAAATATGTCTGGCAGACAGCTCATCTTAATCCCCAAAAAGAGAAAAAGCCAGATAAGCAGCAGGCATCTCAGCCTGCCATCTTATCCAGCTATTGTTTCTATTGAACAAATTGCCCTCCGATGAATTACGACAAGTATACTATAGATAAATACATTCATCAAATACTATTTTCTTACATATTAAATGCGGCTTTGTTGATCACCGCACGTTTATGTGTGCCTGTACCGATCAGGCCGTTCTCATCATACGCATTCACAGCAAATGTCACTTTCTTGCCATTCACAACTTCTGTGATCTCTACTTCACAGCGAACCTTCTTGCCACATGGTGTGGAAGCAAGATGTTTGACTTCAACAGACATACCGACAGAACCTTTGCCTTCTTCCAGACAGTTATCCATTAATTTGGCACATGTCAGTTCCATCAGATTAATCATGCTCGGTGTTGAGAAAACTGCAGGCAATTCAATTGCCGGAAGCTGTGGATCGTTATGGTTCGCAAGCATGCCCTCGTTCACAACAATTTCTGTTTCGTACTTCATTCCTGCTTTCATTTCCATTGTAAAACCCTCCTTGTAAAAATCATCTTCCTAATAAATAACACAAGAGACGCTTCTCTTGCTTACATCATACCAGAAACCGCGCCGTTCGCCAATCTATGTATGAAAATTTGAACATTTATACGTTCATTTCATAATCGTAATCAGAGAGCTGAGCAATAAAAGCAGCGGATAAAACAGTTTCGGCATGATCTGAAAGGCTGAAATCTCTCCGCCAAGTTCGTTCACTGCTGAAATTGCGACAAGCATCTGCGCACCATAAGGAATCACCCCTTGAAAAACGCATGAAAATGTATCAAGAAGCGATGCTGTCTTTCTCGGTGTAATGCCATATTCCTCTGCCATTTCCTTCGCAATCGGGTTTGCCATAACGATGGCTACTGTATTGTTGGCCGTTGCAATATCCATTGTGCCGACGAGAAATCCCATACCAAGCTGACCACCCTTTTTCCCACGGAAGATTCTGTGTATCCAGCTAAGAAGTGCATCAAATCCCCCATACTCACGGATAAGCGCGCACATGGCCGCTACAAGAATAGCTACCATACAGGTTTCAAACATTCCGGAGACACCGGAGCCCATGTTTTTAAGAATCTCTACAGGAACGGTATGGCCACCAATCAGCATAATCAACGCACCTGACACAATACCGATCAGCAGTACAACAAATACATTGATACCTACAATGCCTCCGATCAGTACGAGCACATACGGAATCACCTGCGTCAAATGGTATGGCTGAATCACATGTCCCTGAATTTCTGTCTGGAAAGACAGCATAAGAATCAGAATCAGTGTCACAACAGCTGCCGGAAAAGCAATCCAGAAGTTTTCCCTGAACTTGTCTTTCATCTCGCATCCCTGTCCATTACATGCAGCAATCGTTGTATCTGAAATAAAAGACAGATTATCCCCAAACATGGCGCCACCCATCACAGAAGCGACACAAAACGCCAGATCAAATCCGGACGCTGTAGAAACAGCGACTGCAATCGGTGTCAGAAGGGTAATAGTTCCGACAGATGTTCCCATCGCCACTGATACAAAACAGCCAACGATAAACAGCACCGCAACTGAAAATCTCGCCGGGATCAGACTCAGCATGCAATAGGCCACACTCTCTGCACTGCTTCTCCCCACAACACCCACAAATGAACCGGCTGCCAGGAAGATTAATAGCATCGTGATAATATTCTTATCACCCACTCCCTGTGCCATAATCTCCAGTTTCTGATCAAAATTCAACGCTCGATTCTGCAGACAGGCCACCAGAATCGCCGCAAGAAATGCGATGACGATTGGCACATTGTAAAACCCCATTGGAATCTCCATCACATACTCAAATAAAATGCCCAGGCCAAGGTATAATACAAGAAATACACCAATTGGCAACAGGGCAATTCCTTTTCCTTCTCTCATTTTTATCCTCTTTCTACCATACTCTGCTTATGGCTATATAATCACTTTGTTATTTTATCATACAAACTAATTCTTCACCATAAGCATTCCACATTTCTGGAAGAAATTACCATTTTTTTCATACCAGCCCTGCTTTAAGATCTTAAGAGTATCCTCCAGCATAGCAATTTCTTTTGATCTGTCTCTCATGAGTCCTCTCCTTCCTTTGATATATCACAAGTATAAATCGGAATACCTATATAAGGGTCGCCTGACGAACGGCTTTTAGGATTCTTTCGACCTATATAATACAAGACGATTTTCTATCTTGCAGGTTGTGCACGTAGGGGTTTTGCGTTATTCAGTTGGAAAGTATTGCTGAATGATACGTTTGAAATCATTAAGACACCTATGAGCCAGCGTGAAATCTGCTATCATGTTGTCCATAGATTTTTCATCAAAGATGCCAGCGCCTGTATCAATAATTTTAAACATTACCTCGTCATGCATAAGTGTGAATGTAGGCATATATACAGAATGAGCTTGCTTGATTTTTGAATTGACTGTTAAAAAGTCAGTGTTAAGTTTATGGTTTTTCAAGTCTTCTCTGTAATTTCCAATGTATCTCATTTTAATACGATATACATCATTTTCGATGATGAGAACGCCATTTTCCTGAGTTTCAAGTGTATTTTTAATAATGTTAAAAGACATTAATATTCAAGTCCTTCCTCTGATTTTTCTTATATCATTCTAAAATACATCATTTTTAGAAGCCATATTGCGCAACTTTTCTTAGATTATATACTACCACAAACACCTGTAATTTAATACTGATTATTCATTTAATTTGAAATCAAAACGCCGGCAGAAAAGTCTCCCAAACTCTCCTACCGACATCAATATTAAACGCTCTCGACAACGATATTAAAATCATTTCAATATCGTTTTTTTAGTGACATGCTCCCACCACTTAAATCACAGATTTTGAAGTGGGGGCTTCTTGCTC
>OLOI01000626.1_pt1 | contig 34481 bp, 30 predicted proteins | sample 1672131 | NCBI WGS metagenome assembly OLOI01 (sample SAMEA3136651, study PRJEB25190) | human gut metagenome
ATGTAGTTTTGAAGGTACATGGAATATAGACAGGAATGAGAAGCAGTGCGAAAGCGCTGTTTTTTTTTGTTAAACAATTTGAGTTTATAATGAAAAATGAAAAGAAATAACGTAATATAGAGGTAGTAGAATAAGAAAAAAGGAGTGTGTCAAAATGGCAAGAATCGATCACGCAGCAATCCGCACGAAATCATATGAAGAAGCACAACATTTTTTTGAAGATGTATTTGAGATGCATATGTGGAGAGAAATCGGTGAAAAACCGGGAAGAAAATGCTGGTACAAAGAAGGTATCCAGCTTTGCGAAGTAGAGGAGCTGGATGCAGCATCAGAAAATGGATATGATCATATTTCCATTGCAGTAGATTCAGAGGCAGAGATTATGGAGAAAATCAAAGCGTATCCGGTAAAAGCAATCAATGACCATTGGTTTTTGCTTCCAAACGGAACAAAGATTGAGCTAAAACCGCTGGCAGAGTGGAAAGTAGATGCATAAAACCTCACAAGGAGATTATGAAGTATGAGATTAAGAAATATTTTGATTGTTGTAGAAGATATCGAGAAATCGAAGAAATTTTATCATGATTTATTTGGACTTGATGTAATACTTGATAATGAAGGAAATGTCATTCTGACAGAGGGACTTGTTCTTCAGGAGAAAACAATTTGGAAGAACTTTCTGGAAAGAGATATCATTTCAGAGAGCAATTCCTGTGAGTTATATTTTGAGGAGAAGAATATCGAAGCCTTTGTCGAAAAACTGGACAAACTTTATCCAGATATAAAATTTGTGAATCGTTTGATGACGCATAGCTGGGGACAGAAGATTGTTCGTTTTTATGATTTGGATGGAAATCTGATAGAGGTTGGAACACCAATGTAAAAAACCTGCTTAATAGTACTAGTAAAAAGAAAGAAATCGACAGGATGAAAATGATAAGCTCATTTAGAAAACATCCTGTCGGTTTCTTTTGTTTACGCGAGCAACGAGCCAAAGTCCGTACTTGCACGAGACCTTGGAGAATGCTGCGATAACTATCTGATCATCCCTAGAAATGCTTCATGAATCCGTGTGTCCTGATCTAATTCCGGATGAAATGCAAATGCCATCTGATTCTTATATTTCACTCCGACAATACGATCCTCTACAATACTGAGGATCTCAGGTGTGTTTCCGGAAGCGTCAGCATGAACGGATTCTACAAAAGGGGCACGGATGAAAGTCATAGGAATTTCACCGATACCGGCTGCTTCAGCATTTGTATGGAAGCTTCCAAGCTGGTGACCGTAGGCGTTTCGTTTGACTGTCATAGGAATGGTTTCAAAATAGGTTTCGTCTTGTTCAGCAATGTCAGAAGCCAGGAGAATCATTCCGGCACAAGTGGCCAGAACAGGCATTTCGGATTGAATCTTTTCTTTTAAAGGTTCGAACATGTTAAGATCGTGTAAGAGTTTTCCCTGAACGGTGCTTTCACCGCCGGGAAGAATAATCCCATCAAAATCTTTTTGCAGATCAGAAGCCTGTCGGAGTTCAATGGTATGAACTCCAAGCTTTTGAAGCATTTGTTCGTGTTCTATGAATGCTCCTTGAAGGGCAAGTACTGCGATTGTCATTTTATTTTCCTCTTTCTGCCATGAGAAGTTCAATTTCCTGTTCGTTGATGCCGACCATAGCTTCGCCAAGGTCAGATGAAAGTTCAGCGATCAGTTTTGCATCTGTATAGTTTGTAACGGCCTGTACGATAGCAGCAGCACGTTTCGCCGGATTTCCGGATTTGAAGATACCGGAACCGACAAAGACTCCCTCTGCGCCTAACTGCATCATAAGAGCAGCATCAGCAGGAGTTGCAACACCGCCGGCAGCAAAGTTTACAACAGGAAGTTTTCCGTTTTCATGTACATAAAGGACAAGATCATAAGGAACCTGCAACTGTTTGGCTGCCTCGAAAAGTTCATCTTCACGCATACTTACTAGTTTGGAAATTTCACTGTTCATTTTGCGCATATGGCGAACTGCCTGAACAATATCACCGGTTCCCGGTTCACCTTTTGTACGGATCATAGAAGCTCCTTCATTGATACGTCTGAGTGCTTCGCCAAGATCTTTTGCACCGCAGACAAATGGAACATCAAACACTCTTTTGTTAATATGGTAGACATCATCAGCAGGTGAAAGGACTTCGCTTTCATCAATGTAGTCGATTTCAATTGCCTGAAGTACCTGAGCTTCTGCAAAATGCCCGATTCTGCATTTGGCCATAACAGGGATTGAAACAGCTTCTTGGATTCCTTTGATCATCTTCGGGTCACTCATACGGGAAACTCCACCAGCAGCGCGGATGTCAGCCGGAATTCTTTCCAGCGCCATAACAGCACATGCACCGGCAGCTTCTGCAATCTTTGCCTGTTCCGGAGTTGTAACATCCATGATCACTCCACCTTTTAACATCTGTGCCAGATTTTTATTCAATTCATAACGTTCATTATTTGTACTCATTTTTAAATCTCCTTTTCTTTACTAATTCGATAGGTAATAGTATAATGACAAAGTGACTATATAAAAATACTCAGTTTTGATATATTCAAAAAGGTCAGAATGGAGAAAAAATAAATATGTTGACGTATAATTTTGAAAATATAGGGTCAGATACGCTCTATGAATATTTGTATAAATGTATCAAGAATGACATTATTCAAGGGAAAATTAAGAGTGGAGAAAAACTTCCATCAAAGCGTGCACTTGCAAAAAATCTGGCCATAAGTGTGATCACTGTCGAGAATGCCTATGGTCAGCTTGCAGCAGAGGGATATATTTATTCCGTTCCAAAGAGTGGATTTTATGTAACAGACCTGCGGGATGACAGAATGAAAAGCGAGAGTGGTTTATCAGAAAATAGGATTTACAGCAATAAGTTAAACCTTACCGGTGGAAAGAATGCTTATATTGCAGATTTTACGAGTAATCAGACGGAACAGAGTGCATTTCCATTTTCTATTTGGACAAAGACGATGCGGGCAGTAATGAATGACTATCAGACTGAATTGATGCTTAATCCACCGTGTGGCGGAGTAATGGAATTAAGACAAAGCATTGCGGATTATCTGAAAGCATTCCGAAATATGACGGTGCGGCCGGAACAGATCATTATTGGTGCTGGAACAGAATATTTGTCCAGTCTTTTGATTCAGCTTTTGGGAAAGAAATTGAAATATTCAGTTGAAAATCCGGGATATCATAAAATCGCAAAAATTTATCGCAGTATGGGAGCTTGTTATGAGTATATAGAAATAGAAGAGGACGGACCGAAGGTAGAAGAACTGGAAGAAAAAGAAATCAATGTGATACATTGTTCTCCGTCACATCATTATCCAACGGGAATCGTAATGCCAATCAGTAAACGTTATGAGTTACTTGGATGGGTGACAAAAACGAAAGATAGATATATTATAGAAGATGAATATGACAGTGAACTTAGATTGAATGGTAAGCCAATTCCATCGCTTCAGAGCATTGACGTATCGGGAAAAGTGATTTATATGAATACATTTTCCAAGACTTTGTGTTCAACAGTGCGAATCAGTTATATGGTGCTGCCGGATGAATTGGCAGAACGATTTTACAGAGAACTTTCTTTTTATTCCTGTACGGTATCAAATTTTGAACAATATACGTTAGCGCAGTTTATGAATTCAGGATCATTTGAGAAACATATTAACCGGCTGCGTAATTATTATCAGCAGAAGAGAGACAGGATCCTGGAAGCATTTTTACAGGGAGCATTGAAAACTAAAATCAAGATTCTGGAAGAAGATGCAGGAGTACATTTTTTAATGAAAGTAGATACAAACCTGAGTGAAGAAGAATTTCTGGATAAAATGAAGAGCAAAGGAATTAAGCTGGCTGCATTGTCATCCTATTATCATTCAAGTGAGAAGAAGAAAAAGTATGAAAATATTTATGTTATGAATTATTCATTTGTTGATTGTGAAAAAATGGAATATGTTGCAAAGATGATAACACAAGTGGAATGACATGGAGAAAAGTATGGAGGGAGAAAGATAAAATGACTTTGCGAAAGAAGTTAATGCCTCTTTATTTGCTCAACCGTGGAATGGCACTGGCAAGTGCGTACGATTTGATTTATAATGTATGTGGAAAGCATAGACTGCGGTAGAAGTATAACTGAAACTAAGAGAGGAGTGGAAGTATCATGAAAACACTTGTAAAAAATGGAATGATCGTATCACCGGAGGACACTTATGAAGCAGATGTCCTGATTGAGGATGGTGTGATCGAATGTATCGGAAAAAACCTGGAAGCAAAATTTGGGGATGCAGATAAGGTGATCGATGCGAAAGGAAAATATGTTCTCCCGGGAGGTATTGATGTTCATACGCATATGGATATTGATGTCGGAATCGCGAGAGCAGTAGATGATTTTTATACAGGTACTGTTGCAGCCGCATGCGGCGGAACTACAACAATCGTAGACCATATGGGATTCGGACCGGCAGGATGCCCACTACATCATCAACTGGATGTATATCATGGACTGGCAGACGATAAAGCTGTTATCGATTATGGATTCCATGGAGTAGTCCAGCATGTAGACGAGTCTATTTTAAATGAACTTGAGACAATGATGGATGACGGAGTCCAAAGCACAAAGGTTTATATGACTTATGGCTATAAGATTGATGATGATGGTATTTTAGAAGTTCTTAAGAAGATGAAAGAACTGCATGGAATCACAGCATTCCATTGCGAGAATCATTATGTGGTAGAGCATCTGAAGAAAGAATATGGTGATGCCGGAAAGACTGCGCCGATCTATCATGCAAAGAGCAGGCCAAATCTTGCAGAAGCAGAGGCTGTAAGAAGAGTCCTTTATCTTGCGAAGCTTGCAGGTGATGCACCGGTGTATATTGTACATCTTTCTTGTAAGGAAAGTCTTGAAGCAGTTGAAGAAGCAAGAAGAAACGGGCAAAAAAACATTTTTGTTGAGACATGTACACAGTATCTGACACTTACAGAAGACAGATATAAAGATCCGGATGGATTGAAATATATTATGTCTCCACCGCTTCGTACACAGCAGGATCTTGATGCGCTGTGGAAAGGATTAGAGGCAGGAGAGATTCAGATCGTTGCGACAGATCATTGTCCATTCAATTATGCAAAAGAGAAACAGGACGGCAAGGATGATTTCAGAAAATGTCCGAATGGAGCTCCGGGAGTTGAAGAAAGAATGATTCTTCTTTTCTCAGAAGGTGTAATGAAAAACAAAATCAGCATCAACAAGCTGGTAGAAGTTGCCTGTACAAATCCGGCAAAGGTATACGGAATGTATCCTAAGAAGGGAATTATTGAACCGGGAGCAGATGGAGACCTTGTGATTATTGATGCTGATGCAAAACAGACATTGACTCACGAGATGATGCACGGAGCTGTTGATTATACTTCTTATGAAGGAACAGATCTGCACGGAAAGATTGATCTCGTAATGCAGAGAGGAAATATCATCGCTGAAAATAATGAATTTAAAGGTAATCGAGGAGATGGAAAGTATCTCTACAGAAAACCTTTTTTAGGAGATTTATAATCGAAAGTCAGAGAATCTGAAAGATACAGAACTCAAAAATAAAGGATAACAAGGCATGGAAGATACCAGGAAAAAAAAGAAAATAAAAGCTGAGACAGGCTTCATTGTTGCAGTATTACTTATCATTGTTGCAGTAATCGAAGGAACTACTTACCGGAAAATTATTCCGGCCAATCAGCCGAAAGTTGTTGTAATTCTTCCAGGAGATATAAATGATCAAAGTTGGAATAAGGGAAATTACGAAGGGATTCTTGCAAATCAGAACAAAGATAAGAAAATTGATCTGGAGTATCAGAGTAATGTCGAAGAGAAAGACTTTGAGGCAGTGATTCGTAGATATGCAGAAGATAATTATAATCTGATCATACTTGCAGGATCACAGTTCGAGGAGGTTGTTTCTTCTGTGTCAGGAGATTATCCGAAAGTTGATTTTTGTATTTTAAATGGCCGATCGGCATCAGGTAAAAATACATTTTCTGTTTATCCAAAAGAAGAGGAGGCAAGCCATCTGGCGGGAATCATTGGTGGAAATCTGACGAAGACAGGAATACTTGGCATCATTGCCGGTTATCCGAATGAGGCAATGGAGACCTTGCTGGATCAGTATGAAAAGGATGTTCGTCAGCTGGCTGCGGATAGAAAGCTTCCGAATGCAACAGTACTCAGGGCCTATGCGAATAGTTGGGAAGATGAGGAACTTGGAAAAGAGATTGCAAACCAAATGATCGGAAAAGGTGCAGATGTTTTATTTATTTACGCAAATAAAGTTGGAAATGGCTGCATTGAGGCTGCAAAGGAAAATGGAGTAAAGGTGATTGGATTTTCGGAGAATCAAAATGATCTTGCTCCGGGAACGGTTGCAGCATCGATTAAGTTTGATTTCGGAAAAATATATTCCTGGATTTTGGATCATTATATGGATGGAAAACTCAATGGTAATGAAGTTTATGGAGTAGGTATCGAAGAAGAAATTTTTATTCCGATTTTTACAGATGAAGTATCGAAGGAAGTACAGCAGACGGTAGAAAATAATATGAAATAATAAGAGAACCCCTAAAACAGAACCGTTCACGGTAATGTTTTAGGGGGCTTTTTGTAGTTATATATTTTAGACCATTACATTAGATCAGATGTGTACTTTCAAGCTTCTCCATAAATGCATCGTTCATCTTTATGATTGGTTTTCTGAGCAGAAGACCAAGCAGCAGTGACGGTGCAAGGAAGATTGCCAGTTTGCTGAGCTCTGTAGCATAAGTTGTTCCGTAGAATCCTGCAATACATTCACGCATCGCATTCATGCTGTGTGTGAACGGCAGAAGTGGATAAACAACCTGGAAAAACTTCGGTGCACACTGGATCGGGAATGTTCCACCACTTCCTGCAACCTGCATTACCATCAGGACAACGGCAATTGCTTTACCGATATCTCCAAAGGAGACAGTCAGTGCATAGATCAGATTCACATAGACAAAGCTTGTGAACATACCGGTTAGTATAAACATTACCGGATGCTTACACTGAATACCAAGGAAGAAAAGATCTCCAAGACAGATGAGTGCACTTTGCATGAAACCGATAATGATCAGAAGTAGGATACGTCCGATATAGAGCTGATATTCTTTCGGATGGAATAGTTTCTTCTTTGTAGAATCAGCTACAGTGACTTTTAGCATGGCAGCCATAACAACAGCACCTACCCAGATCGCAAGAGTGGAGTAGAATGGAGTCATTGCAGACCCGTAATTTTCAATTGGATAAATCTTTTTCTCATCCAGTTTGACCGGAGAGGAGAGGAAAGAGGCGATTGTCTCCGGATCTTCTGATAACAGGTTTGTCACAGCGGAAAGATCCTTCGAATCCTCGGAGGAAAGCGTTGCAGCCAGTGAAGTTAATTTTCCGGAGGCCTCATTCAACAGTTCAGCGGAATTCGAAAGAGTCTTCTGAAGTCCTGTCAGTCCGTCGGAAGTAGAACCTGTGACACCAGCAATGTTCTGAATGCTCTTATCAAGATCTCCAAGCATGGAAGAAATGGAGCCTGTTGTGGAATCCAGATTGGCAGAAAGGCTGTCCAGATTTCCTTTTACATTATTCTCATATGTTGTCTTAACTTCTGTGACAGATGATGTTGCCTGAGTGATCAGGGTGTCAAGTTCGCTTTTTAATTCAGCAGCATTTGCAGTAGCTGTAGGAAGTGCTTCGGCAGCAGCATTTATTTTATCGCGGATTGCTGTCTGACGATCAATTGCCAGCTGTATCTTCTGGTTAATGCTGGCAACAGCATCATTTAAAATCGTGAGCTCGGGGTGTTCATTTGCAATCGCTGTCAGAGCATCAGACAGCTTCGTATATTCATCAATTACAGTTTGTACACGACTGCTGACAGAAGTCAGGGCATTTGACGCAGCCTGGGCATCGCTATTATAGGAGTCTAATGCTTTGTCAACAGCATCAGAAACAGCGGTGTAAAAGCTGGCGTTTTGTGTCAGAGCATCAGAAATTGTCTTTGATGTACCGGATACTAAAGATGTCAGGGAACTTAAATCTGAATTTTCCAGGGAGCTGACGCTGGACTTTGTACCAGAACCGCTTTCCTGAAGGAATTCCGTTGTTGTGTTTAACATTGTGATGGCTGAATCAGTCATATCGGATAAAGACTGAACGGTTCCGGCAACAGAACCAAGATCGGTTCCCATCTGATTTAAGTTATCAATCAAATGATCAACCATAGAGTCATCCCCGGCTTCCTGTGCAGCAGAACTTACAATCTGAAAAGCATCCAGTGCAGTCTGTGCGACTGTTTCAATAAACGTTTCGTTAATTTGCTTTTGGACAGCAGTTGCTCCTTTTCCTGTAATGATTGGAGCAATTGCATTTTCTTTTTCATTTTGATAATAAGTCAGATCCGGGTGTTCTGTATTTGATGAGAAAACACTCATCATTTTCTGACTGAAATCTTTCGGAATGACGATCGCTGCATAATATTTCCCGGATTTCACACCCTTCTGTGCAGTTTTAGAATCAGTGAAAACCCAGTTAAATTGTTTATTTTTATGTAGAGAAGAAAGAATCTGATCCCCCATGTTGATTTTTACAGCGATAAGTTCTCCGGTGTATCCTTCATCATCACTTGCGACGGCAAGTTTCAGTTCGCCTGTGTTACCGTATGGATCCCAGCTCGCTGAGATGTTAAACCATGCATAGAGAGTCGGAATTACAGTGATTCCCATGATAACGATCATAGCGATAACATTTTTGTGAATCTTCATCACATCATTTTTAAAGATTAAGAAAATATTTTTCAAATTATTCCGCCTCCTTTCCACGGAAGTTTTCAAGCATCTCTTCATAGGACATACCGGCCATTTCTTTTTGTTCCTCCAGTTTTGTATGGATATATTCTATAACAATCAGCCATACAGAGATTGCGATAATAGAGATAATCCACAAAGTCAGGAACACGATCTTTGATTCGAGACTGAACATCAGAATCAGGAAGATCAGAGGGATGATCGCAATGGCAAGGAAGCCGATACGAACCATCTTCCGGTAATTGTTTTCAAATTTCTGTGCCCGTTCAGCTGTTACGAGGCGAAGGTCTTCGATGGAAAGAGATGCCTGTAAGAGCATGGAAAGCTGTGTACTTCTGCTAAGTTCTGCTTCGTGTGGTTCGCACATCATAAATTCTGTTTCTGCCAGTTTCTTGTCGAACAGATGGTTCAGTCCGGAAAGAGCAGGGCGTAGTCCAAGTCCGATAAGCAGAGAGATCGGTACATAGCACAGAAGCAGGATCAGAAGATCGTTGCGGAAGTTGGAACCGTAGAAACCGGCAATTGCTTCACGCATAGCATTCACACCATAGGTAAATGGAAGAAGTGGATGCAGTTTCTGGAAAAATGCCGGTGTCATCTCAATCGGGTAGGTTCCGGAAGAACCAGGAATCTGCAGGATTACGAGAATAACACAGAGCGCTTTACCAATATGCTTAAATGTAAGTGACAGCGCATAAATAATATTTACATAAACAAAGGAACAAACCATTCCTGTCAGGATAAATTGTGATGGATGATTACATTGAACTCCCGGAAGGAGTGTATCACCAAGGCAGACAATGAATCCCTGAATAAGACCAACAACCATATATAAGAGCCAGCGGCCAAAATATAATGTTGTCGGTCCATAGCCATGCATGGAGCTGTCTTTATCTACTTCCATCTTGAAGATTGCGATCAGTACGATACCACCGACCCAGATTGCAAGGTTGGAGTAGAAAGGTGTCATCGAAGAACCGTAATTATCGACAGCATAGTATGTCTCTGTATTGATCTCTACAGGAGAAGACATGAAGGAAGCAATTGAATCTGCATCAATGCCTTCTAAAGAGAGCAGTTTCTGATAAGTAGCCGAACTTGTGATGGCATTGAGATCTGTCTGAAGTGTGTTTAATTTATTCTCAACAGCGCCTAATGCATCTTTTGTTCTGTTCAGTAATTCAGTTGTATTTGATAATCCTGTAGTCAGCTGATCAAGCATGCTGTTCATCTGATCAGAAGTGGCAGGAACACCGTTAAGCATTCCGGTTACCTGACCGGTCAGAGAGGAAAAGGTATCCAACGTCTGGTTGAGCAGTGGCAGGATATTCTGATCCAGAGAAGAGCGGAATGTATGTAGATTATCAATATATTCTTTTGTAAGAGCAGCAAGCTGTTCCTGGGTTGCTGTAGTTGTATCCAATGCATCCTGTATTCCGTCATTTCCTGTCTGCAGGCTGCTGATCAATTCATTATTCCGCTGGTTCTGTGCCTGAAGTGTGGAAATCTTTGCAGTGATCTGATCACCAATTATTCCAGGAAGCTGGCCTGCGAGATCTTGCATGTCTGCAAGAATGTCTGCATTTAATTCGTTGACCTGATTGGCATAACCAAGAGCGGTACTGACAGAAGTATTTATCCTGCCGGCAGCAGTTGCAAGATCAGTTATTCCGGCAGATGCAGAGCTGTTAGCTTTCCCAAGCAGCAGTTCTCCGTCGGAAAGTGCCTGAGAGAGTGAAGAAGAAAATTCTCCTGCGGAGGATCTTGTTGTCTGCATGATCTTGTCTGCATCAGACAGTGCATTTGCACCGGAAGAGGCAGCAGTTCCGAGTGAATCAGCTGCATTTTTCGCATTCTGAATAAGCGCATTTGTATCAGCTGAACCAGCTTGAAACTGATCCAGGAGCTGAGCATATTCCTGAATATTGTTCTCAGCTTTGGCAAGCAGGCTGTTGATATCCTCAGTTGTGGAATCAACAAAGTCAGAAATATTGAATACAGATTCTTTCAAAAGTTCTGCAATTGTTTCAGATGCAACAGAGGAAAAAGTATTGTTTATTTGTGTCTGGATCGTGCTTGCACCTGAACTGGTGATCTTTGGCGCAATTGCATTGAGTTTTTCATTGATATAGTATTCAAGTTCCGGAGTTTCAATCTTTCCGGACAGGACACTTAGCAGGGATTCGCTAAAATCTTGCGGAATAATGATTGCTGCATAATATTCACCGGATTTGACTCCTTCAATAGCAGCATCTTTGGGAACAAATGTCCATCCTAACTGGTCGTTTTCCTTTAACTGGTCAATGATCTGGTTGCCGGCATTGATCGTCAGATCATCATGTGTGGCATCGGTGTCCAGATTCGCTACTGCTACCTTGATGCCGGAAGTATTGGCATAAGGATCAATATTTGCTGCAATATTAAACCATGCGTAGAGTGAGGGGAGAATAGATACTCCGATCAAAACAAGTATTGCTGCCGGATTACGGAGCAGGCGTTTCATATCGCGGCGAAAAATCCGAAATGCGTTTCTCATGGATAAAACTCCTTTTCTTAAAAATATTTCTAGTAATAGATACAATGTTGATTTTCATGTCAAAAAGTATTATATTAATGTAGAAACTAATTTACAACCATTAATCAACACTGGATATGTCTAATAATAGACGAAAGATTGAAAAATGTCTAGCAGGTGGAGAAAATCATGTTACTGTTCACACGGGAGTGAACAGTAACAAAATCATTCATTTAAGTCATAGAAACAGAGTAGAGAGTTATTGGTCAGTAGTACTGTAAGTTATAAAGGGGGGGAAGAGAAGATGCAGAAGAAGACAGATCGCAGAGTCAGAAAGACAAAAAGTCAGCTTAAAACAGGTCTTGCTCAATTGATGAGGGAGAAGAGTATCAGAGAGATTACGGTAAAAGAATTGGTAGATGCGGTGGATATCAATCGTTCTACCTTTTATCTGCATTATTCTGATATACCGGGGCTGCTTGCAGAAGTTGAAAATGAAATGATGGAAGAGATGCAGCGCGCAATCCGCGAACATCCAATTGATCCGGGAAAAGATAGCGTTTACTATTTTATTCAGGATTTATTTCATGTGCTTGATGAAAATCGTCAGATTGCAAGTGCGCTTGTAGGACCACATGGGGATATTGGTTTTGTACATAAGTTAGAGCAGCTTTTAGAGGAAAAGAGTCGGGAGTCACTTGCAGCTCTTGTACCGGAGAAATCAGGTGAAATGAAATATTTTTATTCTTATTGCCTGAACGGTTGTCTCGGTTTTGTGAAAACATGGTTGGAAACAGGCGAAAAGGAAACACCGGAATATGCAGCAGAGATGGCTTATCGAATGGTTGTAAGTTCAGTTACAGCATTTTATGACACTAAAGAAGGAAGAGAGGACAACTAAGAAATGAAACGAGAGAAATTTGGCTCACGTCTGGGATTTATCCTGATCTCAGCGGGATGTGCCATTGGCTTGGGAAATGTTTGGCGTTTTCCGTATATTACAGGAAAGTATGGAGGAGCAGCATTTGTTCTGATCTATCTGCTGTTTCTTGTTCTGTTGGGATTGCCAATCATGGTAATGGAATTCGCAGTGGGTCGTGGAAGTCAGGCAAGTATTGCACTATCCTTTGACCGTCTGGAACCACTGGGAACAAAGTGGCACTGGTATAAATGGTTTGGAATCGGTGGAAACTATCTTTTAATGATGTTCTACACAACAATCGGCGGATGGCTTCTTCTATATACAGGAAAGATGGCAATCGGAGAGTTTAAAGGACTTGATGCGGATGGTGTGACCGGAGTATTTACATCACTTCTTGGACAGCCTGTTACAATGACAATCTGTATGATCCTTGTTGTTGTGCTGTGCTTTGGAATCGTCTGTATGGGACTTCAGAAAGGTGTGGAGCAGATCACAAAGAAAATGATGATCCTCCTTTTCGTGTTGATGATCATTCTTGCAGTGCGTTCCGTGACATTGCCGGGAGCAGAGAAAGGACTGGAGTTCTATCTTCTTCCTGATTTTAAGAAAGCAGCAGAAGCAGGATTGAAAGAAGTTATTTTCGCAGCGATGGGACAGGCATTCTTTACATTAAGTCTTGGAATTGGTGCGATTGCGATCTTTGGAAGTTATATCGGAAAAGAAAGAACTCTGACAGGAGAAGCAGTCTGCGTAACAGTTCTGGATACATTAGTTGCATTGATCGCTGGATTTATTATTTTTCCGGCCTGCTTTGCATTTAATGTCCAGCCGGACAGCGGTCCGAGTCTGATCTTTATCACACTTCCGAACATTTTCAATGCAATGAGTGCAGGGAGAATCTGGGGAACAATTTTCTTCCTTTGCATGTTTTTCGCAGCATGCTCTACGATCATTGCCGTGTTTGAAAATCTGATCGCATTTGTGATGGATTTAACAAATTGTTCAAGAACAAAGGCGGTTGTGGGAAATCTGATCGCGATCACTGTACTTTCCCTTCCATGTATTTTTGGATTCAACATATGGAGCGGCTTCATGCCTCTGGGAGCAGGAAGCAGCATTCAGGACCTTGAGGACTTTATTGTAAGTAATAACCTGCTTCCGATCGGAAGCCTGATCTACCTTCTGTTCTGTACAAGCCGCTATGGTTGGGGCTGGGATAAGTTCCAGAAAGAAGCGAATGCAGGAAGTGGAATCAAGTTCCCGAGTTGGGCAAGATTCTATGTATCCTATATTCTGCCATTGATCGTATTATTTATCTTTGTGCAGGGATATTGGAGTAAATTTGTTGGATAAATTAATAACAATATTGTGAAATAAAAAACGCTGAAATAACCAGAAATTCATTGCCATTCTATTAGTGATAAGTTATAATTTAACTAATGGTTTTGCAAGAGATTTGCAACTGTTCCAAACGGAAAGAATACGTTTCAATCTGAATGCAGCAGAGAGATATCTCATAGCAATAAAGACATGGATTTTGAATAGAATATAGACTCTGACGGCAAGGAAGTAAGAGATACCGAGCGGGAATAGTTGTAAAGAAGCGTTTAGACAAAAAAATATTTTGTGATTTTAACAGACTCTTTTTCCGTTGGGGAAGAAGGGTCTTTCTCTTTACCAGGGAAATAAAATGGGAGGATCAGCAATATGTTAAAGGTAGCAATTTACGGAAAAGGTGGGATTGGAAAGTCCACGATTACATCGAATCTGGCAGCAGCATTTGCCGCTATGGGGAAGCGCGTAATCCAGATCGGATGTGATCCGAAAGCAGATTCAACGATCAATCTGTTAGGCGGCGAGCCATTGCGTCCGGTAATGAATTATATGAGAGAAGAGGATGAGGAGCCGGAAGAATTAGATCAGATCGCAAAGGAAGGATTCGGTGGTGTGCTCTGTATCGAGACAGGTGGACCAACACCGGGACTAGGATGTGCAGGACGCGGGATCATAGCGACATTTCAGTTATTAGAAGACTTGCGGTTGTTTGAGACATACAAACCGGATGTTGTTCTGTATGATGTGCTTGGAGATGTTGTCTGTGGCGGATTCGCAGCACCGATCCGGGAAGGATATGCAGAGAAGGTTGTGATTGTTACATCCGGAGAAAAGATGGCATTGTATGCGGCTAACAATATTTCCAGCGCAGTGCGTAACTTTGAAGATCGCAGTTATGCAAGAATTTTTGGATTGATCCTGAATCATAGAAATGTGGAAAATGAAACGGAGAAGGTACAGGCATTTGCAGAAGAAAAAAAGATTCCTATTGTTGGTGAGATTCCAAGAAGTGATGAGATTATACGCTGGGAAGATCAGGGAAAGACTGTGATCGAAGGCGACGCAGATTCTGAGATCAGTAAGAGATTCTTTGAACTGGCAGAAAAGCTGTTAGAGGATGAAACAGAACGTGTGAGATAAAATATAAGTCGAGGGAAAATATATGAAGAAAGCATATTTTTGTACAGCGGAAGAACTGGAACAAAGAGGAAAGGATAATCTTCCGAAACAGTTTCAGTCAGGGGAACATTTAATCTATAGTTCGCCGGCTACGCTTGCCTTTAACTCTCCGGGGGCAGAAGGGTTCGGAGTGAAAAGAGCAGGACTTGCAGTGCCGGGATCGATCATGCTGATCGTGGCACCGGGGTGCTGTGGAAGAAATACGTCCATGATCAGTTCAATGAAAGAATATAATAACCGTTTCTTTTACCTTTGCATGGATGAGACTGATATTGTAACAGGGCGTCATCTAAAGAAGATCCCGAAAGCAGTTGCATCAATCTGTGAAAGTCTTGAGAAGAAACCATCCGTTGTGATGATCTGTATTACATGTGTGGATGCCCTTCTTGGAACAGATATGGAACGTGTCTGTAGAAAAGCGGAAGAAAAAGCCGGACTTCCGGTGCGTCCATGTTATATGTATGCATTGACACGAGAGGGACGAAAGCCACCAATGGTTCATGTGAGACAGTCTCTGTATTCACTTCTTGAACCAGGACATAAAAAAGGAAATGTAGTAAATCTGCTCGGATACTTTTCACCACTCGTAGATGACTGTGAATTATATACACTGCTTCAAGAGGCAGGTGTGAAAACGATTCATGAGATTTCGAGATGTGAAGATTTTGAAGAATATAAGAAAATGTCTGAGGCGAATTTTAATCTTGTTCTTCACCCGGAGGCACGATTTGCAGCAGAGGATTTTCATGATAGATTAAAGATTCCATTTATCGAACTGCGCAGACTTTATCAGATTGATAAAATTGGAAGCCAGTATCAGGCATTTGGCGCAGCACTTGGAATAGAATTTCATGTAGAGGAACAGAAAAAACAGGCACAGGAAGCAATTGAAAGTTTTCGTAAAGTCTGTCCGGAGCCGGTATTTGCTGTTGGGGAATGTGCAAATGCGGATCCGTTTGAATTATCATTAGCATTGGTGAAATATGGATTTAAAGTAGCAGAAATCTACGGAACGATTACTGGGGAGAACTTTATTTATATCAGACAGTTGAAAAAGTTAAGTCCGCAGACAAAGATTTTTTCCAATATGGAACCGACGATGCTCTATTACGATTCAGCGGAAAGTGGCGTGACACTGACAATCGGAAAGGATGCCTGTTATTATCATCCGAACACAAAAGGAATCCATTGGAATGAGGAGAGACAGCCTTTCGGATATGCAGGCGTGAGAAGACTGTTTGAGGCGCTTGAACTGGCTGTGACAGAACAGGCAGAAGGTAATGTTTTGCAGAAACAGGTGGAAGTGATCGGTTCTAAATCACAAGAAGCAATTGCAGAGCAGAGTCAAGAATCACTGTTCAAAGAGGAAGTGGACAAAAAAGAAGATGTTTATGTACGTGGCCTTTGGAAAGGACTGACTCCATTTGCACCGGATCAGTCAGGTGCAGCGTCCGTTTTCTATGAACTGGGAGGAATTCTTGCTATTTGTGATGCGGGAGGCTGTACAGGAAATGTATGCGGATTCGATGAACCGCGCTGGTTCGGGGAACGTAGTGCGATTTTCAGTGCGGGCTTGCGTGACATGGATGCAATCCTTGGAAGAGATGACAGGCTTGTTGCGAAACTTACGGATGCAGCAGAGAAGATTGATGCAAATTTTGCAGCGGTGATCGGTACTCCGGTTCCGGCTGTGATCGCAACGGATTATAGAGCATTACAGAGAATGTGCGAGAAGAAGACAAATCTTCCGATTCTGACTGTAGATACGAACGGAATGGAACTGTATGATGTGGGAGAAGAGAAGGCATGGCTGACTTTATTCAAGACATTTGCAGGAAAAGATGTAGCATCACAGAAGGAAGCTTCAGAAGAAGACGATTCTTCTAAAAAGATGAAAATCGGAGTTCTCGGTCTGACGCCACATGATGTCAGTGACCTGAATATAGAAGAGAAGTTCCGGAAATCAGAAAATGAGAATACGCATTATATTTGCTATGGAATGAGAGCAGGTATTGATAAAGTAAAGACAGCAGGCTCTGCAGGTAAGAATCTGGTTGTAGCACCGGCGGCACTCGAGACAGCAAAATATCTGGAAAAAGAATTTGGCACACCGTATGAAGTGGGATATCCATTCGTAGATGAATTGATACCTGAACTTGATTATGCTGGGAAAAAGATACTGATCATTCATCAGCAGGTGATTGCAAATGCCATCAGACAGGAAATTCGTACAAGAAGTGATGAACAGAATACAGAAGTTACGGTGGCAAGCTGGTTTATGATGAAATCCGAGCTTTCAGAAGAAGGAGATCTTTCACTGAAAGAAGAGATGGATTATTGTAAGCTTGTTCAAAATGGGAACTATGACATTGTCTTTGCAGATGAAAATATGAGAGGCCTGGTACCGGGATTCAAAGGAACATTTGTTAATATACGGCATTTTGCAGTCTCAGGAAAACTGCAGGAGTCATAACGGGAGGAAAAAGTCTATGGAGAAGGAGATAACGAAGAAAATCCGTGTCTATGGAATTGTACAGGGCGTAGGATTCCGTCCGACCGTCAGTCGACATGCAGATTCCTGTAAGATCAGAGGAAGTGTCAGTAATCGTGGACCTTATGTTGAAATCTTCGCACAGGGAAGCGAGACGGCAGTGAATCTGTTTATTGAGAAAGTTCGTACCTGTCCGCCAAAACGTGCAGCGATTCTTAAGGTTTCAGAAGAAATACTGGATACAAAGGAAAAATATCCGGACTTTTCTATCATAGAAAGCGAGAAGACAAAAGGAGAGATCTTTATTTCTCCGGATATTGCAATCTGTGAGGAATGTAAGGAAGAATTGTATGATCCCAAGGATCGCAGATACTTACATCCGTTTATTAATTGTACGTGTTGTGGTCCGCGGCTTACGATTCTGGATGCTCTTCCATATGACAGAGAGCGTACGAGTATGAAAGAATTTCCGATGTGTCCGGAATGTGAGGCAGAATATTACAATCCGGAAAGCAGAAGATACGATGCGCAGCCGGTTTGTTGTAATATGTGCGGACCGGAAGTTTATTTGATCAAAACTTCTGATAGAACGATAGACATGAAAGGTTCTGATGCAATTACGGAAGCAAGAAGAGTGATTTCCGAAGGCGGAATCGTAGCAGTGAAGGGAATCGGAGGATTTCATCTTTGCTGTGATGCATCAAATGAGGCAGCAGTGGAACTGTTAAGAAAGAGAAAACGCCGCCCGGCGAAACCGTTTGCAGTGATGGCAAGAAATCCTGATGTAGTGCAAAGTGTCTGTGAGTTGAGTAAGGAGCAGGAAGAAATTCTCACTGGACATCAGAAGCCGATTCTTCTTTTGGTGAGGAAAGAGATAGAAACGAAGCAGCTGTGTTCATCTGTCGCACCGGGCAATCCAAAAGTAGGAGTGATGCTTCCATATGCGCCGGTGCAGTTACTTCTATTTCAATATCCGGATGAAATCAAGATGCCGGACTTTCTCGTAATGACCAGTGGAAATGTATCCGGTGCGCCAATCTGCAGATCGGATGAGGAAGCACTCGAAGAGCTTTCGGAATTTTGTGACTGCATCTTGTCTCACAATCGAAAAATTCGTGTGAGAGCAGATGATTCCGTGATGGATTTCTATAAAAACAGACCATATATGATTCGCAGATCAAGGGGATATGCGCCACTTCCGATCCAGACGTCAGGAAAATGGAAAGGACAGGTATTAGCTGTCGGCGGAGAATTGAAAAATACATTCTGTATCGGTGTGGATAGTAGATTTTATCCTTCGGCTTATGTGGGGGACTTAGAAGATTTAAGAACGGTAAATGCATTGAAAGAGACAATACAGCGGATGGAAACATTGTTGGAAGTGGAACCAAGCGTTGTCGTCTGCGATATGCATCCCAAATATAATTCGACGGTGGTTGCGGAAGAACTGGGACTTCCTGTTTTGAAAGTGCAGCATCATTATGCACACATCTTATCCTGTATGGCAGAGAATGACTGGATGGAACAGGTGATCGGAGTATCTTTTGACGGAACCGGCTATGGAACGGACGGAACCATATGGGGCGGAGAAATACTTCTGGCAGATTTTGACGGATTCCGGAGAATCGGAAGTATTGAACCATTTTTACAGGCTGGAGGCGACCTATCAGCAAAAGAAGGATGGCGTATCGCAGTTTCTTTAATCTGGCAAATATCTGAATCAAAAGATGAGGCGATGCAGATCATTCAGAAACTTGGTCTTTGCGAGGAAAAAGAAGCGAAAGTTCAGCTTGCGATGCTTGAGAGAAAGATCAATGCGGTAGAGTCAACCAGTGCAGGAAGATTATTTGATGGAATCAGTGCGATACTTGGAATTCGAAAGAAATCTTCTTTTGAAGGAGAAGCCTCCATGGCATTGGAATTCGCAGCAGAAGCTTATGAAAAAAGATCTGGTGAGAAGAAAATAAATGTCTTAGACGGGCAGAAGTGTTTAATTGAATCAGCAGACGACGGAAGAGAACTTCTTCTGACAAGTCGACTGGTGAGGGCAGCAGTCGAAGTGGTTAGCAATATTGGCGAAAATGCAGTGGCAGAAGATACATTTGATCAGGACTTAATAGAAAAGGCAGCTTATGAATTTCATAAAGGACTTGCAGAGCAGATTGTCACAGCATGTATCCATGCTAAAGAGAAAACCGGATGTCAGACAGCCGCACTTAGTGGCGGTGTATTTCAGAATGGATTACTGCTTCGTCTGACGGAAGACGGATTAATTGCAAATGGTTTTCATGTGCTGACACATCAGATGATTCCGCCGAATGACGGAGGAATTGCGCTTGGTCAGGCATTTTATGGAATGAATCATGAGTGTGTAGAGGAAACTCCGATTTTATAGAGTTAAAAAAGAAAGGAATAAGAAAAATGTGTGTAGGATTATCAGCTAAAGTGGTTCGCATCAGTGACGGAACTGCAGTGGTAGATGCAGGTGGTGCGAAAAGAGAAGTATCTTCAGAGTTATTAGAAGATCTGGAGCCGGGCGATTACGTGATGGTGCACGCCGGAGTCGCAATTGCAAAGATCACAGAAGAAGATGACGAAGAGACCGATCAGCTTATGGAAGAACTGCTATAGAGCAGTGAACAGTGAGGTGAAAAGAATAAATGATGATGCAGGATATAACAAAAAATCAAACATCTGAAAGAAATGAGAAACAAAGAAAAACAGCGAGGGAAATCATCGAGCAGTATGATGGACCACCGGTTCGCATTATGGAAGTGTGCGGAACACATACACATGAGATCTTTCGCCTTGGAATCCGCAAATTACTTCCAAAGCAGGTGGAACTGATCTCAGGACCGGGATGTCCGGTCTGTGTGACACCGGTTGGGTTTATTGATGAGGCAGTGTGGCTTGCACTTCAAGCAGGTGTGACAGTCTGTACTTTTGGCGATCTTGTCCGTGTACCGGGAACAAAGATGAGTCTTGCGGGAGCGAGAGAAAAGGGCGCAAAGATCCAGATTGTTTATTCACCGGCAGATGCAGAAAAATATGCGAGGTTACATCCGGAGGAACAAGTCGTGTTCCTGTCCGTTGGTTTTGAGACAACAACACCTTCTTCTTGCTTATCAGTAAAGAAAGCGAAAGAAGAACAACTAGAGAATTATTCTATCCTGACGGCAAATAAGACGATGCCGGGAGCTTATGAAGCATTAAAAGGAAGTGCAGATGTGTTTCTTTATCCGGGACATGTAAATGCAATTACCGGAACGGCATTGTGTGAATCTCTGACAAAGGAGGGAGTCAGTGGAGTTGTAGCAGGATTTACTGCGAAAGAACTGCTGACAGCATTGGCTGTTTCATTGAAACGCTACCAGGAAGGAAAACCATTTTTTGTAAACTGCTATCCAAGAGTAGTAACAGCAGAAGGAAGCAAAGAGGCACAGCGTCTTGTAGATGAACTGATGGAATCCTGCGACAGTGAATGGCGTGGCCTTGGAGTGATTCCAGATTCCGGAATGAAGCTTCGTAAAGAGTGGGAAATGTTTGATGCAAGAGTGAAATATCAGATTCCGGAAATGGAAGGAAGAGCAAATCCAGCTTGTCGTTGCGGAGATGTTTTACAGGGAAAATGTAAGCCATCAGATTGCAAAGTATTTGGAAAAGTCTGTACACCGCAGCATCCGGTAGGAGCATGCATGGTTTCAAATGAAGGTGCGTGTTCCGCTTATTTCATGTACGGAGTATAGAAGAAAATAGAAATGGTTACTGTGAACAGTGACGGAAAAAGAGGAAATAATATGAGCGAAAAAATAGAAAGCCAGACAGTTACAATGGCACACGGAGCAGGCGGAAAACAGACTTCAGAACTGATCGACAAAGTATTTGCAGCACATTTTGCAAATCCGGATCTGACAGCAGATGATGCAGCTGTATTAAATCCGCCGGTTGGGAAAATGGCAGTGTCAACAGATGGATTTATCGTATCTCCGGCATTTTTCCCGGGAGGAAATATTGGAAAACTGTCTATCTGCGGAACAGTAAATGACCTGGCCTGTATGGGGGCAAAACCATTATATTTGACTTGTGCATTTGTGATTGAAGAAGGATTCCAAATGGAGAAACTGAAGCAGATTGCGGAGGCAATGGCTAAAACAGCGAAAGAAGCAGGTGTTCGCATCGTATCAGGAGACACCAAGGTCGCCGGAAAAGGACAGGTAGACGGAGTCTTTATCACAACAACCGGAATGGGAGAAATTGAAGATGGCGTACAGGTTGGCGGAGAACTTGCGAAGCCAGGAGATGCAGTTATCGTAACCGGAGATATCGGCCGACATGGATGCACGATCCTTCTTGCGAGAGAAGATTTCGGAATCGAGGCAGATGTGAAGAGCGACTGCGCCCCACTTTGGAAGACGGTGGAGGCTGTTATGGACACGACACATGAACTTCATGTGATCCGCGATGCGACAAGAGGCGGTGTCGGAACTGTATTATACGAGATTGCAGGACAGAGCCAGGTTGGAGTACAGATTGATGCAGCAAAAATCCCGGTAGCTACCGAAGTGCAGGGAGTCTGTGGAATGCTTGGACTTGAACCACTTTATCTTGCCTGCGAAGGAACAATGGTGATCATTGCTCCGGCAGAACAGGCAGAAAAGATCGTAGAGACACTTCACCAGTGTCCATACTCTCAAAATGCAGCGATCATCGGAACGATTACAGAAGAAAACCCAGGCAAGGTAATACGCATGACAGAAATCGGAACCCAGTCCCTCCTCCCACAGCCGGGCGGAGAGTTGTTGCCTAGAATATGCTAAACCAGTTCTGAAATGCGGAGAAAGTTGTCTCTTCATGCGCTGCAAGCTAGCTTGCATAAGCAAGAAGAGACAACTTTCTCCATATGGCGAACGCCATACAGCGAAATGAAGCGTGAGCGGAATTGAGCTGTAGCATGAGGAACGGAAGAGAGCAATATAACAAAATGCGGAGAAAGGAATCGAAATGGATACAAGAGTAGCAGTAATCTCCATAATTGTGGAAAATCCGGAAGCGATCGTTACACTGAATGATCTTCTTCATGAAGCCGGAAATTATATTATCGGGCGTATGGGGATTCCATATAGGGAAAAAGGAATTAATATCATCAGTATTGCAATTGATGCACCGCAGGATATGATCAGCAGCCTTTCCGGAAAGATCGGAAGACTCAAAGGTGTGTCAGCGAAGACTGCCTATTCAAACATCATTACAAAAGCGGAGGCACAGAATGATTAAAATTGCAGTATATGGAAAAGGTGGAATCGGAAAGTCGACGACAGTCTCCAATGTGGCAGCAGCACTGGCTGAGCAGGGATTAAAGGTTCTTCAGATTGGATGTGACCCAAAGGCAGATTCAACGATTCTCCTCCGACATGGGGAAGAGGTTCCGACTGTACTTCAGATGTATCAGGAAAAGAAACAGAACCTGAAACTGGAAGATATTGTGAAAATTGGATACAAAGGAATTGTCTGTGTAGAAGCAGGCGGCCCGACACCGGGACTTGGGTGCGCAGGACGCGGAATCATAACTGCACTGGAAAAACTCGAAGAGACAGGTGCATATGAGAAATACCAGCCGGATGTAGTGCTTTATGATGTGCTCGGAGACGTTGTCTGTGGTGGATTTTCTATGCCGATGCGAAATGGGTATGCAGACAAGATCTTTATTGTTACATCTGGAGAAAATATGGCGATTCATGCAGGTGCGAATATTGCTATGGCGGTAGAAAACTTTAAGAATCGCGGATATGCCACACTGGGAGGGCTGATCCTGAATCGAAGAAATGTCCTGCGTGAGGAGGAGAAAGTAGAAGAACTGGCGGAAGATTTTCATACAAGTATCGTAGGAACTTTGACAAGAAGTGATCTTGTTCAGCAGGCAGAAGAACAGAAAAAGACCGTTCTTGAAGCATTTCCGGAAAGTGAAATGGCAGAAGAATATCGTATACTTGCCAAAGCAATCCTGATGAAAGTGAGAGAAAAACAAGAGGTGTCAAATGCTTAGAAAAGTTGGAGAATCAGCCTGGCCGATCAGTGAGAAAGATGCGGTTGTCAGCATAAAAGACGCATCCTATCCAATTCCGTTCCCACAAGGGCTGGAATTTAATTCACCGGCACATGGCTGTTGGAATATCGTTCATACTGGAATGCTGATTCCGGAAGCACATCAGATTTATGTCTGTGCGGACAACTGTATGCGTGGCGTTGTGCTTACTGCAGCAGAGATGTGTGAAGAAGATAGATTTTCCTTTGTGATCGTAGAGGAGCAGAACCTGTTAAGCGGAAATCTGGAAGATGTGACGATTGAAGGAACGGCAGATATTTTAAGAAAACTAAAAGAACGCGAGGAAAAGACGGGACAGAAAATGCCGAAGGCGATTCTTTTGTTTACAGTCTGTATTCATCATTTTATCGGATGTGATCTGGAAAGAATTTACAGAGAATTGGAAGAACAATTCCCGGAAATCACATTTCTGAGATGCTATATGGATCCAATCATGCAGAAACACGGACCGACACCGGATCAGAAACTCAGAAAAGCAATGTATGAGTCATTGGATTCAGAACCTGATAAAATGGATACAAAACAGATTTCTATTTTGGGAAGTGACTTTGCTTTAGATCAAAGTAGTGATCTGAAAGAATTGTTACCAAAAGCAGGTTATACAGTTAGGGAATTGCAGAGCTGCAGAACATGGGAAGAGTATAAAGAATTGGGAAATGCAGGAACATTTCTCTGTTGTTATCCATCTGGAAAATATGGGATAGAACTTTTGGCAAAACGACTGGACAGAACATTTCTTTATCTTCCACTGAGTTTTGATTATGAAGAAATCAAGAAGGAAGAAGAGATTTTGTGGAATACTTTAAAACCTGAAGACAATCAGGAACTGTTATCATGGATAGAAAAGAAAATTTCACTCTGTGAGGCGGCATTAGAACACACAAGGCAAGTGATCGGAAACACACCGATTTCAATCGACTATACATTCCATCCGCGTCCGCTTGGATTGGCGAAACTGTTACTGACACATGGGTTCAACGTAGAGACGGTGTATCTGGACAGTATAAGTCCAGAAGAAAAAGAAGCTTTTGCGTGGCTGAAAGAGAAGAAACCGGAGTTGGAACTTCGTTCAACAGTCCATGCGAAAATGCGTCTGCTACATGAGGAGCATGCAACGGATAAGATTCTGGCAATCGGCCAGAAGGCAGCATGGTTTACAGGAAGTCGATATTTTGTAAATCTTGTTCAGGGAGCAGGATTACAGGGGTTTGACGGAATCCGCAGGACTGCCGAACTAATGGAAGAAGCATTTTTAGAAGAAAAAGATCCAAAAACGCTTATTGTAAAAAAAGGATGGGGGTGTACAAGCTGTATATGAGACAGGCATATCGAATGATACCGATTTATACCTCAGATGTATCAGGAGTCTGTTCTGCACTATATGAATTAGGTGGGATGGTTGTTATACATGATCCTTCCGGTTGTAATTCCACTTATAACACGCATGATGAAATCAGGTGGTACAATCAGGACAGTCTGATCTTTATTTCCGGATTAACAGAGATTGATGCAGTGATGGGGAATGATGAAAAATTCTTATCTGATATCAAAGAAGCGGCAGGTGAATTACATCCGAAATTTATTGCTCTTGTAAGTTCACCGATTCCATTTATGAATGGAACAGATTTTCCGGCTTTGGCGAAAGTGCTTGAGACAGAGACGGGGATTCCGGCCTTCGCAGTGCCAACGAATGGAATGCATGATTATGTGTATGGTGCAGGAAAGGCACTGGAGGAAATTGCGAGAAGATTTGTTCCGGAGCAAATGGAAGACAGAAATGGTTCAGAACGTACAGTAAATCTGCTTGGAGCAACACCTCTCGATTTTGGTCCAATTTCAAAAGTAGAAGAACTAAAAAAGAATCTTGAGCAGTATGGGTGGAAGGTGATTTCCACATGGGCGATGGAAGATTCTTTGGAAGATCTGGCACAGGCAGGAAAAGCGGAGATGAATCTTGTGATATCCTCTGTCGGGCTTAGGGCAGCGAAGATGCTGAAAGAAAAATATGGAACGCCTTATGTGATTGGAACACCTTATAAAGAATATGCGGAGAGAATCAGTGAAGCTTTGGAAAAACGCATCCAGATTCCCGCTATAGAAGATCGGAGAAGAGAGAATTTACAAGGAACTGGTAACTCTGAAAAAATAATTACGTTGATCGGAGAACCGGTTACAATTGGATCTCTTGCTGCAATTATCGAAAGAAGATACCATTATAAAACAAGGATACTCTGTCCCTTAGAGAATGCAGAAGGATTGCTGGGAGAGCATGATCTGAAGATATGCGGTGAAGAAGAGATGGAAAACGCCCTGAAAAACGCTCAGATCGTAGTAGCAGATCCATTGTATCGCCCAATCTGCCCGGTTGAGTGCGAGTTTTATGAGAGAGCGCACATAGCATTTTCAGGGAGAATGTTTCTAAAAAATAAATAAGTAGGGATGACAGATCAATACTGTCACCCCGTCTTTTTCAGATACCACTTTTCTATCAGACCGATTATCGCATACAACAGCACTGCAATGATACATAGAATGCAGATACTCATCAGAAGCCAGTCAAGTTTAAACACCTGGCTGGAATAGATGATCAGGTATCCAAGTCCGCTTCTTGCGGCTAGAAATTCACCGATGATAACTCCGACAAGACAAAGTCCAATATTGACTTTCATATTACTGATGATTGCCGGAATGGAACCAGGAAGAACCACCTTGGTCAGCGCATGCCTGCGTTTTCCATGTAGTGTGTAGATCAGACGAATTTTTTCCTGGTCGATCGTAGAAAAACTGGTGTAGAGGTTCAGGATACTTCCGAAAATTGCAACGGACATTCCGGCAACAACAATGGTTGTGGTATTGGCACCCAGCCAGACAATAAGTAAGGGCGCCAGGGCAGATTTTGGCAGGCTATTCAGGACAACCATGTAAGGGTCAAGAATTTCGGAGAGTCCATGGAAACACCAGAGGAGGATTGCAATCAGAATGCTGGTAAGCGTGACCAGAAGAAAGCTGACAAGTGTCTCATACAGGGTGATTCCAATATGGTGAAAGACAGAACCATCCTCTGTCATTTTCAGAAAACAGGTTACGATACGGGAAGGGCTGCTGAAGATAAAGGAATCAACAACTCCGGTATCGGCACAGATTTCCCATTGTAACAGGAATAAGAAAAGAATCAGAATCCGCAGAAAGACGACCATCCGTCGGCGTCTGCGGATTTTTTTGAGAAAACGAAGATGCTCAGTTGTCATGGTTTAGCTCCTTCCAGATTTGATTAAAGTAGTGTTTGAATTCAGGTGCATTCCGCCGATTTAAAGGTGTGTCTTGTTCTAATTTAAAGAAAATCGAAATTTCGCAACGGACGTTGGCAGGACGGTTGGTGAGGACAATGACCCGGTCGGAAAGGCTGATTGCTTCCGATAGATCATGAGTGACAAGAAGTGCGGTCTTTCCACTCTGTCGGATAATCTGACCGATGTCGTCGCTTACGGTCAGCCTGGTCTGATAATCCAAAGCGGAAAAGGGCTCATCAAGCAGTAAGAGTTGCGGATCAGGCAGCAGAGTCCGAATCAGGGCGGCACGCTGGCGCATTCCTCCGGAAAGCTGGGAGGGACGTGCAGAAGCAAATTGTTTTAAACCATATTGTTCGAGAAGCTCATACGCACGTTTTTTGGTTGCAGTATTCAGTGTGCCGCAGATTTCCGGACCGAGGGTGACATTCCGGTAAATACTGCGCCAGTCCAGTAAATGATCGTGTTGGAGCATATAGCCAATCAGGGGGGAATTTTCCTTGAGAGGGATACCATTTAACAGGATTTCTCCTGCATCTGGCTTCATCAATCCACAGATCAGGGAGAGAAGTGTAGATTTGCCACATCCGGAAGGACCGACAACTGCTGTGAAGGTTCCGGGTTGCACGGAAAAGGAAAGATCAGATAAAGCCCTTGTTTCTGCGTCCAATGTGTGATAAGAATAATATATGTTATGAAGTTCCAGAAGAGAATTCATTGAAGACTCCATTTCAGTAGTAGTTAATGTTATGATATGTAAAAATAATCCTGAGAGTGAATCAATGAACATGTCAGGCGTTTTAGAAAAAAGGAATGATTGATCTGGAACAAAGATACAGGAGAATGATGAAAATGAACTTACAGAAAATAAACTATCAGAAAGAACTGGAGAAGCTTCTGACAAGACTGGAAAAGGAAGAAAAAGTACCAACTCTTTTACTACATAGTTGCTGCGCACCGTGCAGTAGTTATGTATTAGAGTATTTATCACAGTATTTTAAAATCACTGTCTTCTATTATAATCCAAATATTTATCCGGAAAGTGAATACACAAAGCGCATCCTGGAACAACAGAAATTGATTGAAGAGATGCATTTCCGGTATCCGGTATCATTTTTAGCCGGTAAATATGACCGCGACCGGTTCTATGAGATGGCAAAAGGACTGGAAGAAGTGAAAGAGGGCGGTTCCAGATGCATGGGATGCTATGAACTTCGTCTGAAGGAATCCGCAGAAATTGCAGTAGCTGGAGGATTCGACTATTTTACAACAACACTTAGTATAAGTCCGATGAAGAATGCGCAGAAGTTGAATGAAATCGGACAACGTGTCGGTGAAGAATATGGTGTACAGTATCTGCTTTCTGATTTCAAGAAGAAGAATGGATATAAGAGATCCATCGAATTGTCTGGAATCTATGGTCTTTACCGTCAGGATTATTGTGGATGCGAGTTCTCCTATAAAGCACGTCAGGCAGAAAAATGTGTGTGAAATGACGGAAGAAGTGATTAAAATAGCAGAAAATAAGAAAAAATCTACAGAATTCGTCGAAATCAGGTATATTTTGCAAGTTTGTAGTAGACATTTGACACTTTAGTGTGATAAACTAATGGGCAAATACGATATAATAGAAAAGGGGAAAGACAGATGGCACAGTTATGGGGCGGTCGTTTTACAAAAGAGACAGATCAGCTGGTTTATAATTTTAACGCATCCATCTCTTTCGACAAGAGATTCTATGAGCAGGATATCCGCGGAAGTATTGCACATGTGACAATGCTTGCAAAGCAGGAAATTCTGACTGAGGATGAGAAGAAGCAGATCATTGACGGACTGAACGGGATCCGTGAGGATGTGGAAAACGGAACACTTGAGATTACAGATAAATATGAAGATATTCACAGCTTTGTTGAGGCAAACCTGATCGACCGGATCGGGGATGCAGGAAAGAAGCTGCATACAGGAAGAAGCAGAAACGACCAGGTTGCACTGGATATGAGACTTTATACAAGAGATGAGATTATTGAGCTTGACGGACTCTTGAAAGAGATTCTGGAAGTTCTTCTGAAACTGATGAAAGAGAATGTCGAAACTTACATGCCGGGATTTACACATCTTCAGAAAGCACAGCCGATCACTCTTGCACATCATATGGGAGCTTATTTCGAGATGTTCAAGCGTGACAGATCCAGAATGAAAGACATTTATAAGAGAATGAATTACTGTCCGTTGGGAGCCGGAGCACTTGCCGGAACAACTTATCCGCTTGACAGAGAGTACACGGCAGAGCTTCTGGGTTTTGCAGGACCGACACTGAACAGTATGGATTCTGTATCTGATAGAGATTATCTGATCGAGCTTTTGTCAGCGATGTCAACTGTGATGATGCATCTGAGCAGATTCTCAGAGGAAGTGATTATCTGGAATTCCAACGAATATCAGTTTGTGGATATTGATGACGCTTACAGTACAGGAAGCAGTATCATGCCACAGAAGAAGAACCCGGATATTGCAGAGCTTGTCCGTGGTAAGACAGGAAGAGTTTATGGAGCATTGACATCTCTTCTGACAACAATGAAGGGAATTCCGCTTGCTTATAACAAAGACATGCAGGAAGACAAAGAACTTGTATTTGACGCAATTGATACAACAAAAGGATGTCTGGCGCTCTTTACAGGAATGCTTAAGACAATGAAGTTTAACGATGCACGCATGGAAGAGAGTGCGAAGCATGGATTTACCAATGCGACAGATGCAGCAGATTATCTGGTGAATCATGGAGTTCCGTTCCGTGATGCACATGGAATCGTTGGACAACTCGTACTGTACTGCATTGAGCATAAGAAAGCGCTGGATGATATGACAATGAAAGAATTCAAAGCCATCTCACCGGTGTTTGAAGAAGATATTTATGATGCGATCAGCATGAAGACCTGTGTAGAGATGAGAAATACGATCGGTGCACCGGGAAAAGCGGCAATGGAGAAAGTGATCGCAATCGAAGAAGCTTATCTTGTGACAGAGTAATGGATAATCACAGCGAGCAAAAATAACTGAATGTTTTCTTTCATTATATAATGGGAATTGAAAGAGAACGTTTGGATAGAAAATAGAAAATAAGAAGAAAAGGGAGAAGAAAACAATGGAGCAGAAATTAAAAGTAGGTATCCTTGGAGCAACAGGTATGGTAGGACAGAGATTTATTTCTCTGCTTGAGAACCATCCATGGTTTGAAGTTGTAACAGTAGCAGCAAGCCCTCGTTCCGCAGGTAAGACATATGAAGAAGCAGTAGGTGACCGTTGGAAAATGGATACACCGATGCCGGAAGCAGTTAAGAAGCTGGTAGTCCTGAATGTAAATGATGTAGAGCATGTAGCATCTACAGTTGATTTTGTATTCAGTGCAGTGGATATGTCTAAAGACGAGATCAAAGCAATTGAAGAAGCATATGCGAAGACAGAGACACCGGTTGTATCTAACAACAGTGCACACCGCTGGACACCGGATGTACCGATGGTAGTACCGGAGATCAATGCAGATCATTTTGAAGTGATCAAAGATCAGAAGAAACGTCTTGGAACAACACGCGGATTCATTGCAGTAAAACCAAACTGCTCAATCCAGAGCTATGCACCTTGCCTTGCAGCATGGAAAGAGTTCGGACCAAAAGAACTGGTTGTTACAACATACCAGGCAATCTCCGGAGCAGGTAAGACATTCAAAGACTGGCCGGAAATGGTTGGAAATATTATCCCATTCATTGGTGGAGAAGAAGAGAAGAGTGAGCAGGAGCCGCTTCGTGTACTTGGTAAAGTAGAGAACGGACAGATCGTGAAAGCAGAGCTTCCGAAGATCACATGCCAGTGTGTGCGTGTACCGGTTCTGAACGGACATACAGCAGCAGTATTCATCAACTTCGAGAAGAAGCCTACAAAAGAGCAGCTGATCGAGAAACTTGTAGCATTCAAGGGATTCCCACAGGAAGCAGAACTTCCGAGTGCTCCGAAGCAGTTTATCCAGTACCTTGAAGAGGACAACCGTCCACAGGTAACAGAGGATGTGAACTACGAGCGTGGAATGGGCGTATCTATCGGACGTCTGAGAGAAGATACAATGTTCGATTACAAGTTTATCGGACTGTCCCATAACACAGTAAGAGGTGCAGCAGGTGGAGCAGTTCTCTGTGCAGAGGCATTGACAGCAAAAGGATATATTGCAGCAAAATAAGAAAATAGAAAAGGCAGTGGCAGTACAAAAATAGTCACTGCCTTTTATACGTATACAAGTCGGGAAGGCAGCTGCCAATCCGATGAAAGAAAATGGGGATAAAAATAAAAATGGTATGAGCAGGAGGATTTTATGGAGAAGGAGAAAAAAGGAAGAGCGATTGCACTACTTCCAATAGGAGTGTTTTTGATCATTTTTCTCGGTGCGGGAATTGTGTTCAAAGATTTTTATGCGATGCCGGCGATCGTTGCGTTTTTGATCGCATTGTTTGTTGCATTTTTGCAGAATAAAGAATTGAGTTTTAACAAGAAGATTGAAGTGATTGCCAAAGGTGTTGGTGAGGAAAACATCATTACGATGAGCCTGATCTTTCTCTGCGCCGGAGGTTTTTCAGGTGCAGTTACTGCAGCAGGTGGGGTAGACAGTACAGTCAATTTAGGATTGTCATTGATCCCGGCACATTTTGCAGTTGCAGGTCTGTTTCTGATCGGATGTTTTATTTCGGTCTCTATGGGGACTTCCATGGGAACGATTGCAGCACTTGCACCGATCGCAGTTGGAATCAGTGAAAAGACAGGATTTGCACTTAGTATCTGCATCGGAGCAGTTGTGTGTGGAGCTATGTTTGGAGATAACCTTTCTATGATCTCTGATACAACAATTGCAGCAGTTAAGACACAGGGATGTGAAATGAAAGACAAGTTTAAGGCAAACTTTTTCATCGTTCTTCCGGCAGCGATTATTACAGTATTAATCTTCTGGTTTGTAACAAGAAATATGAATTTCCATTTGGAGGAAAACTTAAGTTACAGCCTTTGGGAAGTTCTTCCGTATATGGTTGTTCTTCTTGGAGCACTTATCGGAATCAATGTATTTGTTGTTTTGATCAGCGGAATTGTGATCTCCCTGATCGTAGGTGTAAGCATGGGACATATTGCACTTTCTGAAATGTTCCAGGTTGTTGGAAATGGTGTGACATCAATGTATGACATCACAGTTATTTCTATCATCGTAGCATGTATCGTATCACTTGTGAAAGAGCATGGTGGAATCCAGTTCATTCTGAATCTGATCAAGAGCAAGATCAATGGAAGAAGAGGAGCAGAATTCGGAATCGCACTTCTTGCCCTTTTTGTTGATGCATGTACAGCAAATAATACGGTTGCCATTGTTATGACAGGACCGATCGCAAAAGAAATCAGTGAAGAGTTTGATGTAGATCCGAGAAGATCAGCCTCACTTCTGGATATGTTTACATCTGTAGGCCAGGGTATCATTCCATACGGAGCACAGCTTCTGTCAGCAGCAACACTGACTGGATTGACACCGCTTCAGATTATTCCGAATCTGTATTATCCGCTTCTTATGGGAGTATGCGGAGTTTTGGCAATCATCTTCCGGCCACAGAGTAAAAAACTACAGTAAAGTAAAGTGGTAACTTAAAAAAGCAAAAATAATATATTTTCTTGTGGTATAAGAAAAGTTGTGTTATACTTGCAGACAAGAGTGATTTTCACTGGAAACTAAAAGTAAGAAATCAAGATAAAAGAGGGATGTAAGGATGAATCTATTATACAAAAGCACCAGAAATTCAGACAAGACTGTTACAGCTTCACAGGCCATCTTAAAGGGACTGGCTGATGATGGAGGACTGTTTGTTCCTGTATCCGTTCCGAAGCTGGATGTAACAATGGATGAACTTAAAGACATGTCATATCAGGAGACAGCTTATGCAGTTATGAAACAGTTCTTTACAGATTTTACAGAAGAAGAACTGAAACACTGCATCAACAGTGCTTATGATTCAAAGTTTGATACAGAAGTGATCGCACCACTTGTGAAGGTGGGAGATACTTATCATCTGGAACTGTTCCACGGAGCAACGATCGCATTTAAAGATATGGCACTTTCTATCCTGCCGCATCTGATGATCACTTCCGCAAGAAAGAACCAGGTGAAAAATGATATCGTGATCCTGACAGCAACTTCCGGAGATACAGGTAAGGCTGCACTTGCAGGTTTTGCAGATGTTCCGGGAACAAAGATCATCGTGTTCTATCCAAAGGGAGGCGTAAGCCACGTTCAGGAATTACAGATGGTGACACAGAAGGGAGAGAATACTTCTGTTGTAGCAATCCATGGTAACTTTGATAACGCACAGAGCGGTGTGAAGGCAATCTTTGAAGACAAAGAGCTGGCAGCAGAATTAGATGCGAAGGGATATCAGTTCTCATCAGCAAACTCCATCAATATCGGACGTCTTGTACCGCAGGTTGTTTATTATGTATATGCTTATGCAAAGCTGCTTGAGAATGAAGAGATCCAGGCAGGCGAGGAGATCAATGTTACAGTTCCGACAGGAAACTTTGGAAATATCCTTGCTGCATATTATGCAAAACAGATGGGCGTGCCGATCGCAAAACTGATCTGTGCTTCCAATGATAACAAGGTTCTCTTTGATTTCTTCCAGACAGGTGTCTATGACAGAAACAGAGAATTTATCTTGACATCTTCACCGTCCATGGACATTCTGATCTCAAGCAACCTGGAGCGTCTGATCTACACAATCGCAGGACAGGATGCACAGAAGGATGTAGAGCTCATGACACAGCTGAAAGAAAAAGGTGTGTATGAGATCACAGCTGAGATGAAGGAAGGTCTGAAAGACTTTGTCGGAGGATTTGCGACAGAAGAAGAAGTGAAAGAGACGATCCATGACACATATCAGAAGACAGGATATGTGATGGATACTCATACAGCAGTTGCAGCACATGTGTGTGCACAGTATCGTAAAGATACAAAGGACGAGAAGAAATGTCTGGTTGCTTCCACAGCAAGTCCGTACAAGTTCGTACGCAACGTTATGACAGCAATTGATCCGAAGTATGATGAGATGGAAGACTTTGCACTGATTGATGAGCTTGAAAAAGTATCTGGCTTCCCGATTCCAAATGCGATCAAAGAAATCCGTGATGCAGAGGTTCGTCATACAACAGAGTGTGATGCAGATCAGATGAAAGAGACAGTAAAAAATATTCTTGGGGTGTAAAAAAATGGATAACAGCTTGTGGGGATTTATAGGTATTTTTGTTCTATGTTGTGGAATTTACGCATTGTATTCCTTTGTTATAATGAAAGTAAAGGGCGAGATCAATGCATCAATTCTCCTGGGAAAAGATTATACTTATAAAAAATGTAAGGATAAAGAGGCTTATATAGCAAAAACAGCTCCGGCACTTTTTGTCTTTGGACTGGTATCTGTGATCTATGGAGTGATCGATGTGATTCACTGTTATGTTCATACAATGACAATAGTAGATACAGTTGCAATGATTATTTTCCTTATTGTATTGATCTGGTTCGGTGTTTATACAAGAAATCTCAGAAACAGATATTATTAAAAATGTCAGTTCCGTTTCTTTTTGCTGACAGAAACTATGAGAAACACGCTCCGTGAGTTTCTCAAGTTATCGCGGCAGTCGCCAAGGTCTCGTGCAAGCACGGACTTTG
>OLOI01000627.1_pt1 | contig 34467 bp, 19 predicted proteins | sample 1672131 | NCBI WGS metagenome assembly OLOI01 (sample SAMEA3136651, study PRJEB25190) | human gut metagenome
ATAGGCGCTCGTTTCCATAAGGACGCAATCCATAATTGTTGGGTTTAGGTGATTTTTGCGTTAAGGATGTGCAAGATAATCCAAGCCTTCAGGAAACGATTTCCATGTCCGCTCCAGACCGATCCAGTCCGCTCAAAGGAAAAAATGATCGGCGGTGACGCTGATGTCCGCCATAAATCGGCAAATAAGGTGATAAAAATCCTATTTGCTTTTTTATCAGATATTTCGTATATTTGTATAGAGTTGTTTGACAGGATGAACCTCGATGTAAGTTTATTCAAGACTTGCGTTTCTAAATCATTACCTCATAAAAAAACAACGCCGTAACTTATTCAGTTACAGCATTGCTTTGTAAATCCTCGGAACCTCTACTGAAATCCGGGGGCATTGCCCGACGGCGCACCGTCCCAGCCGGCAGCCATCATCGCCACGGCATAGAGCAGCCCGCCGTTGCCCGGGAAATAGGGGAACGGCGCACGTCCGCCGCCGACCAGCCCGCAGGCATCGAAGTCGAAGGCCGGGTAATCCAACAGGTAATCGACCGCCATTTCGGGTTTCCCGAGCCGGGCGGCGCACATGGCGAGCATGGGGAAATCCCAGCCCCAGGTCTCGTGCAGCTTCCATTCGCGGTGCACCTTCATCAGCGTCCGCTCCATCGTGGGGATATCCACCCCGTCGCCGGGCAGCATACCGTAGGCGCCGATAAGCGCCGGATGCTCCCAGTTGTAGCGCGTCCACATCCCGTCGATATTCTCCCACGAAACGTATACGCCCTGCTGCACGGGAAGCGGCGACAATTTATCGCAGACCCGTCCGTACTCCGCCTTTGCCGGCAGGCCCAGCCGCTCGCGCCACAGGCCGGCGATCCGCAGCCCGGTGAGCCAATAGCTCAGCTCGAATGTCGGGTTGATGGTCGTCCGCGGGTCGGCATTCTCGCCTACGACCTGCAACGGGTACCCCAGGACATAGCGATCCGCCGCCGCATCGTAATGCGCATAGGAAGCCATGAAATCGGCGGTTTCGAAAACCACGTCACGCCATTTTTCCAGCGTTTCGCGCGTGGGATGCTGCCGGTATTCGAGTTCGGCGTAGAAAATCGGGTGCGGCTGTTGCCAGATGAGCAGCGCCGTGGTTTCCAGCGGCCACTCCCACCACGCATGGTCGCCGATAGTCTTGGGCCAGCGGGCGCCATCGTATCCCTGCATGGCGGCTTTGCGCCTGTACGTGGCAAGATTGTCCGCAAAGACCTCCATCATCCCGGAAGCCATCTTCCAACGGCCCCACAGGGCATAGTGGGTGCAGTGCCACCAGATCATCTCGTGGTGGTACTTGCCGTACCAGCCGTTATTGACAAGGCCGCTCTCCTGCGGCGGGAGGGATCCGGCCTCGTTGACGGCCATCACGTATTGGGAGAGCACGACCCGCCGTTCCAGCTCGCGCCAGCGGGAATCGGAACTCCCCGAGAGGTCGATGGCACCGCCGCCCTCCCAGAACTCGCGCCAGTGCCGGGCGCTGGCGCTTCGGGTCTGGGCGAAGGTCGGCACGGCGGCATTGCCCACGATCTTGTCGAAGCAAACCACAAAACTGATCTCCCGCGCATCGGTGGCGGGAATCAGTTCGTAACAGTGCTCCTGCGTCCGGCGGAGCACTGCCCCGGCGTCCCACTGCACGTGGACATCGTAATTCGTATCGTCGAGCTGCCTGTGGAAGCTGGCCATATGTGTCCCGGGCGAAAGCTCCGTAAGGTGCCTTCCGGGGCTGTCCCAGTCGGCGGCACTGCCGAATTCCGTGTTCGACGGGAAAGGAAACCGCAACGAGATGCCGACCGTTCCGTCGGCCACTTTTTCCGACTCGATCCTCACGGCCACGGCGTCCTTCTCCGGATGCCCGACAGTCGTTACGACCACCTCCCGGCCGTCGATGCTATAACGGCTCGTCGCCGTCCCCGTCCATAGGTCGAGCCGCTGCACGGGATCGGTCAAATCCCCGATCCCGGCCCGCGAGCCGTCGTCCTTTATCAACACCAGCCCGATGCGCCCCAGGTTGATCCGCTGCGGGTTGCGCACCATCCAGTCGCGCAACGCCCCCTGCTCGGGATTGGGAATGTCATAGCGCACCATACGGCCCTGCGCCTCCCATTCCGCGCCCCTGAAATCTTCGGGGCGCTGCCCCTGCGGCAGCGGGAAACGGTACCAGCCCCAGTTCGACATCGTATTGGCATTGTCCGAAAAGGTCTGCATACCGCTGATATCGAACCCGAAGGCGAACTCCCCGTTGCCGACCTGCATCGGCCCGCGCAGATTGCCCTCCCGGATTTCGGGGTTATGGCGCGTTACGACCGCTTTGCGGTCTATTTTCCTGGCCGCATACGCAGGATGCGAAAGCGGCAACAGGGCTGCACACAAAACGAGGGCGGCAGCCCTGGCGGGCCGGGACAGATATCCGGCCGGGATTTCAGCATTCATATCGGTTCGGGTTTGGGATTCGTATTCCATCTAAAAAGTTTGCGGTTCCGGCCGAGCGGCAGGCAACCGCAGGCCGTGCATCGGGAACCGTTTTTTCCGTATTACAAAATTGCCCCTTATTTTCAAAACGGCAGGCGGATAAATTGATTTTTAGCCTGTGTATTTTGACCGAACGGGATCCGGCCATCTGACGGAAGCGGTTCCGGCACAGGAGTCTTCGGGAAAGGAATTGCCAGAAGGGAAAGGGCCGGAATTCCGCTTCCGTCCGGAAAAGGCAGGGGCGGAGCCGTTACAGCCTCCGCCCCGCCCAATCTTACCGTCATCCGTCAATACACCTCGAATTCATAGATTCTGGCGGTATTTCCTTCGCTTTGGTCAGGTTTTGAGACCACGAGCCTCACGTATCGGGCTGTTACGGGCTGCAGAAGAACCCTGTCGGTTTCGAGGGCCGTGTTGTCGTAAACCGTGTCCACCGTTTTCCACTCTTCGCCGGTGCTCCGGCGCACCTGCAGGGAGTACTCCTTTGTGATGTAGTCCAGGGCTTCGAGCGCAGCGTGCATGACATACCAACCCCGGATCGTGGTCTCCCGTCCGAGATCCACCCCCAGCAGCTTGGGTTTGGCATCGCTGTAATCGCACCACTTGGTGGATACGTCCTCGTCGGTGGCGCACTCGGCCCTCTCGGAGGCGTTGACCTCCCCCGACCTTTCCACGACGGGTTTGCCGTAGAGCAGGTTTCGCCGCCCGGCCTGCGAGGCGTCGGCGCCTTTCACGGGCAGCTGCACGCGCAGCAGGTCGCAGGCCGCACCGATACCTCCGGCGGGGTCTTCGGCCACCGTCGCCGCGAACACCACGATGCGCGGGTCGTCGGGCAGTACCAGCTGCCGTGCCCCCTCGGGGATGTCGAGGCCGATGCGGAACATGTAGGTGAATTCGTAGGGCCTGTCCTCGTTGCGGATCATATCATGCTTGTGCGTGCCCACGAAGGCCACCTGCGCATCCTTGAGGTAGGGCTCGGTATGCCCCGTATGGCCCCACTGTCCGATGAAGCCGCCATAATAGGGTACCAGTGCCGTGTGCTCCTTTCCGTCGACGGTGAACACGGCCTGCGTGTCGTACATGGTCGAGGCGGCCAGCAGGTAGAGCTTGCCATAGCGCCCGCGGGGCAGGTCGATGGTGTCGCGGCGGCATTTGACGCCGTTCTCCGCGGCGGGATCCCCCATCTCGAAGCCGACACCCCCGTACACGATGCGGGACGGCAGCAGCTCGGCGGCGTAGGAGCAGCCCTTGCCGTCGAAGTTGGCGTCCGAGCGGAACGGGTTGTAAGAGGCCGTCTTGACGTTGTAAGGCAGCTCCACCGCCGCCTCCGCGGCGGGCGTGAGCGCCCGGGCGGGCCTGGCGAGTTTCACGCGGAAAGTCTTCATGCCGAAGGGCCCGACCTCGAAGCGCAGCTCGCGGCCGCTGAACTCCGCGTCGCCCACGACATCCTCCACGCCGTTGAGCTCCCGGGCGTCGACGATCTGCGCCGCGAAGCCCACCACGGCCTGCTGCGACCCGAGACCCGAGGTCTCGTAGAAACGAACCACATATTCGTCCGAATCCTCGGCCTGTTTGAGCGCCCGCAGCGCCACATTGGGGTTCTGCGAGGAGGCCAGCGAGAAGCTGCGGCCCAGCACCCCGCCATGGCGGGGCGCGACGAATGCCCGAAGCGGCTGGTTGAGCACCTCGGCCTTGCGCACGGCACCTCCCGCGCGGTAATCGCCCGCGTGCCCTACGATCGAGTAGGTGAACGTATGGTGTCCGAAGTCCTGCTTGTTCTGGTAGGCGTAGCCGCCCTTGGTCGCAGGCGTATGCAGCAGCGTAAGGCGCAGCGTGTTGTCCGCGGGTTTGTCCCAGCCGTACTTGCTGTCGTTGAGCACCGAGACCCCGTAGCTGCCGTCCGCGTCGGTGAGGTCGGCCCACTGCTGCGCATAGACCTCGTAGGCGGTCGCGGTGTTGTTGCTCCGCGCCACGGAGCCCACGCCAAGGTCATAGACCGCCTCGGGGTTCGAGACCGAAAGCGGGAACTCGGCCTTCAGCAGCGCATTGGACGACTGCCAGTCGATGTCGTTCACAAGGTCGATCCTGTCGGCCTGGGCGCCTTCGCGCAGCGTGATCCACTGCCGGAAGCGGGAATCCCCCAGCGTGCGTTCCACGCATACCGAGGCGCGCAGGGGCCCCTCTTCGGCCACGGTGACCTTCACCTCGCCCGTGATGGCCTGCGGCGATGCGTCCACGGTCTTCTTGAGGATCTCCCAGGCCGGCCAGCTGTAAGACTCGTTCTGCGGGAAGAACGCAAGGCGGATGGACTTGCCGGCGGCCACCAGCTCGCGGCCATGACGCTTGTCGACGATCGACGAGATGTCGCCGTTGGCGTCCAGCGTAAGTTTATAGACGCTGTTCTCCAGCCCCCATGCGCCGGCCTTTATCGCCGGGGCCTTCGGCTGCCCGCCCTTGCGGATGTCGTAGACGGCATACCCCGCAGCCGGGACGGTGGCCTCGACCAGCAGCCGCGTCTGCCCCTGCTGCGTGCCCAGCACCTGCGAGGGAACCCGGACGCCCTTGTCGTCGTAGACCGTGAACTTGCTGCCTTCGAGCGGAAGCGTAACCTCCACCACGTCCGAGACCTCGAACCCCGCAGCGTTGTAGAGCACCACGGGGAGCCCTTTGACATCGGTATCCAGACCCCGCGAAACCGCGCCAACCGAGGTCGTGAGTACGTCCCCGAACTGTTTGAGCGAGATCAGCTCGTCGTTCCACGAGAACTCGTAGGCACGGGGGATGCTCGTACCCGTAAGGTCGTCGTGAAACTGGTGCCAGATAAAGCGTTTCCAGGCCTCGGTGAGAACCTCGCGCGGGTAGGGCACGGCCCCGAGCCAGTCGGCGGCAACGGCGCTGCGCTCGGCAGCGTCCGCAAGCTGTTCGTTACGGCGGTTGTAGAGCTTCATCGCGGCCTGCGAGGTATAGCAACCCGTGGCATGCACGTCCATCAGCAACTCCCCGTTCCACACCGGAAGCTCCGGGTGGGAGGAATAGGGAAGGTAGTCCTTGTAGAGGCGGTCGCTCGTGGCGCTGATGATCTCCACCGGCCCGTCGCCCTGCAGTCCCAGTTCCAAAGCCCGAACCGACTCGATGGTCGGGGCGCCGCCCGTGTCCCCCGTACCATAGTAATGGTAAACGGCATTCAGAGGGTTGCTCTGGGCGATGTCCTGCAGGTACTTGCTGTGGCTGAGGTCTTCGTAACGCCACTTGGTCGTATAGTTGTGCGCGTCCATCACGGCCATGATACGGGAGCCGTCAACGCCCTGCCACAAGCCGATCTCGAACGGAATCTTGCTCGTACCGTGGAACGGGCGGTGCCGCCACATGAGTTTCTGAGTCGAGAAACCGATAAGACCGCTGTGGGCCGCGATCGTCGGAAGCGTCCACCCGAAACCGAAGCAGTCCGGAAGGAAGATGTCCGTGCCTTCGACCCCGAATTCCCGGCGGTAGAAGTGCTGCCCGTACAGAATATTGCGCGTGAAGGACTCCGCAGAAGGGATGTTCGGATCCGTTGCGTCCCACGTGCTGCCCGTGACATGCCAGCGCCCCTCGCGGATGTAACGCTTGATCAACTCGTACTGGTGGGGGTAGTACTCCTTCATCCACTGGTACTTGATGCCCCCTTCGAAATTGAATACATAATCCGGGTAGGCATCCAAGAGGAACAGGTTCTGATCCAGCGTCTTCGGAATGTACTCACGGATCGAACGCTGCACATCCCAGTTCCACTGGGAATCAAAATGGGCGTTCGAGACTAAATAGGCCCGAACTCTATCCTGTGAAAAAACCGCTGCGGCGATAAACACCGACATTAACAATAATAAAATGCGTTTCATGGGCTGGTTGGATTAGACTATTTCTGGGTTAAGGAATTTTATATCCGTATCGGGTTCCAAAATTAGCCGGAAACGCCCCGCAAAAAATATTTTTAAATGACATATTAGTATGACCTTTTGACATAATTCGTAAAAAAGCACAAACGACGCGGATATTTCGCACTCCCGGCACAAAAACAGGGCTGCGGGGCATCCGGCAAAAACGGGGACACCATGTCCGGGATACAAAAACAGGAATGCGGAAAGCGCCCGGATACACGGCTACGGATAGACGGGTAAGCAGCCGGACAAGGGCGGAGCCGGGCAATCCGGCGCCGGGAGGGGTCAGCGGCAACTGAACACGACGCTCTGCGAAGCGCCGTGTTCGTCGATCACGGTCAGGCGGTGCTTCCCCGGCGCCGGGCGGACGGAGACCTTATGTTCGAAAGAGGTCGAACCGATATAGTCGTCGTCGATATGCCAGAACAGCACGGCATTGCGGTCGCGGTGCACGGCCGTAAAGACAAGGCTCTGCTGTTCCCCTTCGAGCGACCTCGGGGCGACCAGCACACGCCCCGGCTGCGGGTAGATGATGTCGATGGGATTGTTTTCGGCCCGGTTACCCGGCAGGCCGGGATGCAGCGGGGGCAGCGGACGGTAGTCGGGATGCTGCCGGCGGTAATACCACTCCTGCGCAGGCGGGAGGATAAACATCGGCATGCGGACGATCCTGGCCGGGTCGTAGCAATCCGCCGTCACACGGTATTTCAGGTCGGCGCTCAGGTTGACGATCCGGTGGTAGGGGCACACCTCCCCGAGGGCGGCCGCACGGGGAATCATCACCGTATCGCGGTCGGGGCAGATATGGGACGCCAGATAGCCGCTCTGGCGGCAGACCACGGCGGGTTCCAGGTCGCCGAGGGGCTCCGCGAACCACTCCCCTTTGGGCAGCAGGCCGAAGACCTCGAACAGGACAGGCGCGGCATACCCCACGCCCGTCATCAGCGGGCGTCCCTCGCCCGTGCAGTTCCCCACCCAGACCCCGACGGCATAGTCGGGGGTCATGCCGACAGCCCACGCATCGCGGTTGCCGTAGCTGGTACCCGTCTTCCAGCCGATCTTCTTCGACGACGAGAAATACTGCCATTCGCCCTCCTCCTCGGGACGGGCCACGTGGCTGATCGAATTGGCCATCAGCCATATCGCGCCCCGTGAGAGGGGAATATCCCCGGCATCGACCGCCGTACCGCCATCGGGGTCGTAATGCGGGGTGCGTATCGTCTGCCGGCCGTTGAGTTTGGCCGCCAATTTCATGTAGGCCGAGGTCAGATCCCACAACGAAATCTCTGCGCCGCCCAGAATCAGCGAAAGCCCGTAATGGGCGGCGCTCCGGTCGATCGTCCCGAAGCCGAGGGCACGCACCAGCGCAAGGAAGTTCTCCTTCCCGTACTTGTCGAGCATCCTCACCGAAGGGACGTTGAGCGAACGCTCGACCACCCGGTCGGCAGGCACCGCCCCGTCGAAGGTACGGTTGTAATTGTGGGGTGTGAAGTCCCTGTAATAGGTCGGCACGTCGGGGAAAAGCATCGCAGGCAATGCCGTCCCGTTGTCCAGCATCGCAGCATAGAGCAGGGGCTTGAGCACGCTGCCGCTGCTGCGCGGGGCGGGAATCACATCGACGCTCGTACCCTCGGTGCGGTCGGCGGGGTCGTACACGTTCCCTACGTAGGCGAGCACTTCGCCGCTCCCCACGTCCATGACGACGATGGCCATGTTGTTGATCTTATTACCCCGGTAACGCTTGTTGTAGCGCCGGGCGAGGTCGTTGACCCGGCTTTGCAGATCGTAGTCGAGCGTCGAGCGGAGCGACCCTTCGCGCATTTTACCCAGCAGGTACATCGCCTCCATCGGCATCGGTTCGGGGGCGTCGGGCAGATGCTCCTGTTTTGCGAGGGCGCATGTCAGCGAGTCGATACGGCCGTCGTGCCAAATCCGGTCGAGCAGCCCGTCACGCTTCTCCCGCAGCCGTTCGCGGTTGCGGCGGATATGGATCAGCGACGGAGAGTTGGGCAGCACGGCGAGCATGGCGCATTCGGCCCACGAAAGCTGTGCCGCACTGCGGCCGAAATAGTACCACGCGGCACTTTCCAGCCCGACCACGTTGCCTCCGAAAGGCGCATGGGAAGCATAGAGGGCCAGGATTTCATCCTTGCTGCAACGCAGTTCGAGGCGCGTGGCGAGCACCATCTCGACGAACTTTTCCCGGAACGTGCGGGGTTTCCCGCCGCGGCTCAGGCGGATGGTCTGCATGGTGAGCGTGCTCGCCCCGCTCGTGATCCGCCCGGCCGCAAGGTTCTGCCGCACGGCACGCCCCAGCGCCAGCGGATCCACCCCGAAATGGCGGTAAAAACGTTTGTCCTCGTAGGTCGTGATGGCGATCCGGAACTTTTCGGGGACGCTGTCCGTGGGAAAGAAACGCCACTGGCCGTCGGAGGCGACCTTGGCCGACATCAGGCGGCCGTCGCGGCTCCACACGGTCGCCGAAAAAGGCTCGTCGAAGAGCGTCCGGGGCAGGAACAAACAATACCCCGCGGCGAGCATGGCAACGACCAGCATCGCGAAAAAACATATTCTCTTTTTAGCCGGTTTTTTTGCCATATTTTTACGTATCTTTGGCAAAGTTACCTAAAATCCCCCATTATGAAAACAATATGCCATGCTTTGTTTGCGCTGTCCGCCCTGCTCATCGCCTCGTGCAGCAAGCAGACGTCCGACATCATCGAATGGTCGACCAACGGAGTGACGGGCGTCAGGATGCCTCTCCACGTGACGTTCGTCGAAAACGTACAAGTCGAGGAAAGCGCCATGCAGGATGCCATATCAATCACCCCGGCCGTCGGTTTCGACGCCTACCTGTCGGGGATGCGCATGATCCGCATCGTCCCCAAATCCCCGCTGCAATACGACACGCAGTACAAGGTGGCCATCGACGCCGCGAAACTCACCGGCCGGCAGCACAAGGGCATCGCGGAGTTCAGGTTTGCGACCCCCAAACTGCGGTTTACCTACAACGACAGCTGGCTGCAGCAGAACGACGAGATGACCGGCTATGTGCTCATCGGCGAGATCGTCTCGTCGGACTATGCCGAGGGCAGCTACATGGAACGGAACCTCAAAATAAGCGGCGCGGCGGGTACCGACGTCAAATGGACGCATTCGGAAGACGGGCTCACGCACCAATACACCGTGGGCAACATCGTCCCGCGGGGCGATGAGGGCTATACGCTGACGCTCGATTTCAATTACGACGAAAAGCAAACCCTCCGGGTGGAAGTCCCCCGCAAGGACGAATACGCGGTCATCGACCACAGTGTAAATCCGGAACCGCTCGCCATCGTGGTCACCTTCTCCGAACCCATCCGGCAGAACCAGGATCTGAAAAACCTGATCCGCTTCGACACCAAGTTCCGGACTTCGGTCGACAAAAACAGGCTCTACATCTATCCCGAAGCACGCCCCACGGGAGCGCATAGTGTCACGATCGGCCGCGACGTAGTGAGCAAGAACGGGCAGAAGCTCAAGGAGAGCTATTCGTTCACGGCTACGCTGCCGTCGCGCACCCCCTCGATCCGCTTCACGGGCAAAGGCTCGATCCTTCCCTCGTCGAACGACATGTCGCTGCTGTTCGAGGCGGTGAACTACCAGAAAGCCCGGGTGCGGGTACGAAAGATATTCGCCAACAACCTGCTGCAATTCTTCCAGCAGAACTACTACGACGACCAGTACTATTCATCCATGGATTACGTGTCGCGCGTCGTCCGCGACACGACCATCGACCTGGGGGCCAGGTCTTCGACCAGGCTCGACCAGGGCAATACCTATTCGCTCGACCTGAGCCGCCTGATCACCGAGAGCCGCAAGTCGATGTACCTGCTCGAAATCCGGGGTGTCGACCCGCTTACGCCCGTCGACGACGAATACGACTACGACTATTATTTCGGGGATTACAGGACTTACAAGGAGCGGTCGAAAGTGGTCGTGCAGTCCGACATCGGCCTCATCTGCAAGAGCAGCGGCAGCGACCAGTACGTCGTCTACACGACCGACCTGGTCTCCGCCCGCCCCAAAGGGGGCTGCAAAGTCAGGGCCTACGACCGGCAGAACCAGGTACTGGCCGAAGCGAGCACCGATTCCGAAGGGCGGGCCGTGCTGAGGACGAAGGACGAGCCTTACATCGTCACGGCCGAAGCCGGAGGGGACGTCACCTTCGTGAAGGTAGAACCGGGCACGGCCCTGTCGCTGAGTAATTTCGACGTGGGCGGCACGGCAAATCCCAAGGGGATAAAAGGCTATATCTTCGGCGAACGCGGCGTATGGCGCCCGGGCGACGACATACACCTCACGTTCATCGTCACCTCGGACAATCCGCTGCCCGAAAGCCACCCGGCATCGCTGGAATTCTTCAACCCGAACGGGCAGCTGGTGCAGTCGCTCGTGAACAACAGCTCCTCGGACGGCATCTACACGTTCAGCCTGGGGACGACGCCGGCGTCGCCGACAGGGCTATGGCGGGCCAAGATCACCTTCGGCGGCGCACAGTTCGAAAAATCCGTCCGGGTGGACGCGATCAAGCCCAACCGGATGAAAATCGAGCTGAAACTCGGGGACGGGCAACTGGTCGACGCCGCGCATTTCACGGGCAGCCTGACCGCCCGGTGGCTGCACGGCGCCCCTGCGGCCGATGCCAAGGCGGTGCTCCAGGCACAGTTGTCACAGACCGCCACTCGCTTCAAGGGCTACGAGGGCTATTCGTTCGACGACGCCTCGAAATACTTTGGCACCGAGGAGCGGGAAATCGTCACCGGCACCACCGACGCCCAGGGGTCGCTGTCGCTCTCGACCGACGAACTCTCCTCGCTGGAAGGGCTGAGCCCCGGTATGCTGAGCGGCAAATTCACGGTGAAGGTCTTCGAAAAGAGCGGCGACTTCAGCGTCGACCAGCAGGTCGCGACCGTATCGCCCTATGACACCTATTTCGGGATCGGGGTCGCCACCCAGAAAAGCGACTGGGGCGACGAATACCTCGACAGCAGGAAGGAGCATATCATAAAGGTCGTGATGCTCGACGCCAAGGGCAAGCCCGAACCCGGCAGTGAAAACGTGCTCGTATCGGTCTACAAAATGGATTCCTACTGGTGGTGGGACGCCTCAACGCCCAATTCCCAGGCGCACTACGCCAAAAATGCGCTCAACTCGAATTACAAGACCCTCCAGGCAACCCTTTCGAACGGCACGGGGCAGGCCACGATGCGCTGGAGCACGGGCGATTACGGCTATTACATGATCCGCGTCACGAGCCCGAACCGGGCACACTCGGCGACCCGGATCGTATGCGTATCCTCGTCCGATTGGCGGGGCGACGTCACTTCGGTGACGGATGCCGCCACGCGGCTCGCCCTCACCCGCGACAAGGCCAAATACGTCCCGGGGGACAAGGCCAGGGTCACCATCCCCTCGTCGCCGGGCGCACGGGCGCTGGTCGGCATCGAAAGCGGCAGCGTCGTGCGGGAAAGCTTCTGGGTGGAGTGCACCGGCAAGCAAACCGACATCGAGATCCCCGTCAAGGAGGGGATGGCCCCCAACATCTATGTCTCGGTAACACTCGTCCAGCCCCACAACTCGACGCTCAACGACGCACCGATCCGCCTGTTCGGCGTGACGCGGCTCGACGTCGAGGACGCCGCGCGAAAGCTCACCCCCGTGGTCGAGATGCCCGAAACGGTAAAACCCGAATCGGAGGTGACGATAAAAGTCCGGGAGAAAAACGGCCGGAAAATGAGCTACGTGCTGGCGCTCGTCGACGAGGGGCTGCTGGGACTGACGCGCTTCAAAACCCCCGACCCTTACGGTTATTTCAACGCGACCGAGGCACTGGGCGTCCGCACGTGGGACATGTTCGACTATGTCATCGGCGCCTATGGCGGCAGGATCGAACAGATGTTCGCCATCGGCGGCGACGCCGAGCAGCCCAACACGGGGGCGCTCAAAGCGCAGCGATTCAAGCCCGTCGTACGGTTCATCGACGCACAGAAGCTGGGAGCCGGGAAGACGAACACGCACAAAATCACGCTCCCGCCCTACTTCGGCGAGGTTCGGGTGATGGTGGTCGCCTCGAACGGCCGGGCGTTCGGCGCCGCGGAAAAGGATGTCGCGGTGAAAAAACCGCTGCTGGTGCAGGCCACCATGCCCCGCGTAGTTTCCACCGACGAGGAAGTCGAGGTGCCGGTCACGGTCTTCGCCCTCGAAGACGGGGTCGGGAAAGTCGACGTAAAGATCGCCGCGAACGAATCGTTCTCGACCGTCGGGCCGTCCAGCAAGAGCATCACGCTCGGCCGGAGCGGCGAGGAGGTCGTATCGTTCCGCCTGAAGGTCAACACCAGAACCGGCATCGGAAAGGTGCGGGTCACGGCTACGTCGTCGGGCGACAGCTCCGCGTCGGAAATCGAACTGGACGTCCGGGAACCGAACCCCTATGTGACCCTGTCGAAGGACTATGTCATCGACCCGGGCAAGACGGCCGAGATAAGACCCCTCAAGGAGAACGGCGAGGCCAAGCTGGAACTTTCGTCGATCCCGCCCTTAGACCTTTCGCGGCGCCTCGAATACCTGGTGAGGTATCCCCACGGCTGCATCGAGCAGATCACCTCGGGCGCCTTCCCGCAGCTCTACCTGCCCTCGGTCGTGGAGTGCGACGCGAACATGCTGCAGGACATCGACCGCAACGTCAAGAGCGTGCTTTCACGCCTGGGCAGCTACCAGCTCTCCGACGGCGCATTCGCCTACTGGAGCGGCAACACGTCGGGTTCGGAATGGGGGACGGTCTATGCGACGCACTTCCTGATCGAGGCTGCGAAACACGGCTACGGCGTGGACAGGGCGATGCTCGACCGGGCGCTCAAATACCTGCGCGGCAACCTCTCGGACTACTACCTGACCCAGGCCTATACCCAGTATGTGCTGGCGCTGAACGGGACTCCGACCCGGGGTGCCATGAACCAGCTCCGGGAAAAGGCCGCCTCGCTGAGTAGCGACGCCAAGTGGCTGCTGGCGGCGGCATACGCTTTGGACGGCAACAGGAAAGTCGCCGAAGGGCTGATCTCGCTCTGCGGGGACAACGCGGAAAAGGCCAACCCCTACGACGGTACCTACAACAGCGACGAACGCCGGATGTCGATCTCGCTCATGACGCTCACGATACTCGGACGCCGCGAAGAGGCTTTCCGCATGGCGCTGAAGATGTCGGACATCCTCAAGAAAGACAGGTGGCTCAGCACCCAGTCGACGGCATGGATGCTCAGCACCCTTTCCAATTTCGCCGTAGCGGGACAGACCGGCATCGACGCCACAGCGGGCAGGGAGATCGTCAAGACCGACAAATCCATCGAGAGCATGCCCCTGGCCGCACCGACTGAGGTGAGGAACAACGGTTCGGGCAGCCTGTACGCGGTCGTCAGCCAGAGTTATACCCCCGGCAAGGGCGAGGAGACCGAAGCTGCGAACGGCATCCGGATCGACGTGCGTTACACAAATATGGACGGTGCCGCCATCGACCCTGCCTCGATCCGGGTATCGACCGATTTCTACGCCATCGTGACCGTTTCGAACAAGAGCGGCTACGAACGGTACGCCGACCTTGCGCTGACCCACATCTTCCCGGCAGGATGGGAGATCACCTCCGAACGGGACTTGTCGTCGCTCACCTACCAGGATATCCGCGACGACCGGGTGCTGAGCTACTTCGACCTGAGCAGGGGCGAAAGCAAGGAGATCCCCGTCAAGCTGACGGCAACCTACAAGGGGCGCTACTACCTGCCTTCGGTCTACTGCGAGGCGATGTACGACAACTCCGTCCGCGCCCTGAAAAAGGGACAGTGGGTCGAGGTGGTCGATTAATGCCGCCCCGGCAGCCGGGAAAACGCAGCGCAACCGGCAGAAGGTTCCGGCGACACCTGAAAATATATGGGAAAACGGCTTCGGGCATCCGGAGCCGTTTTTATTTCCGGATTCGTACTCCCGGAGGGAAAACGCCGCTAAATTCGGGTATAAGAGGCACTTTCCTCCGGTAAAATAGGAATTTAGAAAATATTTTTAATATATTTGTTGCCAAGGTTAGTTAGATTAGTCATATTATGTGCGAGAAACTGTTTATTTTCGACACCACGCTCCGTGATGGCGAGCAGGTGCCGGGCTGCCAATTGAACACCACCGAGAAGATCGAAGTCGCCAAGTTGCTGGAAAGCCTCGGCGTGGACGTCATCGAAGCGGGGTTCCCGATTTCCAGCCCCGGAGACTTCAACTCCGTACTCGAGATTTCGAAGGCCGTTTCGGCCCCGACGATTTGTGCGCTGACCCGCGCCGTGAAAAAAGACATCGACGTCGCCGCCGATGCCCTGCGACTGGCCAGGCACAAGCGCATCCACACGGGTATAGGCGTTTCGCCCCAGCACATTTACGACAAACTGCGCTCGACGCCCGAGAAAATCCTCGAACAGGCCGTCGAAGCCGTGAAATACGCCAAAAGCTATGTCGAGGACGTGGAGTTCTACGCCGAAGACGCCGGGCGCGCCGATCCTCAATACCTCGCCCGCGTGGTCGAGGCCGCCATTGCGGCCGGGGCTACGGTGGTCAACATCCCCGACACCACGGGCTACTGCCTGCCCCACGAATACGGCGCGAAGATCAAATACCTGGTCGACCACGTATCCAACATCGACAAGGCGATCATCTCGACCCACTGCCACAACGACCTGGGCATGGCTACGGCCAACACCTTGAGCGGCATCCTCAACGGTGCGCGGCAGGCCGAGGTGACGATCAACGGCATCGGCGAACGCGCAGGCAACACCTCGCTCGAAGAGGTGGTGATGACGCTGCGCTGCCACAAGGAGATCGCCGTCGACACCGGCATCGACGCACGCCTGATCACCAAAGCCTCGCACCTGGTGTCGAGCCTGATGAACATGCCCGTGCAGCCCAACAAGGCGATCGTCGGCCGCAACGCCTTCGCCCACTCGTCGGGCATCCACCAGGACGGCGTGCTGAAAGACCGCCAGACCTACGAGATCATCGACCCGCAGGACATCGGCCTCAACGAGTCGGTCATCGCCCTGACGGCCCGCAGCGGCCGCGCGGCGCTCGTACACAGGCTCGAACTGCTCGGCTACGACCTCACGCAGGAAGAGCTGGACGATACATACGGCAAGTTCCTCGAGCTTGCCGACAAGAAAAAGGAGATCCACGACTACGACCTGCTATACCTGGTGGGCGACATCGACCGCATGAAACAGCAGTCCGTATCGCTCAAATTCCTGCAGGTGACCACCGGCACGCTCGTCCCGACGGCGACCGTGGTGCTGAAGTTCGGCGACCACGAGCGCATGGCCATCGCCACGGGCAACGGCCCGGTGGATGCCGCCGTGTCGGCGATCAAGACCCTGATCAACGAGAAGGTCGTGCTCATGGAGTTCCTCATGCAGGCCATCACCAAAGGTTCGAACGACGTGGGGCGCGTACACGTACAGGTACAGTGCGGCAGCCGCACCGTCCACGGCTTCGCCGCGCACACCGACACCACACGGGCGTCGATCGAGGCGTTCCTCGACGCGCTGCGCGTACTGAACGTAACCGAACGCAAGGAAAAGGAGGAGTAAGATGGGCAGGACACTTCTGGACAAGATATGGGATGCGCACACCGTGCGCACCGAAGACGGCGGACGTTCGGTGCTCTACATCGACCGCCAGTACATCCACGAGGTGACGTCGCCCGTGGCTTTCGCAGGCCTGGAACGGCGCGGCATCGGCGTGGCACGCCCGGCACAAATCACCGCCACGGCCGACCACAACATCCCGACCGTCGACCAGCACCTGCCGATCGCCGAGGCCGAATCGCGGCGCCAGGTCGAGGCGCTGGAGGCCAACTGCGCCAAATTCGGCATCGAACATTTCGGCGTGGGCAACCCGCGCCAGGGCATCGTGCACATCATCGGCCCCGAACTGGGATTCACACAGCCGGGCATGACCATCGTCTGCGGCGACAGCCACACCTCGACGCACGGGGCACTGGGCGCCGTGGCATTCGGCGTTGGCACCTCGGAGGTCGAGATGGTCTTCGCCAGCCAGTGCATCATCCAGTCCAAGCCGCGGAGCATGCGCATCACGGTCGACGGGACACTGCGCCCGGGCGTCGAAGCCAAGGATGTCGTGCTCTACATCATCTCGCAGCTCACCGCTTCGGGCGGCACGGGCTACTTCATCGAGTTCGCCGGCGAAGCGATCCGTTCGCTCTCGATGGAGGGGCGCATGACCGTCTGCAACATGAGCATCGAGTGCGGTGCGCGGGGCGGCATGATCGCCCCCGACCGGACGACGTTCGACTACCTGCGCGGGCGCGAACGTGCGCCGCAGGGAGCGGCGTTCGACCAGGCCGTCGCCCGCTGGGAGGCGCTTTACAGCGATGCCGACGCCGTATTCGACAAGGAGTACCGGTTCGATGCTGCCGACATCGCCCCGATGATTACCTACGGCACCAACCCCGGCATGGGCATGGCCGTCGATGCGCAGATCCCGGCCGAGGCCGACCCCAAGGCATTGGAGTACATGGGATTCAAAGCCGGGGAAAAGCTGCTCGGCAAACCCGTCGACTATGTCTTCGTGGGCAGCTGCACCAACGGCCGCATCGAAGACCTGCGGCGCTTCGCCAAGCTGGTCGAAGGCCGGCGCAAGGCCCAGGGCGTGACGGCATGGATCGTCCCCGGTTCGAAAGGCGTCGAAGCCGCCGCACGGGCCGAAGGGCTCGACAAAGTGCTCGCCGCCGCCGGGTTCGAGCTCCGGCAGCCGGGCTGCTCGGCGTGCCTGGCGATGAACGCCGACAAGATCCCGGCAGGCAAATACAGCGTTTCGACCTCGAACCGCAACTTCGAAGGGCGCCAGGGGCCCGGTGCGCGCACCATGCTTGCAGGCATTGCGGTAGCCGCCGCGGCCGCGGTATGCGGCAGGATCGAGGATCCGCGCAAGGTGTTTGAAATGTAAAAATTTTTAACTTCGGTTTGGATCGGCCGGTCGTTGCCGCCGCCTTCAGCGTCGTTTATAATTCCGGCCACCCCCAAACCCCCGCCTCAGGCAGGGGCTTACATGCCGCTTTGCGGCAAAATGGCCGCTGCCGAATGCCGGAAAAAACAAAACCAATATGTCCATACCCAAATTCGAAACCTTCACCTCGGGGGCCGTGCCCGTGAGCACGGAGAACATAGATACCGACCAGATCATCCCGGCACGTTTCCTGAAAGCCACCCAGCGCAAAGGATTCGGCGACAACCTCTTCCGCGACTGGCGCTACGACGCCCGGGGGCAGCGGATCGCCTCGTTCCCGCTCAACGACAGCCGTTATGGGGGCAAAATCCTCGTCGCAGGCCGCAATTTCGGCTGCGGCAGTTCGCGCGAGCACGCCGCATGGGCCATCGCCGACTACGGGTTCCGCGTCGTGGTGTCGAGCTTCTTCGCCGACATCTTCCGCAACAATGCCCTCAACAACGGGCTGCTGCCGATCACGGTAAGCGGAGAGTTCCTCGCGGCGGTCTTCGCGGCGATCGACGGCAACCCTGCGACGCAATTCACCGTAGACCTGGACAACCAGACGCTGACGATCTGCGCCACGGGCCGCAGCGAGCGCTTCGAGATCGACGCATACAAAAAGCGGTGCCTGCTGAACGGCTACGACGACGTGGACTACCTGCGCAGCATCGCGCCCCAGATCGAAGCGTTCGAACAGGCGCATAAATAGCAGCGCGATGTATCCCCGCGTAGAGATAATGGATACCACGCTGCGCGACGGCGAGCAGACGTCGGGGGTTTCGTTCAACGCCCGCGAAAAACTCTCCATCGCCCGGCTGTTGCTGGAAGAACTGTGCGTGAGCCGCATCGAGATCGCCTCGGCGCGGGTTTCGCAGGGCGAGCAGGAGGCCGTGCGCCGCATCGCCGAATGGGCTGCCGCGAAGGGTTATACCGACCGCATCGAGGCGTTGGGATTCATCGACGGCGGCGTGTCGCTCGACTGGCTCGGCCAGGCCGGGTGCCGCATGGTGAACCTGCTGGCGAAGGGGTCGCTCAAACACTGCCGCGAACAGCTGCGCCGCACCCCGCAGGAGCACCTCTGCGACATCCGCGCCACGATCGGCGGGGCCGTCGCGCGGGGCATGAAGGTGAACGTCTACCTCGAAGACTGGTCGAACGGTATGCAGGATTCGCCCGGGTACGTCTACACGATACTCGACGGGCTGGCCGACGCCCCCGTGCAGCGCTTCATGTGCCCCGACACGCTGGGCATCCTCGACCCCTATGCCACCGAACGGTTTTGCCGCGACATGGTGACACGCTATCCGCAGCTTAGGTTCGACTTCCATGCCCATAACGATTACGACCTGGCCGTGGCCAACACCGCAGCTGCGGTGAAAGCCGGGTTCCACGGGGTTCACGTAACCATAAACGGGCTGGGCGAACGCGCAGGAAACGCACCCCTGTCGAGCACGGTGGCCGTGCTGCACGACCGGCTGCACTGCCTCACGGGCATCGACGAAACGAAGATTAACCACGTCAGCCGCATGGTCGAGACCTACACGGGCATCCGTATCCCGGGCAACCGCCCGATCGTCGGCGAGAACGTCTTTACGCAGTGTGCAGGCATCCATGCCGACGGCGACAACAAGAACAACCTCTATTTCAACGAGCTGCTGCCCGAACGCTTCGGACGCGTACGCGAATACGCCCTGGGCAAGACCTCGGGCAAGGCCAACATCCTGAAGAACCTCGAAGCGCTGGGCATCGAGCTCGACGAAGCCTCGATGCGCAAGGTAACCGAACGGGTGGTCGAACTGAGCGACAAGAAGGAGCTGGTGACGGCCGAAGACCTGCCCTACATCATCGCCGACGTACTGCGCTACGACCAGGTCGAAAACCCCGTGCGGATACTCAACTACAGCCTGTCGCTGGCACAGGGGCTGCACCCGGCCGCTACGCTCAAGATCGAGATCAACGGCTGCGAATACGAGCAGACCTCGGTCGGCGACGGCCAGTACGACGCCTTCATGCGGGCGCTCAGGCAGATCTACAAGCACCAGCTCGGCCGCGAGTTCCCGATGCTGCGCAACTACACCGTCTCGATCCCGCCCGGCGGACGAACCGATGCCTTCGTGCAGACGATCATCACGTGGGAGACGGGTGGCAAGGAGTTCAAGACCCGCGGACTGGATGCCGACCAGACCGAAGCCGCCATCAAGGCGACGATCAAAATGCTGAACATAATAGAACCAACATACAACGACCATGGATGTTAACATAGCTCTTTTAGCCGGCGACGGCATCGGCCCCGAAATCATTGCCGAGGCCACGAAAGTACTCGACCGCGTGGCGGCGAAATTCGGACACCGATTCGACTACCGCGAGGCGTTAGTGGGCGCCTGCGCCATCGACGCCACGGGCGACCCCTATCCCGACGAGACGCACGCCATCTGCCAGGCTGCCGACGCCGTATTGTTCGGTGCCATCGGCGCCCCCAAGTACGACAACGACCCCAAGGCCCCGGTACGTCCCGAGCAGGGACTGCTGCGCATGCGCAAATCGCTGGGACTGTTCGCCAACCTGCGCCCCATCGCATTGTTCGACACGCTGGCCAGCCGCTCGCCGCTCAAGGCAGAGGTGGTGCGCGGCACCGATTTCATCTGCGTGCGCGAACTGACGAGCGGCATCTATTTCGGCCGACCGCAGGGGCGCAACGAAGCCGGGACGGAGGCTTTCGACACCTGCACCTACACGCGCACGGAGATCGAACGTGTGCTGGACGTCGCATTCCGGCTCGCCATGAGCCGCCGGCGGCGCCTGACGGTCGTGGACAAGGCCAACGTGCTCGAAACCTCGCGCCTGTGGCGGGAAGTCGCGCAGGATATGGCGCCCCGATACCCCGGGGTGGAGCTGGAATTCATGTTCGTGGACAACGCCGCGATGCAGATCGTACGCCAGCCGACCCATTTCGACGTGATCGTCACCGAGAACATGTTCGGCGACATCCTCACCGACGAGGCCAGCGTCATCAGCGGCTCGCTCGGCATGCTCCCCTCGGCGAGCGTCGGGTCGGAAGTGGCGCTCTTCGAGCCGATCCACGGCTCCTATCCGCAGGCTGCGGGGAAGAACATCGCCAACCCGATGGCCACGATCCTCTCGGTCGCCATGCTGCTCGAACACCTGGGGCTCGACAGGGAAGGCAGCGCCGTGCGGGCCGCCGTAGACAAGGCGCTCACCGAAGGCGTCGTCACCGAAGACCTCGCCGCACAGGGCGAACGCCGCTACTCGACCTCCGAGGTCGGGGACTTCATCGCCGCGCATATTTAGGCACGCCCCGCTCCGGGGGCTCCTATCCACAAAAAAGGGGTTGCAACCTTTGCGGTTGCAACCCCTTTTTCCGTGCAGGCCACGAGGCGCACCCCGCCCGGACAGCAACGCCCCCACGGCCCGGCAGCCGGTTTATATCCCGGCCACGAATTGCTCGAGTGCCCCCAGGTCGGCCGCCATCGGCTCCGAAACCCGGGGCAGGCGGGCGAGCCGGGCCAGCCGCGGCGGCAGCGGAACCGCAGCCCCCGTGACGGGGAAGATGACCTCCCCGAATTTGGCGGGATGCGCCGTAGAGAGGTAAAATCCCGGTTTCCCGCACGCTACGGAAGCGGCATATCCGATGGCGCTGTGCGGGTCGGAAAGGTATCCGTAATTGCGGTGCAGCCCGTCGATCGTACGGCGGATCATGGCATCGTCGCAGCGGAATCCCTCCAGTTCGTTACGCAGGGCATCCGGCTCACCGCCGCAGAGCCACAGCATACGTTCGAAATTGCTCGGCGCCCCGACGTCCATCGCATTGGCCAGCGTCCGCACCGACGGCCTCGGACGGTACTCGCCGCTGCGCAGGAATTCGGGCACCACGTCGTTGCTGTTCGAAGCCGCGACGAAGCCGCCGAGGGGGAGCCCCATGCGGCGGGCGAGCATCCCGGCCGAGAGGTTTCCGTAGTTACCGCTCGGCACCACGACCACAGGCCGCCCGCCGCCCGTCTGCTGCCGCCACAGGCAATAGCCATAGAAATAATAGAATGCCTGCGGTATCCAGCGCAGCAGGTTGATCGAATTGGCCGACGACACGCGGTGCCCCGCACGGAATTTTGCGTCGGCAAACAGCTCCTTGACCAGCCGCTGGCAGTCGTCGAACGTCCCGGCCACACGCAGCGGGTGGATATTACCGCCGAGCGTGGTCATCTGGCACTCCTGCAGCCGGCTGATCTTCCCTTCGGGATAGAGCAGCACCACCTCGACGCCCGGCACGCCGTAAAACCCGTGCGCCACGGCGCTGCCCGTGTCGCCCGACGTAGCCGTCAGGATCACCAGTTTTTCGCCGGCACCGCCCATCAGGCCGATCATCCGCCCCATGAAGCCCGCACCGTAATCCTTGAATGCGAACGTCGGGCCGTGGAACAGCTCCAGCGTATAGCGGCTGCCGACACGGCGAAGCGGCAGCGGAAAGTCGTAGATCCGCTCCATCTCCCGCCGCAGGAGGCCGGGGTCGATGTCGTCACCGAAAAAAAGTTCCGCCAGGTATCCGGCCAGCGCGGCATAGGACTCCCCGGCCAACCGCTCCGCAACGGCCATATCGGCCTGCGGGATACGTTCCGGAACGAACAACCCGCCGTCGGGTGCCAGCCCCGCCTGCACGGCCTCGCGAAGCGAAAAGGCGCGTGCGCATGCTTTGTCTTTCGTGCTGTAATATTTCATCTGTTTGTCGTTTTATACTATTCCACAATCCTTGCCCCGCAGTTCGACACGCGGCCCGCATATATCTTGCAGCCGATACCGGGGCGGGCGAAATGCGCCCGCATCCGCTGCGAGACCCGCTGCGAGACGGCCTCATCGGCGGCCAGGGCGAAGATCGAAGGCCCCGACCCGGCAATGTTCATCGCCAGGGCGCCTTCGGCGAGCACCCCTTCCTTCAGTTGGTCGTAACCCGGAATGAACCCCTTGCGGTAAGGCTCCGCCACCACGTCGTGCATCGACCGGCCGATCAGCGCCACGTCGCCCAGGGCGAACCCGGCCACCAGCCCGCCGACATTGCCCCACTGCGTCACGGCATCGTGCAGGGGTACCTCGCGGGGAAGCACTTCGCGCGCCTCCTTGGTGCTGACCACGATGTCGGGATGCACCACGGCGTAGAAAAAGCCCTCGGGGACGGGCAGACGCACGATGTCCAGCGGTTCGTACCCCCGGATCAGCACCACGCCGCCCAGCACGGCAGGGCCCACGTTGTCGGCATGGGGCGTACCGCCGATGAGCGCCTCGCCCATCATCGCAAATTCCACGAGCCGCTCCCCTGAAAAGGGATGTCCCAACAGTTCGTTCACGCCCCAAACCGCTGCGGCCGACGAAGCCGCACTCGACCCGATGCCGCTGCCGGGAGCGATCTTTTCGAGGATCGTAACCTCGACCCGCACGGGTTTTTCGTATGCCCCGAGCAGTGCCATCACCGCCGGGGTAATCACGTTGTCCTCGTTTTTGGCGGGAAGTTCCTTCCCGCTGCGGTTGCGGATAACGAGCCCCCCGGCACCTTCTTCGATGCCGACCTCCAGCAGGTCGCCCACGCCGTCGAGCGTCAGCCCCATCACATCGAAGCCGCAACCCAGGTTCGCCACCGTTCCCGGGGCGAAAACTTTGATATATCGCATGATAAAATCTCCTTTTGAATGAAACCACCTTTGATCGAACCGGGCTTTCCGTTCCGGCAGCCTTGGCCGGAAAATGCATAACGGGTATGCTCGTGACGGAAAAATAACAACTACACCCCCACAGGGGTTGTCGTTGTCGTCGTCGTCGTCGTTGTAGTGGCGGTAGCGGAGATAAGGACGGTGAAAGAAACGGTGCACGCCACCGGGCTGCAGGCTACCCCGCATCCCCCGGTCATCGTATGGTTCCGTTTCATATCCATCGGGGACAAATATAAAACAAAAAAATTTAATATCCAAATCCGGGTAACAAATCGTAAGCCGCCCTAAAAAGCACCGGCGGCCGCTTTATATATATAGGAGCATTCCGGAAAGGCTGAAAACATCGGCTTTGACGACAAACCGTAAGATATTAGGGGTTCCCGGAAGGCCTGCTTTCCTCCGAATCGGGCTAAAAGCGGTTAAAAGGCCAAAAAATACGGTTTCAAACTGTAAGATAAAAGGCTTCTATCCGGGTCGTCATAAAGCGCAAGAAGGGATATAGGTTCCGGATTATTACATTATTAAATTTTTTGCAAAATTATTTTGACGAAACGATTTTATATCCCTATCTTTGAAACGGAACAAATACGGAAATTCCGGACATGAACGCCCAGAACCATTCGAATAATAACGTCATTAATCTGCTGCTCGTCGTCTTTGGCAAGATAACGGGAGAAAGGTGATGTGTATATCCGAAAGATGATAAAAAGGCCTTTCTCCGAAGGGAGAAAGGTTTTTTATTATCCGGGCAGATGGCAAAGGCACAATATGCAGAAAACAAGAAGAAGATGAAACACCCACTCAGAAGTGCCGTCACGACGACGGGCCGGCGCATGGCCGGAGCCAGGAGCCTGTGGCGTGCCAACGGCATGCGCGAAGAGCAGTTCGGCCGTCCGGTCATCGGCATCGCCAACTCGTTCACCCAGCTGGTTCCGGGACACGTGCACCTGCACGAGATCGGACAATACGTCAAGCAGCGGATCGAAGCGCTCGGCTGTTTCGCCGCGGAATTCAACACCATCGCCATCGACGACGGCATCGCCATGGGGCACGACGGCATGCTTTATTCGCTGCCCTCGCGCGAGATCATTGCCGACAGCGTCGAATATATGGCCAACGCCCACAAGGTCGACGCACTGGTCTGCATCTCGAACTGCGACAAGATCACCCCGGGCATGCTGATGGCCGCCATGCGGCTCGACATCCCGACTGTCTTCGTATCGGGCGGGCCGATGGAGGCGGGGCACCTCGGCGAGCGGGCGCTCGACCTGATCGACGCCATGGTGATGGCTGCCGACGACGATTGCAGCGACGAACAGGTGGCGCGCGTCGAACGCGCCGCATGCCCCGGCTGCGGTTCGTGCTCGGGGATGTTCACCGCCAACTCGATGAACTGCCTGACCGAAGCGCTCGGGCTCTCGCTCCCGGGCAACGGCACCGTCGTGGCCACGCATGTCAACCGCCGCCGCCTGTTCGAAGAGGCCGCAGCGCTGATCGTCCGCAATGCCGAACGCTATTACTTCGAGGGCGACGACTCGGTGCTCCCGCGCTCGGTGGCCACGAAGGCAGCCTTCGAGAATGCCATGTCGCTCGACATCGCCATGGGCGGCTCGACCAATACGGTGCTGCACCTGCTGGCCGTGGCCCACGAGGCCGGGGTGGATTTCACGATGCAGGATATCGACCGCCTTTCGCGCCGGGTGCCCGTACTGTGCAAGGTCGCCCCCAACTCGCATTACCATATCCAGGATGTCAACCGTGCGGGCGGCATCCTCTCGATCCTGGGCGAACTCGCCCGCGGCGGACTACTCGACACCTCGGCCGGGAGGGTCGACGGGCGCACGCTCGGCCAGGCCATCGCGGCCTTCGACCTGCGGAGCGAAACGGCGAGCAGCGAAGCCAAACAGCGCTACCTGAGCGCCCCAGCCGGCCTTTACAGCCGGGAACTGGGCACACAACGGACTTATTACGACACACCGGACACCGACCGCACGGCAGGCTGCATCCGCGATCTGGAACACGCCTATTTCCGCGACGGCGGGCTGGCCGTACTGACGGGCAACATCGCCCGCCGGGGCTGCATCGTCAAGACGGCCGGCGTCGACACGTCGCTGTTTGTCTTCCGCGGGCGCGCCCGCGTCTACGAATCGCAGGAGCAGGCCATCGACGGCATCCTCGGCGGCGAGGTGCAGGCCGGCGACGTCGTTGTCATACGCTATGAAGGCCCCAAGGGCGGCCCCGGGATGCAGGAGATGCTCTACCCCACGTCGTACCTCAAATCCAGACACCTCGACAAAGCCTGCGCGCTAATTACCGACGGCCGCTTCTCGGGCGGAACGTCGGGGTTGTCGATCGGTCACGTCTCGCCCGAAGCGGCTTCGGGCGGGGAGATCGCCGTCATCCGCACGGGCGACGAGATCGAGATCGACATCCCGCGGCGCTCGATCCGCCTCATGGCCAGCGACGACGAAATCGCCGCGCGCATGGCTGCACAGCAGCATTTCCGCCCCGCGGCACGCGACCGCCGCATACCCGCGTCGCTAAGGGCCTATGCCAAGCTGGTCAGCTCGGCCGACAAAGGGGCCGTACGCATCGTCGAAGAAGAATAAAACCGGACAACACCATGAATACGAACACGACAACCAGAACCGAAGGACAACAGCCCGGCCCTTGTATCACAGGGTCGCAGGCCCTGCTCGAATCGTTCCTGCGCGAGGGTGTGGACACGCTTTTCGGGTATCCCGGAGGAGCCATCATCCCCGTTTACGATGCGCTTTTCGACTACCGCGACCGGCTGCGCCACATCCTTGTCCGCCATGAACAGGGCGCCGTACATGCCGCGCAGGGCTACGCCCGCGTCAGCGGCCGCGTAGGGGTTTGCCTGGTCACCTCGGGCCCGGGGGCGACAAACACCGTGACCGGACTGGCCGACGCGCTGATGGACTCCACGCCGCTGGTACTGGTGACCGGACAGGTGGGTTCGTCGTTGCTGGGCACCGACGCCTTCCAGGAAACCAACTTCGTGGGCATCACGCAGGCCGTAACCAAATGGAACTGCCAGGTCAAGCGTACCGAAGACATTCCCGGGGCGATTGCCAAGGCGTTCTATATCGCCCGTTCGGGGCGTCCGGGCCCTGTGGTGGTGGACATCACCAAGGACGCCCAGTGCGGGACGGCCCCGTTCCGCTACGAAAGACTGACGTCCATCCGCAGCTACGTCCCCGCACCCGCGCCCGCCGAGGAGTGCATCGCCGAGGCGGTACGGCTGATCGACGCCGCACAACGGCCGCTGCTGATGGCGGGACAGGGCGTGATGCTCGGAAACGCCGAAGAAGAATTGCAGGCCTTCCTCGCAAAGAGCGGCATACCGGTCGCCTCGACCCTGCTGGGGCTGTCGGCCGTGCCGACCTCCTCGCCGCAGTATGTCGGCATGCTGGGCATGCACGGCAACTACGGCCCCAACATCCGCAACCAGGAGTGCGACCTGCTCATCGCCGTGGGGATGCGTTTCGACGACCGCGTGACGGGCAACCCCAAATGTTTCGGAGCGAACGCCAAGGTAATCCACCTGGAGATCGACCCCGCCGAGATCGACAAGATCGTACACGCCGACGTGGCCGTGGTCGGCGATGTGAAACAGACGCTCCCGCTGCTCACCCAAAGGATCCGCCCCGCCGCGCACAAGGCCTGGATCGAAGGGTTCCGCGCCTGCGACAAAGTCGAATACGAGGCGGTCGTCCGCAAGGCGATCCGCCCGGAAGGCGGCCGCATCCGCATGGGCGAGGTCGTCGACACCGTAGCGCATGCCTACGACAACGACGCGGTGCTGGTGACCGACGTCGGGCAACAGCAGATGTTCGCAGCGCGCTATTTCGGGTTCCGCCGCAGCCGCAGCCTGGTAACTTCGGGCGGCCTGGGCACGATGGGCTTCGGGCTTCCAGCCGCCATCGGCGCCAAACTGGGCGCCCCCGACCGCGAGGTATGCCTCTTCGCGGGCGACGGCGGGCTGCAGATGACCATCCAGGAGCTGGGGACGATCTTCCAGTCGCAGGTCGCCGTAAAGATCGTATTGCTCAACAACTCCTATCTGGGCATGGTACGGCAGTGGCAGGAACTCTTCTACGACCGCCGCTACTCGTTCACCGAACTGGCGAACCCCGACTTCGGGCTGATCGCCCGCGGCAACGGCATCGCCTACCGCTGCGTGGAGCGGCGCGAGGAGCTGGCCGGGGCGGTGGCCGAGATGAAGGCCTGCAAAGGCGCCTACCTGTTGGAGGTGCGCGTCGAAAGCGAAGAAAACGTATTCCCGATGGTGCCGGCCGGCGCCCCCGTGTCGGCGATCCGGCTCGAATAAACCGAACGAGGTATGGAACAAGAGTATATCATCACCGTATTTTCGGAGAACAAGGTCGGGCTGCTGAGCCAGATCACGACGGTCTTCACGTGCCGCAATGTCAACATCGAAAGCCTGACGACTTCCGAGTCGGCGCTCGCGGGCATCCATAAATTCACGATCGTCGTCCGCACCGGCCCCGACCGGGTCGAGAAGCTCGCGCGGCAGGTCGAGAAGAAGATCGACGTGCTCAAGGTCTTCGTCTACACCTCGGACGAAGTCGTGCAGCAGGAGATCGCCCTTTATAAAGTCACGCGCAGCCGCAACGTCGAGAAACTCGTACGCGAGCACAATGTCCGCATCCTGGAGATCGACGACGACTACATCGTCGTCGAAAAAACCGGCCATAAGGCCGAGACACAGGCACTGTTCCGCCTGCTGCAACCCTTCGGCGTGCAACAGTTCGTGCGCAGCGGCACGGTGGCCATCATCAAATCGCGGCGCGAGCTGCTCAACGAATACCTCGAAGAACTCGAGAGGAACAGACAAAGAACGGATTCATTTTAACTTTTAAAACTCATACAACTATGGCACAGATCAATTTCGGCGGAGTAGAAGAAAAGGTCGTTACCCGCGAAGAGTTTCCCCTGGAAAAAGCACGCGAAGTCCTCAGGGACGAAACCATCGCCGTAATCGGCTACGGCGTACAGGGGCCGGGGCAGTCGCTCAACCTCAAGGACAACGGGTTCAACGTCATCGTCGGACAGCGCGAAGGCTCGAAAAGCTGGGACAAGGCCGTCGCCGACGGCTGGGTACCGGGCAAGACGCTCTTCGGGATCGAAGAGGCCGCCCGGCGCGCAACGATCATCCAGTACCTGCTCTCCGACGCCGGGCAGATCGCCGTATGGCCGACGATCGAGAAACACCTCGCGCCGGGCAAGGCGCTCTACTTCTCGCACGGCTTCGGCATCACCTACAAGGAGCGCACGGGCATCGTGCCGCCGGCCGACGTAGACGTGATCCTGGTCGCCCCGAAAGGCTCGGGGACTTCGCTGCGCCGCATGTTCATCGAGGGCCGCGGCCTGAATTCGAGCTACGCCGTATTCCAGGACGCCACGGGGCGCGCATTCGAACGCGTGGTGGCGCTGGGCATCGGCGTAGGTTCGGGCTACCTGTTCGAAACCGACTTCAAGCGGGAGGTTTACTCCGACCTGACGGGCGAGCGCGGCACACTGATGGGTGCCATCCAGGGTATTTTCGCGGCCCAGTACGACACGCTGCGCGCCCACGGGCACACCCCTTCGGAGGCTTTCAACGAAACGGTCGAGGAGCTGACCCAGTCGCTCATGCCGTTGGTGGCCGAGAACGGCATGGACTGGATGTACGCCAACTGCTCGACCACGGCACAACGCGGTGCGTTGGACTGGTGGAAACGCTTCCGCGATGCCACCAAACCCGTCTTCGAAGAGCTTTACGGCGAAGTGGCCGCCGGCAACGAGGCGCAGCGCTCGATCGACCTGAACAGCAAACCCGACTACCGCGAGAAACTCAACGAGGAGCTGCGCGAGATGCGTGAAAGCGAGATGTGGCAGACAGGCGCCGTGGTGCGCAAGCTCCGCCCGGAGAACAACTGATCCCCCGGAAGGCCTTGCAATTTTTCAGATTGTTTCGCGCTCCGGCGGGTCGTGTCCGCCGCCTCCGGCACCGCTTGTAAATCCGGCCTTCCCCGAGCCCCCGCCCCGGCGGGGACTTGAGAGGCGGCGACGCGGCGGGATTCCCGCAGCGGGACACAGGCGGCCGGCAATTAACAGTTTTGTAACGTAATATACAACAACAATCAATCTATGTGTGGTTTCGTAGGACTATTTGACATCCGCCGGAAATCGGATGCGCTGCGTGGGCAGGTACTGAAAATGTCGAAGCAGATACGGCACCGGGGCCCCGACTGGTCGGGTGTCTACTGCGGCGAGCGGGCGATCCTTTCGCACGAGCGGCTTTCGATCGTCGACCCCCAGTCGGGCGGTCAACCCCTGTTCAGCTGCGACGGGAAACAGGTGCTGGCCGTGAACGGCGAGATATACAACCATCAGGAGATCCGCGCCGAGCTGGCCGGCGAATACGATTTCCAGACAGGCTCGGACTGCGAGGTGATCCTGCCGCTCTACCGCAAACTGGGCGTCGGGCTGCTGGAAAAAATCAGCGGCATCTTCGCCTTCGCGCTGTACGACATCGAAAAGGACGAATACCTGATCGCCCGCGACCCGGTCGGCGTCATCCCGCTCTACATCGGCTGGGACAGCGACGAGCAATTCTACGTCGCATCGGAACAGAAAGCCCTCGAAGGGATATGCAGCACCATCCGGCCGTTCCTGCCCGGGCACTACTGGTCGAGCCGCGAGGGGAAAATGGTGCGCTGGTACAAGCGCGACTGGTTCGAGTACGACGCCGTGAAGGACAACGGCGCCGACATACAGGCGCTGCGCGAGGCGCTGGAATCGGCCGTCAAGCGGCAGCTCATGTCGGACGTACCCTACGGCGTACTGCTGTCGGGCGGCCTCGACTCGTCGATCATCTCGGCCGTCGCCAAGAAATACGCCGACCGGCGCGTCGAATCGAACGACCGCGACCGGGCCTGGTGGCCGCAGCTCCACTCGTTCGCCATCGGACTGAAAGGGGCGCCCGACCTGGCGGCGGCACGCAAGGTCGCCGACCATATCGGCACCGTACACCACGAAATCAACTACACCGTACAGGAGGGGCTGGATGCCGTGCGCGACGTGATCTATTATATCGAGACCTACGACGTGACGACCGTACGCGCCTCGACGCCGATGTACCTGCTGGCGCGCGTCATCAAGTCGATGGGCATCAAGATGGTGCTCTCGGGCGAGGGTGCCGACGAGGTTTTCGGCGGCTACCTCTATTTCCACAAGGCGCCCGACGCCCGTGCCTTCCACGAGGAGACCGTGCGCAAGATCAGTAAGCTGCACCTCTACGACTGCCTGCGCGCCAACAAGTCGCTCTCGGCATGGGGTGTCGAGGGGCGCGTGCCGTTCCTCGACAAAGAGTTCCTCGACGTGGCGATGCGCATCAACCCGGCGGCGAAAATGGCCAAGGACGGGCATATCGAAAAATGGATCCTGCGCAAGGCGTTCGAGGACATGCTCCCCTCCGAGATCGTATGGCGTCAGAAAGAGCAGTTCTCCGACGGCGTAGGCTACAACTGGATCGACACGCTCAAGCAGCTGACCGCAGAGGCGGTCTCCGACCGCGAGATGGAACACGCTGCGGAGCGTTTCCCGATCAACCCGCCCCGCAACAAGGAGGAGTACTATTACCGTACGATCTTCGAGGAACACTTCCCGTCGCATACGGCAGCGCAGTGCGTACCGTCGGTACCGTCCGTAGCGTGCAGCACCGCCGAAGCGCTGGCCTGGGACAAGGCGTTCCGCGACATGAACGAACCGTCGGGGCGCGCCGTGCTGGGCGTGCACAACACCGACCTGACACACGACACCCACCGACCCGAAACCGACTGAACCCGGTAAGGCCCCTGCCGAAGCAGGGGCCTTCCTTTATCGGATCGGAATTCATAAACGGCATCGCCCCGGCCACAGATACCTGTGACCGGAGCGATCTCTTGCGCCCTGAGTGGCCGGACAGCCCCGCGCCCGGCATCAGCGCCGCGGCTTCTTCGCGTCGGGTTTGCGGCGGGAGCGGCGGGCGGCAGGTGCTACGGGTTTTCGCGCAGGGACACGTTTTACGGCGGGCTTCCCGTCCCCGGGGTCTGCCCCGGGTGCTTCGGAAACTTCCGCAGCCGGGATATTCCCTGCGGCAGGTGCGGGGACTGCGGGGGCAGCGCCCGCCGTCCGGCGCGGCTTCTTGCGCACCGACCAGCCGAAGTGGCCGATGGCCTCGCCCAGGGCGAAATATTCGCCGTGGGAGTAAACGATCGGGCAGGCACGTTCGAGGCAGAAACGCCCCGTAACAGGGTCGATATAGGCGGCATCGACCTGCACGGCGACCACCTCGGCCAGGAACATGTCGTGCGAACCGAGGGGCATCACCTGCCGCACGCGGCACTCGATGCTTACGGGCGCCTCTTCGACGATCGGCGCCGCGACCTGCAAGGCCTTCCCGGGCGTAAGCCCCATTTCGCGGAATTTGTCGTAGTCGCGCCCCGACCGCACCCCGCACCAGTCGGCGGCGCGGGCCAGGTCGCGGGTCGTGAGGTTGATGACGAACTCCCCCGTGCGGCGGATTATTTCGTAGGAGTGGCGTTCGGGGCGTACCGAAATGTAGCACATCGGCGGGTTGGTGCATACCGTGCCCGTCCACGCCACGGTCAGCAGGTTATACTCTTCGGGCGTCGCACCGCAGCTCACCAGCACGGCCGGCAGCGGATAGATCAGCGTCCCGGGTTTCCAGCTCTCCTTCATCGGCAGCGTCAGTTAGCCTTCGCAAAGAAATTGCGGAAGAATACGATCTGAAAGTCGATGGCATTGCCCCAATAGGCACCGGTATGCCCGCCGGGGCGTACATAGAAATCGTGCATGATGCCCCGGCGCAGCAACTCGTCGTGGAAATCGTTGTTTACCTCGAAGAAGAAATCGTCGTAGCCACAGTCGAAGACGATCGCCAGGTCGCCGTTCCCGAGCTGCGGGATGAGGTTGATGGGCGTAGCCTCTTCCCAGGCTTCGGGATGCTCCGTAATCTCGCCCAGCAACTGCGGGATCTCCCAGTTCTGCGGGAAAGGACGTATGTCGAGCCCGCCGCTCGTGCTGCCTGCGGCCCCGAACAGCCCCTTGTGCTTTATGGCGAGCGACATGGCCCCGAAACCGCCCATGCTCAGGCCCGTGATCGCGCGTCCCGAGCGGTCGCGGGCTACGGGATAACGCGCTTCGACGGCGGGCAGCAACTCGCGAATCATGAAGGTTTCGTAGAGGCTCTTCTCGCGCACCTTGCTGTCGAGGTACCAACTGTTCCCCACGCCGGGACAGATGAAGGCGATCCTCTCGCGGTCGGCGATTGCGGGCAGCGAAGGCTTGATCTTCAGCCATGCCATCTCATCGCCCGAGTAGCCGTGCAGCAGGTAGACCACCGGACAGGGCTCAGCGGCGGATGCGCCCTCGGGCACGATCGCCACGACGGGTACGTCACGATCCATCGAGGGACTGTGCACGGCAAGCGTGTCGACCGTAGCCGCAGAAACGACCCGCACCGCCAGCAACAGCAAAAAAGTAAAAATAAAAATCCGTTTCATGGTATATGGGTTTAGTGAAGGCAAAAATACGAAAAAAACGTATCTTTGCCATATGCTAACGGAATTCATCCGATACCTCAGCGCCGAACGGCGTTACTCCCCGCTCACCGTCCGCAATTACAAACACGACGTCGGGCAGTTCCTGGCATGGCTGGATTTCGACGAGGCGCGCTCCGACCCGCGCAGCATCACCGCAGACCAAGTGCGCGAATGGATCATCCACCGCACGGAGGAAGGCAAGATCGGCGCGGCGTCGATGAACCGCGAAATCGCCTCGATCCGCACCCTCTTCCGGTGGCTGCTCCGCACGGGGGCCATCGAAAAAGACATCTGCCGGACAATCCCCTCGCTCAAGACCTCGCGCCGCCTGCCGGCCTTCATCCCCGAGAGCCGCATGACGGCCATCGTCAGCGAATGCGAAGAGGCGGACGGGGATTTCGAAACGACACGCAACTCGCTCGTCATCCTGATGTTCTACGCCTGCGGCCTGCGCCTTGCCGAGCTGGTCGGCATCGACCGCGACGACTTCTCGGCCGACTACGCCTCGCTGCGGGTACGGGGCAAGGGAGACAAGCAGCGGATGGTACCGATCCTCGAATTCGTACGCGAAAAGATTTTAAGTTACCTCGACCTAATTGCGAGGCAAAATATTTGCAATTCTGCGGAAAAAGCACTATTTTTAACACACAAAGGAAAGCGCATATCGCGGAGCGTCGTTTACCGCATGGTACGGGCGGAACTGACCCGTGCGGGCGTACAGGGCAAGAAAAGCCCCCATGTGCTCCGCCATACATTTGCGACGCACCTGCTGAACGGCGGTGCCGATATGCGCGAGATCCAGGAGCTTCTGGGACACGCTTCGTTACAGGCCACGCAGGTCTATACGCACAACAGCATCGCCAGGCTCCGGGAGATATACGCAAAGGCCCATCCCCGGGAAAAGGGAGGGAAGTGATTAACTTTTATAAACTGTAAGGCTATGAACGTACAGATTCAATCCGTGAAATTCGACGCCGACAAACGGCTGGTCGAATTCGTCGAGAACAAGATGGACAAACTCGACCGCTTCGCAGAGCGTTCGACGGGTGCCGAGGTCATTCTCAGACTCGATAAAGACTTTGAAAAGGGAAACAAGATAGCAACGGTCACACTCCACATGCCGGGCGAAGACTTGGTGGCATGCCACCAGTCCAGATCGTTCGAAGAATCGGTGGACGAGGCGATCGACGCCATCAAGCGCCAGCTGGACAAATTCAAAGGCAAACTGGAAAAGTAACCCCACCAACCAACCAATAACCTAAAACGAAGCCGCAGCCGCCCCTCATGAGGCGGCTGCGGTAATTTTCAGCCCGGCAGTTTGCGGCGGGCGCACTCCGGCTGACGGGTTCCTGCTGACGATTTCCGCCCGGCGGCATGCCGTCCTGCACTTTCTGCCGGCTTGTCTTAGGGAGCCTCCGGCCCGGCTGTTCATCAGCGGCAACAAACCGCCGACTCTCCCAAATGCCCGCCCGGCAATTTCCGACCGGCGGCTTCCTGCTCCGGCAATTTGCCCGCCCCGGCCGACTGTCCTGCACCGCCCCCCCCACACAAGACTGCAAACGGACGGCAGCCGGAAACAGGAAACAGGAAACAGGAAACAGGAAACAGGAAACAGGAAACAGGAAAC
>OLOI01000629.1_pt1 | contig 34410 bp, 27 predicted proteins | sample 1672131 | NCBI WGS metagenome assembly OLOI01 (sample SAMEA3136651, study PRJEB25190) | human gut metagenome
TAAAATACCTGCCCAGCGTTTCAGCTTTTGATTTTTATTAAAAAGACAGAGCAGAAGTAAAACAGCGGTAGCAACACAGACAACTGTATCAAACAGGAATTGCGGCTGATATGCAACAGGCGTAATAAGAGCTGATGTACCTATAACAAACAAAATATTGAATATATTACTGCCTACAATGTTACCTATAGCAATATCGGCATTTCTCTTAACTGCCGCCGTAATGCTTGTTACAAGTTCAGGTAATGATGTGCCGAGTGCCACAATAGTTAATCCTATAAAACGCTCGCTCATTCCGAAAGTCCGTGCAATGTTAGTTGCAGCATCAACAGTTATGTTACTGCCAAATATTATGAGAACCACTCCGATTATACCTAATATAATGAGCCTTGGCATTTTCGTTTTTCCCGGTATATCAACACTATCCTCCTGTTCCCCTTTTCCTTTTTTCGCCATAAAGAAAAGATACACAAGATAAGCAATGAATAGCACCCATAATATAATGCCGTCAAGAATCCCAAGCACATTATCAAATAATCCAAGAAGTCCGAATACAACAGTTATCAATATCATAAATGGTATTTCGTATTTTATAGTTGATTTTTGCACTGCAAGAGGAGTAATAATTGCTGTAAGTCCAAGAATAATTAGAATATTCATTATATTACTTCCCAGAACATTTCCCACGGCAATATCCGCACTTCCCTTAAATGCCGCTGAAATACTGATTGCCGCTTCCGGCGCACTTGTTCCCATTGCTACGATTGTTAGACCAATTACAAGCGACGGAATACCAAACTTTTTTGCAATTCCTGCGGCACCGTCAACAAACCAGTCAGCACCCTTTATGAGCATTGAAAAGCCCAGCACAAGCAAAAGTATCTGAATAAAAATATCCATTTAATCTTCTCTCCTTTTTTTGTCAACAATAATTATTATGACATCAAATAAAAATATAATACAGCAGCCGGTGGGCTGGCAACCGGTGGGTTGCATATACCCGTGCAGACAGCACCATGTAAAAACGTACTTCTGTGCCCGACTGTTTCAAAGGAATTTACCATAAAGTAAAATAGTAGCCGGTGGACTGCACCTGTCCATACAGAAAGCATAATATAGTTACACACTTTATTACCAGACTATTTACCGACGGCTGATTATAGTAAACAAAAAAGACTCACAGGCAGCAAAAACTGTCTGTGAGTCTCACCGTTTAAAGTAATACCGGGCAAAAGCCGTATTGACGATAATACTATACACAAATGTGTACCGATTACTCCCTCATATTAATTAGATTATATCATAGTTTCAGATAATACGCAAGAAAAATTTTTAAAATCTTATTCAAAAATTACTACTCCGTCTTTTTTCAAAATTCCATTGTTAAATTTGTTTGCAAATAATATCTTTCCCTCTGCTGAAATATTTTCATCAACATCAGAACAATTCAACAAAACCGTAAGCGTTAATTCGCCTTCCTGCTTTGTATATGCTACGAGGCGGCTGTTAGAGTTGTGCGTAAACTTCAGATTAAGGCTCTTTGCAGCTTTGTGCTCATTTCTGAGCTTGATAAGCAATTTGATTTTGCCATATACATCCGAATATTTTCCGCTTTCAATATCGTCCCACGGCATACATCGGCGGCAGTCAGGGTCATAACTGCCCTCAAGAGCTATCTCTGTACCATAGTATATGCTCGGACTGCCGTATAATGTGAATAAAACAGCAAACATCTGATAAAATTTATCAATATTATTATCAATAGAATTTATCAGTCTTATTGTGTCGTGAGAGTCAAACATATTCATCTGTACTCTGCAAATTTGTTCGGGATAAGCTGATGACATTCTGTTGTAGTGATACTCAAGATATTGTGAAGTAAGCTGAGGTTCATTGAAAAATCGTTTGATACCCTCAGTGAGCGGATAATTCATTACTGCGTCGTATTCGTCCCCCATAAGCCAATTTATAGAATCGTGCCAGATTTCACCTACAAGATATACGTCCGGATTAATTTCTTTCACTTCATCACGAAGCCTGCGTAAAAATCTGTGGCTTACTTCATTGCCAACATCAAAACGTATAGCGTCTATTTTCCAATCAGCAACCCATTTTTTGCACAAGTCTATAAAATAATCTATAACTTCTTTGTTGTTGGTATTAAGCTTTGGCATACCTTTGTGAAATGCAAATGTATAGAAATTTTTATCCTTAGCATCACCTGTTTTTTTGATTGGAAAATAGTTTACCATAAACCAATCTTTGTAGCGTGATTTCTCACCGTTCTTCACGACATCCTGCCACTTGTCAAAATCCCATCCGCTGTGATTAAAAACAGCGTCAATCATAATCCTTATTCCACGATTGTGTGCTTCATCAACAAGCTTTATAAATGTCTGTTCATCACCGAAGCAAGGGTCAATTACCTCATAATTCTCAGTATTGTACTTGTGATTAGAGCTTGATTTAAATATAGGATTCAAGTATATGCCCGATACACCAAGCTCTTTGATATAATCAAGCTTCTGAATAATTCCCTCAATATCTCCACCGTACATATCAAGATTATGCACCTTACAGCATTTCCACTTTTTGCAGTCAAGAGGATTGATGCTGCTGTCACCATTGCAGAAACGGTCGGGAAAAATCTGATACCATATTGTATTCTCAACCCATTTGGGAGTCTTTGCAACATCCGAGGGATTCATCCATGACATCAAAAAACATCTTGGCATATCAGTCTTTTTATATTCCGCTTTGGTGTATATTCCCTCTTCAAAGCAATAAAGCTTTTCGTGTTCGCTCTCAACTATAAAATAATACTTCAGTCTTTTGAATTCCGGAGCAATAATAATTGACCAAAGCTTTTGATTTTCAAGGATTTTTACATCCTTCATCTCAACATTTGTACCGCTCCATCTGCCGCTTCCTCCCATAATACCAGCAAGGTAGGGATCCCCCTGACAAATTGTTACCTTCACGGCATCTAATCCTGTATATATACTTATTTTCAAATTATTTTCATCAAGGGCATAGCAAAGCTCTGCAAAAGAACGGTGAAAAATTTCTGATTTTTTCATTTTTACACCTCCGCAAATATTATAATCGTTTTTTATCTGTAAGTAAATATAATTTGAGATATTATGCAAAGAAATAGACTACCTCTTGAGATAGTCTATTTTTCAATAATATTAAAACTGATTAAAGCGTGACAAGAATTCCTTTGTACGGGGATTCTGAGGATTGCCTATAACTTGTTCGGGTGAACCCTCCTCAGCAATCACACCATTGTCCATAAATATAATCTTGTCGGCAACATCCCTGGCAAAGTCAATCTCATGAGTTACAACAATCATTGTGCTGTCCGATGTTTTAAGCCCCTTGATAACATTAAGCACCTCACCTGTAAGCTCAGGATCAAGAGCAGAGGTCGGTTCATCAAAGCAGAGTACATCAGGATTGAGTGCCAGTGCTCTTGCAATAGCCACTCGCTGCTGCTGACCACCGCTGAGATTACCGGGATAAGCATCCCTCTTTTCGGAAAGTCCAACTCTTTCAAGCAGGGAAAGAGCGTTTTCTCTGATAATTTCCTGTGCCTGTTTATAGGTTTTTGCCCCCATATATTCGCCTGATTTTTTAATTTGTTCTTTTGCCGCAAGCATAGGAGCAAGTGTGATATTATCAATTACCTTATACTGCGGAAAAAGATTAAATGACTGGAACACCAAGCCGAAGTGAAGCCTGTTTTTTCTTATCTGACTGTCAGTTTTCTTTGAGGGATCATCGCCATCAAACAAAACCTTGTCATTAACTATAATTTTACCCTTTTGCGGCGTTTCAAGGAAGTTAAGGCAACGCAGAAGCGTTGTTTTGCCTGAGCCCGAAGACCCGATTATAGCCAGAACCTCGCCTTTTTCAAGCGAAAAACTTATACTTTTGAGAACCTCGTTTTTGCCAAAGCTCTTTTGTATATTGTTTACATTCAACAGTGACATATAACCGCCTCCTTAACCCTTATAGTAATCAAGCTTTTTCTCAAAGAATGAAAACAGCAATGTAAGAACACCGCAGAATGCAAGGAAAAACAACGCTGAATAGAACAATGGCCAAATTAATCCCTGCATTGAAAAGTCCTTTGCATTCATAAGAATTTCGGGGATAGCAATTACGCTTGCAAGAGAAGTATCCTTGACAAGTGTAATAATCTCGTTGCCTATCGGTGCAGTTATGCGCTTGATAACCTGCAAAAGCACAATCTTGAAAAAAATCTGGCTTTTCTTCATACCAAGCACTTGTCCTGCTTCATACTGTCCTTTAGGAATAGCTTCAATACCGCCTCGGAAAATTTCCGAAAAATAAGCGGCATAATTTATGACAAAAGCAATTAAAGCAGCATTCATTCGTGGAAAGTTAAAGCTGCCGCCCGACATAAGCGGCGGTACATAGAATACTACAAAAAGCTGGAGCATAAGCGGTGTTCCGCGGATAATCCAGACAAAAAGTTTTGTCACAATCTTCAGGGGGACAAAGCGGGACCTTGAACCCATTGATACAATAAAGCCCAAAGGCAGGGATAAAAGCAATGTTATAATAAAGATAAAACTGTTTTCTCCAAATCCCTTTAAGAGCTGTTGAGAAACATTAATAAACTGTTCCATTTTCTAAACCCTGAATATTACTTTGACTTTTCAACAAGAAGAAGGTCTTTAAGATTGTACTTTTCTGCAATCTGCTCAAGCTCGCCGTTATCTGCAACCTTCTGAATTGCCTCATTAAGCTTTTCAAGAGTTTCTGGGCTGTCCTTGCGGATTGCAATACCGTACTGCTCAGGAGCAAAGCTCATATCTTCAACAACTGTAAGATCACCATAATCTGAGCCATCCTTAAGTGTGCCAATTGACATTACATAATCAATTATCGCAACATCAGCAGTGCCTGACTTAACTTCAAGCAGTGCTTTAGCCTGTGAGTCTACTGAAACATAGTTTGCAGCAGCAAAAAATTCATCGCCCTTGGCAACATCTTCGCCTGCCGACTTCTTTTCTGCTACAACAGTTACATCACCTGTAAGTGCCTTGTCGGCAGAAAAATCATCAGCCTTATCAGCCTTTACAACCATAACCTGCTTGTTTTCCATATACGGTGTTGAGATTCCCATATTTTCTTTTCTTTCATCAGTAATTGTAAGACCGTTCCAGATACAGTCGATTGTCTTTGCGTTAAGCTCTACCTCTTTTGAATCCCAGTCAATCTTCTGGAATTTAGGTGTAACTCCCATCTCTTCGCAGACCTTTGTTGCAAATTCTGTTTCAAAGCCTGTAAGCTCGCCGGTCTCATCAAGGTAATTCATCGGTTCAAAATATGTAATTCCGATTACAAAATCACCCTTTTGCTCAATATACGTCCAGTCGCCTGAACCTGCTGCATCGGAAGATGCTTTTGAAGATGAGTCCGATGATCCGCCACAACCAACAAGTGCTGTTGCTGTCATAGCAGCTGCCATTAATAATGCAATAACTTTTTTCATTTTAATTCCTCCACTAATTAATTGTACCCATTTGATACTTATACATTATAGCATTATCACATTATCAAAGTAAAGTGCTAAATCAAAAATATTTACTTTTTTTAAAATTTTATGCCAGAGGACAAAGTATAATTTAATAAACAAGCACTGCGTGCTTTCCTATCTGATTATATCTGTTCTCCATAAGCTCCCGCTTATATTCGGTAATTCCTTTCAGCGGATCACTGACTATATAGCAATCGGTGTCATAGTCGAACCCTATGAGTACCATACAGTGTTCATACGCATACCACGGTACTTTTTCGCCGTCAATCAGCCAAGAGGTACTTTCATACGGCTTTTTAAGATTCATTGTTGTCCAGAAAATTACAGGCTGTCCTTTTTTTACATAATTTAAGAGCTGAGGAAAATCAAGCTCAGATATATTTTCAACTTTCAAATCTGTTCTATAATCATTGATGTAGCTTTGTGCCACATTTACAATTACATCGGAATAACATCCGTAAGCATCCTCGCTGAAAGGTGAGCCTACAAAAGCGTCGAGCGGATTTGTCTGACCGACATTGCCTTGTTCAAGATAATACTCAGCAAGGTATGATTTATCGACATTGCAATTATAATAATTGAGCACAGTTGTCAGAGCGGTAATCTCACAGCCTGTAGGAAGCTCGGGATACTGTAAAATCGGAAGCATATCAAGCTTAAAATATCCGTATTTCTGAGCAGAAACATATGTTTTGTCTGTATTGCTCTTATCGTATGAATTGTACAATATATTTTCTGAAATATCCTTTGCCTCAACTTTGTTGGAAATACTCATTGCACAGCTGAAAATAATTGAAATAATAAGTACTGATATTGTAAAAAGGCTCACTATAAATCCGGTATCTTTTGTTAAATTCCTCATTTTTATGCCTCCTGTAATATCATCATACAGAAAACATCTTTGAGAATTTGTTGTATTTTGTATAACCTCTGATAAAGATAATTACTTTTTGATTTATAGAATACTTTCCTTGTTTTTTCAACAAATAAAAACGCAGCCGGTGGGCTGTACTTATACAAGAAGTTTCCTATAAAGTAAAAAGGGAGCAAAAGCTCCCTCAAAATTTATATTTATTGCTCGTCCGTTTCAGATGAAACAGTATTCTTTTTACGAATGAGGATAATCGGTGTCGTCTGCTTGCCTTGTCCGCACGGATTATCTGCTATAAGGCCGTGAAGCTCTTCATCAGTAAGAGTTATGTCCGACGAATGTCCAAGTACCTCCTGACCGAGGTCATTAGCGTCAACAATCATACAACTCATACCGAGTTTTTCCTTTATCTCGTCGCATACACCGTTCGGATTTTCAGGATTTTCAATTCCAATGTCACGGTACTCCGACCATACATGGTCATAGAAGCCATCAAGACCTGCAACTTCCTGACCTACAATTTCATAGAACACACCTCGTTTACCGAACAGCTTGCAAACGCCGCCTGCAATACTTGCCCACAAAACCTTGAGTACGCCTACCTTTGAAATTGCATACTGCATTTTTATTGTTTCACCTACGCCTACACCTGTATCTGGGTGTGAAGCAAATTTAGATAGAAATTTTGCCCAAAATCCTATTTTTAGCTCTTCTCTTTTTACAACTCTGTTCTGACATAAGGCAATAATCTTTTCACTGGACGAAACAATGTCTCCTTCTTCATACAGAGGTTCAACATATTTTTTGAAGATTTCAATATAGTCCTCACCCTGCTTTACAAAATGAGTTTTGATTGCATGACGCATATATGTAGTGCCATTCACGGTAATTTCAACATTTTTTCCTTCGTTAGCAACAAATTCCATTATTTACCTCCACTCACCAGTCAAAGTCGGTGATTGTTGTATATTATTGTATATTTAAATATTATACATCATTATAGATATTTAATCAACAACTTTAATTAAAAATTACGAATCATTCATATTTATATTTATTGGCACAAACGTACAAAAATATGCAAATGACCACCTGCAAATGCAGATGGTCATTAATTTTATTTATTCTTATCTTTATTGACCTGATGCTGATATGCAAGAATTTCCTTATAAATTCTTTCGCAGTTATTATGGTCGTCAAACTTGTAGAAGTCCTCAACTCGTTTCAGATATTTTTCTTTCATCTGACAGTTGTTCTCCATATATTCACACAAAAGGTCAACAAGCTCATCGCTTTCCGTGCAGATTTCGCCAAATCCCATTGTGTCATAGAAAAATCCGCCGTCCTCATAATGAGCAGGCAACTGTGAAGGATGGAAATAAACCAAAGGCTTTCTCATATATGCAAAGTCAAACTGAACGCCCGAGTAGTCTGTTACCATAAGACTTGACTGCTGAAAAGCGGTTTCATAATTGAAATCACCTACAGATGAAACAACTTCAACATACGGATCCGGCGTAAAATCATCAACCTGCGAGCTTAAAATAGGATGCAGAACATATTTGATTTTATAGCCTGTACGCTTTGCTGTATCAATAAGCTTTTTGTTGTTAATTAAATCATTATAAATTTTATAATAGGTTGTTGTTTTAAATTCAGGATTGTACGCACGCTGTTCACCCTCACTGGTTGTAACAGGCATAGCGTTGTACATTCTCCATGTCGGAGACAAAAGGATTTGTTTTTGGTCGTTATTTATTAGTCCATCATATCTTCCGATGCCTGTCAGCTTGAGAATGTCAAAATCCTGATAATTGTATGCGTGATTGCTCAGGTTCTTATACTCATATTCGGAAGCAAGAAAATACATCTGCGTATTGTCAACAACTCTCTGCTGAGCCATTGCGCATTTCTGAACAGAAAGTCCGTGCTGCAAACACATTGACGGAAAGTTACACAATCCTCTGATAAATCTTGATTTATCCATACTGTATCCGTTAAATGGGAATACATTGGAGTTTGTAATTAAAGCTATATCCGTATTCAGGAACAGCATTTTATGCTTAAAGGAACGATTTTTTACAGGCTTCAAGCCGTCCTTTTTAAGGCGTTTATAATCCGATGTATTTTTATCTATGATATAGTAACGTGAAATTCCGTCTTTTTTGTCAGCACAGTATCTGTAAAGATATTCACAGCTGTCGCCGCCCTTATAAAGCTTGTCATACATAAGCCATATTTTTTTGTTCTTGAAGAACGGACGTGTCAGCCAATACTGAAGCCTTAATATAAAACAACGCTTGCTTTCCGAAAATACGGCAGGCAAAAATCTCAGTTCACGCTTTAATGTATCTAACGCAGAAGCTTTTCTGATAATTATTGAACGATTATTATCAAGAAAAGCAACATAATCATTGAATCTCCAGTACGAGCCCTTTGGTTTAAGTGTAAATTTTGACCAGTGATGCAGGAATGAAAGGTTGAGCGGAATTGTAGTAAGCTTGTATTTTGCAAAGAATGTAAGACTCTGCTCTTCTGTATCCGGATTGAGCGGAAGTTCCAAATGGAAGGTAAACTTTTTATATGCACTGATTCCAAAATATTTAGTTAATGAATAACGGTCGTTATTATCAAGTTTATATTTTTTGTTGTTAAATACTGCGTAAAGCTCAATTCCATCAAGGTCAAAGACTCTTCTGAATGAACCGTCTATAATTAATTTTCCGTCACGGTAATCAATTACATGCATACCTACTCTCTGTTGAGTAAGCCTTGAAACAAAAATATTATCGCAGTTAAGATAAACCTCTTTTTTGCCCTCAACATTTACAAGCGGCATATCCTTAAAGGTTCCGTTATGCTTAATCATATAGAACATTTCAGCTGCTTCTTCGCTGAAAGAGAATGATTTATACTTGTCTTTGTTCAAGACAAAGCCATTATCCACGTACTGCAATACATTTCCTGAAGCTGCAATAAACTTTTCAAGCTCTTCTTTGTTCATATTACGCTTGTTGCGGTTATTCATATTTGCAAGATAGCGGGTAGAAACAGCAAACATCGTATAGAATTGAATAAATTCCGGCACAGCACCGTATTTTTTCTTACTGTCCTCAATTAAGGGAATCAAGAATTTATTAAATGAATCTGTGTACCAGTCCTTATAATTAGAAGGAATATAATACAGAGGATCATCTTCATCCGGCATAAAATATTCAAATTCTGCATTTTCAGCAGTAACATACTCAGGATAATCCATCTGCACTCTTAAAGCAAAGTCAGCAAAATACTCATACTTCAGCCCGGCATTAAATTTATAATTCTTAAAAATATCCGTTCTGTATAAAGTACCGCAAACCTGAGGTACAATAAGATTAGGATTTTCCTTAATGTTAATAACATCTCCTGCATCAAGTCTGTCTTTATTGAGTCTGTACGCCTTGCGCTCACTGAATATCGGGTTAATACAGTATTTTGGAGCAAAAACAAAAGGAGCATTCATACAACGCTTAATTGATTTAAAACATTCATCAAAGTAGTTTTTGCTGAAAATATCGCCGCAACGGCAAACCGTAATATATTGACCGACTGCACTTTTCATAGCAAGATTGCAAGCATCCGCTTCTGTTATGCCGGCTTTCGCATCAATTACCTTACAAAGCGAAAAACTATGAATCGCTTCTTTACTGGATTTATTTTTACTTGAATCCACAACAATAACGTCAAAGTCTGACATTTTAAAATTCTTTTGTTTAAATACAGAAGATAAGGTATATATTAATTTGTTGTTATCCTCCAAGTACGGAATAATAACAGAAATAACTGAATTTCCCATATTTCCTCCATAACACATAATATCTCTTTGTAATTATAACACATATAGAATAAAATGCAAATAAATCTTTACTTTTCTGCCATTTACTGCACTTTATGCTTAAATATCAACAATATTTGTGTTTTTTATGTAAAATTTACATATTTATACAGTTTAGTTTTAATATCACATTACATTCTTCACTGATTTATGTTCCCCTGTACTTTATTGAATATGTAGTTATGATGAATACAGTTTACTATAAAATAAAAAACATTTGTCAATATTTGACGAACGAAACATTTTATGATAAAGTATTAGAGGCAATTTTCAGATTGCATTTAAATTAAAGCATCCTTAAGATGGAGGACTCGGATGATTAAACGTTACGCAGACACATTTTTGTATGCAGTTATGGGCGGAATTTGTATTGCACTCGGCGGTACTGCCTATTTATGTACAGAAAATAATATTATAGGAGCAATCCTGTTTACAATCGGACTTTTCACAATATGTACAATGGGGTTTAACCTTTATACCGGAAAAGTTTCTTATGCACTTGAGAATAAACCGTCTTATATTATTGACCTTTTTATTATCTGGCTCGGTAATCTTGCAGGAACGGCGCTTACAGCCGTACTTTTGGGACTTACAAGAATCAGCAACGAAATTTTTGAAAAAGCAAATTTAATTTGCACTGCAAAGCTTGGCGACAATATGCTTAGCATGTTTGTTCTTGCGATTTTTTGTAATCTGCTCATATTTATTGCAGTTGATGAATTTAACACAAACAAACATATCACCGGAAAATATTTAGGATTGCTGTTTGGCGTAGTAGCCTTTATCTTTTGCAGTTTTGAACACAGCATTGCTGATATGTTTTATTTCTCCGTTGCAAAGGTATGGTCATTGAAAACGTTCTGTTATCTTTTAGTTATTACACTTGGCAATGCTATAGGCGGTTTGCTTGTGCCCGCAATAAGAATGGTTCATAAAAAACTTTTGCAGTAAACATAAAAAATAAATTATTCTAAAAAACGGTAAGTCACAAAACTTACCGTTTTTAATTTTATATGAAACTGCTCCAAAACAGTCGAGCACTGAATGTCTATATAAAATAAATTCTTTCTGCCCAGACAGGAACAATCCACTGGTTGCTTATTCACTATTGCCGTTTAATTCTTTCCTTTTCTCATCAATCCATAATTTTCTCTGTACAACTCCAATTTTTACAATCTTCCACAATCCGAATAATATTGCATATTCAATAATCAGCATTATTACCGGGAAAATCAGTGCATCAGTCAAAGTTTCAAAACCGCCGTAAAAGTATGTTCCTATAAAAGCTAATGCTGTTATCACAATAGGCAGAAGAATATAGAACCGCTTTAAATTTTCTGACTTTTGACATTCTTTTTCTTCTTTTTTCAGAAATTCCTCCATTGTGAGTTCAGCTTTTCCTTTTTTAATATTTTTCTTATTTGCCTTTCGGAATTTCTTCTCCATTTCATTTTGGAATTCACTATGTGACGCCTGAGCAACCATATTATTAAATCTTACTTTTTTGCTTTTCTTTTCCTTTAAGCGTTTATAATTAAATAAATAGTACGGAAAAAGATACACAACACTTATCAGCATAACAACCCAATCCGGAATATTCCAAAGATTATCAGCATTGTTCATAATAATAAAAGTAAAAATCATAACAGAAATTATTACTATAAGATAAATGGACTGCAATACTGTCATAGATATATGTTTTATGCGAAACATTATATTTCTTGTAATAAGATTTGAAACATACCCCAATAATACTGCTGCCAATAATCCAAACAAATAAACAGGTATATTAATGCTGTTGCTTGAATGCCAGAAATCAACCTGTATTCCGTCAGCATAGTCCCAAATCAAAAACAGCATATCTATTAAAGCGAAAACAAACAGACACCATACAATACCTCTTACACTGTCCAAGAAATCCAACACTCTGTTTTTTATGCCATAACCCGAACAAAATGTTTTGCAAAAGTGTTCAATGCTGCTCCCTGTGATTTTCTGCACGGGTTTCCCTTTGGACTGAGCAGTCAGAAAAATATCAAGCAACTCACTCAAATACTCCTCTTGTGTTACATAGTCAAAACATTTTGTATTAACATACAGTTCAACCTGATTAAAGGCTTCACGATATTCATCATTAAGCTTATCTTTATAGAATATATAGCTCTCAATCATTTTTGTTTATCTCCTCTTTATATAAAATATTGTTTGCAGATGCGGTGATTTTCTCATAGCTCGACTTAAAATATTCTAAACTGATTTTTCCTTCCTCGGTAATCGAGTAGTATTTCCGTGTGGGACCAAAAGGTGATTTTGCTCTTCGACATGAAATCAGATTTTTCTTCTCAAGTCTTGTAAGAACAGGATAGAGAGTTCCCTCAAGTAAGTTTTCAAATCCGCTCTTTTCAAATTCGGCGAGGATTTCGTAGCCGTATGTTTCACCTTTGGCTATAACAGCCAGAACACAACCCTCAAGAATTCCTCGTAAAAGCTGTGAATCTTCCAATAAATATCACTCCTTTAGCGATCTACTTTGTATCGCATAATAGCTATTACAGCAATATTATACTTTAACTACTATGTATTGTCAAGTAGCAATTACGGTATAACTTATATATCTTTCAAAGCAACCGATTCACTTTACATATTAAACTGGAATTTCCATATTAAAGCCAAAAAAGCTGCCCTTAAACGGGCAGCCTTAAAATTTAACTGTAAATAAATTTACTTCTTTTCAGTGAGAAGCTTGTTAAGCTCATCCATAAATGTATTGATGTCCTTGAACTGTCGGTATACTGAAGCAAAACGAACATATGAAACCTCATCAATTTCTTTGATTTGCTCCATTGCAAGCTCACCGATTTTCATTGACGTTACCTCTCTGTCAACACTGCTTTGCAACTTACCCTCGATTGAATCAACGATATTGTCAATCTGCTCAAGTGATACGGGACGCTTTTCACAAGCCCTTAAAATACCTGCTGTAAGTTTGTTGCGGTCGAAAACCTCACGTGACTTGTCACGCTTTACAACAATAAGGGGTACTGTTTCGATTACCTCGTGAGTAGTAAAGCGCTTGCCGCACTTAAGACATTCTCTTCTTCTTCTGATTCTTTCACCGTCATCTGCTGAACGTGAGTCAATTACTTTGCTTTCTTCAAAGCTGCAAAATGGACATTTCATCCGCACACATCCCTACATATTGTATTATATAATTTATTATAACACAATTCAGTTAAAATTCAAGTAAAGAATTATTTACAAAATGATTACACAAATTTCTTAATTACAAGTTACGATAACGCTTCACTTTTTTTCTCTTTTTGCTGCGTGCATTATGGATTTTTGCAATAACAAAATAGATAAGAAGGATAAGCACTATTATTGCTATAACCATAAGAAACCAATACGACTGAAACAGAGTACCTATTACATTGAGTACAAACAAAATACCGCTACGGTCAACTTTTTCGGAAGAAACAAGATTAACCGTTGCAATAACCTGCTTTTCACCTGTTTTACTGTCCTTAAAATAGATAGTTTCCGTTCCGACTACTGTGTCTTTATCAAGGGGTGCGTCTATACTTTCCGGAACATCGGTTTCTATAATAAGATTTTCATCATCAATTTCCTTTGGGACAATGGCACTCAAATTATTTTGCGGAACCAGTAAAACCTTGTCTTTACCCCATGCAAGATTGACTTTTTGCTCACATACAGGTGTTTCCGAAGTTGCAATTGTTTGCAGTTCAAGGCTCGTAAGCGCCCAGCGGAAAAGGTCGGCAGCATCGGTAAAAGTACCGTATTCTTCATACTCCCCCTCTTTGTAAGGTGAATCGAGCAAAACAAGAAGGTATGAATAACCGTCTGCTGACGCAGTTGTTACAAGACATCTGCCTGCCTGATCAGTAGTGCCCGTCTTGATGCCTTTTGCATACATATAATAATATTCGCCGCCACGATATGAATCAATAAGATAATTAGTAGTAATAAGAGGAACAGTATCACCTTCACAATAATATGAATCGGTGTTGCTTATCTCCGCAAACTTTGGAAGTGTAAGCGCATAGGAAGATATTTTGTAGAGGTCACGTGCTGTTGTATAATGATCCTCATTATGAAGCCCGTCAGGATTTTGAAAATGAGTGTTTTCACATCCAAGCTCCTCTGCCTTTTCATTCATCATATCGACAAAAGCATCTATATTGCCGTTACCAACATAATCGGCAAGTACCATTGCGGCATCGTTTCCTGAAGGAACCATCATACTGTACAAGAGGTCGATAGCCGACATCTTTTCGCCGACATGCTCTGCAACATTAGCAAGCGAGCTGCCTGTACCTTCAAGTTCATCAAGCACCGATTGTTTTATCTCAATTTTTGTATTATCAATATCGTCAATATGTTCGTAAGCAACTATGTAAGTCATAATCTTAGTTGTTGACGCAGGATATTTCTTTTCATCAGCATTCTTTTCAAAAACAACCTGATCGGAATCCATATTAACAAGAAAAATTGACTTTGACGTGGTTTTTACATCATTAGGATAAGAAATTGCTCCTGCCGTCTGAATTGACACAGTCAAAGCTATACATATCAGACAAGCCAAAGAAAGTAATTTTCTGAAAGTTCTCTTCATACCTTTAACTCCTTAATTAAGTGAATTGTGTCCGCCCCGATTAAAAAGTCTGTCAATTTCGCCCTTGAGCGCACGAAGTTCTTCGTTGCGGATGTCTTTGTATGTAAATAAAATATAATCTGAAATTTTTTGTGAAAGCTCAAGGCTTTTTGTATCTGCAAAATCAGCTATTGCCATCTGGGGCAAACCGTGCTGACGTTCGCCGAAAAAGTCGCCCGGTCCGCGCATACGCAAATCCTCATCGGCAATTTTGAAGCCATCGTTTGTTGAACACATAACCTCAAGCCGTTCCTTAGTGGGCTGACCGCTTTTATCGCTTATAAGTATACAATAAGACTGAAACTGTCCTCTGCCCACACGTCCTCTCAGCTGATGAAGCTGTGAAAGTCCAAATCGCTCCGCATTCTCAATCATAATGACCGAGGCATTCGGAACATCAACTCCGACCTCAATTACTGTTGTTGACACGAGTATGGAGTAATCACCCGATACAAACTTTTGCATTACCTTTTCTTTTTCATCGGATTTCATCTGTCCGTGAACAAGTCCTACTGGAATATCTGCAAATTCTCTTAGCATAAGCTCAGCCGCATATTCCTCAGCAGCCGCAATATCATCAAGTTCTCCCTCTTCAACAAGAGGACAGACTATATAAGCCTGCCTACCGCTTGCAACCTCACTGCGAATAAAGTTATATACTCTGTCACGCTGATTTGACCGAAACCACACTGTTTTTACAGGCTTTCTTGACGGCGGAAGCTCATCTATAACGGAAATATCAAGGTCACCAAATATAATAAGACCAAGAGTTCGGGGTATCGGGGTAGCGCTCATTACAAGCAAGTGCGGATTTTCACCCTTGCCGAGAAGCCTTGAACGCTGCGCAACACCAAAGCGATGCTGTTCATCAGTAACCGCAAGACCGAGATTTTTAAATTCTGTCTTATCAGTTATTAATGCGTGCGTACCGATTATAAGGTCGATTTCACCGTCTGCAAGCCTTTGCCTTACCTGCTTTTTTTCGGATTCTTTAAGCGCCCCTGTTAAAAGCCCTACACGCACTTCAGTGTTTTCAAGCAATTTACAAAAGGTTTCATAATGCTGGCGTGCAAGAATTTCTGTTGGAGCCATAAAAGCCGCCTGAAAACCGTTTTTAACAACCGTATAACAGACTGAAGCGGCAACGGCTGTTTTACCTGAACCCACATCACCCTGAACAAGTCTGTTCATCTGTGTGTTCTTCTGCTTCATATCTTTAATACAATCTGAAACTGCCCGTTTCTGAGCATTAGTCAATGCAAAAGGCAACAGCTTTTCAAATTCACTTGAGTAATCTGCATTGATTTTTGTGCCGCTGAGCTCTCTGCTGCAATCCTGCAAATAACGCATACCAAGGTTAAGCACAACAAGCTCTTCAATTATAAGACGCTTTCTTGCACGTTCAAGAGCTTCATGGTCTTTTGGAAAATGAATATTCTGAAGTGCAGTTCTAAGATCACATAAATCAAATATTTCCCTCACCTGCTGAGGAAAAGGGTCTTTTATTGTATTTGGAAGCATTGCAAGTGCCTGTTTTACAGTTTTTGCAATATTCTTGCTGGGAAGTCCCGCTGCCTGCTTGTAAACAGGATATATAGCTGTGGCATCCTGTACCGCCGAAAATGTAGGCGCTACCATCTGTGCTCCGTATGAATCGGCAGTTACTTTTCCGTAAAACAGATATTCAGTTCCGCTTTTAAGCATAGAACTGATATAACGGTTGTTAAAGAATACAATCTGCAAAGAACCCGTATCATCAAATACCATAGCCTTTGAAATTATTCTTCCGCCGCTTATACGGGCATCATTAACTGATGTAGCAAGTGTCGCTCTGATACATACTGTTGTTCCGTATTCAAGGTTTTCAATTTTTTCAACTAAGTTCCAATCTTCATAGCTTCTCGGATAAAAATTCAACAAATCACCGATGCTGTTTATTCCGAGTTTTGCAAAAAGCTCTGCACGTTTATTGCCTATTCCGCCGAGATTTGAAACCGAGATTTTGTAAAGAGACGCCATATTCCCACCCTTTATAAAGCAGGCAGTGGCCTGCAATTATTCGTGCAGACAGCACCATATAAAAATTAACTTCTATGCCCGAGCACAACCGAGCAATTTTCTATAATGAAATTTCTATAATGTTAATAAAGGGACATGAAAAGTCATCATGCCCCTGAGCAAATCTTAGGAAAGCACTGATTATTCAATGCTTAATATAAAGTAGTAAACAGGCTGATCACCCTTAACAAGCGAAATATCAGTGCGAGATCCGAACTTGTCACGAAGCTTTTCGTAAGCTCTGTTTGCTTCTTCTTCTGTAATTCCGTTTCCGTAAATAAGTGTGATAAAGGATGAATCACGCTTAACCATATCTTTTGCAAGTTTAATTACTGCCTTGACAGCATTTTCCTCTGTAATTGTGAGTTTTCCGTTCTCAAGAGCAATTATGTCGCCCTCTTTAATCTTTTTGCCGCCGAATTCGCTGTTGCGTGCTGCAAATGTTACAAGCCCTGTATCAACATTATGAGCCGCATCCATCATAAGCTGAGCATTGCTCTCAGCAGAAATTTCAGGATCAAAATTCAGCATAGCAGTCATACCTTGCGGAATTGTACGTGTTGGAACAATGATTACGTTTCTATCTTTAACCATAGGAACAGTTTGCTCGGCAGCTAAAATGATATTCTTGTTGTTAGGCAGCACCAGTACATTCTTTGCAGGAGTAGCCATAATTGCATCATAAATATCATCAGTACTCGGATTCATACTCTGTCCGCCTGATACAATATTGCTGCATCCCAGATCTTTAAAGAGCTCTTTTAATCCTTCACCTGCCGCAACTGATACAAAACCAATCTGCTCAGTCGGTTCAGCCGGAATAAATTCTTCTTTAGATTCATTTTTAGAAGCAGTCTTCTTTGTATTTTTATGCTGCTCCTTCATATTTTCAACCTTTACCGTCAGGAGCTGACCGTATTCAAGTCCCTTTGTAAGAGCTTTACCGGGATTCTCTGTGTGGACATGAACCTTGATGATTTCATCATCATTTACAACTACAACACAGTCGCCTATAGATTGCAGATATGTGCGAAGCTCATCAGGTTCTTTTTCAAGTTCTGAATCACGTCCTACTATAAATTCAGTACAATATGTGAATTGAATATCATCATCAAACTCGGCAGCTGCGCTTTCAAATGTTTCAACAGTAGCTTCTTCAGTACTGTCATACTCAACAATTACTCCGTCTTTAATATATGAAAGCATACCCTCAAAAATCGCACAAAGTCCTTTGCCGCCTGCGTCAACAACTCCTGCTTTTTTGAGTACAGGCAAAAGCTCGGGAGTAAGAGCGAGAGCGTCATTTGCTTTGTCAACAATCACCTGCATAATATAAACAGCGTCAGAGTTTTCCTTGGAAGCCTCAACACCTGCTTCATAAGCCATACGAGCAACTGTAAGAATCGTACCCTCGGTAGGCTTCATTACTGCCTTATATGCAGCGTCTACGCCGATTCCAAGTGCAGCCACAATATTTTTACCGTTGACTTCTTCCATATCCTTGAGACCCTGTGCAAATCCCCGAAAAATAAGAGAAGTAATAACGCCTGAATTTCCTCTTGCACCACGCAGCATTGCCGAGGCAATAATATTTGCAGCCTCTCCTGCGTTTGTACCATCATACTTCTCGAGTGCATTTGCAGCAGCCATAACAGTCATAGACATATTTGTACCTGTATCACCGTCAGGAACAGGGAAAATATTCAGATCATTTATACGGTTCTTCTGAACACTAATATTGTTAGCACCGGAAATAACCGCATTTTTTAGTATTTCACCATTAATCACTTTACAGCACATCCTTTTTTATGCACAAAAATTGTTCACAGTTATAGATATTATAACTTGTTTATATATTTTTTGCAATAGAAATATTAAATTAGTTATTCAATTCTGAAAGATTCCGCATCTGTACATTTGCCTGTTTTGTCGTCAATATCAAATATTACACATTCCATTTTGCAGTCACCCGACGCAAGGTCAAATCGCTGAGGAAGTTTTGTTTTAAATTTTTCAATTATAATCTCGGTTTTTACACCCAGAACGGAATGAATTGTTCCCGTCATTCCTACATCTGTTATATAACCTGTTCCCTCCGGCAAAATCTGCACATCAGAAGTCTGTACATGCGTATGTGTACCGAATACCGCTGATACTTTTCCGTCAAGGTAATAACCCATAGCACGCTTTTCACTCGTAGTTTCGGCGTGAAAATCTACAATGATTATATTGCTTTCAGCCTGCTTTAGCATACTGTCAACACATTCAAAGGGACAGTCAAGATTGTTATCAATACTCATATTGCCCATAAGATTGATTATAGAAACAATTTTTCTGCCCGTATCTACATTTATTATGCCTCTTCCCGGAGTTGTACCTGACGGAAAATTTGCAGGACGGGCTACAAAAAGATTTTCATCAATGTATTCGTATGCTTCTTTTCGTCTGAAAGTATGGTTACCGAGAGTTATTGCGTCAACTCCGCTGTCAAAAAGAAATTCTGCTGATGTCGGCGTCACTCCGTTGCCGTCTGCTGAATTCTCGGCATTGCATATAACAAAGTCAATCCCCATTGTTTTTTTGAAAACAGGCAGCTTTTTCCGTAAAAAATTACAGCCTATACTGCCGACAACATCACCAATACATAATATTCTCATAATTTACTCCATTATTATTAAAATCACAAAATCAAAAATCAATTATTATATGTGAGCACAAAAATATAATAACACATTTATTTTATTCTGTCACTGTAAATTCAACACATTCAGCAATATTTTCGTTAAATACATAGTTTATTTTGCATTTATACTCACTGTCAGACTCTGATATTTGCAGTTCACGGCTTTTCAGCGTACTTTCTCCCTTAGAGAAAAGCTCATAAATTAAGCTTTCATTTTCAAATATATTATTTGCAGTTTCGGCATCATATGCAATATCAATATTCGAAAGCTCGTAATCAGTTTGAGTTGTGATTCCCAAAGGCAAAGTTACTTCGTTGAGATTAATGCAATGAGTATTATAGCTTCGTGCGTAATACGGAAACTGAGTAAAAGACATACTGTATGGCAACCTGAACCATAGAAGCGATATTTGGCTACGCTCTATAGTATCTTCTTTTGGAGAATAATATTCAGTTTTCTTTTGTAAGCTTAGTTCTTTTTGAGAATTAACATCAGCAAAAATTTCTCCGCTTGCCCTCAGATAAGTGAGCGTATCATAGCGTTCCGTATGACTTTCGGACACACCGCTGACAAGCAAGTCGCCTTTTGCAACACCGCTGCCAACCATAACATTTGTAACACCGTTTTTTACGTTTGTTTTTGTTATTACTCCGTCACACTTTGCCTTTAAATTGCAGGGATTAGTATTAGTTTCAAGTTCAGGTTTTTCTACATTTTCTTTAATCTCTACAGAAACAATATTGCCTGTTATGTTTACAGACATCCAACCGATTTTCTTATTTGAAATCTGAATTGCACGCTTTACCTCATCTGCATTAATGCTGTTCTTGTATGCGCCTACACTCACACCGTATTTTTCAAGTTCTCCCAGAAGATATGCATCGCTGATTGTCTGTGTACCTGTAATACTTATTGACCAAACAAAATTTGAAAGTAACATAATAACAGCAAAACCTAAAGCTGCACCGACAGGCACTCCTATTCTGGGCTTATATTTATTGATAATAAACGGTAAGCCGTGCTTTTGTATTATTCTTAGAGTAACCTTCGCTTTTCGTGCAGTTTTTCTGATATGCCGATAATCGTTTAATGTCATTGAACCACAAAGACCATTTTCGGCAGGATGATTATTCCAAAGATTTATTCCGTTTCTTGCAGTTACGTTGAGAAAACGCTCAGGGAACATTCCATTTGCCGTAAAATCAACATAACCTCTGAAAAATCTTATTAAACTGACCAGCATATTATCACCTCAGGTTATAAATTCAACTGCCGTAATAAATCCCTCAATTTCAACGCAGGAGCAGGAAATACAACGAACGGTAAGACCTCTGCCACAAAAGGAAACTATCATTTTGGTGGTATTAATTTTAATATTTTCACTCTCATAGAGCAAAATTCCCGTTGAACCTTCAAGAGTTATTCGCCTATTGCCCGTCATTTCAATAAGCGGTGCTCCGCCCATTGAAATAGGAAGCTGATTATATAAAGGCGTTTGCCTTTGCTTATTTCGTGCCAAAAAAATCTCCCCTGTTTTTATTCTTCATTTATTTTTATGCAAAAGCTGTCATATATATTAGTGGTGATTAAATATGTTTGTTAATACAGTGGTACATAAAACGTCAACTGTGGCAATTACAATATGCACTCTGTTACTATGTGCAGGATTACTTATATATTCACGGGAATGCTCGGACGGTGCAATAAAAGGAATTGAAATGTGTCTGAGCGTGCTTGTGCCGTCGCTGTTTCCGTTTATGGCGCTGTCTTCATTTATGGTAAAAAGCGGTATTACCCAAACGCTTGGGAAACCGTTCAAATGGATAATGCAGAAAATATTCGGGCTTGACGACTGCTTTGCGCCTGTGCTTTTGCTCACTATGATTGGCGGATATCCTGTCGGCGCAAAAGGAATATCGGCTCTTTATGAAAGCAAAATAATAAGTGAAAATCAGGCAAAGAAAGCGGCAATGTTTGCAGTTTGCTCAGGACCGGGATTTCTGATTAACTTTGTAGGTATGTCAATCTATAAAAATAAGACGATTGGTATTATCATTCTTGCTTCGCAGATTATTTCGGTAATTCTGTTGGGAATAATGCTGAATCTTTTTGACAGAAAAAAATCAGATTATAATTCCGTATCAGAATATAAAATTATCAGAGAGCCATTAGGAAGCGCTGTTGTTGAATCAGCTGTTGACAGTGCAAAAGGAGTGCTTACCATATGCATATTTGTAGTATTATTTTCAGCTTTCTGCGGAATTTTGGACAGCATAATCAGTGACGGATTATTCAAAAACTGCATACTCTGTTTGCTGGAGGTATGTGCCGCTGTCAGTACATCGGCGGAAAACAGTCCGATTGAAATGATTGCATTTGCATCAGGCTTCGGCGGAATATGCGTTCATTTTCAGATATATTCAGCCCTCGGGAAAATTAAGGTCAACAGGCTTTTATTTTTCTGTATCAGAATTATTCAAGGTTCGATTACTGCATTGCTCACTCACCTTGGATTGAGTATGCTAAAAGTTGAAACTATGGTGTTTTCAACAAGCACGGTTGAAAAAGCGAGTACCAGCGGAGGGACAATAATCTCGGGAGCGGTGCTTGTTTTAGTTATGCTGTGCTTTTTATATACATTAAAAAACAACAAAGCTAATTAACGGAGGTATTTTATGTGTGGTATAGCAGGTTGGATTGATAAAAACATTGAAATGAGCAACAAAATTTCCTTACTAAACACAATGTCAAAAACACTTGACAGACGAGGTCCTGATGAAAACGGAATTTACATCAAGGGCGGTACTGCGCTTATTCACAGGCGGCTTGTGGTAATCGACAAAGAGAATGGCAAACAGCCTATGGTAGTCAATCACAACGGCACAAAATATGTTATTGTGTATAATGGTGAGCTGTATAATACATCTGAATTGCGTGAAGAACTGAAAGCCGACGGATTCCACTTCAGAGGACACAGCGACACCGAGGTTGTGTTGAAAACATACATCAAATATAGAGAAAAATGTGCGGAAAAACTCAACGGTATTTTTGCTTTTGCAATTTATAACAGCGAAGATGAATCAGTCTTTTTATGCAGGGACAGAATCGGAGTTAAGCCGCTGTTCTATTATGAATATAATGGTGGACTGATATTTGCATCGGAGATTAAGACACTGCTTGCAAGCGGTGTTGTAAAGCCGCAAATTGACGAGCAGGGGCTTAATGAAATATTTTTTCTCGGGCCTGCAAGGACACCGTCTTGTGGAGTTTTCAAAGATGTATTTGAACTTAATGCAGGTGAATGTGCAACATACCGAAAAGGCAGGCTGACACGAAAAAGATACTTTACCGTCCAGGCTATGGAACATACAGACAACGAAAAACAAACGATTGAAAAGACACGATATCTGCTGACAGACGCAATTGAAAGACAGCTTGTCAGCGATATGCCGCTGTGTTTTTTCCTGTCAGGAGGACTTGACAGCAGTATTATTGTTAAAATAGCCTCAAATTATTACAGAGAACACAAGCTCGGCAAAATAAACACATATTCAGTTGAATATGACGATAACAGAAAGTATTTTGAAAAAAGTCTGTTTCAGCCGAATGCTGATTATGACTTTATCGGAATGATGTCAAAAGATGCAAACACACATCATACGGAAATAATCCTTGACAATCAACAAGTTGCCTCAGCATTGTACGACAGCGTTGAAGCAAGGGATTTGCCCGGATATGTTGACGTTGACTCTTCCCTTTTACTGTTCTGCAACGAAATAAAAAAGGAATACACCGTTGCTTTGTCAGGAGAATGCGCAGATGAGTTATTCGGCGGTTATCCGTGGTATCACAATAAAGAAATTTTGTTTGAGGATTGCTTCCCGTGGTCACGCAGTCAGGATGTAAGGCGATTTATTCTAAAGGACGGAATATTCAAAAACGGAGAAGAATATGTTCGTCAGAGGTATCTTGACACAATAAACGAAGCTCCTAAGCTGAAAAGTGACAGCAAAACTGACAAGAGAATGAGAGAAATGTTCTATCTTAATTTTTATTGGTTTATGCAGTGTCTGCTTGAACGCAAGGACAGGTGCTCAATGTACAACGGACTTGAAGTTCGTGTTCCGTTCTGCGACTATCGGCTTGTGGAGTATGCGTATAATATGCCGTGGGATTTAAAGGCATATAACGGACGGGAAAAAGGAATCGTGCGAAAAGCGTTTGAAGATATTTTGCCTGAAGAAATCTGCTGGAGAAAGAAAAGTCCTTATCCAAAAACACACAACCCAATATATTTTGAAGCGTGTGCAAGACAGGTCAGAAATATTCTGAAAAAGAAAAATACACTCACCGATATGCTTGACAAAAAAGCTGTTGAAAGTATAATCGAACATCCCGAAAAGATAACCACTCCGTGGTATGGTCAGCTGATGCAAGCACCGCAGATTCTGGCTTATATCATAGAGCTTGACTACTGGTTTGAGAAATATAACATTGAAATAGTTTAAACGGTGTGGTAAAATTATTTCAGTAACCAAAACAAACTATTAAGGAAGTTCAAATGAACAGGAACAAGTACGAAAAAATAACAAGCTTTTTTAAGAACAATAAAGCCGCAAATACTGCGTTGAAAATTATATATAAATATCTGCCGATGCTTATTTTTATATTATATCCGATTGGAATTGTGTGGGTATTTTTTAAGCAAAGTGAGATTTTCTTTCAGTTTGTACTTGTACCGCTCGGCGTATTTTTAATGGTCACGGCACTCAGAAAACTGATTAATGAACAAAGACCGTATGAAAGGTACGGGATTGATCCTGTATTTGCTAAAGACACAAAGGGCAAAAGTATGCCGAGCAGGCACACGGCAAGCGCATTCATTATATCAATGGCTATGCTTAGAATTAATCTGTATTGGGGAATCGGATTTTTAATTGTAAGCTTTGTTATTATGATTTCACGAGTGCTTTCGGGAGTTCATTACATCAGAGATGTTATCGTGGGAATGACAATAAGTATAGTGATTGGATATGTGTTTTTATTTCTGATTTAATAATTCAATGAATATAATTAAAAGCGGCTGTTTCAAAATAATGTAAGTTTTGAAACAGCCGCTTTTGGCAATCATTCAAGATTTTACTTATAAAATTCAATGCATCTCAGTAAAGCATCCTTGGCATTTTCGTCGCCGATAAATATATCAGGTTCAAATCCGTGATTTTCAAAATCATTTTCATAACCTGTAATAACTGACTTTTGAAAACGAAGAATAATATAACGGCAATGCAGAACAAAACTGCATTGCCGTTGCTTTTTATACAAATATTTAATATGTAATTTATTCTTTCTCTGTTTCAGCAGGAATGTCGCTTGTGCAGTGCGGGCATTTTGTAGCTTTGATATCAACCTCGCTGAAACAGTACGGACATTTCTTGGTGGTCGGAGCAGCAGGAGTTTCAGGCTTTTTGCCGATTGTCATAATCTTGTTGACAAGCTTTACAATCAGGAAAATTACAAATGCCATAATTATAAAGTTGATTACCGCTGTAATGAATTTTCCGTAGCCGATTGTAACTCCGTTGAAGTTGAATGCAAACTGGTCAAAGTTCATTCCGCCGAACAAGCCGAGCAAAGGCGAGATAATATCGTCAGTAAGTGATTTTACAATAGCCTGAAAAGCTGCACCGATAATTACACCGACAGCCAAATCAAGCACATTGCCACGCATTATAAACGCTTTAAATTCAGTAAAAAATTTCTTCATATTTTTAACCTTTTACCTTTATATTAAACAAGATTTGCTTTATGGAATACTTTCTTGCCTTTTTTGATTACTACATAGCCCTTTTCAAAGGCTGATGCAGGGATATCGGCAAATACGTCTGCTACCTTTTCACCGTCAACAGAAACTCCGCCCTGCTGGATAAGGCGTCTGCCCTCTCCGTTTGACGGAATAAGTCCGCACTTTTTGAGAAGCTCAAGAATTTTGATTGAGCCGTCCTCAAAATCTGCTGATGTAAGGTCGGTTGAAGGCATATTGTCGGTGTTTGTCTTGCTGCCGAACAATGCTCTTGCAGCCTCCTGAGCCTTGTCTGCCTCTTCCTTGCCGTGAACAAGCTCTGTAAGCGAATATGCAAGTACTTCCTTTGCCTTGTTAATCTCGCTGCCCTCAAGTTTTGCAAGCTCTTCAATCTCTTCAAGCGGAACAAAAGTAAGCATTTTAAGGCACTTGATAACATCGCTGTCATCAACATTTCTCCAATACTGATAGAAATCATACGGAGATGTCTTTTCAGCTGAAAGCCATACTGCGCCTGACTGAGTCTTGCCCATCTTCTTGCCCTCTGAGTTAAGGAGAAGATTAATTGTCATAGCGTACGCGTCCTTACCGAGCTTTCTTCTGATAAGCTCAGTACCACCGAGCATATTGCTCCACTGGTCGTCACCGCCAAACTGCATATTACAGCCGTACTTCTGATAGAGTGCGTAGAAATCGTATGACTGCATAATCATATAGTTGAACTCAAGGAATGAAAGACCCTTTTCCATTCTCTGCTTGTAGCACTCGGCACGAAGCATATTGTTTACCGAGAAGTGAGAACCAACCTCACGCAGAACCTCAACATAGTTAAGGTCGAGCAGCCAATCAGCATTGTTTACGAGCATTGCCTTATCTTCGCCAAACTCAATAAAACGCTCCATCTGCTTTTTAAAACACTCAACATTGTGATTGATTGTTTCCTTTGTCATCATCTGACGCATATCTGTTCTGCCTGACGGGTCACCTATCATTGCAGTACCGCCGCCGATAAGTGCAATAGGCTTGTTGCCTGCCATCTGCAAACGCTTCATAAGGCTCAGAGCCATAAAATGACCTACGTGCAAACTGTCTGCTGTCGGGTCAAATCCAATATAAAATACAGCCTTGCCGTTATTGACAAGCTCTCTTATTTCTTCTTCGTCAGTTACCTGAGCAATAAGTCCTCTGGCAACGAGTTCTTCATATACTCCCATTTTTACAAATCCTTTCATCTATCGATAAATTTATACATATTAAAGTATATATTGAAAATCTTTTATAGTCAAGTGTTTATGCGTTTGTTTGCACACTCAAAGTTTTTCCGTCCGAGTTGATTACAATAGTTCCGTCCCTGTCTGTACGGTAGAGCGCACCTGAATATTTATTAATCCGAGCCATTGTCAGACCGTCAGGCAGGGTGTTGTCAGATAATCCAACACTGACAACCGATATCTGAGGTAACACTGAGTTTAGAAATTCCTCTGTTGAAGCGGTTTTACTGCCGTGATGCGATATTTTGAGAATATCAGATTTTAATTCTACATCGGAATTAATCAAAGATTCTTCTACATCTTTTGAAATGTCACCTGTAAAGAGTGCTGAAATTTCGTCATATTCAAGTCTTACAACAAGCGAACTGTCATTTGTTGTATCATACGAAGATGTCGGTGAAATAAAATTCAGCTGTATATCCCCTATTTTCTCACTTGACGGAATTTCAGGCGTTATTACTTCAATATTATTTTCTTTAATCGAATTTTGATAATTACTATATTCGGCAGTATCGGGCATTACATCCTCACGCACAATACTTTCATAAATAACATCAGCCCCGAATTCTTCAATCACACTTGAAATCCCGCCGATGTGATCGCTGTCGGGATGAGATACTATGATTGCATCAAGACGGGGACATCCATTGCGTTTCAGATAAGCACACAGTCTGTCTGACGTCAGGCTTGTACCGCCATCTATCAGGATATTTTTATCAGCGCATTTTATGTAGCAGGCGTCAGCAGAACCCACATTAATAAAGCTGAATGAAATAGCACTGTCAGTACTTTTAGAAACACCGCAAGCAGAAAAAATTTCATTCCAAGACGGCAAGCCGAACGAACCAAATGTTACAAAGGCTGAAAAAACTGCGATAATAACAATTAAGGCGACTGCTGAAATCGGCTTGATTAACCGCTTTTTACTTTTTGTTTTTTCGTCTGTACTTTGCATATCTGTCCTTGTTTTTCTTGTTATTACCTCTGCCCTGTTTTGAGCTATTCTTAGCATATCCGCCTGACGTATGACCTGCCATTGGCGTAATCAGGCACTTTTTATCGTTTCCGATAAGATCACGCCTGCCTGCTTTTATCAAAGCCTTTGTGACAAGAGGCTTATTTTCGGGAATGAACCACTGCAAAAGTGCACGCTGCATTGACTTTTCGCTCTCAGTCTTTGGAACATAAACTTCTTTCAGCGTATACGGGTCAAGTCCTGTATAGAACATACTTGTTGAAATTGTGCCCGGAGTAGGATAAAAATCCTGCACCTGTTTTGGATGAATATTCTCACGCTTACAAAACTGTGCAAGCTCAACAGCATCTTTAAGTGTTGAACCCGGATGTGAACTCATAAGATACGGCACTACATACTGGTCCTTTTTCGCCTTGCCTGTAAGCGAATAGAACTTATCACAAAACCGCTTATACGTTTCAATATGCGGCTTACCCATTTTGTCAAGTACTGCCGCTGAACAATGCTCAGGTGCAACACGGAGCTGACCGCTGATGTGATGTGTTACGAGCTCTTTAAAGAACTCGTCATTTTCATCTTCAATGAGATAATCAAACCGAATACCGCTGCGAATAAATACCTTTTTTATGCCGTCAAGATTTCTCAATTTACGCAGAATGTCGAGATATTCGGTGTGCGACACCTGCATATTAGGGCAAGGAGATGGTGCAAGACATCTTCTGTTTTTACACAAGCCAAGCTTTTTCTGCTTTTCGCAGGACGGCAATCGAAAGTTTGCTGTCGGACCGCCGACATCGCTTATGTAACCCTTAAAACGAGGGTCAGACAGAAAACTTTTTGCTTCTTCAATAAGGCTCTGCTCACTTCGTACAGTAACCGCTCTGCCCTGATGAAAAGCAAGCGAACAGAAATTGCAGGCACCGAAACAACCTCTATTGTGAGTAATTGAGAACAGCACCTCTTCAATTCCCGGAACTCCGCCGAGCTTTTCATAACATTTTGGGTATCCTCTTTCATACGGAAGAGAATAGACATAATCAAGCTCTTTTGTGCTGAGCGGCGGCATCGGAGGATTCTGCACAAGCAAATAACTTCCGTGTCTTTGAATTAATGTTTTTCCTCGAACGGCGTCAGCTTCTTCAAGTTCCTTGCGTGCGGCAACAGCGTAGTCACGCTTGTTTTCTTTAACATTTTCATAACTTGGAAGTTCAACAACAGACTTTGGAACATAGTCGGTTGTTTTCACCTTGTAGCATATACCACGGATGTCATAAAGCGACTCAACGGTGTAGCCCTCGCTTAACCGCTTTGCAATTTCAATTGTCTGCAATTCGCCCATTCCGTATGAAATCAAATCCGCCTTGCTGTCAAAAAGAATTGACGGCATAACGGTGTCTTTCCAATAATCATAGTGTGCAAAACGCCTTAATGAAGCCTCAAGTCCGCCAATAATAATAGGACTGTCAGGATATAGCCTGCGTATAATATTTGAATATACTGTAACAGCTCTGTCAGGTCGTTTACCGTTTTTGCCGCCTGCCGTATAGGCATCATCGTGACGCTTACGCTTGGCTACTGTATAATGAGCAACCATACTGTCAATATTGCCCGCTGTTACGAAAAAACCGAGGTTCGGCTTACCAAACTGAGTAAAGTCTTTGTCACTCTTCCAATCAGGCTGAGCAAGAAATGCAACCCTGTATCCGTGATTTTCAAGCACTCGGGTAATGATAGCCGCACCAAAAGAGGGATGGTCAACATAGCTGTCACCGCTTACATATACAAAATCTACGCTATCCCAACCACGCTGAGCAACTTCATTTGCATTCATAGGCAAAAAAGCCATAAACATCCCTCCAAATATTTGATAATTATTTATTCGCTCCTGTTTTGCAGAACATTCCTGCGTTCAAGCCACTCATTGTAGGTCATCAGTACCTCACGAGGTTTTGACCCCTGATGAGGGCCTACAATACCGAGCTGTTCCATCTCGTCAACCATTCTTCCAGCACGGGCGTAACCGACCTTCAGCTTTCGCTGTACAAGCGAGGTTGAAGCCTGTCCTGCATCAATACAAGCCTTAATAGCATCATCAATGAGCGGGTCAAGGTCAAGTCCGTCAGAACGGTCATCACCCGAACCACCCTTTTTGCCTGTGGCAATTTCCTCAGCCGCAATTCGCTTGATTGATTCCTCAATATCTTCATTATACTGAGCTTTATACGACTTTTTAATATATCCTGTAACTCCCTCAATTTCTTCTTCTGATGCATAACATCCCTGCACACGCACAGGCTTTGGCGCTCCGACAGGAGAAAACAACATATCGCCTCGACCGATAAGTTTCTCACCGCCGCCAGCATCTAGAATTGTTCGTGAGTCAGTGTTTGAACTAACCTTTAAGGCAATTCGGCTCGGTACATTGGCTTTAATCAAACCTGTAATTACATTTACGGTTGGTCGCTGTGTTGCGAGAATAAGGTGCATACCTGCGGCACGAGCCATCTGGGCAAGTCGGCAGATAGAATCTTCTACCTCGCTTGGAGCCGCCATCATCAAATCGGCAAGCTCGTCTATTGCAATTACCACACGGCTCATCTTTTCCTTTGCGACAGGAAGACCGTTCACCTCAAGAGTAGACTGAACCATCTCGCCCTCCTCGTTTTCAACAGGAGGATTATTCTCTATATATCTAAGATTTTTCTCAATCAGCAAATTATAAGAATCAATGTCTTTGCAGTCAAATTCAGAGAAAATCTTATATCTTTGCAGCATTTCATTTACTGCCCACGCAAGCGCGCCTGCCGCCTTTTTGGCATCTGACACCACAGGAATAAGCAAGTGCGGAATACCCTTGTATTTTGAAAATTCAACCATTTTAGGGTCAATGAGAAGCAGCTTTACTTCATCAGGTGTTGCCTTATAAAGAATACTGATTAAGAGTGAATTTACGCAAACAGATTTACCTGAACCTGTTGTACCTGCAATGAGCAGATGCGGCATTTTGGCAATATCGGTAACAACAATATCGCCCGAAATATCTCTGCCGAGCACGGCGGTAAGCTTACTCTTGGAATTTCTGAATTTGTCAGAATCAATAAGCTCCCTCATTGAAACCATACTTACAACTTTGTTAGGAACTTCAATTCCGACAGCCGCTTTTCCGGGGATTGGTGCTTCAATACGCACTCCGTTTGCAGCAAGATTAAGAGCTATATCGTCCGAAAGATTAGTAATCTTACTGATTTTAACACCTGGTGCAGGCTGCAACTCATAACGTGTTACAGAAGGACCTCGGCAGATATTTGTAATGTTTGCCTTAACACCGAAGCTGTTAAGAGTTTCTATGAGTTTTTTTGCATTATTCTGCATTTCTTCCATTGCAGATGCATCATTCTGATTATTCGGGAGTTTTAGTAACTGAACAGGCGGATAGTGATAGATTTTTTCCTGTTCTTCAGTTTCAGGACTTTCCATACTGTAACCTATTCCCTCAAATTCATCTGCAATGTCTGAATCATTAACCGCTTTTCTTTTTTTGCTGCTTTTATGTACATCCGAATCAACCGGAACAGTCTGTGGGTCAGCCTGCTTTGCTCCGCTTTCAATATGAATTGCCGCTTTTTCACTTGAAATTTCATTTGCAATATCGTCGATTGTTGTATCTGCGTCTGCTCCGTGAGGTTTACTTGCACGGTTTATTATATTGATTAAATCGACCGACAAATCCTGTGCAACTGCATTTTCTTCACCGGAATCAGTAACATCAATATCAATCCCTTTTTCAGTTTCAGGCTTTTTGCGTGTCTTTTTCTTTGATTTTTTAACATCATCAAGCGGTATGTCAATATTACTTGTATTTTTACCATCAGAAAATTGTTGTTCTGTAGTCTGAGGCTCTTGAACCTTAATCTGACGTCTGATTCTTTTTTCCTCAGCGTGACGTTTGCCAGCTTCACGCACACGTACAACCTGTTTGCTTGCTGCTCTGCCGATATCATGAATTGAGATACCCGCTAAAATAAAAATTAAAGCTAAAATCAAGCAAATACAAATAAATAACGCTACTCCATTGCCGCAAAACACTGCAAGCGGATAACCAAGGATACCTCCTATAAGACCGCCGCCGACTGTCATATAGACAGAGGTGTCGGCTGACTGCAAATAAAGATTTCCAAGGCAGGTAAAGAAATTATCGCTCTTAAAATCTGCTCCTGTTGCCACATATGTAAACGCGCTTACAAGCATAACAAGCAATACACACATAAATATCTTAGCTTTGATATGTGCAACTTGTTTTTCTTTTTCAGTCATTATGCAAAGATAAATCAGAACAATCGGCACAAGAAAAATGCAAATACCCAAAAGTCCAAAGAAAAAGCTGCGAATTGTCATCCAGCCTATTGCGCCTCTTACGAATATCAGACCAAAAAACAATGCGGCAGCCAACCCGAATAAAATTGCCCTTACCCTTGAAGAGAGTAAAGGCTGCTTGGGCTGCGGATTGGAGCGTGACTTTGTGGCTGCTCGTGCCGAAGTCGATTTTCTGCCTGAGTTAGATTTTTTTGTTGTCTTTCCTGATGTCTGCTTTTTGGCTGACATTTAGAATCACTCCTGTATTTCTGACTTCACAATATAATTAAAAACTAATCGTAGCACCTGTAAATAAGTTTACGCCCGTATTCATTTCAATGAGTGAAATAATAATGATTGCAATACCGACAACTGCTGTGTAAATTGCAAAAATACTCATCTTGTCACTCTTTAAAAACCATTTGAATATTACTATTGAAAGATAACCTACAACTGCCGAAACAACTATACCGACAATCAGAACAACCGGATCAACATTTATGCCTTCGGGTGACTTAACAGCGTCAACACCCTCAAGTAGTGCTGCTGCAAGTATTGAAGGAATACCCAAAACAAAAGTAAAGTCAAGTGCTTTTTGCTTGTTAATTCCTCTCATCTCACCTACTGCAAGAGTAGAGCCGGAACGTGAAAGTCCGGGAAGAAGAGCTGCACAAACCTGTGTGATGCCGACAAAAATTGCGTCAAGCGCATTATAGCTTATTTTTCCTGCTGCGGAATTACCGTTTGCACCTTTCAGATGCTTTTGCTTTTTATTACAGTTACGCTTATTAAAATAAATACCGACAACGAGAAGCACGCTTGTAAGAAGAAGTGAAATTCCTGTTACAATAAGTACGGGATTTGCCGAAAGCACATCTGCAATATCCTTAAGCTTCATATCTGTGCCCGGGATTGGCAGGAATAACAGGAATAGCGGAAGAAGTCCGATGATAAGCATCATAATAAGATTGCGCTCATAATTCATTCGGCTCCACTTAAAATTCCCTGTAAAAATATCTTTAATCATTGAAAACAGTTCTTTGATAAGGCTCCAGATTAACTTGTGATAAAATGCTACTACCGCAACGAGTGTACCGACGTGCAGCATAACATTAAAAAACAGATTGCTTTCTCCGCCTGCTCCGATAATATGCTGTGTAATGGCGAGATGTCCACTGCTTGATACAGGCAAAAACTCTGTTAAACCCTGCACTATGCCCTGAATTATTGCATCTATAATTGACATAATATGTACTCCTTTAAAAATTTCACTTATTATTTTTATGTATGCGGGTGAATAATACACCCGTTTTTATATATTTATCAGATAATTCTTTTATTCTTCTTTATCTGAATTATCATTTTTCTTGGTTTTTGACTTACGTCTTGCTTTTTTATTCTTTTTGATCATTTCATAGAGCTCGTCAATAGCATCAGAAACCGTACCAACTGAATCAATCAGCCCTTCTTCCACTGCCTCTTCCCCCTCAAGAATTGTACCGATGTCAGTTACAAGTTCTCCTGTATTCAGTACAAGCTGATTATATCTTTCTTTAGAAATTCCAGAATTTTCGCAGACAAAAGTTGTAATTCTGTCCTGCATTTTTCTAAAATAATCAAATGTCTGAGGAACACCAAGTGTTAGACCGGTTGTTCTGACAGGATGAACAGTCATTGAAGCGCTCTTTGCAATAAAGCTTTTATCAGCAGCAACCGCAAGCGGAATTCCGATAGAATGACCGCCGCCCAAAACGATTGAAACAGTAGGCTTTTTCATTCCGGAGATAACCTCTGCAATAGCAAGACCTGCCTCAACATCACCGCCCACTGTGTTGAGAAGAATTAAGAGACCGTCAATTCTCTCGTCTTCTTCTATTGAAACCAGCAAAGGAATCACATGCTCATACTTAGTTGTTTTGTTCTGCTGTGAAAGAATGTAATGCCCCTCAATCTGACCGATTATGGTAAGACAATGAATTATGCTGTCCTTATGAGAAGTAAGAATAGACCCGGTTTCGTTAATCTGGTCGGTGTGTTCCTCGTTGACAGGACTATCATTCTCAAGTTTTTGCGGATTATCATCAGAATTAGGATTCTTAATAAAATTGTCCTTTGACTTTTTTGATGCCTTGTTTTGCTTTTCTTTTTGTGACATTTGTATGCACCTCCGAGATATATCATTCCCAAATAAATAAAATTAATGTGCATACAATAATAATTATAACATTATACGGAATATTTTTCAATATTTTTGTATTTTATTTCTTATAAGC
>OLOI01000646.1_pt1 | contig 33929 bp, 21 predicted proteins | sample 1672131 | NCBI WGS metagenome assembly OLOI01 (sample SAMEA3136651, study PRJEB25190) | human gut metagenome
TGCAAAGGTTTCTGTTGGCATACCCTCTGCCGCCGAAGAAATTCAAATACGCCACAGGGCAGCAATTCTGTCCTGAACTTTTGGTGTATCGGTAACCATTGTCCCTGGCAGACTGTCACAATTCCAATCGTTTTGATCAATTTTAATCCCGAACGACGAACACCATTTCACTTTATCGCTCACCATATTCAACAGCAGATTCTTTACACTATACATACCTCCCTCCCAAGTCAGTGCATATCCGCAGCACATACCGCTGTAGGCATCCACACAGGCTGTCAGGATGGGTCTGCCCACTACCTTCCCTGTATCGGACACCAAGTATATATCGCACACGGTAGCATCCACCATTCCGATTCCTGCCGATAGGGCAAAGTTCTGCACGCCGTCTCCCAGCAATGGTCGATTGTTTCGCTGATAACTCTTGATTCCATCTCTCGAAATGTAGTAATTTTGCAGGTTTCTTGTCTTTCGGTAGAAATATCGAAATTGATAAAAAGATGGATAGCTTTCAGGAAGTGTTCCGTTTTCATCACAGTATTTGCTTTTCAGCATGAATGTATATGCTGTTTTCAGGCTATTCTTATTCTTTGTATAGAAAAACTTGTTCAGTGCCCATCGCATATTCTTCTCATCCTGGGATAATTTTGTACTCTGTGCATGCTGTTTTGGGGCAAATACAGCCTTGTTTTGATAAGCCAGGTACAGACATAGGTAATTTCGAACGGTCTGCTTGCTTAAATTATGAGCCGCTGAAGCCTTGTTCATTTTCTCGGTTCTCATTTTGTAGTCTGACACATACGGCAGCAGCTCTGCAATTATGGTAAAACGCTCATTCATATGCTTTTGACTATTCATATCAAGCGTTTCAATGTCGGGCAGGTTCATATTCGTAAGTTCAAGCAACTCCTGTTCTGTACACTCCGTAAAATCTTGTAATTCTTCCGTCCCCATCCATTTCGGCATGGTACACTTGATACAATCAATTACAAAAGCGAAATCATCTTTGGTATCTAAAATTCTATAGATGCAATTTTCATGCTTTATTAACTTACTCCGCATCGATCACCAACCCCCAATCCTTTACGCCATGATTCTGCCAATACTCCTGAGAAGCATCCAGCAGTTTTACGGTCAATGGTTTCGATATTTGCTTTCGGTATACACATTCTCTTACCATAAGCTCTCCGTTGGTTTTGGTACATACAAAATCGCTGGTATACTCTCCGATTTTCAATCCCTCCAGCAGCACATTACACCGATACTTTTCTACCTTCTCATCCCTCTCAAGCAAATCCGCATAGGCAAACTGGATCGGGTTATATGTTCTGCATACCTCTGCACATTTGCTTAGCTTTCGTTTCTCACACCGGCCTTTAAAATTTTTCTTTTTCATAGAAACCTCCTGTACTTGAGCTTTTTGGCAATATTTGGTTCCCAAAAACGTTCCCAAAAACGGTGAAAAATCCCCAAAAACGCTTTTATTTTCCCAAAAACGCATATCGGAAATTTTCCTTAGAACGCCAGAACCCTCGTTTTTATCGCAGTTTCCGGAGTTTTCTCGTTTTCCCAAAAACATAGTTCTTCAATTTTACTATGTTAAGGGGCAAGGACAAATAGCGTAAAGGCATTGCCTTTTTCGCTTTTTCTCTCTTTCGATTTCTCTCTTTTCCCCTGCGATAAAACATTACTTTTATCGCCTTAAAAGCTCGTTTTTTCAAGGTTTTTCTACTCCCTTTTGCAAAAACAAAAACCTCAAAGAATTTCTTCTTCAAGGTTTTCTTCTTTATTCACATTAGAATATTTGTCTTTGCCCTCAGACAAATGCTATTCCCACTCGGTGCGTTATGACGTAATTAACGTTGTTCCACCTGATTTTAAGCCGATTTTTTCACTGTCTCCGCTTAAAATCTTTTAATTATTTGGTCTTTGGTGTTATCTGTTATCAATTTGTTATCGCTTATATGTTAACATAATATTTACGGTTTTGCAAGAGGTTGAAAAAATAATCTTATACTTTATTTTACCATTACCCCATATTTTTGCATCAGTATAACAGACATCTTTATAATATCAGCTGATTATTATTAAGATAATAATAATCTTACTCTGTCAGCTCTTGTAGGTGCAAGTCCGCTCTTTTGTTATTCGACACATACTTAAACCACCGGATCTGATTTATTCCATCTGAAATTACCACGCACTCCGTTAACATCATAAATTACAAATCACTTAAAAACTCAAATGTTGCGTCAGAAGCGCCTTTTATTCCCTCATGTCCGTACTCGGGATATATAATGACGGATTTCTTAGACGTAATCTTGTTGTACGCAGCGAACTGCGTAGACGGCGGACATATGGTGTCCATCAGTCCTGTATGCATCTGCACTTCAGCCTTAATTCGCTTTGCAAGATTTTGAATATCGACATAGCCGAGTCTTTCAAAAACCTCATCCTCTCGCGAATGCGTTGGGTCGAAATTACGGAAGTAATAGTTTAAACCCTCATACGCGTCCTTATTCAAATCCATTTCGTATACCCGTTTATAGTCTGACATATATGGATAGTTAACCGTGCATTTCTTTATCTGCGGCACAAGAGCAGCGCAGGCGAGGGAAAGTCCTCCGCCCTGAGACCCGCCCATTACAGCAACGCGGTTTTCGTCAACATAGTCAAGCCCCATAATTATCTTTGCCATAAGCGCGGTATCAAGAAAAACATCACGCAGGTAAAGATCATGCTTTTCACCGTCTATACCGCGCATAAACGGCGTTGTAAATGTGGTGCCGCGCACACCTCCGACATCCTCCGACTCGCCACCCTGACCTCTGGTGTCCAGCGCAGCAACAACATAACCCTGCGACGCATACGACAGTAAGTTTACCCACTCTGTCGCATAACCCGCCAAGCCATGAAACCTAAGTACAGCCGGCGCTTTGCTGTCTATATTCCGCGGAACGGCAACCTTTGCGTGAATTCTTGCATTTTTAGTACCGGTGAAGTACATATCGAAAAAGTCAGTACTTTTCGACGAAATACCACCCCTGATAAATTCTGTATTTGGGTTGAGTGCGTTCATCTCCGCAAGCGCATCGTCCCAGTATTGATCAATATCGGCCGGACAGGGCGATGATCCCTGATAGGTTTTCAGTTTCTCCAAAGGCATATCAACAAGCATTATGTAATCCTCCAAATTAGTATTATTTATCTTTACCGCAAATATCGTCCGGTTTTCCAGACTCTCTCTTACTCCACCCCCTTCGCCCGTCAATAACGGGACAAATCCCAGTTTTTGGTTATAGCATTTTGTATTATCCTTCCAATTTTTTACTTTTGACTATATTTTTACTAACAACTTCAAGCCAACAACACTTCCCGATTAGTTCCGTAAAATATATCGTCCCGATTGGAAATCAGTTTGCAGAATTCTTCAAACCGATTCCATGTATCTGCAATATCAAATTGGTAACTGTGCCCCCAAACATAAAAAATCTTTGGCTCATCTGTTTGCAAGGAAATAAATTTCTCCGCCAAGCAGAACAACTGTTCTTCCTCCATGATATGATATACCGTGGGATTAAACCGCAGAAGATTTGTTTGCAAATCAAAACTATAAGTAGACGTAATTGTTCGGGAATATCGCATTTTTGTATGTTCCTTCAGAATTTGCGCAACATCATCGTTGTTGTTCACTCCGCCACACGGATATGCCATTCCGCAAACTTCATAGCCGACCAATCTTTCCAAATTTTTTCTGTCCTCCTCTACCTGACGGATAACCTCCTCCTCAGTTTGTTGTGTCAGATTGGGATGTGTCAAGGTATGTACAGCCACCTCATGTCCCTGATAAACCTCCCTAACATCCTCTGGCTTCACCTTAGTATGATTAACGGTTGCCCCACCGCAAACAAGCTGACCTTCTCGTCCCAACAATTCGGAATTGATATTAAAAGTGCCTTTCAAACCATATCGATTGAACATTTCAATCAAACGGATATCCTGCGTCACTCCATCGTCATAACTGAATGTAACCGCTTTTTTCTTTCCATGAAACATATTCCATAACTCCTTTACTGTTTATTAATCATTTATTCATAGCATATAATGAAAATAAATCTTATTTTCATATTTTATTTCTTTCGCTCTCTAACTTGCTGTTTTTATTCCGCAATCATATAAAATCCCATCTAAAATATTATCTTCATTAACAGAGGATGGAATTTCAATTGCTATGGTATAATTTCTTATATTGTGTATTTTATCCTTTTCTACCGAAGTATCTCCTATCGTTACCCCAATTTCCGTCAGTTGTTTCATGATATGTATCTGATAATCCGGCTCATCCACTCCTTGAATATATAGCATTTTAGTGGTCGGCATTCTCAGCCATCGAAAATTTTTGTGTAAAAGAATCTGTGCCGCAACAATAATCACAGTAGCCGAAAAGCCAACAGAATACATCCCTGCACCAATGGCAATTCCTACGCCCGCCGTTGCCCAGATACCGGCAGCGGTAGTCAGTCCTGATACAGAATTTTTATGTACAAAGATCATTCCTGCCCCCAAAAAGCCGATTCCGCTCACCACCTGAGCCGCAATACGCGCCCCGTCGGCGCCGCGCATTCCCATTTCTCCGATTACCATATCCGAAAATCCGTATTTTGAGACCACCATCATCATTGCCGCGCCAAGCGCAACAATACAATGCGTCCGAACGCCGGCATTTTTGGAACGATTCAGTCGCTCAAATCCAATAATGAACCCGCACATGCCCGAAATAACAACTCTTAAAATATACCACAATTGATACAGTTCAAAACTAAATTCTGTCACCCTAACACTCCCAATCTTTTATATTGCAAAACAATCATACATGATAGTTTACCAGCACTATACATCGGCAAACATATGTATACTGTCTCAAATTACTCCGTCAATATCCAAACCGCTAATTTGCTTTCCTCCGTCCACAGCTTGCCTGCCGAGGCATAATCCGTAACGGTCATATAGCTTCCGTTTGTCAGCAGAATTTGTACTTCCACAAGATGCGAATAAGGCGCGATATCTGTATCCGGCAAAACCACATCCACCGTTTTGTCCGCATTTACGCGAATTGAAACAGGCTCGTCTACACTATAACCCAGACGGTTCTCCTGGGCAAGCATAATCGGACCGCGCCGCAGTGCGAGATGCTTGTGCGCGATCGGATCCTCTCTGTCGTAGGTGGAAACCATATAATTATGTCCCCAGATTACCTCGTTCATCAGAATTTGCTCTCCATAGGGAATCGGATAAATGGCTTCCGTACGCATATCAAGAAAAAGTTCTATCCTGTCGCCATCTTTCCATTCTCTGCTTAAACAAATATATCCCTCATTTACAGCCACGCTTTCGCCATTGAGAGAAAGCCTTGTCGTTTTACTCCAGTACGGATTGCGGATGAGCAAGTCAAAGGCTTCCTCCTGCTCCATATGTAGTACGATTGAAATCTCCCCACTCTTGGGATATTCCGTTTCCGTCTCAAAAATAACTTTTCTGCCGCTTGGAGCTTGCGTTTCAACCGTTCCGTTGATGAATAAATTCATCACAAATCCTATTTCTGTCGTTAGAAATTGCAGCTTGGGAACAAGCCCGATTCCCGCCGCGCCGATACACGCACAGCAGCCGTAATAGTGATTGTCGCTCATAACTTTCAAACCGCCGATGCCGTTGCCCCTTGTTCCCGCTGTCAGCGGACTGTAGCTGTCAAATGGCAGCGGTTCAATATTCCAGTCGGGATGTTCCTTTTGAATTGTCGGCTCAATCACCTTTTCGGTGTTGACTGCACCCAAGTATGCATTATAGAGCGAAATTTCAAACGCATCCGCGTACTTGGAATTACCCGTCAACAAATTCAACTGATAGAAAAACTTCATCAGCGTGACGGTTACGCAGGTTTCTTGCATAATCTCTCCGTTGGTGGTATTCGCCTGTCTGACCGTGGAATGGTCGAACAGCTCATGCGTACAACCGCAGCAACCTATCACCGTAAAGTCACTTTCTAAAATTTTATCCGCAAAATGGATAATTGCAGTTTTGTGCCATTCCACACCTGTAATACGATAGTATTCCAGCAAGCCCTCAAAGCAGGAGGTCATCTCATACGCTTTGGTAACAGGATATTGATACGGATAAAACTCATTCTTATATGCCAGTTCGAAAATGTTTGCCACATCCGTTCCGCCGCAGTTCACAATATACTCCGCAAAGTCCAGATACTTTTTCTCGTTCGTCAGCGAGTACAGGCGCACGACAGGCTCCAACAGAGAGGACGAATTCAGCCCCCGCCAATGCCGTGTAGCAGTAGTAATCGGAATTTTTCCTTCTTCTTTTCTTCCGATTTTGCTGATGATGTAATCGACCTGTCCGCGCATGGAAGTAATAATTCTTTCCGCAAACGCGTTATCTGTGCAAATTTCCAGAAAATACTGCATACCTAGCAGTACATATTTTCGGCTCCAAATATCCCAGCCGTCAAATTCTCGTTCGACCGCGTAACTGCTAATACGCCCGCTTTCCTCTGCGCTGTCTATCATATCCGAAATGGTTTGAGTGAGAATTTGATACAATTCCGTATTTTGGGTGTATGAATACACAAAACACGCGCCGCGCATCATCTTGCCCCAATACTCGCCGCGCCAGCCTGCGTCCGCTCCGTCCGCGTCCTCGCGGAACTGCTGCACAAACCGCCGCCACAACTCCGGCTTTAATAGCTGAAAATCCTCTATATATCGGAATGTTTTGTCCAAAAAACCATTGTACTGATAGGTGTTTTCCGAATCTATAAAGAAAGTGTCAGTTTTCAGCCGTATATAATTAGCGAATCCCTTGTGGTATAGCTTCTCTATCATAAAACTCTCCTATGTATTCTAAGGTTTTTCTTTATCATTACCTGTCTCAAACAACAATTAGGTTTCTACATCATTATAATGTGTTGCTCAAAGCCATTTTACCAGAACAATATGTTTCCTCCTATACATTTGTATATGGCCTCCGCAAAAAAATAATCACCATAGATGATTGGAATATTTTTTACCGCGTTATCTCCATAAGCCGTTGTCCCCATTGTCAACACCGCATCCACATCCTGATTCCAGTCGCAGAAATTAATCTCCATACTTTGCAGCAACCGCATGGCCGCTCTGCGGTATAACTCCTTTTCATACTCCGGCACTTGCTTAGCAATTTCCAGTAATCCACAGGCCGCAACAGCCCCCGCTGTACTGTCGTAATACACCAGTTCTTCCGGACTCCTGAAATCACATCTGGGAAGATAGTCCTCACAGACAGCCGCAATAAAATAGTGGGCCACCCGCTTAGCAACATCCAGATACTCCGACTTTCCCGTATGGATATAGCTAAGGACAAAACCGTATATAGCCCACGCCTGACCCCTGCTCCAGGAAGATCCCACTGCCATCCCTTGCCCCGCTAGGTACTCTATAACCTCACCGGTGTCCGGATTGTGGTTCACAATGTGATGAACGCTGCCGTCTGGTCGGATATGACACTTCATGGTCATATCCGCATGAGCCATGGCTATGTCTTTATATCGATTATCTCCTGTCATATCTGATGCCCAGTACAACTGAGCCAGGTTCATCATGGTGTCTATAATGCTATAGCCCTCTTTCTCCTCGCCTTTCCATGCGCGAATATACCCACCTTTAATCTTATATCTTCCTGCCAGAATATTTGCCGCATACATATTTCTCAGATAAGAGCTTTGATTTCCTGTCAATTTATAATCTGCACCTGCCGTAATATGCCACATAAAACCTGTATCATGATGCAACCAATCATATTTTAAAAACGCTGCATCCAGCAGTTCCTCTGACCTCTCGGCAGTTCTTTTAAATATCTCATTATCGGTTCCGGCATAGAGCACCCACATCAATCCACCCCAAAAGCCATTCGTCCAGGAAGTGATATTTGTTTCCCTCCGGTCATCATACCGACCGTCTATACATATACCCGGCAGCTTATCCTCATTTCTTGCCGCCACCTTTTCAAACTTTGCAGATAACCTCTTCCAAATCTCCTCAGCCCATTTTCTGTCTTCCATCAAACCATTCCTTTCTGCTGTTGACTGTTTAGGTACTGTGTAAGCCTGTCGGGGAAATTTACCGTCATGCCATCCACGCCTATTTCGCACATTCTTTTCATAAGCAGCAATGGCGCATAGCCAAATAGTCCCCACGCCCGGACGCCAAAGTCTTCCTGCCGAAGTTTATAAACGCTCTCTTCGGTCATACATTCTGCCTGCGGAGCCATTTCTTCACCGCCGATCGCTTTAAGCTCATCAATGCGGTCACAACCGTCACCTACTGTTAATAATCCAACCCGAATACTCGGGTCTAACTTTTTGCAAATTTTTAAATACTCTATGTTGAAACTGGTTACTGTAGTCTTGTCCTGAATCCCAAATTCCTTAATTAGCTCCAGCACATCAGCCTCGGTGTTTTCTTTTTTCAGCTCAATGGCAAACTTAATATCATAGTCCGCAAATTTTTCCAGGAATTCCCGAAATGTAACAATCCTATCATAAAAACCGCCTGTGCTGTTACCCATAACCTTGATTCGCTTTATTTCTGCCAGTGTATAATCACTTATTTCTCCAACGGAATCGGTGACACGCTCCAGCGTGTCATCGTGAAACAGCACCAGCGTGCCATCCTTTGTCCTCTGCACATCTGTTTCAATCCCATTGGCTCCCTGTAACAATCCTAAATAAAAGGATGACAGCGTGTTCTCCGGGGCATATTCGCTTGCGCCTCTGTGTGCATAATTTATCATGTCAATCTTTCCTTTCCAATTTTGTAAAAGCCGCGCCCATCTATTCTGACGCACGGTTTTTATCTCGCAGACTTTATTTCTTGTCTTCTACACATGGAAAAAAGATAGCAGCTGCAAAAAATCTATCAAATTTCTTACCTTTATTTGTATTTGAATATAAACAGTGTGTTCAGGGCCGCATAGCTAAACCTGGCATAGAACCTACTGGCCTGTTCACCTGCGGTCGTGTACGGCAAGATATCCCGTACACTTCCCACATAAATCTCATCCAGCACATCGTCATACACCATAACCTTGCCATCTAATTTGACTGAATATAGATTGTTTGGATCAGATAAATCAATGTCCGACAGGGTCTCGCCAGTTGCATCGGCTACCAGCGCGTAGCTATCCTCCATGGAATAAATCACCCCACTGATTGCCCATCTCCACCCCAGACGAGTACCAAAGGAGGCGTTCACGGATTTCTGGGTATCGATATTCACATCTACAACAAGGTTGCAAATTTCCGAATCCCGATTTAATGCCACTCTGACCACATCCCCCCGTTTGAGGTCACGACCGCCAGTAATCAGTCGAACCTCCCCATTGGTGAGATACTCCACATACTGTCCGTTGGACAGGCCATGGAGCGCGGAAACTACTTCACCCTCCCCATTGATATTGGTGCTGATATAGTCTACCAATACCATGGCCGAATCCTCGGTGGGAGAAACATCGTTAATCTTTTCCCAGCAAACCACTGCTTCTGCCAAGCCACCTCCGTTGGTACAGTATGCCTCAACTGTATAGTTATAGTCGTTTCTGAAATAAGAACTGGCGCTAATCTGAAATTCCTCCGGATCGATACTGCCGGTAGGAGATACCAAGAAGACCTTGGTATTGGCGTTAATGGAGAACCGCATATTAAAGCTCATGCCGCCGCTCTTGTACCGCAAGGTCTCTTTGTCGTTAGCTATATAGAAATCACCGTCCTCTGTCTTTTGAGTTTTAGCAGTGTTCAGCTCTGCAATTTCATTGGAATCATTGAGCTTATACTGAATCAACTGCTGGCTCCAGACGCCATTCTGCATTAAGGCATTCTGAACCTTATCCGCGGCGTTACGCGTAATTCGTTGACCGTTTAGTATCACTCGGTCAGACACATGCAGAACTTCAACGAAATCGTCTTCAGTGAGGATGCGCAGAGCTATAACAGGATCAAGGCCAGAGATATTCGCCCCTTGAATCACATAACCGTATTTTAGCTTGTTAAGTCGCATAAACTCAAAATATGCAATCTTGCCATCCACTGTGAGATAGGCGGTATATTCCGCACCCAGCCGGATATCCTTCAGCAATCCGGGCAATACATCATAAACCCGGTCGTTCATGGTGACCTGATTATCACAGAGTTCCTGAATCGCGCCGGAAACAGTATCCGAAGAAATACTGATACGAATATAGGAACCATCCGGGCTCTTGTAAATCGCCAGCATAAGCCCCACATAGATATCCGTAATATCCAGGGCTTCCCCTTCTTCTTCGATAAGGTAGTTACCGCTCTGGATAAAGGGTGTCAAATCCAGTGAATTCCCGGGAACAATTCGGTCGTAGATCATGTTCCTGTCATGATCCACCGCATCCACCAGCAAATTAGTATACTGCTCCACAGTCACCAAGTCATAGCTGCCGGACACGCCCTTTTCCAGAATAATCCTGCCGCACAGAGAGGTATCAATCAACGCCGGATTATAGGCGTACACCCTGCCGTTTACCATCATATTGGCATCGGACGCGACACTGATTCTTCTCTGATTTCCAGCGGAATCGGGATAGTAGATAATGGTGTTTCCGTCCAGACTGACAACATTCCCAAAATCAATCACCAAGGCGTTCGCATCGCCCCTGAGCTCCACCGCCATCACTGTCTTAATACCGTCCCTGCCCTCGGTGTAATATACATCCACCGTCTTTCCTAAATAAGAACCAGCGTCACTAGAGCCCTCCCGGTACATCTGACCGTTGAGCTCCACCCAGCCTTGGAGCACACCGTCACTGCCGTTAAGTCTGGTCCCCGTATTGCCTGTGACAACCGCTTTTTTTAAAAGTTTGACATTCATCACATTGGTCAGCAGAGTTTCCCCCTTAACCACCGCATATGTAGGCTCCGTTCCGTAGGCAAGATGCTGCACGATATCAACATGCAGAGAGAGGTACAACATCTCTACTGCAACACCCCAGGTCAGATTTGACCCGCTGCGAAAACCGTCGGGGATAAACCTCAGCCGGTTGCCCTGACTCAAGTAGCCGACTGGAAATCCGCCCTGTTCCTGAGCCTTTAAATCGTAACCCAGTAGGCTGACCAGAACCTTGATCGCCTGATCCCCAGTCATAATCTCATCGGGGGAGTAGGCGCCCCCTCCTGTACCTGTCACCAATTTCATATCCGACAAGAGGTTGACTGCCCTGATAGTTTCGGCGTCCTGTCCATCCATATCATTAAAATAGCTAATTGGAATCACCATATCATCCGCCGTGCCATTGCCCAAAATCCGAGCCACTACAACCGCAAATTCTCCTCGGGTTACTTCCGTTTCCGATTCAAACTCTTCTATATCATCTGTCACAATACCAAAGGCATACAAAAAACGATAACTCTGCGCATAAACCGGATCGATTTCCAGCTCTTCCTGACCTCCTTCTGTTGCCGATGCGGCAAGGCAACAAGAAAACGCCAGAATAATGCTTACTGCAAATGCAATCCAATGTCTTAACTCTCTCATCTTTATTTGTCCTCCTTTGCCCATAATAGCTCGGCTATGATCTTGGCCGCCTCTGCACGGGTGGCACCGCCTAAAGGTCGGAAGCTGCCGTCCGGATCGCCGTTGACAATGCCGGCGCTATAGAACATCTCCACCGCCTCAAGGGCGTAATCTGAAATAGCCTCTGCATCAATGGGAGTCCTATCAAACAGGCTGATCATCTCCATCCCTACAGCCTGAGTCGCCCGATAGCACATCACCGCTAAGTCCTGACGTGTAATAAAGTCCGATGCGCCAAACCATGTACTGCTGATTCCTTTAATCAAACCGGCCTTTACGCCGGCCGATACATAGTGTGTATACCAATCCTCCGCAGTGACATCCTCAAAGCTCATACTCCCCGCCGACTCTGTTAAGTCAAAGGTCACAGTCAGCACCTTGGCAAACTCTGCCCGCGTGATATTTTCGTTGGGTCGAAACATGCCGTTACCGTCTCCGCTAAGAATATTTCTCTCGGTTAAGTAGGCAATGGCCTCCTCTGCCCACTCCATACCATCTAAATCATGATATAGTTCCTGCTGTTCCGGGCTTGCCGGCATGTTGTCCACATTGCCTTGGTCTGGCATGACGGGAGAACCTCCGCCGCCGTAGTTTCCGCCGCCAGAACTGGAACCGCCATCGTTATTTGCTTTTTTCTCCAGCGCCGCCTGGGCATCCACCGCCTTGTCAAAGGCCGCATTGGCGTCTTCAAAACCGGTAAAGGAATACTTTAGCAGACTGGAAAACACCTTGCTGGGATTGTTCAAGTTACGGTAGGCAGTCAGACTCAAATTCAGCACATCAGTGTACTCCTCCAGCAACAGGCTCTGTAGCTCACCCGCTGTCTGAGCCGCAGCGGCTCGGCCTGCGAATACCGCTTCGGCATACCGCTCCGCCAACGCTTTCGGTGTTTTATAGATTCCCTTTGTCAAAAGCTCCAAAGTATATTTACGAGCCGACCCTGAGCATTTCTCCAACAAGCTCCAGTCTATTCCCAACTCCACAGCATATTTCTCCAATAGAGTTCCGGCATCTTCTGCGTCGGTTCCAGAGATAGCTACCGTTGCTACCGCTGCGCCAAAGGCACTATGCACTGCGTATACATCCGCAAACCCGCTCGAAGAAGGACGACTATCGTACAGTATATCCGCCACACTCTGCCGAGCATCGGATGCACTCAGTTCATCATATTCCTTTGTATCCAAAAGAAGGACTTCTTTGGTACTCTCCAGTACATTTCCCATAGTGACCTTTGTAGCTTGATTTATCTGCTCCAACGCGCTGCTCATACTGGCGCTAGGCGCGTATTCAAAGACATTGCTCCGGTAGAGATTCCCGGATCCGGCATCTATCAGACACACCTCATAAAAGCCATGCGCTGCATCCGGCGAAAGACCGATATCGGTGTTCACCCTGCCGTCGGCATCCGTCAAGGTCTGTCCTATGTAGACAGCAATTCCTGTCTTGGCAGCCTGAAAAGGGTCGGTCTTTTCCGGCACTGTAATTACACTCAGCCATGCCAAAGGCTGCAGACTCTCACCCTGCACCTTGACGGAGAAGTCTCTCACATCTAAGCTTGCGCTGACTGTGGCTGTGTTAGCTGCCAGCGCAGTGAGGCTTACGCACAATATACACAGTACCAACAGAAATGCTCCGATTCTTTTCATGATATAATTCCTCCTTTGAGTTTTCTTTTTACTCAATCGCATTGTTTCCCGTTCGGTATTGCGCAGGTGTAATTCCCTCATACTTCTTGAAAATCCGCACAAATGTCCGAATGTTATCATATCCCACCCGATTGGCAATTTCTTCAACAGAAACCGATGCGTCCTGCAGGAACAACTCCTTAGCCCGCTCAATTCGGTAACGCATGATATAGTCCAGTGGCCGCTCCCCGGTCTTTTCCTTAAAAACAGTGGACAGATATGAGGGATTGATTCCTAAGTAATCCGCAATGGATGCCACTGACAGTTGGTTATTGGAATAGTTCTCTTGCACTATCTCCAGCACCTGCTGCTGGATTCTGTGATCATCCTTGGCGTTGACAAAATCACAGACTTCTGACAATATCTGTCGCATAACCTTCTGCATCTCATATATATTCTCACATTTCAGGAGTCGATTCACGCTGTCGCTACTACCGGCAAATTTTTCCTTGCTGTTGGAGGATATCTCATTGAGCGTTTTAATCATGGTAGACACCATATCAAACATCAGGCATTTTACCAACGGAAGGGGCATGATGTTATTCTTCAGGTTAATGTCATAAATCTCATCGATGACTCGTTGGGCGGATTCAAATCTCCCGCTCTTAATATAGTTGATCAGGATTCTCTCGTTCTCCAGGGAATAGTAATATGTTCCCGTATCAGGAATGACCAAATCCTTGTAAAAGATGATCGCATCCTCATCGTATAGCACTCGATGCTCCATCGCCTCTATGGCCTCAGTGTAGGCTTCGCTTATGCCAACATACGTGTCATGAATCCCGCTGACCGCAGCCGTAAAATGAAAACTGAAATAGTTCCGGACCGCCTTCTGGATATCCAGAAGCGCCTCCTTAATGTTTTCCGGAATACTGTTGACCCGAGTTTGTGACAGGTTGACGATACAGACCGGAAGATCCTTAATGCTGGTAAAGAGTACGTAGTTCTCCACTTGGAACACTTCTGCGCCGATATTGCTGACAATAAGGTTTCCTATCCTCTGCCGCTCCACACTATCAAGCTTTTCATCGTCAGGAAAAATCGCGTTCACATCCTCAATTTGAAACATTATCACCAGAAACTTGTCGCCCTCAAACTGTATATCGAACTCTCGCAGAGACGCCTCCCAATCCTCTTGGCTGCAATTCCCCTTCAAAACGGAGTTTAGGAAGTTTTGTCGCAAGGCATCTCCACGTTTCTCCAGAAAGCTTATTGTCTCCTGCCTTCTGCTAATAACATTCTGAAACGCCTGCTCGATTAGACTATATTCGTTGATGTTCTTGTCATAGACAATGTCCAATTTCTCCGCAATATGCCCCAGCAGCTGTTTTATAGGAATATAGTTACGATAGGACAACTTCACAACCAAGATACCACATATCATCAGATAAAAGACTAGCAGTACCATCATCCACATCTGGATACCCCGGAGCTCTTTATAAATCTGCTTCATGGGAATCTTTGCATAAATGGTCCAGTTTGGAGACGTCAACTCTGTTTTCAGAACATAGCATTCCTCACCGTCGATACGCCGCCGTTCCGCATTGCGAAGCGTTTCCACTTCTTCCGGAGCGATCTCGCCCCAACCGCTTTCAATGATCACATTTTCTCTGGAATCAAGCAGAATAAATCCGGTGAAATGATCCTCTCCCTGTCGCTCGTATAGGGCTTTGGTCATCTCGCTCTTGCGTACCCATGTGACACACACGGCATTTATATCCTTTGATGCGAGGGGGAATGGCTGGATAAAGGCAATGCAATCCGTTGCTGCTTCCGTAGTGATGCCATAAATCCTTTCTCTTTGTTGGCGGGCAAAAGAGGATTCCATCAGTCTTGCCTTCCACTCCGGAAACTCTGTATCAATGCCATGATAAAACTGCTGATAAAAGTCCCGGCTTGACATATTTCCGTTTTGATAGACACACCGATCAATCTGGGGGAAATAGATAAACATATCGTAAATCCGGTTCAGCGTCACCATGGAGGTGCGCAGTTCGGCGGAGATCTCCCGGATCTCATAGATCTGTTTCGGAATAGGCTCGCCCTGCAGGGAGGCAAATTCCGCGATCTTGTTGTTCATGGCAAGCCGATTGTTGTTCAGACTAATCTGGGTGTTAATCTCCTCTATGTTCTGGATGGAAGAATCGATGAACGTGGCGTTATATCGCATTGCGTTGTCCGCCATGACGCGCTCCATATATCCATAGAACCCCCCAAAAATCACCAGCGGAATCAAAAAGACAAGTATATAGGAGATGATCCATTTGAACAAAACGCTTTTGTTGCGCGTAATAAACTTCGTCACAATTTTTCCTCCTCATTGCCAATAAATATACTACATTCCTTATTTTAACATAAACTGCTCGCCTAAAGCGACGCCCGTCTCACCGTCCCAGACAAAGCACCGTAAGCTGTGCGCCGGCGTGACATCTCGTTCAATATTGAGTTCGGTCTCCACATTTTCTGTACCCGGAGACAACTCTACCGATTTAAGAGTATAATTCTCCATGCCGGCATCTTTATAGAGAGCGGTAATAATCCATATTTGCCGTGTACTACCGTCCCGGTTCACACCCTCACCCCGAAAGATAACCACATCGCCGGAGGTAAGACTCATTACATTATTCAGTACCGCGCCGTTTACGCGAAAACTACCGTTCTGCACACCGCATTCTCCAACCATCGTCCGAATACTGCTGCTCCGGTCTCGGCCAATGGAAATACCGTTTGTGTCACTGATTGTTGAATCCAAAACTACCCGGTATACCGCACCGGCCTCTAGGTTAGTCTCCGGCTTGACTACAATGGACTGTATATCTGCCTCGTAGGAAATAGCAGCCGGAATCTCCATATCCCCGTAGCCTTTATAAAGCTTTACAGATTCTCCGGTGATGGTTCGGGCGGTCAGCGTATTGCTGGAGGAAATCACCAGAGTGTCAATTCGTGCCGCTTCCAGTTCCGTCTCGCCCAGCACCGCACCGGAAGCCTCTCTGGCTACAAGCGCACCCAGCTTAGGTGCGGAGACTATCTTGCTGATTTTAAAGTTATCCAGATACATAGCACCTGTGCCCTCTTCCGGCGCAAGCAAGGTAAAACGCATCTGCGGAATGCTTGTGACGTTGGTGTTCTGGAAGTGCTTGGACGCAATCAGTACATCATTGATATAGATATCCACATGTGGCTCCGCCGCACCTGCGTTGTTGACGTAATCGAAGTTATAAACATTCTTCACGGTATACCAGCTTTTAGACTTGTATGTCATGGGAGAAGCATTTGGGTTCTGCACCTTAACTGTGCCCCCGTCAAAGAGTAGCTCTGTGTCAAATCCATCATTGCTTCTGACCGTCCAGCACTGCACCTGAAGGCTGGGATTGTCCACCATCAAATCCGCCTCTGCTATCAAAATACCGCTGCTCTGCTCCGGAATTGTTATATTAAAGTATGGCGTATTTTGGGTGATAGGACCTGTCATCTCGCATTTCATACTGATCCCGTGCTCCTCGTCCACCGTAACGCCGGAGAATGTCCCTGTACCGTTTGCAACTAAAGTGCCGCCGGATTTCACGGTGTTTGCAGCGCCGTCAAAATCATCCGCGTCCCACTCAAACAGGGCAATCTCATACTGCTGGGCTGCCGACACCGTGACGGGTGCGGAATAGGGACCGGCTCCAGCCAAATCATAGGCTCGGGCAGTCAGAGTATAATCGCCTTCCTCCTCCGGAGTCCATGAACAGGTAAAGGGCTCTTGGTATGCCTCCCCGATTTTCTCATAATCCACATAGAATTCTACCTTTACCGGAGTCTCCCCATTGGGATCCTCCGCCTCTGCCGTCAGCGTAACAGCTTGCCTAACGGCGACCTCGCTGCCATCAACAGGTGCGATGAGTACAGCGTTGGGGTGCTGATTAATCTCGGCCCGAATGGTCACCTCATTGGAGGTACTCCGTCCGCCATCGTTGTCATAAGCCTGACAGAATACCGTATGACTGCCCGCCGGGATATTGTCCCAGGTAAAGGTATAGGGGGCCTGATTGGTTCTGCCAATCTCCTGACCATCTGCGAAGAATACCACATTGGTGATAGAACCGTCCGGGTCTGTGGCTTCAGCCTCCAAGGTCACACTATCGCCGGGATCAATCCTTACGTTGCCGGACGGGCGCACCAGAGAGACCACAGGCTGCTGATTGTTGGGATTGGTAACGGTACTAAAACGCAGTGTCCGCTTATTTTCCGGCAGCGGATTGCCGAGCACATCCTCCACACCTCCCGGCAGGGTAATGGCATAGTCCGCCCCTAACTCCAGCTGCCCGTCGGAAAGCAGGAGCTTCAGCGCATCGCCGGTGAATAGAACTTCCACCGGAAGGATATCCGTCTCAGAACCGCCCACAGACCTGGTAACCTGAATGTCACTTATATCCAGGGTGGACGGATTTATCTCCGTGCCAAACCTGAATATCGCCGCGCTCTGGTCAGGACTCACGGCGGAGTCATTGTTCAAGGGGAGAGTGGTCATATCGTCAAAGCTTACATCCTCGCCCGGAATGATCCGAATATTATCAAAATAGCCATTATGGGTGCCACCGCTTTGGGGTGAAGTGATTCCAAACCGAACCCCCACATTTTTATACTTTGCGACAGTGTTTGAATAGGTTGTCTGAGGCTGGATTTTCTCTCCGTCAATATAGGCAGAATAGCTCAAGGTATTCTCGCCGTCAAAGGAGGTAACCACCGCCACATGATGCCATTTATCTTTCACAGGCGTCCAATCCAGTCTTGTTCCAAAGACCGTGGTCACATCTGTATCGTACCCTTTGTCCAGCAGGTCGTACCAGCCCACAGGCGCAGTATTTCCATCTCTGTAGCAAACTCTCAGCCGCTGTGAAATGGAATCAATCTTCACATCAAAGCTCACCAGCTTGATTCCATCCATATCCATTATACCCTGAATATAGGGATCAATACGACTTCCGGTGCTCTGCATATGCAGCATACCGGACTCCTCCCCCAGCTTATCCTTACCGTAAATGACCTCAATTCGGCTTCCGCTTTTTTCCGCAGAGTCCGGATATTTCGCCGTCAGTGCCGCAAGAAAATCGCTATGCTCTGTATAGGCCGAATACCCTTCAAAGTCATCCAGCAGGGTGGTTACCGCCGCTGCGACAGGCACGACCGTCACCAGGGACAGAAGCATACAGAGCGCCGCAATGATACTGATTATCCTCCTCATAAATCTACCATCCTTTCTTCATCTTTCCCCGCCTAATCTTCTGAGAGTTTCTTTTCTGTCCATTGCTCCAGCGCCGACACACGTGGAATGGAATCCGGAACAGACGCTCCGTATTCCAACGGCAGGAACGCTACCGTCAAGTCCCACCGCTCCGCGCCGGTTCGATGAATGATAAGCTTGCGCACGCCATTATTTGCGTTTTGACCGGTCGGCTGGGGTGAGGTGGACAGAGGTCGGGCATCTTTGACCTCAAAACTCCCCTCCCCATCCAGAATACCGACCCAAATCCGTTGGCCGCCCCGATTCAGGATTACCGAGCGGTTATCCGCTCCATAGCCCTCGATTGCGGCTTGAGTGTGCATAAACCAGTACACCTCGGAGGGCGACTTCATCCGAATCTCATCTCGGAGCACCATGCCGGTTCGATTGTTTACCAGCATCATGCCCCGCCTAGCGGAATCCGCCGACTCGCTCTGGGCCGGAGTCATATTCACGATGGCGAAGGGGTTTTCCCCGCCGGAGAAATCCGTGATTTCAGAAAATGCATCTACGGTTTGATCCGGACCGTTGCCCGGGTTGATTACAATAGTGTTGTGACCCTCAGCCCGGTTACGGTAATACTGCCAACGCATACCATCGTTGTCAAAATAGCCGGGCAGCTCGTAGTTGTCGCCACCTAAATCCATAGCGAACCGTTGACCAAGCATATCCAGAACAAAACTTCCCGCGTCCAAATTGCCATGGGTGACATTGTTCTCGCCGCCGTGGATTCCGGCAAACAAGCGGGTGTTGTCCCAGCTATCCCGAAATACCGCTGCCTCTGTGTCTCGGAACACATCCTCCAGGGGCAGCTGTACACTTTCTGCGGTGTTTGCCGGGTCATACCACACCAAATCCATGGGTGACCAGTTATAATAACCGGAGCGTACCCTCTCCAACCGGTATCGACTGATGTTTGGATCGCTATATCGGGCGGCCAACCAGTACAACTCAGGCGCGTTCACCTTGCCATCGCCGCTATCATTCAAGTTAAAGGTACGGTCTACCCCGGTCATCTGGATGATGTAATAGGCTGTTCGATTGATGCCTTCTGCATCCCCATAACCATAGTCCGTGCCTAAAGCACTCCGGAGCGCACTCATATAAATAGTTAGATATTGCACCGAATAGGCCCAGTAACCGGGTCCCTCCTTCCAGGCACCGTCTGGGGCGAACTCGCCCACCATGGCCTGATAAGAATCCAGACCTCGGCTAATAATCTCCGATGCCAGCTCCGGATCGGTATCCATCACCGCTAACGCCCCTGCGGCTAAGCCGCCATTACAGACCACATTCCAGTTCCAGTCCCAGCCAACCCACCTGCCATACGCACCCAACCGACCCAAATAGCACTGCAGGCCGGGGGTGAGTCCTTTTTCCACAATAGCCCGGCGGAGTACCTGACGCTGCGCCGGAGTCCATTGGTCATATAACCAGTCGTAACCTATAGCAAAGGCCGCCGTCATCTCCGCAGTATCCAGAAAATGGGACGGATGCCAGTCCGGAAACGCAGCAGCCGCTTCCAACTCATCATAAAGACGATCCCGATATTTATCGTTCATGGTGACCATATATGCCAAAGCCAGTATCTGTGTGCGTTTCAGCACCTGTTGGGACACGGCCAACAGCCGATTGTCCTTAATAACATAATCGGGCAAATCCGCGCCTATGCTGTCTGCGGCGACCGTCACCAGTTCTTTCCAATGTAGCATATCCGGATCATTGGTGTCGCAAATGTAGTCCTTCCGAGCCTTATCAATTATTATCCAAGGCCGACCTCGGGCAATAGCCGTCCTATTGAAATCTTCCAGCACCTGTTCCGTGGCGGGAGCCCAGTAACTGCCACCTGGCTGTGATATAAATGCACTTCTCAATGGTTCCATAGTGTTCGCCTCCCAAAGGTAGGAAAACAACTCTCCTCCATTCAAGTATGTTTTCGGCACACGGAGTTGAGTGCGAAATTCCACACTCTCTCCCGGTTTTATTCGGGCGATATCCGAGGCGATAGTCTGAAGCACATCATCCCTTTTAATTCCGGTAACATGCCGGACATCTTTTGGGTTGTCACCTTTATTTGCCACTTTCTGACATACCTGTATATCTCCCAGAGAGACATTACTAAGGGGCATGTCATCCCCGTTCTCGTACCAGAGCCCCGAGGCATATAGATCTTGCCGCAGCGTATCCAGCTGGTACAGACAGATGTCGTCAATATCCACCACACTGACAGCGCTGTCGGTTGTGGTGTTCTGACACCGGAAGGTGATACTGCCGAATTGAAACCGTCCATAGTCAAAGCCGGTCGAAATAACCTCAGTTCCAATCCGAATGTCGGCGATCTTATTCCTGATATCCAAATTAAACTCCAGATCATAGACCGCGCCTGTTTGGAGGGCTCTCTCCCCACCGCCCGGGTATTTGTTCAAATAGCCAAATTTGCCGTCCCGAAAATAGGCCAGCTCGATGAACACCCCATTGGCGTCCCGCAGCAGCAGCTTCTTATTGCCGTTGGTATCGCCGGTTCTCCACTTGCATCGGACAACCAATAGCTTTTGCGTCACATTTAAGTTGAGATTGATATGGGTGTCTGAAACTGTGTCACCATTGGAAGTCGCCGTAAGCCGGGCAAAGTTTCCCCATTGGTCATCCCGCTGCACCGTCACGCTTCCGTTGACCGTCTGGGTCAGAGCGAACTCCATGGGTGCATCGCCCACAGAATCCCCCTCAAAGTCATAGGCCTGGCCCATACTCCAACCTGTCCGGGGTGTCAGCAGCACAAACAGAATACACACCAATCCCAATAGCTTCTTCATCGCCCTATCTCCCATATATCTGTATCTCATTGAAACTGGTCCAGCTATTTGAACTATTCCCATAGCCGGTGACCCTTATATACCTAGCTCTTTGGTCGCCCACGAAATAGGTCTCAAAGCCATCGGTAGTACCTCCGCTCTCGCCCGAGTAAACCCGACTCCAGCTCTTACCATCCTCAGACACCTCAATATCGAAATATGTGACGCGTCGGGTGCCCAAATAGAAGGCCATGGTAATGGCACTGAACTCCTGGACAGAGCCCATATCCAGTTGAATCCACTGTGTACCGTTAGCAGACCATCGGGTATCCGCATCCCCATCCAGCACATTCTCCTTGGGGTTCTCCGGCTGTGGCTCGTCACTTGCCATGACGCTCTGCACCGTAAGTTGAGTATATCCCTCCGCCTTACCAATCAGCGGTAGCACCGCAAAGGAGATACTATAGTAATTCCGGTTCTCCGGATGCTCCTTTTCAGTTATCTTAATGGTAGCCACACCATTCTCGGACTCAGCCTGGGTGATTTCCACATCAAACCTGTCATCTGCTGTGACCGCCACCTGCGGCGTTTTGACGCCAAACTCCCGCTTGACGCTATAGGCACTGGTCTGCGGATCAAAGCCCTCTAGAGGCTGACCGTCCACCGTGATACTCTCCACCATAGCGCGACTGATTTCGCCATCCTCAATCTCCCATTTGTCAATGGAAACCATCTTGTCAATTCCCTCTTTCCGAAGCTCTTCCAGCATTTCCTGCGCGTATATGGGGATAAACCGCACACTGATATTGACAAATCCTTTTGCCTTGGGCAGATTGATAGCCAGCTTTCTTGTACTGCCGTTATTAGCCTGTGAGGCGGGCAATGCCGATCCCGGCAAAGGCTGCGCCGCAATATCCTGGAATCTGGCTGCCGTTGCATTACTGTCCAAAACGGCATACATCTTTCTTCCGTTCAGGGTCAACAGCGCGCTCTTGCCGTCCTCGCTGATTTCAATGTTGGCGTTAGTATGCATAAACCACCATAAATCCACAGTCTGGGTCAGCTTCAATTCATCCTGAACCACCACTTGGGTGCGGTCATGATCCAGCTTTAACCCTCGCTTGGCAGAGCTTACCTTGTCCGGATAAGCCGATTCCGTATTCACCACAGCGTAGCCGCCCCGAGCTTTGGTTTCAAACTGTTCAATGGTGGCAAATGCCGTCTCCGACTGTCCCAACTCGGTGGTGGGGTTGAGGGCAATAACATTCTGCCCTTGGGCATTACACCGGTAATACAACCAGCGCCCGGTGTCTGTGTAGGTAAAGTAACCCAGCAAATTATAATCATCACTGCCCATTTCAATGGCCCACCGCTCACCCATGGCGTCCAGAATAAAGGTTCCGCAATCCAGGTTGCCGTGCTCCACGGCATTGTCGCCGCCCAGAATACCCGTAAACAGCGCGCCGTGATCCAGGAAAGAGCTGCGGAAGGTGGCCATCTCTACATATCCAAACTTTCTATCCGGCCACAGGTCCGCACTGTCCGCTATAACGTCAGCGTCAAAGTAGAGTAAATCTCTGGCGCTACCGTCAAAACCGTAATTCTCCATATCACTCAGCCGCAGCCGGGCAAGCTCGCCGTCTTTGAGCTTGCTGGCAAAGTAGAACATATTCGGAGCATTCACCACGCCGCTACCCGTATCGTTAAACCCAAAGGAACCCTGATAGCTCTGTGTATAAGCCAAAAAGTGCGCCGTGTATCTAATTCCGTTGGAATCAAAATATCCGTAGTCCGTGCCCAAAGCCGTGTCTAACGCGGACATGAAGTACACCAGATATGAAACTGTGTAGTCCCAGTAGCCCGGGCCCTCCTTCCATGCACCGTCCGGGGCGAACTCTCCCAGCATGTTCTCCACCGACCGGAAGGCATTTTCCAAGAGCCAGGAACAAAACTCCGGCTCCTTATCCATCAGTGCCAGAGCGCCCACCGACATACCACCGTTACAAACAATGTTCCAGTTCCAGTTCCATGTGACCCATCTGCCGGAGGAACCAAATCTGCCTAAGTAGCATTTTTCCGCCTGTCTGAGCCCCATCTCCATAATGGCGTCTTCAATGACCTCCTTTTGGTGGTCTGACCAGTAGTCGTAACACCAATCGTAACCAATAGCCATACCGTTGGTCAGTTCTGACGGATCAAGGAAGTGGTTCTGAGCGTTCCAGTCCGGAAAGTTGGCTGCCTGCTCGTATTCGTGCCAGAGATAGTCCGTATACTTAGTGTCCCCGGTAAGTTGCCATGCCATACCCAGCGTAATAGACCGTTCCAGTATCTGTCGGGCTGATTCCAGAATACGAAGACCGTCCGGCTTGACGTATTCGGTGTGGGTCTGGGTTATCATCGAATCAGCTTCAGCGATTACGTTATCGCCCCACTGTTTCAAGGTTGGATCAGTGGCAACGCCCTCCCGAATCTGGTCAAAAGTGTCCGCCGTGGCCATAATGCGAGGATGTTGCCCCTTCATGGGTTCAAAGTCTTTCAAAATCTGCTCTGCCGTAGGACGGGTGTAAAGCAAAAAATCATAGATGTCCTTTATCTGCTTATCATTCAAAAAACCAGACCTACCGCCTATGAACGCAATTCCATACCGCATATTCTCCTGGAAGGGCACATTCATCAGTTTCTCTGCTAAATCGGCAACCGCAATCACTCCGCGATCATTACGGAACAGAGGCGCATAGCTAAGCTGCACCGTTTTTCCGTTCACCTGAGCCTGGTTCCGTCCAATCCAGCACTGGATTTCCAGTCCCTCCGCCGTAATATCCATCCGCTGGTCTGCCTCGTCCCATGCGACCTGACCGCCTAAGCTTTCCACAGCAAACCGGACCGGCATATACAATACCTCATTCTCTTTTACCGCCGGCACATCCAGTTCCTGCTTTTGACCATTGGACCATGCAGTATTGTCGCCAGACAGCACTACAGTCATCCCCGCCATAGTGGGGATGACTGTCTCCTCCGTGGTGATAAGCCGCGGTATGTTGGCAGCCAAAGCTGCCTCAGTAGCGGTCACCAGTTCTTCGTTTGTCTTGAAGTCATTCCCAGCATAGAAGCGAATATCATCAAAGTAGACCGCACCGTATCCGGAGTTGGCAGGCATTTGCAGGCGTATCGTGGCGGGCACGGTAAAGGACGAATTTGCAAAGGGGACCTTCTCCGCCGCCAATCTGCCGTCCACATATACATCTGTTGTCTTGGCACTCATGTCCAGAATCAGACCAATCTTGTACCATTTCCTTGACTTATACTGCATAATGTTTTGACCGGACACCTGAATATAACCACCTGAATCAATCCGAAGCGGGGTCTCAAAGGCTCCCGCCTCACTGCGAAAGAGTAGAGTTTTATCGCTTTGCCTATCCTTGCTATAGAAGGCCAACTCCAGCACTGCAGAGTTGGCGGCAAATCCCTCAATCGTATAATTGGCCATGGGATCCCCATCCGCCTGCTTGGAGAGATGTACGCTCTTGTTCTTTTCACTGGGAAAATCAGCAATCTCAATAACATTGCCCGCTGTCTTAGTATCCACGGCCCAATTTTCTGGCACTCCGCCGGTTTTGCTGTTATCAAAGTTGTCGTTAATCCAGAGCGCTTCATCCGGGTCGACTGTATCAAGCATCAGCTCTGTCTCAACTGCAGCCGAGTTATAGACCTCCTTGCCAAATGCGCTGTTGTCCAGCAACCATTTGCCGGTGTAAAATCTAATGTTGTCAAAACTGAACCGCGAACTTGACTGGCCGCTAGAGCTCTGGAAGCGAAGAGTGGTGCCCTTGGTAAAGCTAGCGTTTTGTATGGCAATCCGGTTAGCTACTTGCTGACCGTTCACATAAAACTCATATCTGCCTGTGCCATAGTGGTAGGCAAAGGCAAAATTGTACCATCTACCCACAGTTATGGTCAAGGGTTTCCGATTGTCAGGCAGAATTGCCGTTCCGTCCGGCTCCACTCGAAGCATCTCAGAAAACTGCCCTGCATTGTCACGCAGAATAAAGCGTTTTTGGCTCAATGTATCTTGCATCATGAAGTCAAACTGATAGACTACATTATTGGCGGCAGAGGTCAGGTTCAGATTTACCGTAGCCGCACTGACGGGCTTAATCACGGTCATGACTTTATTCTGTACCGCAGGATCCGGTTGCTCGACAACGACCGTACCCTCACCGTCGGGTATAACAACCCCGGACGGCGTGGCATTGGTGACCTGCGAGTCAAACTGCAGATTAATGAGAATCGACTCATCATCTGCCGCCGCGACCGCGGGAATCACCCCTATAATCATATAGAGACATACGATAACTAAAACAATTCTCTTTCCATACATATTGTATCACCCTTTCACAGCGCCAACCATAACCCCTTTGACAAAGTACTTCTGCAAGAAGGGATATATCACAAGGATAGGTAGCGTTGCTACAACAATAACTCCGTATTTAATGGATTCTCCTATGGCCTCCTGATCGCTGGTAGACACACCGCCGGTCATAGCCGTGGTGTCGTTGCTCAGCAGGATTCCCCGCAAAACCAGCTGTAGCGGGTATTTTACCCGTGTCTGTATAAACATCATGGCGTGGAACCAGGCGTTCCACCGCTCCACCGCGTAGTATAGGATAATAACCGCTATGGTTGGCATGGCAAGCGGAACCACAATCCGGAACAGAATAATCAGATGTCCAGCGCCGTCCAGCTTGGCGGACTCTTCCAGACTATCCGGAATGGCCGCGAACCCGGTTCGCATAATAATCAGATTAAAGGCATTTATGGCCGTGGGCAACACCAGCGCCCATAAAGAGTCATACAACCCCAGATCCCGCACCGTGAAATAGAAAGGTATCATACCGCCGCTAAAAAACATGGTAAACATGATATAGAGCATTATCGGGGTTTGCAACATCACATTCTTTCTGGAAAGAAAATAGGCACCCAACGCAGTCAGCACTACACTGATACCGCTGCCTACTACCACCACAAATATGGTGTTCAAATATCCCCGGACAATCATCGGGTCCCGGAATACCATGCGGTAACCCTCCAGCGACGGACTAATGGGGTACAGCAGCAGTCCGGTGTGTGCCAGCAGCGCATTGCCGCCGCTGAATGAGGCAAACACAATATGTATCATCGGATAAAGGGTCAAAACCGTCAAAATCAGCATAAAAACCACATTCACCACATCAAACAGCTTGGACCCGCCGGAATTCTTGATCTTGTTTTGATTTCTTTTCATTCTCGCTCTGCCTCCTACCACAAAGATGTCTGGTTCATTTTGCGACTGAACCAGTTGGTGCCGAACAGAAGCACACAGTTGATGACCGAGTTGAACAGACCAACCGCCGCGCTATAGCTATAATTACGCTCCAGGATACCTTTTCTGTATACAAAGGAGCTGATTACATCCGAGGTTTCATAGATTGCCGGATTGTATAGCAAAATAATCTTCTCGTAGCCCACCCCCATCAGCCGACCGACTCTCAAAATCAGCATGATAATCACCGTGGGCATAATGCAGGGAATGGTCACGTGCAGGGTCTGCTTCCAGCGTCCTGCTCCGTCAATTCGAGCCGCCTCATACAACTCCTGATCGATACCGGTTAGCGCAGACAAATAGATGATACTACCCCAACCGATGCTCTGCCAGATATCCGATGCCACGTACACCGGAACAAACAGATGCGGGTTGTTGAGCATGGTCTGCCGCGGTATACCAAACATGGTCAAAAAATCATTAATCACACCGTCAGATGCGGTGAATTCTTTAATCAGGCTACAAACCACCACCAGGGAAATAAAGTGTGGCAAATAGGATAGGGTCTGTACTGTCTTTGCAAACCACTTTTGTTTGATTTCATTAATCAGCAGTGCAAGCAAAATGGGCGCTGGGAAAGAGAATATCAAGGTGCTCACACTAATCCACAGGGTATTTTTCAAGATACGCCAGAAATACGGGTTGGTGATAAACTCTTCAAAATATTTCATTCCTGCCCAAGGACTCCCCAGAATCCCATACTTGGGCGAATAATCCTTAAACGCCATGAGCGCCCCATACATAGGCATATAGCAAAATATGGTATAAAACACCAAAACCGGCAGCACCAAAAGATATAGCGTCCAATTCTGGGTCATATCCCGCTTGAGTCGCACACCAAATGGGGCAACGCTGTCTTTCTTCTTCAACATAAAGTTCTTCCTTTCCCGTCAATATCCTTGGGCGTTCCTCCCGGTTCAGAAAGAAACGCCCGGTAGATTTTCGTCTTATCTCTTCATATATCGCTCATATGCGCCCTGATACAGTTCCAGCAATCTATCTATCCGGAAGGTCTTTAATCTCCCCATATAGGTATCAAAGGTACTCAGATCCTCTAAGCCCATAATGTACCGGGCGGTCATTTCGTCCACATAGGTGTTAATGTTATTGGCGATATTCGCCACCTCGGAACTCTCCTCCGGAGTGAATGTCACCTTGGGCAGGCTATAGGACGCCATGTCGCTATCAGCCCAAATCTCCAACGCTGCCATCTGTTGCGGGGTGTTGTAGTATTGCTCAATATATTCTCTGGCTTGAACAAAAGGTCCGCACTGATTACCGCGAATATACTGCCCCATGGCTGCGCCTACTGATAGCCCATTCTCGTTGTTGAGGATGTAATCTGTATAGGTGGGATATCCGTCTATCATGTTATAGCTCTTGGACTCTTTTCCGAAGTTATATAGCATATGCCCTGCCTCTGAATAGCCATAATCTAAAAACCGGGCTGCCAGCTCCACATTCCGACAAGAGGTGGTGATAGCTACACTGCCTGAAGTTGAGTACGGAACATCTTTCTGTCCTATTTTAGGTCTCTCTCCCTTTACCCGAGACAGATGGGGCGCGGCTACCAGTTCCGCATTGGGATCGCTCGCCTGCAGCGCTTGCATCCACCGTCCCAGATTGCTGCCTGCAAAGCCAAAGCTTACACCACTCTTGCCGTTGAGAATATTGGCATCTTGCGCCTTGGAATCCACATTGGCGATATTGGAATCAATCAGTCCCTCCTGATACCACTGGGCAAAGGTCTCCAGAAAATCACGGTAACGCGGGTCAGCCGGTCCGTAGATCACCTTACCGTTCTCAACTGTGAAGTCTCTCGTAATCCCAAATGCACCGATGAAATCACCCTTTAACAACATATTGGCCTGATAGGTCAGAGGCGCCTCCGCGCCCTTGCGCTCCTTGAATTGGGTCAGCACATTATGCCACTCATCAATGGTCTCCGGCATCTCCAGTCCCAACTCATCCAGCCAGTCCTGCCGAACCACCAGCCCCTGTACCACCAGCAGCTTCTCATCCCCCTTGATAAATGGATATACATAATACCTGTTATCGTCCGTTTTAATCATTTTATCAGTTTCCGGATTTGCTTGCAAGTACTTATACAAATTGGGAGAATGTTCCGGAATAATGTCGGTCAAATCCAGAATGAATCCGTCGTCCAGCGCCTTTTGCGGTCCACCGGAGAAGGAGTACCAGTTGTTCTCGATAATGTCAGGCAAATTCTCAGAGGCCAACAGAATATTCAGCTGATCCGCCTCCTGTCCCACCGGTGGATGAATGAACTGCACATCCACACCTGTCTGCGCCTTTAGTTCCTCCGCAAAGGGGGTCTGGTTCAGATCCTCAGACAGAGCCGCCACATTGGTGTTCAGCGCAGTCCAGTATGTTAGGGTCACATCTGTTTCCATAGGATATGATGTAAAGGTAAAGTCAGTGGCTTCTGCGTTTTTACTGCTGCTGCTATCGCCACAGCCCGACATCGCCAGCGCCGCCGCTACCAAGGTAAATCCCATAGCCACAGCTATAATCTTTTTCATTGTGTTCATCATATATCTTCCTTTCTCAATCCTCAATTTCAAATATCGCTTATCGCCGCGTCTGTGTATGGCATCATAGCGTCCAAACCGTTCCAAAGTAACGCCTTTACTTTCTTTACCCCATTCGCAAGCTCTGCGCTAACCATAAGATCGCCATAACCATGTTTAAGTTTAGCACTATTTATGTCTGTTGCTTGTTTCAGTGTAATGTTCTGCAATGTTGTCGATAGCAGATTGCCGTCTGCATCGTACTGTGCCAGTATCAGCACCGCACCGGTTCGTATATCCACGCCGGCATCCAGAGCTGCCCATGCCGATACCTCCGCCGTACCTGCTGTAATCTCCGGTTTTATCACCTCTACGGTCTCCGGTGGCAGTTGCCGGTCATAAATCTTAATATCGTCGATACAGAAGCTTCCGGTGTAACTATTTCCCTCTATCCCAAAGTAAAGATTATTCAGAGACATATTACCACGATTATAAACGGTGTAGCCCGTATCAATATTGTTCAGATAGAGATGTCCGCGTTTGCTGCCCTGATCATACACAATGCAGACTTCATGCCAGTGGTCAGCTGCCAGAGAAAATTCCTGTGCATCTGTGGGTGCAGTATTGGCAGCATCAGTATGCTGAACTCGAAGAAGAGTACTGTCCTTTGGATGTTTCATAAGTAAGCCTGCAGACGGACTGTTGTCGGCAGAAATTGCAAGGTTACAGGGCGCTGTCACCTCATCAAAATATACCCGATACTTTACCGTAAAGTCACTGTCTGCCGGTACCTGATTCTCCCCCTCGCCTCGGAAGGGGAGATAAATATAATTCTGGCTTTTACCTGCTTCTTTCGATATCTTTAAATAGTGATTCCCTTCTGCTTCCTTCACCTCTATAGTTAGGGGGTCGGTTTCGCTATTGTTCTCCCACTTTGCTGTGTCTCCGTCCTCAAAGTCAATGTTATATGTAATCTGTTTACCGGTGGTAAAGGTAATACTTTTCATCCCTCCGGATAAGCTCTGTTCGGCTATATCCTTCAGGTTTGACAAATCAACCGTGTATTCCTTCTCGGGCAGCAGCTCATATTTCATAGTAATGGTCAGAGTCTTGTCCTCAGCGGACGCCGTATAGTCGTTCCCCTGCGCCAAAGGCGCTTCGCCTGCGGTTATATTTACGTTTAATGCCTCTACGCTCAAACGGTTATTAAAGTTCACCGTAATGTTATTTGTGCCAACCGGTACACTTTTCGCCTCGTTCGCAGGGTCACTGGACAGCATCAAAAAGTTCTCTGTCACCACACTACCGTCCTTCACAGTGAACTTTTTGGTAGTTTCAGCCGCCAAAGTCCTACCGTAGACATCATAGGCAAAATCCGGTTTCAGCGTAACCGTGTAGGTTCCATCGTCCAGCTTGCCCAGTGAAAGGTTCAGTTGATTTTTATTGTTGTTATCGAACGCAGCAGAAATCCCCTCCACCGGAGCACCGCCATCCTTTTGGACAGATATTTTATCTGTATCAATCTTTGCATTCGTAATGCTCGACAGCTCCTTTTCGGTAATGACGGAATAGGTGACATTACCATCGCTCATGCCGGCGGAATCGCCTGTGATAACCATGGCTTCCAGCGGCGCCTCCTTGGAGAGGTACACATAGTCAACACAGAGATAATTTTCGGCGTTCGTCTTCCATTTGACTTCGTCCACACCGGTGGAAAGGTTAGGAGTTGACAGATTTGCCGCAATTCTCCAGCCGTAGCTTGTATTCACTCCGGTACCGGTGTAGGTGTCCATCTCTGATATTTTCTTGGAAACAAGTTTCCAGCCCTCTCCCCAATCCACCGGAATAGTATAATACTGTGCTCCTGCATCGCTATTTCCATCGTGCCAATTTACCAGGAAAGTTATGGTAGGAGTAGCACTGCTGTCACTGCTGTCCGCAACGGTGAACGCTTTTGGAGAATACACCCAGAAGTTGATATACTGATAGGAGGTTTGCTTATTCAGTATACCATGCCCTGCTCCATAGCCACCATATTCCCCAAAAGTATAATTATTAGCAGGAGTCGTAGTCGGATGCGTACCATATCTGACTTGTGAACCTAACCCGACATTAAATTGTGCAGACTGGGAAAACATCCTGGTATGCTCGCTGTTATACGCGGGTATACCCTGCCCGCCCCAGACAACATTGTTACTACTACCTACATAGGCCATTTGTGGGTTTGTCACATCACTGCCGTTGGCCAGTACAAGCACTTCATCCGTTTCGTCCACAGAACTCGCAGCGGCCACACTCACGGGCAATGCGGCGCACCATACCGCCAGCACCATGCACCATGCCAATAAGAAACCAAAAAATCTCTTTGCTCTTTTCATCACAGATCCTCCTTTGAGATTAGAACTATAACTCTTTCCTTTATAATGAACAAAAATAATTGTTACAATTCTATATAACCATAAATACCGCCAATTTTCAATGTTCAGAATCTTAGATTTATATACACAAATCATAGATTTGACGCAATAAATTATATACTTGTTAAAATTTATGCCCTATAATTCAGTGAGCTACTACATTTGCAGCGACATCAGTTATCTTACCAACACCGGAAATCCGGCACTATTGTGCGCTTCGATTAACTCATCACACATAGCCACAATATCGTCTATGGAAAGCACTGCGGCGGTATGGGGATCCATCATAGCCGCATGGTAAATATGCTCCCGTTTCCGGGTTACTGCCGCCTCTATGGTCAGAAGCTGAACGTTTATATTGCTCATGTTCATGGCAGCCAGCTGAACCGGCAGTGCACCCACATAGGTGGGCGTCACGCCCGAAGCATCCACCAGGCAGGGCACCTCTACACAGGCGTCCGTGGGCAGGTTGGTAATCAAGCCGTGATTTATCACATTGCCCCCAATCTTATAGGGTCGGTCAGTTACCATTGCCTCCATAATATGGGAGGCGTATTCCCGGCTGCGCTCGTGGGTGATGCTCCCACCTGCAAACAACTCTTTCCTCAAGTTTTTCCAACCGGAAATCTGGTTGACGCACCGACGGGGATATTCGTCCAACGGAATGTTATACCGCTCAATCAGCTCAGGATAGTTGGGCTTAATAAAGAAAGGATTGTATTCCGCATTATGCTCACTGCTCTCGGTGCAGTAATAGCCTAAACGCCGTATGTATTCAAATCGCACCATGTCCTCGTGCTTTTGCTCCGCATTCTTCTTAGCAGTCAGCTCCTTAATGAGAGGATATAAATCGTTGCCGTCCTTATCCCTCACCTCCAGCAGCCAGGCCATATGGTTGATGCCCGCGATCTTGTCTGTGACGCCCTCATTGGGGAGGTTCAGCTTTTCCAGCAGTCTCTTTGTGCAAACCTGCACACTGTGACAGAGACCGATGGTCTTGACACCGGTATATCGCTGCATATAGCCGCTGAGCATCCCCATTGGATTGGTGTAGTTCAGGAACCAGGCCTTGGGGCAGACCGTCTCTATATCCTCCGCAAAATCGGCCATCACCGGGATGGTACGCAACGCTCGAAATATGCCGCCAATTCCCAATGTGTCGCCAATAGTCTGGCGCAGACCGTACTTTTTAGGGATCTCAAAGTCGATGACCGTGCTGGGTTCATAACCGCCCACCTGGATGGCGTTAATCACAAAGTCAGCGCCCCGAAGCGCCTCCTTCCGGTTCTCCACCCCCAGATATGTCTTGATGATTGCCCGATCCTGATTACAGTTTTTATTTAGCGCATGAATTAAGACCTCTGATTCCTTCAGCCGATCCCCATCAATATCATAAAGCGCAATTTCGCAATCATGCAGGGTGTCGCAGAGCATGGTGTCACCCAGTACATTTTTGGCAAACACAGTGCTGCCCGCACCCATAAAAGTAATTTTTACCATGATAATTTACCTCCAGTAGTAATAGATTTGGCTTACATCTTTTATTTATCAGAATAACTGAAAATTTTCAAGGTTCAAAATCTTAAATTTTATACGCAAATCTTAGATTTTATATTATACAATATATTTTTATACAAAGTTGCGCCGGTCGAGAAAACAATCACTATACCTTTGTTTTTCTTTTGAAATATTTAAAGAGCTATTGCAAATCCTTCTGCAATAGCTCCTTTAGGCATTTTAAATCCATATCCGATTTTTCCTTAAACGGCGGCTCTATTTTCTTCTGCACATTTTTCTCCCAGAAGTTTTGCTCCATCTCAATAATCTCATCCTCAAAATCGTAATCACGCTCCACATAAATATTTAAAGACATTATAGGAACTTTACCAACTAGGCTCCGTGCAAGTCTTAAAATACAAGAAACAGCGAACAATAAATAAAAATATGGAGACTGCTTGATAAAAGCAATCTCCATATTTATTACTTCACAGCATCTTTCAAGCCCTTTCCCGCTTTGAAAGCCGGAACCTTAGACGCCGCAATCTTGATTGTCGCGCCGGTCTGCGGATTTCTGCCCTCACGAGCTGCTCTCTCCCGAACCTCGAAAGTGCCGAAACCAATCTTGTTTTCAATCATTTTCACTCTTTTCGCTTGCTAATGCGCATAAAAACGCAGTAATACGTTTTATCAAGATTTGCCTCTGACAATCTAAATCTCATATTGCGCATTACTGCGTTTTA